>Ga0182030_10026194_pt1 | contig 10572 bp, 8 predicted proteins | sample 812S3MmetaG_FD_121299 | JGI IMG/M metagenome (GOLD analysis project Ga0182030, IMG submission 121299) | Permafrost microbial communities from Stordalen Mire, Sweden - 812S3M metaG (Illumina Assembly) | ecosystem: Environmental > Terrestrial > Soil > Wetlands > Permafrost | place: Sweden... | reverse complement strand
CGCCTTGGCCCAGGCCCACGCCTGCGGGGGTAGCAAGTGCAAGGGGAGGGGAATCTCCCAGGGCTTGCAACGGAGCGCAGCGAGAGTGGAAAGCCCCTTGGTCTGCACAAACTCAGCGCAGCGCAGTGCGGAAGACTGGGGATACCCCTTGCGAGCGCGAGCGGGCGGAGCCCCTTAGGAGGGGTTTTTGCTGTTGCTGTTCGGCAAGGGCAGGCGTTGCGGACAGGACACAGGTCCGCTAGAGGGGTAGCGCAAGACGTGCCGTTTTTTACTGCGGCGCGCCTGGAGCGTAGGGCAGGAGCCCTCACTGAAACGGTGGAAAGTTACTACTTCAGATTTGTAGAGAAGAATAGGATATAGCACCAGAACCGTAGGCACGGAATCAGATTCCGGCAGTGCTGTTGGGTCCTCAGATAGACCCATGAGTCATGCTTCAGGTCAATCATAATCGGACCGGTGTTACTGCCCCCCGGCGGTTCGGTAGGTCAGAGTTGCCTAGAGGTTGCCTATGTTTTGCTAGACCACAACTCCCATCGATTTCGGAGAAACCCGTATACACCTCCTTTGGGAGAAAAGGGTGGATACATCTGACGAAACAGGAAAACCGCCTCCTCAAACGAGGTTCTTGGCAAGCGCTCTGTGTGAGTACCTATATAGAGCATTGCAATGGCTGGAGAACGGGACAGGCCCTGATTACAGTGAACCAAGACGTGTCGTGAGGCATCTAAACTCTCGCGAATAAAAGACAGAGATGCATCCATGATTTCGCCGGGGATGTAAGTCGGGTCATCAGCATCAATCAAATTCAAAATCAATCGATTCGGGCGCTTTGCAATTAAGTATTCCGGGTGAGTTTTTGAGACAGCCCGGCCTGAGTACCCGAGTGTCTGTCGATGGTATGGTTCTTTGCAGGCGTGAATAACTGCCCATTCGCTGAATGAAAGGACATTCGACTCATAGTCCAATTGCGAGCCAACAAAGAGATTTGGATGTACTTCGAGCATATGTACCCTTCCGTCACACAGCATATTCCGAATGGTTACGCCTACCGGATCACAATTCCATCTCTTTAAGAAACGGTGTCGGTCTGTTCCTGTAGTCGGCCATGTCGCTGAAAAACATAAGTAAGCGTTTAGCTCGGGTGGTTGCGACATAGAACACGCGGCGGCTCTCGTCGTATTGGGCTTCACGCTCGGCATCATCTGCTATCTTAGAGACTGAAAAATGAGGGAAACGGCCATCATGTGCCTCTATGACGGCGACGGCTTCAAATTCCCGGCCCTTGGCTTTGTGCACTGTAAGCAATTGAATGCAGTTTTTGGGTTGAGCGAAAATGCCCATATCTTCGATAGTGAGTCTGTCCCCACCCTCTCGGCCCGCGATATCGGTCGCCATCTGAGCCGCCGATTCTTTCAAAACGGTCGTGTCTGCGGTGGACAATATCTCTGCATCAACAAGAACTCTCGCGAAACGCTCTGCTGCGTCAACGATCCAATCGATAGCGGAAGCCGATGTGTTTCTTGCCGCCGCCGCTTCACCGAGAAGCTTGCAAACAGCGACGCGGCCTTTGTAATCGAATACAGAATACGTGGCATGGTCGGTCAAGTTGGCGATGACCGAAAAAAGGGCGCGCTGCACGGCAAGCGCAATCTCAGATTCTGGACTCTCCAAGTAGGCGGCAACGGGCTCGACCAACTGCGCGATCAGATGACTTCGTTTGTAGGGCCGTGCACCTGGACCAATGACAGGTATGCCTTGTCGGCGAAGCTCTTGCGCAAGTTTGAAGAGAGAAACCCACCAAGAAGCCATGATTGCAACCTTACCGAGCGGAACGCCCAACTCTCTTACGGCCGGGAGGAAATGATCGAAGATGCCCGCAGCCGGGTTGGCAACCTGGTTATGGATTGGAACAATCGGGCAATCTGCATACTCCCCGACCGCGCGCATAGGCGGATCGGAAGCGCACAGCCGTTCGGCATGGGCACAGATGCTGGCCGAGGACCGGAAGTTCCCCGTGAGGTGATGGTCAGTACTTGCATGAATGTGATCAGCGAATTCTATGAGAAGCTCAGGTGATGCCCCAGCGAACCGATAAATGGACTGGTTTGGATCACCGACACAGAAGAACGTCGTCCGGCCATACTTGTGAATTTCTTTCAGGATCAGGATTTGGCCGGGAGACGAGTCCTGGAACTCATCCACAAGAATCCAGGAGAAACGGCTTGCAAGTGCGCTGGATATATGAGCGTAAGTGCTGACAAGACGGCCTGCGTGATAGACGATTTCATTTAGGGTCACGTAGGCGTTTTCATCGAGCCACGCACACCATTCGCGCTGAAGATCTGCCGGCAGTGTTTCCACCTGTGAAGGATTTCCGTCAGGCGCGCGCTGAACTCGTTCGAACTCCTCAAAAGCAAATGCTTTGAGCTGGTATCGCTGCATCAACTCTTTGGCTTTGTCCGAGTAAGCCTCCATGTCCGCCGTGAGTATCGTAAACCCGTTTCTCAATTCAGGGAGCAGATGGTGAAACGGGCGAAGTATGTTCTGAAGTGCAAATCCGTGGATGGTGGAAATATCGTAATAGAGATCGTCATCGCCAAAGCAATTTTCACGAAGCCGAGAATCGATCTCATCGGCTGCGGCATTAGTGTGTGTGATGCAGGCTATCCGCCTCGTGGTATCTTTTACAGACTCGATGCAGTACAACAGTTTCGCTATAATGGCGCGTGTCTTCCCGCTTCCTGGACAGGAAACTAGGCATACATGGCCAGGTTCCGCAACCGCATTGCGCTGTTCATCAGTTAGTCGCATTTGTGTCTAGCCACTCCACCGCACTGCGTATGTAGTCAGGAATCTCCCTCGCAGTGCTGACATGTTTGGAGATCACCTGAGCGTATCGCGCCTTTCCAAACCTATTGGCTGTTCGCAGGACGCGGTCCTTCGTGGCGGAGAGATCGGGATTATTCCCCGCATCAGATTCCTCCTTCAGCCGCTTAATCGTGGCGGCGAGCCGGGGAGCGCCAACCTCGCGCGTGGCGGCTTCAAGCATTCCAAGAGTTCCGTGAAGCGTTATCTCTCGCTCGAACGTGCTCTCGCAGGTGAATATTTCGACATAGGGTCCGCGTAAGGCGTCCAAATTCTGGCGCGATGGTGAAGGGTCTTCCTCCTCCTCTTCGGCAGGAATGTTTGGATCGGCATCAGAAGGCGACAAATCACCATCTGTGAGAATGGCACATTTCTTCTTGATCCCTCCCGGTCCGAATAGCTTGGCATAGGATGCAAAATGAGTGCCGTAGATTGGCACGACAGCAATGCCCTCCTCATCCAGATCGATGCCCATGACTGCTTTGACCAAGCCAGGTATCACGAATTGCTCTGCGGGTCCCTCTACTAGAAGAACCTTACGGGCGTAGAGGAGAGCGGAGCGAGTCGCGTCGAGATACCGTTCAAGGTCGGAAACATCTTTCGGTGTGAGCGCAGGGATTGAGGCGGGTTTTGAGAATGTCGAGACGGCTCCCCCGCTCGAAGTCAGCACAACTTGTGCGGATAATGGGACGCCAGACGTAATATGGGTGCTGTGCGTTGTAATGAAGACCTGGACATTCCTCTCTTGCAAGGCAATCAAGAGAACCCGCTGTAGTTGCGGATGCAGGTGTGCTTCAGGTTCCTCGACAAGAAGTATTTGACCTGCGGTTTTTTTCTCAGCAACACGACGCTCAAAGTAGTGCTGGAGCATACTGATATAGAGGACGTTATTCAGGCCAAGACCATTTCTGCTTGGATCGAGGTTGGTGAGGCCGTAGCCAGAGAGCAGGACTTTCAGTCCGCGCGAAATGTCAGCAAATGAAGGCTCTCCGAGGCCCAGAGATACGCCCATCGCAAAGGACTTACCTGCTGCCGCCTTGAATGAATTGCTGAGTTGAGTGCCGAGGTCGCCAATGGTCGCACTCGCGTTGATATTTTTGTTGGCCGTTTGAAGGAAACCCACGAGCGCAGTTTGCTCTGCTTCCGGTATTTTTCGCTGCTCCACAATTTGCTGGAGAGGTGAGGTGCGCGGAGCAGCGAGACGACCCTCCACGTCCCGTAGCGCCTCCATTAAAACAACCAAATAGCCCTGTTGGAGATTATCGGTGCTGAATCGTGTTCCGAAAGAGTCTTTCCACGTGACGGCATTGAGATCAATATCATCACCGCCAGCGGCGATTTCCCAAACATAGTCATCCATCCCAAGCCGCGGTACAGGATCACCCTCAGGCAATTGTTCAATGGTATCGCGCACCGTTGCCTTGGGTCTGAAGCGATAGGAGATGCGAGCCTTTCCATTTTTAAGAACCGCAGTGAAGGGTAATGCCTCTTCGTTCGGCTTTCCGGTAAAGTCAGAGAATTCCACGGAAATCAGAACGTGGTCTGGGGCCGCGAACGTAAGCCCAGCCGACAAATCTTCTGGTTGTAAGCGACGCCGTTGCGCACTGATGTTGCCGTCAAGCACCAATCGAAGCGCCTGAAAGATGTTCGTCTTACCGGAGTTGTTTTCTCCAATAAAGCATGTGACGCCTTGGCTGAATCCGACATCAAAGTGTCGTAGATTTCTAAAGTTCCTAATGAACAGACGACTGATGAACATTGTCACGCCTTCATTTCTGACCAGACGGTAGAAAACGCCTTAGACTGTTGCAAAAGCTTCTTCCTGCTAGAGAACAGTCTCCATCCCTGGAATGCTGTGCTGCAATCTCGTATCAAAACCTACTCGAACTAGGAACTGCCCTCGATTTCTTCGCAGCTAATCCCTGTTCTCGTCTCAATGGAGGTTCCAAACAATCGAAGACTTCTGATGCCGGAGCGGTACACGTCACCAGCAGATGGTCACGGGCGCGAGTGCAGGCGACATAATGCAAGTGGCGTTCGGTGCTGTAAAACATACTCAAGGTCGGCCTCATCTGTGAGAGTCTCAAGTCGTTCATGGAGTGGATCGACCTCGTCGTCGCAAGTCATCACTTCAACTGCGCGAAATTGACTCAGGAACTTCGAATTGGAATTTGGAGAATGGGCTGCAATGGTTGCAGGATGGTTCTATACCGTTGTGTGATTTTGTTGTACAGATCTTTTGAATGCTTGGCTTGGATGGTCAGCACAAGCGCGTATGGTATCGACTGGGCACGAAGATCATTCGCGCCTGCGCTCCGTGCGTTGTAATGAATGTCAAAGGCAGGATCATTGAGACTGGTGGATCGAAAGTTTCGCGCTGCCTTCAGGCAAGGTTCCCATTTGTGGGCGTCTCTCCGCAGTTCGTCTTCAGTCTGGTAGCCACCTGCGGAAAAGAAGGGCTTGCTTGTAGGTTGCTGTGAAATCTTACCTTCCACTTTGTTGAACTTCGTATTGTCGGGACGAAATGTGATTTCGAGTCCGGCACGGGTGTAGTTAATCGGATCTTGCGGATCAGTTTCGGTCGCGTAGCAAAAGGTGGCTTTCAGTTTCACATCGCCACTGATACCCGAGGCTGGCAAAGGCACGCGAGCCCGCAAGTACTTCCCCGGTTCGAGCGTGCCTTGATAGAGAACATGCACCGTGCCGTCCGGGCAAGTAATCATCTCCTCAAAATCAGTTGGCAGGCGACCCCAACCAACTTCGCGTTGTTCAAACGCAAGTGGCTCACTGTGGTGTATCAAGAGTGCCTTGAGAGCCAATGGCTCGACTACAGGACCGAGGTGCGTCCGAATCGCTATAGCGGCCCGTAAGGCTAGGGGTGCCGCAAAGCTGGTCCCTTGCATTGGCACCGTCTTTCCCTGATTTACACTATCTGGAATCCAAAACGGATGCTTATTCGAGCCGCCAAAAGCCAATACATCAGGCTTAACAAGTCCCGGACTGCGGCCAGGGCCGATAGAGCTGTACGTCGCACGACTCCATTTTTCTTCCGCGCTATTAGCCGCACCGACTGACAGTACATTAACCCCATCGGCAGGAGCCTGAATGCGAGCATTGCCTGCGTCCCAATCGTTTTCCCCTGAATTGCCAACCGCGACAGTGACAAGAGTGCGGCCATCAGAGAAGTGCTCATCGAGACTAGCCGTCCAAACATGGACTTCGTCATCTTCTATGGGCAGATCAGGGCCGAGGCTTAGATTAACGAATTGATAGTTATCCTGCCGAAGCACATTCATGATTCGATTGAGTACATCGAAGTAGTGCCCTTGAGAATCATTTGCAGTGTCTGCATCGATTACCCGATAGTGATCTACTGCGGTAAATGGCTGTGGCAAGGGTTGTCCGTGTACCAAAGAGCCATACAACAAGGCCGAAGTAACCCCCACGCCATGTGCTTGACATTCTGGCACCGCCACGCCGATTGAGCCGGGGACCGTCTTGCTCCGCACGAGACGTTTAGGCATACAATCTTTTGGCACACCTCCATCGAATAACGCCACCCGCAATTCTGGATTCAGAGGAGACACCTCTTTCATTTCTATGCTGAAGGGAGAGCCCGAGCGCAGCCCACCCGACCAAGCTACTGGTCGCAATTGTCGCAACTCTGGCATCTCCCTCGCTACCCGGAGGAAGGAGAATCGAGCCATCTCTTCGTGCAGTTCTACGGGAACCCGCACAGGCATGAAGCAGAGGTCACGCACACTGATTCGTTGGTCAAGATCAAGGGTCACACCCAAATCTCTCAAATATCCTCGAAACCCTTCGAGGACATAGTCATCACTCCGGTGCAGAACAATCTCCATCAAAGGATTGTCGTTCTTCGAACGCATTGGTCTAATGCGTTCTACCGGCTCAATGAAATGCACATCTTCTATTCGAACCAGTTCGCAGGCACCTTCAAAGCCCTCGTTCCATCCCGAAACATTCTGCGCCCACCGCTGAAAATTCTGACGGCGGCCCATCACGAATATCTCCGCCGTTGGTGACGCAGTGGGAGTCTGGTTCTTCACGGTCTTTTTCGCCCATTTTTCGGGAATAATCTGGCGGGGGCGGCTTCCGACAGCTTTTACACCAATCGTTTCAAACAAGCCTCTCGGAAAATAACTCTTTGCCAAGTACGACGGATGGATTGTTACTGCCGCAATCGATTCATCATGCGGACAGGCAGCGATGGGCAGTTGCTTTATCTCGTCAGCAACCTCACGAATGCGGGGAGCAAGCCGAACCTTCGCCTCAGCAAACGTGTATGTATCCGTCTTCTCAGGCCGTCGCCGAGGAGGATCAAGCGCGGCTGTCAGCCGTTCTCCATATCCCAATAGGTAATTTTTAGCGTCTGCCATGTGTTACCTCGCTCAGTTTTCCACTCGAACCGCTTTGCGAATTGTGTCCCTGCTCATGCCTGTCCATTCATGCGTTTCCCGTTGAGACAAGCCAGCTTCCAGGAGCTTCAATGCGAATAGGGTGCGATCTTTTCTGTCCAGATGCCCTATCCTCTCCTTTACCACACGCCGGATCAGCTCCGCCGCAGGCTGACCGCGAATGACGGTCTGCCTCTTTATCTGCATCAGCTCACGTCCTACATCTGCATACGACAACCCATTCAGCGCGCGCGCCAACACATCTGACCACCGCATTGCATCGGCATCACTTTGCAAGTGTAGTTCGATAGTTTTCTTTACCTCATCGAGCGTTGGCATGGGAAAGTCAATAATCATCTCGAAGCGACGCCACACTGCTGGGTCTAATAGCTCCTTATGATTGGTCGCTGCCAGCAACAGACCTGTATTCGGCCATTCGTCGATTTCCTGAAGGAGAACCGTGACTAAGCGTTTCAATTCGCCTATCTCGATCACATCATCTCTTCTCTTTGCGATGGCGTCGAATTCATCCAAGAGGAAAACACAATTAACTCCCTTCGCGTAATCGAGAATATTCCGCACATTACTGCCAGTTCTGCCCAAGAAGCTGCTCATCACGGCGGACAGGTCCAAAACGATAAGCGGCCTGTCCAGCTTCAACGCAAGCCATTTCGCAGCCAACGTCTTTCCAACGCCTGGAGGGCCTGTGAACAGAGCCGACTTGGTGGGGTGGAGTTCGGCCTTGTTCAGTTCTGCGACTTGCACTTGTTCCAACACAATTTGATCTAGCTGGTATTTCACAGGAGCCGCCCAAATGGGTTCCGAGTCCAAGACAACGGGATACTCTGTGCGTGCAAGCTCAAGTCTCGAATCCATGTCAACGGGCATGGCGTCCACCACCGAACCCCGAAGTACAGACTTGGAACTCTGCACTTCGCGTACTAGATTGGTCAGCTGCTTTGCGAGTTCTGGCATCTCCCCTTCGTAGCGGTGGGCAAAACGGCGCAGCAGGATCTGCACATCCTGCGTCTTCCCTGCTGAGGCAAGCCGCGCAAGCTGGAAGAAATCCTTCTCGTTTACTGTTTTCGCGTCCATTGGTGAGAATATATACCGTATTTATTGACTTTGCAAGTGGCCTATTTTGTTGTATAAAAATATCAATAGTCCACTTGCTGGCGGCATCAAAGTGGAGAAAGGGGTAAAGTGATGGCAAATAACGCGTTAAAATGCAGTCCGGGCCTGGATGATCGGAGCCAAGATCAGAACGGCGAGATCCGCCGTAAACGCAGTGACACCCAGGTAGGAACGTTGCGGGAAACATATGGTCCTGATTTTGGAAACGGGATTCGTTCTGATGCAACGCTGGGAACGCTTCTGGAGCGGTCTGGGAGTTCTTCCCTGTCGGATTACCTCAAAAACACAAAGGAGTGAAGACGACGCGGTGCATTTCTCTCCAGTGCGGCCTCGCCTAAAACGAGGCCGCCTTCTTTTTTCAAGCCCGTCGGGTGGGCAAATCATGGCGCTCCGATTTTGAGGAGCGACCTTCAGGGTGGGAAGACGGGCGCGCAAAAATGGAGGTCTGCCGTAGCAGACCCCCGAATTGATTCCTGTCCTCAAGCCGCTTTTCTGGCCTTTGGCTGCATGGCCTTCGCTGCTGGCTTCGGTGCCAGTTTGGCTTTCTCCTTCGCGGCGAACTCCTGCTTGACTTTGAGGCTGATTGCGTCCACGTCCACTTTGTACACGGTCGTTGCATCGCGGAGAACCTGTGCGGCGTTCTGCCGGGTGGCCGCGTGGAGAATGGTGATTTCTACCAGCAAACCACTCAACGCACCTTCCTCGGCATGGCGCAAATAGGCCGTAAACAGCTTCCCGATAGAGTCGCTGTCCTTTGCCTTCTTGATGCCGCGTTGACGTGCAACAATTTCCAGACGGCGTTCGTCCAGCAATGTCGCCAGCCGCTCGACCACGAAAAGCAGGTCGCGCTTCATCAACCGCATCGGAACCGATGCGACTACGGCGGCAAGTGTGCGGAGTCCTGTCGCCTGGGCGAGTGCTTCCTCGCGGCGGCGCTTCTGTTCGTCGGCGTTTTCTTTGGGATCGCGCACGGCGGGCTGCTTCTTCGGGTGATGCACAGGGCAATCTGCCTGAGCGCAAACCGTGCGGGTTTCGCCCTTCTCGATGCCTTCGGAGACAATGGCCTCGGTGGTGTACTTGCACGTCTTGAACTCTGAGCGCGTGGCCTCTTCTTTCGTCTTGGGCTTCTCCTGCCGGACTTCGACATACTTGTTTCGCGGTAGCGTGGTGCTGCCCTCCTTCTGCTGACCATAGGCTGTGCTGATTTGTACCAGCTTTGGTTTCGCTGCGATGGTCTGCCGGATGTGCGCGTCCAACTTCGCGGCATAGCATTTCGGGTCTGAGCATGAATCCTTCTGCCCTGTTCCCATGTCGGCGAAGAGTAGCTTGTTATGCCCGGTGCGTTTCGGGCACTCGACGCAGGAACCTGCCTCCGGTACAAGCTGCGCGTCCTCTTTCGAGAACGGGGCGGTTGCGAGCTCCAACAGAATGTTGTGCTCAATCCACTGTTGAAGATTGCGCACGGGTAACAGAGTGCGCTTCGACTTGTTATTGCTTCCATACTGCTCCTGATAGCAAGCGCTGAGCGCCTCTTCCTGTTGCGCGGGTTGCAGCTTCGCCAGTAACAGAGCGTGTCCGGTGCCGATCTCCTCGCGGTAAAAAGCATCGACCACTACGGGCGCAAGCTCGGTCAATTTCAAGCGTGAGGCCACGAACGCGGGTGTCTTTCCTGTCCGGGCGGCAATTTGCTCGATGGAGTATTTCGGCTCTTCCAAGTTGAGGAGAGCGCGGAAGCCGTTCGCCTCTTCCATCGGATGCACATCGGCTCGAATTAAGTTCTCGACTAGCTGCGCCTCCAGTGCTTCCGCGTCGGTAAGGTTGACAATGCGCACAGGAACGGTATCGGCCTCGGCCATCTGCGCGGCACGGTAGCGCCGCGCTCCGGCAACGATCTCGAAGCCGCGTTCATTCAAAGGCCGGACAAGCAAGGGTGAAAGCACTCCTTGAATGCGGATGCTCTCGGCAAGCTCTCTGAGAGCTGCATTCTCAAAGATGCGGCGGGGGTTGGTGGTGGACTCGGTGAGGACGGCAAGCGGAAGGTCGCGGTACTCGGTGGTGGTGTTCGGATTCATGGCTGCTCTCCTTGAGCGGGTTTGTGTTCCGGTGGAAGTCGAGCGGACGGCATGAGGCCGCCCGCTGCCGAAAAGAGTTGGTT
>Ga0182030_10026193_pt1 | contig 10572 bp, 8 predicted proteins | sample 812S3MmetaG_FD_121299 | JGI IMG/M metagenome (GOLD analysis project Ga0182030, IMG submission 121299) | Permafrost microbial communities from Stordalen Mire, Sweden - 812S3M metaG (Illumina Assembly) | ecosystem: Environmental > Terrestrial > Soil > Wetlands > Permafrost | place: Sweden... | reverse complement strand
ATCCAATCGAGAATGATGAGATCGTAAGGCGTCTCGCCGAGACGTAGTTCCGCTTCATCGCCGCGATCGACGTGTTCGACCTCAAATCCCTCGGCTTTCAAATTATAAGTGAGCAACTCTCCGAGCGGCGCTTCGTCTTCAACAACGAGAATGCGCGGAGGACGATCGATGGAAACCTCTCGTGCATTGATGGCGGCCAGTTCGGTCATCGTATCCGTTCGTTCCTCATGCGCTCGCAATGGTCTGCGACAGGCGTGCGATCTTCGTTTTGGGCCGCTCGATCGGCATGCGTTCGCCGCTTACCATCCAAACAACCGTCTCGGCGATATTGGTGGTGTGGTCGCCAATTCGTTCAAGATTCTTGGAACAAAACAGAAGGTGTGTGCAGAATGTGATGTTTCGTGGATCCTCCATCATGAACGTGAGCAGATCTCGCAAAACCGAATCCTCGAGGGCGTCGAGGTCGGCGTCATCAAACCACACCGATCGGGCGCGGGCGACATCGCGCTGCGCGTAGGCGTCGAGCACGTCCTTGAGCTGTTGCTCGGCCAGTTCACGCATCGACTTCAGACCGATGAACGCCCGTGACGAGCGCGCCTCTCCAATTATTGTGACCGCGCGGTTGGCGATATTTTTGGCGCGGTCGCCGACCCGCTCCAAATCGCTGGCGACGCGAAACGCGGCAACGCATTCGCGCAGATCGGCGGCCACGGGTTGCTCGCGTGCTATGGTCACAATCGCGCTCTCTTCGATACCTCGACGCAAAGTATCAAGAAGCGTGTCTCTTGCAATTGTGCGACGGGCCATGTCGACGTCGAAAGTGAAGAGTCCATCCATCGCATCCGCGAGCATTTTTTCAGCGACGCCGCCCATTTCGGCAACGCGGCGTCCCAGGGCCTCCAGTTCATAATCAAAAGGCTTGAATGTATGGTCGCTCACTCAGGAATCCCTATCCATATAACGGGTTATGCGTTCAGCCGAAGCGACCAGTGATGTATTCTTGCGTTCTTGGCCGCCTCGGCGAGGTGAAAACGCGCTCGGTTTCGTCGAATTCCAAGAGTTCGCCGAGATACATGAATGCGGTGAAATCGGAGACGCGCGCTGCTTGCCCCATGTTGTGGGTGACGATGGCGATCGTAAAGCGCTCTTTCAATTCGTCGATCAGTTCTTCGATTTTGGCCGTCGAAAGCGGATCGAGCGCGGAACAGGGTTCGTCGAGAAGAATAACTTCTGGATGAATGGCCACCGCGCGCGCGATGCACAGGCGTTGCTGTTGGCCGCCGGAAATGCCAAGGCCGCTTGTCTGTAGCTGGTCCTTTACCTCGTCCCACAAGGCGGCGCCACGCAATGCCTCCTCCACCCGCGCGTCAAGGTCGCGCCTGCCTAGCTTTTCGTACGCTCTAATGCCGAAAGCGATGTTGTCGTAAATCGACATCGGAAAGGGCGTCGCCTTTTGAAACACCATGCCGACGCGCGAGCGCAGAAGGTTCACGTCGATGTGCGGCGACAGAATATTCTTCCCGTCAAGTAAGACTTCACCCTCTGCTCTGTGCCCGGGGTAAAGATCATACATCCGATTCATCACGCGCAACAACGTCGATTTCCCGCAACCGGATGGACCGATGAGAGCCGTGACTCGATTGGCGTAAAAAGGCAGCGTAACCGCCTTCAGGGCGGGGGTGCCGCCATAGTAGAAATTCAATCCGCTCACCGCCATCTTGGTCTGCAAATCGGTATGGACTTCTGGCTTAGCGTCCATCTCCGTGCCCTCTTCGCGCTGAGCGCACGGGGGGCAATTAGCAAGGCGTGGACTATGGTGGCGATCGAAAGCGGGCCCGTCCATGCGTCAGGCTCCCAGCTAGCGTTGCATGCCCATCGGCAAAAAGCGCCGGCAAGCGACAGTGATGGAGAAGATTATGGCGGCCAAGGCGGCACGGTTGAGACCGGAACTCAACTTTCAGATCTCCATCAGCTTCGAGCGTAAGCTGTGAACGACGCCATTACCGTCCCTACGGCAAACCAGCTTAATCCGATGCCGCGACCATCCTATGGATGCTAGATGACTGAATAATGACGCCGCGAATTAATTACTAACCTGTTGGATTGAGCCTAAATGTGGGGTGCCCCTACGGTCAGTCGGTAAGAAGTCACGAACGGCGGCGCCGCCGCCAAGCGTCCACTCGATCCCCTACCTTACGCCGGGCAGTTTGGCGCTATGATCGTTCGGTCGTCTGCAACGTTGGTTTCTACTGTAACCCCAGATGAGCGGGCTCTGGTGCAATTGACGGAAGCGGGACATATTGTTGGTGATCACGCCGCCTTTTTCTTCGGCGCTGGTCGAGCCGCCTTCGCTTGCTGAAGCATGGGGTGCGGCTCGTCGGCCCGGGCGGCCCCGGCCAGCGCGTCGATGATTACTGGCGGCGGCTCGAAGCGAGGCGGAATGTTCGCGTGCTTCACTTGACCAGCACTCCGCCCACAATCGCTGATCTGCAATCCCGGTATCGTGAGCGCGCGGTTCAGGATCAGCCTCTACTCCAAGGATACGCGCATCCGTCGGATGGTGTCATTCACTTTTGCCCAGTGATGGCGCGAGCGCCCGCCGCCCTCACAGGGTTCCCGATGCGATCTCAGCCGAACCTCCAAACAGGCCCTGTCGCCGAAGCGTGCGATAAGCGCCATAGTGTCGGCCTCGATGAGGACGGGGATGTGCTGCGGCGGCGAAACCAAGGAAAATTGGAAACCCTTTCAGTTCGGAGCGGTTTCGGCCGAAAAAGGCTCTTGGATCTCGCTCAGAAGACGCTCGGCGCATTCGGCTACCTGGAGCCAAACGGCGTGACCTTCATGATCGCCGAGCGATTTCATTTCGGCCGCCCACTCGCGGGCACGGACGGGCGCTCGCCGATTATGCCGCCGTCTGAGCACTTCGGCGTGGATTTCGATTGCTTGGTTCAAAGAGATGTTCATCTCTTCCATCCCGTACGCGACGCCACGATTGTCAAAAATCTATCACAAAGCGAGTCCTCTGACCACGTTGCTGATGCGGCATCGCCATTTGCAACGCTCGCCTTTGGGGCCCTTAAAGACCGTTTGAAAATGGTTGAAGATGCGGACTCGGCATGATTCTCAAGCTTGGGATGTGGACCCGAGTGAATCGTGGCCGGATGGCTGACATCGAGAAGAAAACCAGATTCGCGACAGACCGACCGCGCCACGATCGCCATGGCGGAATGGGCATGCGGAGCGGCTGATCGGCTCGGTCCGACGCGAATGTCTTAATCATGTCGGCGTGCTTGGCGAGCGAGATCCGCGCCATGTGCTCCTTTCATATATGGAATATTTTAATGGCGCTCGGACACATCTCGCTTTGAACAAGGACGCGCCAGTATCGCGCGCCATTCAGGCCGTCGGGCGCATTCTTCCGATGCCAATGATGCCAATTCTCGGCGGATTGCATCATCAATATGTTCGGATCTGATTTCCGACAGGAACAGATGGTCAAAAAGAACAAAGTCGAGTTTCTGAGGATGGTCAAGTCGGTGTGCAAGCCGGTAAGCGAAAAGAAGATAGGCATGAACAAAGCGACGACGAGGCCCCGCAATTGTTCATCGATGCGGCGGGTCAGAATCGGCGATTCGCCGACGAGAATTCCGGCCACGAACGCACCCAGCGTGGTGTGTATTCGCCGACGATGTCGTTCCTGTTCGAAGGATTAATGCTTCGGCACACGCCCACGCCGTCGACCCACTCGCCGCCGACGAAATTCTTCAGGACCGCTGTCATGTTTCTCTCCAGAGGCGCCGAGTTTTTCAGCGCACGAGGCTCGGACGCTTGTCGTCGAAGCGCCAGCCGGGAATGAGGAATTGCATCGCAATGGCGTCGTCGCGCGCGCCGAGCCCGTGTTGCTTATAGAGGGCATGCGCGGCCTCGATCGCCGCTCGATCGATCTCGATCCCGAGGCCCGGGCGGTCGGGAACCTCGATCTTGCCGCCGCGGATCTTCAACGACTCCTTCGTCAGAGCCTGCCCGTCCTGCCAGATCCAGTGCGTATCGATCGCCGTGACTTTGCCCGGCGCCGCCGCGCCGACATGGGTGAACATGGCGAGCGATATGTCGAAATGGTTGTTCGAATGCGAGCCCCAGGTCAGCCCGTTGTCGCGGCAAGCCTGGGCGGCGCGGGTCGAGCCCTGCATCGTCCAGAAGTGCGGATCGGCGAGCAGAATGTCGATCGAGCCGAGACGTAACGCGTGCGACAGCTGACGCCAATCTGTCGCGATCATGTTGGTGGCGGTCGGCAGGCCAGTGGCGCGACGAAACTCCGCCATGATCTCGCGGCCGGAAAAGCCGGCTTCGGCGCCACATGGGTCTTCCGCATAGGCGAGCACGCCATGCGCGCCCTTGCATAGGCGGATCGCGTCATCGAGGGACCAGGCGCCATTCGGATCGAGCGTGACGCGCGCATTCGGGAAGCGCTTGGCGATCGCCGTGACAGCGTTGATTTCCTGCTCGCCAAGCAGAACGCCGCCCTTCAGTTTGAAGTCGGCAAAGCCGTAATGATCGTGCGTTGCCTCGGCCAGACGCACAACAGCGTCAGGTGTCATCGCCTCCTGATGGCGCAGGCGGAACCAGTCGATCTTTTCGTTCTGGCCGTCGGCATAGGGCAAATCCGTTTTGCGACGATCGCCGACGAAGAAGAGGTACCCGAGCGTCTCGACACTCGCGCGCTGCTGGCCTTCGCCAAGCAGGGCGGCGACCGGCAGGCCGAGGTGCTGGCCGAGCAGATCGAGCAGCGCGGACTCGACTGCCGTGACCGCATGGATCGTCACACGCAGGTCAAAAGTCTGCTTGCCGCGTCCGCCTGCATCGCGAGCGGCGAATTTGCTCCGCATGGCCGCAAGAATGTTGTTGCAGGCGCCGATCGTCTGGCCGACGATGAGATCGCGAGCGTCTTCCAGGGTCTGGCGGATTTTCTCACCGCCGGGCGCCTCGCCGACGCCGGTATGACCGGAATTGTCGGTGAGGATCGCCAGATTGCGGGTGAAGAACGGCGCATGCGCGCCGCTCAGATTGAGGAGCATGGAGTCGCGGCCCGCGACCGGAATCACCTGCATGTCCGTGACGACCGGGGCGCCCGTAAATCCGGCGCGGACTGATTCCTGAATCATATGGATCTGCCTCACTTTCCGTGCTGTCCATGACTACTTTGAACTCATAACACTCGGAAAACACGCTAGAATTTTGCGAATTGCTTCGCGGAAAGATACGTAGCGGGGAAATCACGGGATCGGCCCACAATTACCATGCGTTATCAACGGTCGGAGGCGAATCCGATATTCGTGCGAGCACTGAAAGTGAGGCAGAGCCGATTTGATGGCTTTTTGGGCGCGAAGTTCGATATTCTCACGCCAAGATGGCTCCCGACACGCCGTCAACGAGATCTTTCGTGTTTATCATTCAACAACGTGCCAACGCCCATTGCGCCTCATTAGGTGTCGTCGCAACGTCACGATCTTAAAACTGAGACTGCACGCACTTCGCTCTCGGGCAAAACCAGATCCGGCTCGGGGTCAAGCTTTCCGAAAACGCCAAAGCGCCGGATGCGCACCAACACCGATCTTGCATCGGTTTCGACCCTGATGCGCCAACCGCCGTATCCGCCTGTCCGAAAGGCCTCGCTTTCCCCGTCGTCCTCGAAATTCTCTGTGGTGAATGCGCCACAGCCGGTCGGTGGGAAGATCATGAAGCTTCGATGGTCCGCGCGCATCGCAAAGGATTGGGCGGCGACGTTGACTGGAATGCAGCAGCTTTGTCGCGCGAAAAGAACCGGTCGCGTCCAGGGCGCGGGGCGAGTGATAGTCTGCCCTCCCGCGAACGTTTCGCCAGACCAGAAATCATACCAGTGCGTCCCTGTGGGCAGGTAGACATCTCGATCGAGACGCCCTGGCTCGACCACCGGTGCAGCAAGCAGTGAGCTACCGATCATCATATCGTCGCTCTCCAGCCAGCAGCGGGGGTCGTCAGGAAAGTCGAAGAAAGTCGGCCTGATCATCGGCTCATAATCGCGGTGGTAGAGCCAAAGCAGGTAATAAAGATAGGGTATCAGGCGGTAGCGCAGCTTGATTAGGTCGCGGATGAAAGGCGTCGCGTCAGGATACATCCATGGTTCATTGATTGTGCCGTCGTCATGCCAGGAATGGATGGTGAAGCGCGGCATGAACAAGCCGAATTGCACCCAACGGATGAATAGCTCGGCATTGGGCGCGGGGCCTGAGAAGCCGCCGATGTCGTGGCCGGTATTGGAGACGCCTGAGAGAGCGAGGCCCAGCCCCATCTTTAGATTATATTTCAATGTCTCCCAGCTGGTTGAGTTATCTCCAGACCAGGTCTGCACGTAACGATGCATGCCCACTCCGCCCGAGCGTGAGACAAGGAAAGGCCGCTGAGTTGGGGCATGCTCCTTTTGCGCGTCGCGAGACGCGCGCATCATCAACAGCCCAAGGAGGGGCTTATATTCGCGGGCGAGACGAGGTCGACCAAAGTTGTGTGTCAGCGCGGTTCCTGCGAAAATTTCGAACTCGTTGTTGTCATTCCAAACCGCAACAATGCCCTGATCAAGCAGCGCTTCCTTCACCTTTGCCTTCCACCAATCGAGGGTCTTTGGATGGGTGAAATCAAGGTACGCGCCAACCCCGTCCCAAAACTGCACCCAGCTCGGTTCGCCATTCGCGTTGGCGATCAGGAGGCCCATCGCGTCGGCCTCCTTGAAGAGAGGGTTATCGCGAAGAAGACATGGTTTGACATTGGCGCAGAGGCGCACGCCCCTTGCGATGTATCCCTGCGCCAATGCTGCAGGATCTGGGAACTTCGACCTGTTCCAATTGAACACATGGCGCTTGTCGCCGATGGAGGTGTAACCAGACGAAAGGTGAAAGCTATCGCAAAGTATGTCGTGTTCGTCGCAGTGCTCGAGGAACTCCGCCATCCGCGCTTGGGCGTCCGGCGCATCGGTGTAGACCATGGATGAGCCCGAATAACCCAACCCCCACTTCGGCGGAAAGGCCGGCCGTCCCGTCAGCCAAGTGAATCGGCGTGTCACCTGATCCATTCTCGGGCCCGCGATGAAATAGTAATCGATGTCGCCGTAATCCGCTGCAAAATATCGGTAAGGGCCATGGTAATTGTTCAGCTCCTTACCAAAGTCGAATACGCAGTCAGACAAGGTGTCGTAAAACAGGCCGAAAGCTGTCCCGGTCTCCGGCTTGCAGGTGATGTAGAACGGGATGTGCTTGTAAAGCGGGTCGGACGTCCGTGCGTCATAGCCCATCGCGTCGACATTGGTCAGGCGATAGCGCTGGCCGGCGCGATCCATGTCGCCAGCGCGCTCCCCGAGCCCGTAATAATACTCACCTCTTACGCGCCGCAGATAGTGATAGACGCATTGGTCCCACCAACCGAAATTATAGGCCTGAGTCGGCCGGTCACTGGCTGCTGGCCGCCACTCACTTCCGACCCGTAGCGCCCACGAACAGAAGAACCCTGCGAGGCGAATGGTGAGTCGGATCGCGGCGGTCTCGATGCACAGGCTTTCCGAGTCGCCCGTGAGCGAGAACTCGGGTTGCGTGAAGCCGGAGAGATCGAAGCGGTCACGGCCAAACTGCGCGACATCCTCGGCGCCCGGCGCAATGGCAAAGGTCCGAGGCTGGTCGAGCCGACCGCAGGGCAAGACCAGAACTCGGATGATATCGCTTTCGAGCGCGAAGATATGGGCCGTGTCTCCCTGGTCGCTGGCGAGGGTCAAATGACCCGCTTTACGCGTAGTCATCGAGAATAAAGGGGGGACCGAGAGCGACATCAGGCGGCGCCCCGAGCGACAAGGAGGACGATGTTAGCGTCACTTCTCATTCGAGCAGCCCTTGTCTCATTGGCGAGAAGATAGGCTTTCGAGCCGTTTTTGTTCCGGCGCTGACGGTCAAAAATGCGTCGATCTCCAGCCATTCTGACTGCGAGAGCTCTGGCTGTCGAGAGCGACGTTCCCAATCAGAACGATTGCCACGGGAACGGCGCGCCAGGCGTTGACTGAGTCGGAACGTTCAGAATATCGGCGCGGCATTCTCCGCCTCAGGTCTTGCAGCGTGACAGGCCCAACAGACAGGGCCGCAACCGGCCGGCCGGGCCAGCCGAACAGCCCGCCGTCCGCGGTTTTGCGCCTCCGACTTTAGGACAGTTGATTTCCGAACAAGGAACGAAGCGGCTGCGGCAGGCTACCATCATACCGCTGCCGCACGAGTATGAGCGCGACTTTGCCTAACCGCCAAAGGCACATAAACAGCTTGCCTGCTTTCGTCTGGCCGAGCGGCGTCAGCGTGCGGCCACCATCTGTGCCTTGAGGGCTTCCGACGCTAAAAATGGAAAATACGCGGCTCGCCTATTCCGGGCATGCATCGATGTTCGACCTGACCCAGCTCCGTTGCTTCGTGACCGTGGCCGAGGAACTCCACTTCGGCAGGGCGACGGCGCGGCTGAACATGACCCAGCCACCCTTCAGCCGGCAGATACAGGTTCTCGAACACATCACCGACGCGCCCTTGCTGGAACGCACCAGCCCCTCGGTGCGACTGACGCCCGCCGGGCGCAGCTTTCTGCCTGAAGCGAAGCGCATTTTGAAACTCGCCGAAAGCGCATCGCAGGTCGCGCACCGCATCGCGATGGGCAAAACCGGGGCTATGAAGATCGGATGCACGGCGGCGGCGGTGTATGGATTTCTTCCCGAGCTGATCGCGGCCTGTCTGGCGCGCCTGCCTGAGGTCGATTTCTCGCTGAAGGAAATGGTGTCCGGCGATCAACTGGAAGCGCTCGCATCCGGCCACATCGACGCCGGGCTCCTGAGGCCACCGATTGCGCAAGCGGAACTTGCGACCAAGTGGGTCGTCGCGGAGCCGTTGCTCGCCGCGATACCCGGGAACCATCCGCTCGCCTTGGCTGACACGGTTTCGATCAAGGATTTCGACGATCAGCCGTTCGTCATGTATTCGCCCTACGAGTCGCGATATTTCCACGATCTGCTGGTCGCACAGTTCACGCGCGCGGACATTTTGCCCCGCTACGTCCATCATCTCAGCGAGATCCACTCCATTCTGGCGATGGTGCGCGCCGGCCGGGGCGTCTCCATTGTGCCTGCCGCCGCCACAAGCCTCAAGATCGCGGACGTGACGTTCCGCCCCTTCAAGCTGCGCACACAGACACCGGTCGAATTGTTCATGGTCTGGCGGCGCTATCACGAGAACCCGTTGCCGCCCTCGCTGATCGAAATTGCGGGTATTCTCGCTGCGCCGGATGCCGGCGAGGATTGATCCCGATTGCGCATCGCTCGATACAGTGATTGGCTTGGACGCGCATTGGACCGTTTTCTAAAAATGCGCCAGTGAGCGCGGGGTTCGACATGCGGCCGCGTTCTATTCCGAACAAAGGAACGTTGCGATGAACAAGATGACCCCGCAGGAGATGGCGAAGCAGATTGGCGGCGGACTCCTCTCCTTTCCAGTTACGCCCTTCAAGGCGGATTACTCGTTCGACGAGGCGACCTTTCGCTCCAGTATGGACTGGCTCTGCGGTTATGACGTCGCTGGCCTTTTCGCCGCCGGCGGCACTGGCGAATTCTTTTCGCTGACGCCGGCCGAAGTTCCGCAGGTCGTCGCCGTCGCCGTGAACGAAACCAAGGGTCGCGTGCCCGTTCTCGCAGGCACAGGCTACGGCACAGCCCTCGCTCGCGAGATCGCTATCAGCGCCGAGAAAGCCGGCGCTGACGGCCTGCTGCTGCTGCCGCCCTACCTCACGCACTCGGAACAGGCGGGTATCGCCGCGCACGTCGAAGCTGTCTGCAAGTCCACCAAGCTCGGCGTCATCGTCTACAACAGAGACAACGCCATTCTCGATCCCGACACACTCGCGGGCTTATGCGACCGCTGCCCGAACCTCGTCGGCTACAAGGACGGCATCGGCGACATCGAACTGATGACGCGCATCTATTCGAAGCTCGGCGATCGCCTGACCTATGTCGGCGGCCTGCCGACGGCCGAAACCTTCGCGCTTCCCTATCTCGACATGGGCGTGACGACCTATTCCTCGGCGGTCTTTAACTTCGTTCCGGAATTCGCGACGAGTTTCTACGCGGCCGTCCGTTGCCGCGACCACCAGGCGATCCACGCGGGATTGAAGGACTTTATCCTGCCGCTGATCGCGATCCGCAATCGCAAGAAGGGTTACGCCGTCTCGATCATCAAGGCCGGCATGAAAGTGATTGGTCGGAACTCCGGTCCTGTGCGTCCGCCGCTGACGGATCTCACCGAAGCGGAAATGGCGGAACTCGGCGCCTTGGTGGCGAAGTTGCCGGCGGCGACGCGGATCAAACATGCGTGTAAAGCAGCGCAGCGCGGGCGGGACAAGAAGTGGAGCATATGATTGGCTCTGCCTCACTTTCAGTGGGTCAGCCTCAATCTCTGTGGGTGACGGCGGCTAGAGCGGCAACATCCGCGCACGCAAGAGTTCTGGGCCTGCTCGACCGTACATCGCTCGCTT
>Ga0182030_10026192_pt1 | contig 10573 bp, 7 predicted proteins | sample 812S3MmetaG_FD_121299 | JGI IMG/M metagenome (GOLD analysis project Ga0182030, IMG submission 121299) | Permafrost microbial communities from Stordalen Mire, Sweden - 812S3M metaG (Illumina Assembly) | ecosystem: Environmental > Terrestrial > Soil > Wetlands > Permafrost | place: Sweden... | reverse complement strand
CGGTTTTGCAGGAGGTTAGTGTTCGTCCGGCGGGTTCGGGAGGCTGTCGGCTTCCGCCGCGCGCACGCGCATCGCTGGAGCTGCGGTGCCGGGAAATAGTGTCCGATAATTCCAATTAACGCTCGCCGAAGTCGGACCGCGGCGCGCGATGCGCGCAGCAGTTTCCGAGTCGCCGACAATCCACCCAGTGGCCAGGGTGAATGCTGCGCCGTCTATCATTGCCTATCCGCGTTCCCAGCACAGGCGGTCTACTTGCCGGGCTCGTGGGATTTCAGAATCCGCAGCACTGAGAGGAGCGTCGCAGACATAGCGGATGCCAACCAGGCGAGGTTCACTGGGGCGGACGCTTTCCAGTTCAACCTCCTGTGGACTGCCTGCCAGGTGTAGAACGGCGCAACAGCCCAGAAAACCTTCTGCACGAACAGCCCGTCTCGAACGTCTCCCCGTGTGAGACTACCGGTACTCGCAGCATCGTCTCGTTTCTAGAAAAGGAGAAATCAAGAACTGGTTCCTCAGAGTAACTTGCGTGCGCTCATCCTGGGCATCTCGTTTGCTGGCGTTTCTTTGTTCGGACAGAGCGTCGGCTGGGCCACCACCTCGAGGTCGTCTTCTCCGCAGTTTCCGCCAGTGGGCGTTGCCCCATCTGAAACACTGCAAGTCAACTTAACAAACATCGCCACCAAATCCGCCTCCAGCAACCTGTTTCCCGAGTGCTTTGGCACGTTGATGTTCTACAACGCCGGAGGTTTCATAATCGGCGACGGAACCGGCATAGCTTTTTCGGTGTCGACGGGCATTTTGTCAATCCCGTTAACGTACTCGGCGATCGGTGCCTCGGGTCAGCGAGCCGTGGTTCGAGTTGACATCGAGCTTTCTCCTGCCACGCTTCCGGCAGGCCCGGGGACACCGGCTTGCAGTTTGCTGTCGTCGCTCGAGATTTACGATACCGCGACGGGTTCGATCCACGCTGTCGTCACGGGAAAGCCGGTGCACTTCCCGGAACGCGATGGTCGCTGAACTCCTCCAGCCCTCCCGTAACGGTCGCCATCGCTGTAGCGCGAACCACGCCGGACGCCATGTGCGCGAACGTTCGCTGGCAAGGGGTCCGACCTCACCATCCCGGCGCAGCTCCTGGTCATAAAGGCGACGGAAGGAATCCAAGTTGGCGGGAAGTCGCCCTTCCGTAGTAGTGAGTCCACCTGTTTCCAGATTGCTCCTGGATCACGCGCTACTTCGTAGAATGCCTCGGACGCTGCCGGCCCGCGGCGGCCTTTCTACGAGTCGCCGACGATCCGACAGGAGCCGGCAATACACCAGTTCAGCGGCTAGGGCGTTTTACGGACATGTGACGGATCGGCGTTGCGAAGCCGACATACGGTACTAATCCGGTGGCGGTGAGCGCATTGGCGATTTATCACCAATTGACACGTGAGCAAAGAGGGCAAAACAATTCGTAGTTGCCGAAAACCCCGTTTTCCGGGGACTGAGAATCCAAGTGGACGAATTCTCAGTAACGTCTCGAGGGTTCCCCTGTACGTTGAGGCTTGGTGCACTCGTGTTTACCCGGGGCCTCGGGAGCTATTGGAAAGTTCATGAAACGGGTATCATCTTTTCCGGCCGACTATCTTCCTTTGAATTATCTTTACCCAGATCGCTTCGGCGCTGGGCTCCATCGTCTTCGCGATTGCGAGCGCCGCCTGGTATGCGGGCTTTGCGTCCAGCGGCTGGCCGAGTGCAGTCAATGTATCGCCGAGAACCATTTGCGCCTGCAACTCATCGGGGTCGATGGCAACGGCCGTCTGCGCCTCCACCAGCGCGGACGCTAACTGCCCGGCCCCAGTGAGATCTCTGGCCCGCGTTACGTGGCCAAGTGCCGAGGCGAAACGCATGTCAAACGTCCCATCGTAGACAAAGACGCCGTCCTGGATGAAAGCGACTGGTTTCAGCTTCTGAAACTCCCGGTAAGGATTCAGCACGTTGGAGCCCCACTCGTAGCCCGTGAGCGTTCCCGCGCTGATCAGCAGAGTTCCCGTGATCGTCTGTGGCGTATCGATTTGATAATCCGTCCACCCGCTGTCCGCCGTCGGCAACGGTTTGCATGGGATTCCATACGCGCCGAATTGGATGGAGGGTTCGGCGAAGTATGCAAACCAGCAGTCCTTAACCCCACGATTATCCAGATACTTCTTGACCGCCTTCAACTGCTGACCCCAGTCCGTATTGGAGTCGGTCAGGTACTTATAGGTGTTCGCGGGGCCGCCCCAGAACTCATTCGAATAGGCAAGATAGTCCGGATAAGCTCGCGCCGAAGACACCACGTGCCATGCCAGCAACACTGCCACGACACAGGCCCAACGCCGGTCCTTATACGCCATTGCGAGCGCGGCGCCCCCAATCAGCACGGAGAGAAACGGATACATCGGCAGAATGTGCCTTGCGCCGATGTTCAGGCCAGTGCCGGTCGCGATCAACAAATAGAGAACCGGAGGAATGGTGAGGAAGAGTATCTCGCGCCGCGCACGCAATTTTCCGGTAGCGATCGCGAAGCGCGTCAGCAGCAGCAAACCCATGAAGGCCGCCGTGGACTTGATGATGAAGGCCGCAGGAAAGTAGAACCAGACTCCGTGCGCGTATACTTTGCGGAAGATGTAGGTTGAGAACGAATCTGAGATCAGCCGCACGTCCACCAACCCGTAAAGATAAGACTCTGGCAGGATATGCCAACGCGCTAGCGCGAGATAAACGTGCGGTTCCGCTCCTTTCAATCCCTGCGCGTACTCAGCGAGCGAGGGACTCAGCGGCATTCCACCTGGCCTGGCCGCGTAGCGAAACCCATAGAAAGCCCAGAGCACCGCAATGGCAATGGCCGATGCAGCCAGAAAGGCGCCAGCCAGACGCAAAGCTACTTTCCTTTTGTTGGTCCCCGTCTCGGGCGAGGGCCATAATATCTCAGTAATAATGAGCGCCAGGCCGAATGGGAGGAGAAGCACACCTGAGTGTTTCGATGCCAGAGCAAGTCCCGTGGCCACGCCGAGAACGATCAGCCTGCCGACCGAAGGCGCCTTTACGTAGCGGTAGAGGGCATAGATGCTTGCGAATATGAAGCAGGAGATACCCATGTCCGTTGTGACATAGGCGCCGTGCGCGATCATGTTTGGCTCAAATACCACCAGTGCCAATGCGAACAGCGCCGCTCCGTCACCGAACATCTCTCGCGCTGCCAGAAACACAAGCAGTCCCAGCAAAAGAGTGAGGGTTGCCGCCGCCATCCGGGCGCGAAAAATGATGCGATCCGCTTCGGCCTCTCCACCATGGCCAAAGATGAAATCCCGTCCATCGAAGTATGCTTCGTCTTTGAATGATGCAAGCCCCTTGGGATTTGGTACCTTGAGGTGCATCGGCAGAAGTGGGATCGCCGCTAGCGCCTTCACCAAGGGTGGATGTTCCGGATTGATGCCAAAGTCTACCTTCTTCCATGACATATAGCCGGCGAAGATATGGTCCCCTTCATCCCAAGACAATGATTGCTGTCGGATCGAGAATGTCAGTTCCCCCAAGAGCACCAACAAAAGCAACACTGCTCCCGCGCTTCCATAGTGTTTCCGTACGTTCAGTTCAAACACATCTCACCCCTGGGCCGTAAAACTCGACCTTGCTGTCCTGGATCTATTTTGACACCATCCATGGGCTTCGCGAATCGTGCCGTTGGCGCCGGGTTGGTCGTTGCGGAAGCGCCCAGAAAGTCGGCTTTTCGGAAACTACAGTTCTCAGTTATCGACAACAGGGCAATGCACTCATCGAGCAAGGGTTTGAGCCGACATCGGACATTAGTCCTGTGAAACGCGCTCAGGTCCGCCGATTCACCTTGACGGGTTGTCGCCATCTCGTTGATTGGAGCATCCGGCTGACTGCTTCGGCCGTATGACGCGCTCGGAGACAGCGCGGCGGGCGGCCAGCACGCCGAGTTGTCTACCGATAATAGCGAATATCGCTTGCGTGGAACGGACGCCGGTCATGCCTGGGTAGGACCATTTTACGGGTTGGCGACTACACACCAATGTGCATCATGGCGTGCGGCTGTCCCCGGGTATGCCACATTCCGGCAGCCGGAGATATCGGGCAAAGATCCGGCTACCCGGCGCACGTAGGCTGCAACCGACCGAGCTTCGGGGTATAAAGCGCCGCAATAGTAAGACCAAAGATATTTGGCACAGGAGATATTTGGCACAGGCGGTCCAGGTCCACCTGCCACCAGCCGAAGCCACCGGCTATCAGCGATTCGAATCGTAGATCGCCGCCCGGTCCATCGCGGGCTTGACGGTCAGCGCCTTTACTCCTATTACAACCCCGACGAATGCGATTAGCGCGGCCAGCATCGTGTGCCCTTCGGCGATCCATACCGTGATAATCATCGCCAGCGCGCTGTTCGCCAGCCCGAACGCGCGAAGCCAGGGCGCAAACTTTCGCACCTCCATAAGAAGGAACTTCGTGTCCATACTCCCCGCGAAGAGTAACACGGCGGCCATGATGGATTGAATCGTGCTGCAGAGCAAAGTCGAGAAGAACAGCGCCACGCTCCACCTTCCGCTTGTCACGTTCTTGAACCGCCAGGCCAGATACACGAGTAAGGCGCACCGCAAACACATCCCGATATGCAGAAGTTTCCATAGCTGGTATGGTCTGGCGCCAGCCGATCCGAAAAGCTTCCGCATCAAGCCGGGCTGTTCTTCCCGTGTCGCGGCTGCCTGGCCGCCGGCCTGCGAGGCCCGTGATAGCTTGTCCGATGCGCAATCCTCTCTGAGTTCCTCCAGCGCCAACTTGATATCGCCGGCGTGCTGCGCGCGGCGGTCCGGGTCTTTGCGCAAACAGCGCGAGATGATTTTATCGAGTTCAGCGGGCAGATCCGCCGCGAACTCGGCGAGCGCCGGCGGCTCCTTATGCAGGATTGCTGCAAGCGTCGAGATCTTGTTTGCGCCTTCAAACGGACGGCGGCCGGTGACCGTCTCGTACAGCACCGAGCCGAAAGAGAAAATATCGGAACGCGCATCGACCTTCTTGCCTTCGGCCTGCTCGGGGGACATGTAGGCGACCGTGCCGACGATCGTGCCTTCTTCTGTCTGAACGTCTTCTCGGGCGGTGATCGTCTCCGTGCCGGCCTCGGAATCGACTGCGGCATCGACAGTCGTCTCCATCAGCTTGGCCAGACCGAAATCCAGCAGTTTTGCGCGGCCTTCCTCGCCGACAATGATGTTGGCCGGCTTGAGATCGCGGTGCACGATTCCGGCCGCATGGGCGCGGGCTAGGGCGTCGGCAACCTGAATCGCATATTTCAGAGTGTCCCTCAGCGCCAGCCTGCTCTTGCCGATCAACCGGTCGAGCGTCTTGCCATCCACGAACTCCATGGCGATGTAATCCATGCCGCCGGAAGAACCGATATCGTAAATGTGGACGATGTTGGGATGATTCAGCGCCGAGGCGGCCTTCGCCTCCTGTTGGAAACGTCGCCTGCGCTCTGGGTTGGTGGTCGCATCGGCACGCAGGATCTTGATGGCTACCGGCCGGTCGAGATGCGTATCGAAGGCCCGGTAGACCACGCCCATTCCGCCTTCACCGAGCTTTGCTTCAATTCGGTAATGGCCAAGGGTTTCTTCTTGCCGGCTGCCGCGTCGTGGCAGTGCGCCAGCAACTCGCCAAATACCGTCTGGTACAACTCCCAGGGACGGTGCTCATTGGCATACGCTAACGTGGACAGCGCCGGCGCTTCCGGCACCCCCAAGTGCCGCAATTTCCCCTCGCAGGCAGCCAAGCCCTGACAAATCTCTCGTAACGACCGGGCCGATGCCAGTTGGCAAAACATCATGGCCACAAACTGGCCCCAGCTCGTAAAACCTCGGGCGTGCCGCTCCGCACCGTGCTGGATGACGGCGCGCTGGAACTGCGCTCTGGGAAACAACTGGAGTACCTGGGCGAAAATGCTGCATACTCGATTCATGGCGGAAGTCTCCGTTCGGTGAAGTTGGTTCTGGCTTGAACCCAATTCCACCGTATCAGGGCTTCCGCCTAGACTCGAACGCTAACAGGTGTGGTTTCGCTCTTGCAGCAACAGCGGACGTGCTCGATCGTGTGGGAGAAGCGGTAGTCGACGGTGAGTTCCTCGCCGCGGCGGATGGCTATTCGCCGCGGCTTTGGGAAGAGTTGAAGGTGGCAGCGCATCTGCCGCCGCTCAGGCCGCAGAGCGAGGTAGAGATGCTGCTGCAGCGCTTCGATCTCTACTTCGAGCAGCCGCACGCGCACGGGATCCGCGATATCCGGGCGCAGGATTTCTATCGCGAGATCTTTCCGCGTGGCGATATCCGACTCGACGAGCTGGCATTCTTCTTCGACTATGACCGGGATCCCTTGCTGCGCGACGACGCGCTGCAGGCGGCTCACGCGGAGTTGATGGATGCGCTCGAAGAGTGGCGCGCTCTCTACGTGCCGAACTCGCGGAACCGCCGTCGCCACGGTCGCCGGCCGCGTCGTCGTTTTCATGAACGCCGTTTCACGGAAGGATCAGCCACGAGCCTGAGCAACCTCCACATCGTTCCAGCGGTTTGGAGGCGGGGGGTAACGGGATCGCTCGGTTCCTAGCCGATAGGTCGGGGTAGTGCAGCGGGTGTCAAAATGAACACCTCAGGCTGCTACACCATAGCATAGAGGTCGAGTTCCTGCTTGATGAGTTCATGCCGCTCGTCTAACAGCGCGGCGCGGAAAGCTGCCAGAGAATCACGTATGGATTGCGTTCGTTTGGTATCCTGGCTCGCGCTGAGCGCGTCGCTAGCGTGCTGCTGAAACTGCTGACTAATGAACTCCGCCACTTCACCTTCGGTGGCGAGGATACTTCCCATCTCCAGAAGCAAGGCGTCCCAGTCTTTGGTACTCACAGCGCCGGTCAGCTTCCCAACCAGCGTCTGTGTCTCGCGCAGGGCGACGCGCAAGCTGCGGCACAGTCGGAAATCCCTCTCTGCCTGCATCCACTCGCCGCAGTTGCTCAGCCGGACGGCCTCACGCAGGAAGTCTTCATCCGCGGTCTGGAGCAGGATGTCGCCCAGCCGGATGATCACCATGTTGAGTGTGGTGTCGACCAGGCGATAGGTCTCGTCCAGCGTCCGGCGCATCGTCTCCCGCTCCGCTTTGGGCAGGTTGACGATAGCCTTCAGCCCGCCGGCCACTTTGCCGAGGGCGTCGATCAGATCGGTGAACAATTTGAGTTCCATTTGTCGCTCCAGGGCACAATCCGGCTGAGTCGCCAGCTTGTTTCAGCCCTTGACGTCTTCTGCCGGACCAAGCAATCTCCCTCCCTGCCTCGGCAGGCTCTTCCGCCCAGCCTGGGATTTCTGCTTTGGCCTCCCGGCTCCTGCTTAATATACACCCACCCGCCGTCCTCGGATCCCTCCGATTTGCAGTTCTCTTCGGGAGTTGTCCTCGGCTCCGGTAAACGCCACTTTTGCCGGTCGCAAGAAACCGGAATCCGTGGTCGCCAACTGCCGTGACCGCCGTTTCCCAGGACGAATCGCCACTCGCGCTCGATCCATCGATGCCCGGATGCAAGCCACCTTGTCAGTACCGATCCCTACCATGTCTCCTCGAACGGCGTTTACCGGCAGTGCAAGCTTACGCCGTCACTCTAAGACCTACACCCGATTTCTTGAGCGCTGGTCCGAGCCAACTCACCTCAGCGCCCGCTGGCGGGGGTCGACGAGCTTGGCGCAGGGCTCGCATAGCGCCATAACCTACAAAAGGGCTGCCCTTGCCTCCAGGAAAAGGTGTAGCTGAGCGTGCCGATGTACGTCGTACTGTGGAATGAGAAACTGGTTTGCTGATTCGGCAATTCCTGCGATTTGTTCCTGAAATAAACAAAATCCACTTCTGGCTTGAATGCCAGGTTCCCGATCAGCGGAATCACCAGCGACCAGGCGAGCTTGTCATAATACTTCGTCTGCGTGGATAAGTCGTTGCGATAATCGAACAGCCATTTGCCCACGTTTTCGATCAGCAGCGAGATCGGCTTCCCACCGGCCCAATCGGCATACTTACTTCCAAATGGTAGCGGTGTGTTCAGGCTGAAATTCACAAAGAATCCGGAAAGTGGCCTGTCGGTGTATGTGGCGTAGAAAGTGTCCTGGGAGGTGATCATTTGCGCAGCGCCCGGAGAACTCAAATAGCTCAATTGAGTGCTGAAAGGCGCGTTCGGGCCTGGCATGACGTAGATCGGGTTGTTTTGCTGGTCTCTTAGAGGATTGCCGCTGGCATCCGTCATTTGCACCAGAGGACCTGATCCTGTAATCAGCGGCAGATTTGCAACCGTGGTTTGGCCATTCTTGAAAACAACAGTCGTTGGATTCACCAGGCTCCGACCAGCCAGGTAACCAGCTTCGAACCAGCTACGATCGTCTGAGTACCGGAAGCCCGCTTTGGCGAACATGTCCACCGGCCGGCGCAGGGCGCCGAGCAATATGCTGGGGGGCGAAGTAGCCAGCGCGAAGTCGCCCCGGGGAGCCTGAACTTGACTCTCCACGCGGGATGCCCCCAGCAGGTCGAACTCCTGCGGTTGCCGTCGGCCCTGTGCTCGCCTGTTCACCCACAGGATGTGCCACAACAATCCGGTCTCGCCGGCAAGCACATTCTGGCTCAGGTTGCGCGTAAAACTAGTGCCGCCGGTCCTGGTGTAGCTGTACGTCGATTCGTGCTGCAGGTACCAGTCGACCGTTGGGGTGGAGAACTTCAGGCGCGCGCGGTCGTCAAGGCTGATTGAATAGGTTACCGGGGCCGTGACGGGCGCCGTCGTGATACCAGTGAACTCCGCTTTCAGCGCTGCGGAAGAAGCGGGACGGGAAAAGTTCAGCCCGAAGTCGCTCTTCTCCAGATCGATCGACCAGAAGTGCTTATTTGCGGATGCGACCTCCGCCGCGTTCTGGCCGCTGTAGAAATCAGTGAATCGCGACCATCGCGAGGTTGGGGCCAGGTAGGAACGCATCTGGTGATTGGCCACCGTTCCCGGAGTCTGATCTGGAGGAAGATCAGTTGAAATATCGAGGTGATCCTCGGCTGATTGTTCAACTTGGTAACACTGTGCGTCGTTTAGGACCGCCTTCTTGATCGCGCGGCAGATCATTGCGCTGATCGAATCAAGCCGCCTGAAATCCTTTATTCGATAAGGATAGGGAACCAGCGGGGTCTTCAGGTCCATGTAGCCGGTGTCGGCGAGGGCAAGGTAGTCCGTCAGTGCGGCCGCATACGCTTTCGTCGGATCGACGATCGTGCCGTTGACCGTCAGGTTCTGATCTGCACCGTCTTTGAAAACGCCGAGCGTCACCAGACTGCGGCCTCTTTCGAGGTCTATATTCGTGGGATTGGCCTCAAACGTGGTGAACGTGTCGCTGGCCTTCAGGATGGACGTCAGGCTGGCGCCGGTAACCGGCACCGAAACGGCGTAATCGCCTTTCCAGAACAGACGGTCAAGCACCTCCTGCAAATTGCAATTGGAGATGGGAGCTTGTCCATAGATTTCCGGCCGGAACAGATCTCGCGATTGGATCATCGAAATGTCGGTGTGATGCTTGGGGTCGTGCTGCATCACCAGCAGCGCCAGCCGTTGCAATACCTGCGCGGAACTCCAGCCCGTCATGTTATCGGCAACGCCCTCCTTGACCAAGGTCCTCCTCGCGACGGTTTTGAGAACACCCGAAGACCCGCATCCGGGAGCGTCCTTAAGCTCCGGCAGGCCCAGAGTGTTGGGTTTGCTGGCCGATGCCGGTTCCCGCAGGTTGTTGGTCAGCGTCCAGACTTGCACTTTGGGCGTCGGCCCAGGCGCGGAACTCACGGAAGCTTTCTGAATCTGAAAGGTCAGGGCTCCGGGCGAGTACAGATCAGCCTGCGGCGTGATCGGAATCGTCGTTTGATCTTCGGCATTCCGAGTCGCTGCGTACGGCGGATTGGGAACAACCACGAACTTCGGACTATCACCCGGGGACACCGACCTTGTGACGGTACCCTCCAACGTCCTGTTGCCCGCATCGGTTTCGGTAACCACTAGTTCGAAAACCGGCTTCTTGATCGATCCAAGAAGCTGCGTCGCCTTGGCTGCGGGCATCTGCGCGAGCAGAATCTTGTGTGTAGAGGAAAGCTTGCATTCGTCATCCAGCTCGCAATGCATCATCGCCTGACTCAGCGCGTCGGTCAGGCTACTGACCTGCGCGGTGGTTTCGTAAGCCGTGTTTTTGTTCCACCAGCCATAGTTCAGCCGTCCGATCGTACCCTGAAGGTCAGGATCGAGCAATCCGAAGATGGCAACCTTCGTCTTTTTTCCGTCCGCCTCGACGGTTATCACGACATAGGGATCCCCGAACGTCGCGGACGGCGCGGGGCCGCCCGAGAGCATCGGAGCGCTGAACGACGGTGCGGCGAAGGCATAGGGATCCCTCGGCGTAGGTGCGGCCTTGTTTGTGGGAACTGGGTCGCTTGCGTCGCTAAAGAACGGTCGTGCCACGTAGAACGGCTGGCAGTAGTACTCCGGAGCCTTAGCATCGAATTG
>Ga0182030_10026191_pt1 | contig 10573 bp, 9 predicted proteins | sample 812S3MmetaG_FD_121299 | JGI IMG/M metagenome (GOLD analysis project Ga0182030, IMG submission 121299) | Permafrost microbial communities from Stordalen Mire, Sweden - 812S3M metaG (Illumina Assembly) | ecosystem: Environmental > Terrestrial > Soil > Wetlands > Permafrost | place: Sweden... | reverse complement strand
TCGGTTGCTTCTTCTTACCCATGCGCACCAAACGAAGTTTCACAGCCACGACGAAATTCCCTTCAAACCTTTTGTCCCGGTCCACCGGAACTGGGCGAGATACCCGAGCGTCAAAGTTTAGCGCTGTTTGGGGGGTGTAACCCTCCCGCCTTTCTTCTTCTTGTTTTTGCCGCCACCGCTTCGAACCGGCTGTGCGGACTTCATGCCCGCGCCCAGCGCCTCGAATCCGGGAGGCAGCGCGTCGCTGCGTTGCGCCTTCGCCGCCATGTTCGCCATTCGACCCATGCCACCCGGCATGGCCGGCATCGAGCCCGCGCTCATCTGGCGCATCATCTTTCGCATCTCATTGAACTGCTTCAAGAGTTGATTGACCGCGCTCACGGTCGTTCCCGAACCGCGGGCGATGCGCGTGCGTCGCGATCCGTCGATGATGACCGGCTCGCGCCTCTCGCGCTTCGTCATGGATCGGATGATTGCCTCGACCTTGTTCAACTCGCCCTCGTCGACGTTGTTGGCGGCCGATCGCATCTCTTTGGTGACGCCTGGCATCAGCTTCATGATCCCGCCGAGTGAACCCATCTTTCGAACCTGGTTCATCTGGGCGAGGAAGTCGTCGAGCGTGAACGTCCCGCTCATCATGCGTCCGGCGCCCTCGGCGAGGACGTCGGAGTCCATCCGCTGTTCGGCCTGTTCGATCAACGACAGCACGTCGCCCATGCCCAAGATCCGCGAGGCCATCCGGTCCGGGTGGAAGAGATCGAAGTCGTCCATCTTCTCGCCGGTCGAGGCGAACACGACCGGTCGGCCGACGACGCCTCGCGCCGAGAGCACGGCACCGCCGCGCGCGTCGTAGTCCAACTTGGTGACGATGATGCCGGAGAGTTCCAACGTCTCGTGAAAGGCCCGCGCCGTAACGACGGCGTCTTGGCCGGTGACCGCGTCAATGACCAGGAAGGTGTAGTGCGGCGACGTGACCTTGCTGATGGAACGCACCTCGTCCATCAACTCTTTGTCGATCGAGAGTCGACCGGCGGTGTCGATGATGACGACGTCGCGCCCGAGTCGCGTCGCCTCTTTGAGTCCGCTTCGCGCGACGTCGATCGGACTCGAGGGCTCTGAGAAGACGTCGACGCCAACTTGCGCGCCGAGGACACGCAGCTGCTCGACGGCCGCCGGTCGCTGGAGGTCGGCCGCGATCAGATACGGCTGGCGGCCCTGTTGTTTGAACCACGCGGCCAACTTCGCCGCCGTCGTCGTCTTGCCGGCGCCCTGGAGACCGGCGAGCAGGATGACCGTGGGCGGCTTCGAGGCGTAGGTGACCTTGAGAGCGGACCCTCCGAGCACTTCGATCAGCTGTTCGTGGACGGCTTTGATGACCTGTTGGCCCGGCGAGAGGCTCTGACTCAGCGCTTCACCGCTCAATCGTTCTCGTACGGCGTCGAGGAATGCGCGAACGACGCCCAGTTCGACGTCGGCTTCTAAGAGCGCCGCGCGCACTTCGCCCAGGGCTTCGTCGAGGTCGGCGTCACTGAGACGTCCGCGCGAGCGCAGTGACGTGCCGAGTCGCTCGAATCGTTCGCTCAGGTCATCAAACATGTCTCGACGCTACCGCTCGGTATCGAGCAGCGAATCGACGAAGGCCTCGGGATCGAAGGCGATGAGGTCGTCGACGCCCTCGCCGATGCCCACGAACTTGACCGGTATGCCCAGCTCACGTTCGATGGCGACCACGATGCCGCCGCGCGCCGTCCCGTCGAGTTTGGTGAGCACGATGCCCGTCACGTCGGCCGCGGCGAGGAACTCTCGCGCCTGACTCAACGCGTTCTGACCCGTCGTCGCGTCGAGCACCATGAAGGTCTCCACGACCTGTCCGGGCTCGCGGTCGGCGACGCGTCGGACCTTGCTCAATTCGTCCAACAGATTCGTACTGTTCGAGCGCCGACCGGCGGTGTCGGCGAGCACGATGTCCGCTCCCCTCGCGGCGGCTCGCCCCAATGCGTCGTGCACGACGGATCCGGGGTCCGCGCCTTCGGCCGAACGAACGATGTCGGCCCCGGTCCTCGTGGCCCACTGCTCGAGTTGGTCGGCCGCGGCCGCTCGAAACGTGTCGCCGGCCGCCAAGACGACACTTCGTCCCTCGTCGATCTGACGTTTCGCCAGTTTCCCGATCGTGGTCGTCTTGCCAACACCGTTCACACCGACGAAGAGCCATACCGGAACGCGACCCTGCTGCGCCGTCGTGGTGACCGTCCGCTCCTCGCTCAATGAATCGAGCAGCGACGCCCGAACGGCGCTGGCCACGCCGTCGGGGGCGCCGTTCACGTGTAGATGGTCGAGAATCATGGTGGTCGTTGCGACACCGACGTCGCTTCGCAACAACACCTCTTCGACGACTTCCAGCTGTTCGGTGCTGAGCGCGCCCACGCTCGAGAGGGAACGGACCCGGTCAAAGACGCTGCGCGAGGATCCAAGGCGCTGCGCGAGCGACGGGACCTCCAACGACGGTCGTTCGGCCAGCTCCGTGACCAAGACCGTCGGCATCGCCGCGCGCGGAGGTGCCGGAATCGCGACGCGAGCGCGACGACGCCGACGCGCCACGACGACGCCGAGCCCCACGACGAGAACGACCGCCGCGACGATGATGACGATGATCACGCCGATTCGACTTCCCTCGGGCGTTGCGCGCGTTGACTGATCACTTTGGAGGAGGCCCCCGGTCCCATCGTCACGCCGTAGAGGGCGTCGGCCGCTTCCATCGTTCGCTTCTGGTGGGTGACGATCAACAGTTGCGCCTCGTGGCGGAATTCATCGACCAGGCTGAGGAAGCGTTGCAGGTTCACGTCATCCAAAGCCGCCTCGACCTCGTCCATCATGTAGAACGGCGACGGTCGCGATCGAAACACCGCGAAGAGGAAGGCCAGCGCGGCCATCGACCGTTCGCCCCCGGACAGCAGTGAGAGGCGACGGACGTTGCGACCCAAGGGCCGCACTTCAATCTCGACGCCGGTATTGAGCGGGTCGTCGGGCTCGGTCAAGATGAGTCGGCCCTGACCACCGGGGAACAACATCGCGATCAGCGCCGAGAAGTGTTCGTTGACGTCGGCCACCGCACTCGAGAACGTCTCCATGATCTCCTGGTCGAGAGCGCGGATTACCTCTTGGATCTCGCGGCGCGCGTGGCGAACGTCGCTCACTTGGGCGTCCAAATCCTTGTAGCGCTCCTCGAGCGACGACAGTTCGTCCAGTGCGAGAGGGTTGATTGGTCCCAGCGACGTGATGCGCGCTTCGAGTTCGGCGACCCGTCCTTCGAGAGTGACGCCGTCGGGCAGTTCGGGCTGGACCACCTCGCCGAGTTCTCCCGGCTCGATGCCGAGGTCGTGGCGGATCAGTTCATTCAGGTTGGCGATCTTGACGACCAACTCGGCCTGCTCGATCTCACTTCGACGAACGCTCTCGCTCAACTCCGCGAGCTTCGCCTCGGCGTCTTTTCGCTCGCGTCGAACCTCTTCCAGGCGTTCGGCCCCCGCGCGCGTCGCTTCCAACTGTTCGCGGTAGGAAGAATCCAACGCCTCTTGGGCCACGCGAATCTCTTCGCCACTTCGCTCGACGAGTCGGGAGAGTCGTTCGAGGACCTGGAGATCGAACTCCAACGATTCTCGTCGACCGGCCGCTTCGGCACGCTCACTGGAACGGCCTTCCAGGCGTTGCTCGATCTCACCGCGACGTTGCTCGAAGAGTCGACGCCGTTCGGAGAACTCGGCCTCGCGACGTGAGAACGCAGTCGCCTCCTCGTTGACGCGTGTGCGCAGTGCGTCGAGTCCGTGACGCGCCTCAGCGACGCGCGCCATTCGTTCCCCGGCGAGCGCGACGGCCTCTTCGAGGTTCGGCAACTCCTCGCGCAGGTTGAACAACTCTGCGTCGTTCGTGACGATCTGTTCGGTCAGTTCGGCGAGGTCGTCACTCAACGTCTCTTCGGCGTGGTTGAGTTGGTCGATCAACGCACTCAGCCGGCGTTCCTCGCCCTCCAGTCGCTCGGACTCGGCGAGGGTCTGCGCTTCGAGTGACGTCGCGCGGTTCAGCAATTGGCGTGCGTCGATGGCGGTGGCGTCGGCACCCTTTCGGCGCTCGCGCACGGGCGCCACGGCATTCGTCGCCTCTCGAGCCGCGGCCTGGGACTCCTCAACGGCCGAACGGGTGACGACTGCTCGACCGGAGGCGATGCGCCAACCGGAGGACGCGAAGCGGTCCCCGTCACGCGTCACGATGATCAGTTCTGGATTCGCGAGCGCGACGTCCATCCCCGTCTCCCAGTCGGCGGCGATGAACGCGCGCGAGAACAGCGCGTCCAGCACTCGGGTCACGTGCGCCGGGGCCGTGCGCCGAGCGCGAACGAGTGGTCGAAGTGGCTCACAGCCCGCCGGCGTCGCCGGTGCCGCGACGTCACTTTCCGCGACGGCCAAGATCAGCCCGGCACCATTTTCGCGTCGGAGCGCTTCGAGGGACGCGCGTGCCGACCGTCGTCCGTCGACGACCATTGCGCCGACTGACGCGCCCGCCGCCGATTCAACGGCCCGCTCCCAACCACTGTCGATCTCGATGAGATCGAGGAATGCACCCAGGACTCCCTCGAGGTCACCGATGATTGCGCGACCACCGGCACCGGAGAGTTCGTCCAGCGCTCGCGCCAGTGCCTCAGCGTGGGCCTCGGTCCTCGCGGCCCAGTCGGTCGCCTCGCGCAGTTCTTCGTCGCACGACGACTTTTCGACCTCGGCGTCGTCGGCCGCGCGTTGCGCGTCGTGTCGCTGCTGGCGAGCACTCTCGAGCGCGAGTCGAGCTTCCTCGAGCGCGAGTCGAGCCATCTCGTGTTCTGACGTAGTCGTCACGACGCGCGAACGCGAGTCGCCGAGTCGAGTCGTCGCGCGACGCTCGCTCTCGCGCAGTGAATCCAGCGATCGCTCCAAGAGCGCGATTCGCTGGCGCGCCGCGATCAGCGTCGCCTCGTCGATTTCACTCGAGCCCGTTCCCCACGTCTCGTCTAAGGTGCTCTGGGCCGCGTCCAGTTCGTCCTGGGCCAATGCCACGGCTTCGCGAAGGGCGCGGAGCGCCAGGTTCTCATCGTCCACGCTCTGGAGGTCGGAGGTGAGTTTCGCGGCGTCCGCCTCGAGGGTGGCGATCACGTTCTCGTCGGCCGAGGCGATGAGCGCCTGGCGCAGCGATCGATCGCGCTCTTGGATCACCGAGACCGTGCCGCGGGCCCGTTCGGCGAGTCCCTGGAGTGTGCCGAGCGTGGACGCGAGCATCTCCTCGCGTCGACTCGCCATCTCGGCGGCGGCGCTCGAAGCCTGTGCGTCGAGGGTCACCAGTTCGAGGCGCAACTCGCGCTCGCGTGAGGTCGAACCGACTAACTCACGCTCGAGAGTCGCGCGTCGACGCTCGAAGCCGTGGAGTCGCACGGAAAACAGGGCGCGTCGAGCGGCGCGCAGATCGGCCTCGACGTCGGAGTAACTGCGCGCCGAGACCGCTTGGCGTTCCAGCGGTCGCATCTGACGACGGACTTCGCGTACGAGGTCACCGAGGCGTTCGATGTTCTCCTGCGTGGCCGCCAGGCGCCGCTCGGCGCGTTCCTTTCGGCGACGGTGCTTCAACACTCCGGCGGCCTCTTCGATGACCGCGCGACGATTGTCCGACGAAGAGTTGAGGATCGAATCGAGCTGGCCCTGACCGATGATCATGTGCTGTTGGCGCCCGACGCCGGAGTCGCTCAGTAGTTCCTGGACGTCGAGCAGCCGACAGGTCGTGCCGTTGATGGCGTACTCCGAGTCCCCGGAGCGAAACAACGTTCGCGAGATCGTGACTTCAGCGCCGTCGATCGCGAGTTTGCCCGAGGAGTTGTCGAGGGTGAGCGCCACTTCGGCGCGGCCGAGCGCCGGGCGACTCGCCGTGCCCATGAAGATGACGTCGTCCATCTTCGCGCTGCGCAGCGCCCTCGTGCTCTGGGCTCCCAAGACCCAGGTCACGGCGTCGACGACGTTGGACTTGCCCGAACCATTGGGACCGACGACGGCCGTGACCCCGGTCTCGAATTCGAGCACGGTGTTGTCAGCGAAGGACTTGAAGCCCTTCATCGTCAATCGCTTAAGAAACACGGAAGAACGCTAGCAACGTTCCGAAGGGCCGCTGGTTTTACGACTGGCACTTCGAGCAGTAGTACGTGCTACGCCCACGGACCGTTTCTCGTTCGATGGGCTGGCGGCAATGGAAGCACGCCTCACCTTCTCGGTTATAGACCTGATGGAACTGTTGATAGTTGCCGGGCACGCCGTCGGGGTCGACGAACTGCTCGTCATCGAGCGTTGAGCCGCCGTGTTTGATCGCCTCGGTCAACGTCTCGGCGATCGCTCGGTGCAGTCGTCGGATCTCGATCGTCGAGAGCGATTCCGCCTCACGATCAAAACGAAGTCCGGCGGCGAACAGGATCTCGTCGGCGTAGATGTTGCCGATGCCGGCGATGATGTCCTGGTCGGTGAGCACGACCTTCAAGGACGTCGAGCGGCTGCGCAGTATCGCCGCGAACCGGTCCCAGCCGATCTGGTCTTCGAAGGGGTCGACGCCGAGGTGGGCCAGTTCCGGTACGACCTTGCGCAGCGCCAGTCCGTCGCCACCGATCGAGAGGCGCGCGAACTTCGAGATCTCGACCGGCTCGCCCTCGGGCGGTGGGGTCGAGACGTAGAGCTCACCGAAGGTGCGCGGATCGACGTAGCGCAGCTCTCCGCCCTGGACGAACGTGAATACGACGTGCGTGTGCTTCGGTTTCGGGTCCTTCGGACCCTTCGCGCGAAGGAGCTGTCCGCTCATGCCGAGGTGGATGACCAGGTGCGTGCCGTTTTCGAGACCGAAGACGAGATTCTTGCCGAGGCGTTGCGCGCTACGAATCGAATGGCCCTCGATCATCGCGCGAAAGTCCTTCGCGGTCTTGTGACGGCGCACGATCCGTCCGTTGGTCACCGAGACCGATTTGACCTTCTTGCCGATCAGGTCGCGGGCCAGCGAGGCGCGGACCGTTTCGACTTCGGGAAGCTCAGGCATCGCGTCGCCCCCAGGCGTCGTCGGCGGCGCGCGCCTCGGCGCTCTTCTTGGAGCGGCCCTCACCGGTACCCATGGGACGGCGTGCGATTCGAACGACCGCCGTGTACGTCGCGTCGTGGCTCGGGCCCGAGGAGGTGACGTCATAGTCCGGCGCGCCGAGGCCGTTCGCCTCGGACCACTGACGCAGGCGGGTCTTGGGATCGCTCTCCTCGGGGCGCAACGCGGCGTCGGCGACCGCCTCGCCCAACGTTTCGTGGATGAAGGCCTTGGCCGCGTCGTAACCATTCTCCAGGTAGATCGCGGCCACGACCGCCTCGAAGGCGTCGGCGAGGAGCGACGGGCGCTCCAGCCCGTGTTCCTTCTTCACGCCGCGCCCGATTCGCATCGCGCTCGCCAGATCGAGTCGCGTCGCGGCGTCGGCCAATGACGACTCATTGACGACGCGCGAACGCACCAACGAACCGCTGCCCTCGTTGAGTTCCGGATAGCTCGTGACGATGAGGTCGGCGACCGCGAGATCCACGACGGCGTCGCCGAGAAATTCCAGTCGCTCGTTGGACTCGCACTCGTGCTCGGCGGCGTAACTCGAATGGGTCATCGCCACGACCAAAAGCTCACTCGCACGCACGAGTCCCACTCGCTCGGCTAACGCATCAAGTGGCGACAGCAACAGACTCACGTGCCTCGTTAGGTCACCTGCAGCTTGTCGGCGACGTAGTTGACCGCGTCGCGGACGCTCAGGAGACCCTCGAGGTCCTCGTCGTCGATGTGGAATCCGGCGGAGTACGTGCCCAATGCCTCTTCGAGCGCCTCGACCAGTTCGATGAGGGCGAGCGAGTCGGCGCCGAGGTCGCTGAACGAGACGTCCTCTTTGATCTCGTCGGGGCTCATCTCGAGAATTTCTGCGAGTTGATCACGTACGATGCCCAAAATGGTGGCCCTATCCAGTGATGATGGATGTACAGCGTCTGCCATGGTCCACTCCCTTATTGGTGCTGTTCGAGTTTACCGAACGAACGGGGATGAGGTCCCGAAAATTAGGTTTGATCAGGTCGGATGGCGAGACGAAGTTTCTCCACCACGTTTGCGGCGTCCATCTCAGATGCCACGCGCAGGGCGTTTTTAATGGCCGTGGCGTTCGAAGAGCCGTGGGAGATCACGCAAATCCCGTCGAGACCGAGCAGCATCGCGCCGCCCTGATTTTCCGGGGTCAGCTCGGCCGCCAGTGGCAAGAGATACTCCAACAGCACGTCACCGGCGGCCCTGGTCTCGTCGTTGGTGTTGATCGCCGAGAGGACCGTCGCGAAGATGAACTTCAGCGCTCCTTCGAGCGTCTTCAAGGCGACGTTGCCGGTGAAACCGTCGGTGACGACGACGTCGACGGGCGAGGGCACGAGGTCGCGACCCTCGACGTTGCCGACGAAGTTGAGACCGTCGAGGGCGAGGAGGAGTTGGTGCGTCTCCTTCACGAGTGGCGTGCCCTTGGTCGACTCTTCGCCAATCGAGAGCAGACCGACGCGCGGACTCTCGACGTGGTAGTGGGCTTTGACGAAGGTGCTCGCCATCAGGGCGAACTGGACGAGCATCTCGGCCGTGCACTCGGAGTTCGCGCCGGCGTCGACGAGCACCATTGGCGTGTGACCGGGATTGGGGATCGGTGTCGCGATGCAGGGACGAACGACGCCCGGCAGTCGACCCATACGCAGCAGTGCCGACGCCATCGTCGCTCCGGTGTTGCCGGCCGACACCATCGCGCAGGCCTTGGCGTCGCGAACCAGTTCGGCCGCGCGCACGAGCGAGGAGTCCTTCTTCTTTCGCACGCTGGCGGCGGGGTCATCACCCATCGCGATGACCTCGCTGCAGGCAACGACCTCGAGTCCGAGGGGGTCACCGAGCAGTTCCGGTACGCCGACCAGGATGACCGAGAGTCCGAGTTCGTCAACGGCCGCGCGAGCTCCGGCGATGATTTCCTTGGGAGCGAAGTCGCCACCCATCGCGTCTAGGGCGATGGGCAGGCCCAACTTAGTTAACCTCTACGGCGACGCGACCTTTGTACCAACCACAGTTCGGGCATACGATGTGGGGTAATTTCGACGTCGCGCACTGGGGACAGACGCTGCGCGCCGGGCGCTCCAGGGTCCAGTTCGCGGCACGGCGGCTGCGGGTCTTCGCTTTGCTGGTCTTGCGCTTCGGGACGGCCATCGATCTTCTCTTTCAGTCGAACGGGCTCGCCCGTCACACTTCCTTGGATTCGCCGGACTCTAAGTCCGTGAATCGGAGTCCGTCCAGTGTAGCCCAGCGCGAATCAATGGGCGCCTGGCACTCACAGGTCTCCTCGTTGCGGTCGATTCCGCAAAACGGACAGAGCCCCTTGCAGTCCTCGCGACAGAGCGGCGCGAGCGGCAGGTCAAGGAAAATGGCGTCGTGCACCAAAGGCGCCAGGTCGATGAAGTCGTCCTCGATCAGGTAGGCCTCGTCGTCGCCGCTTTCGCGTTCGTCGACGAATCGTTCGTTGACGCTCACGCTGCTCACGCCCAGAACCGGCGTCGAGCAGCGCCGACAGACCCCGTGCCACGGCGCCTCGACCTGACCGCGCACACGCAGACCTCCGCTGAAGCTCTCGAGCCGCAGTTGCAGTCGGACGTTCGCCTCAGGGAAGACGTCGGTGTCGGCCGGCCCGCGAGATGGAAACTCGTGCGGCTCATCAAACAGAGCTTCGAAGGCGACCTCGGCGCGCGAGGGCACGTCGCGCAACAGCTGGGCGACCGGGACGAGGTACGGCGAGGCCACGACGACTAAAACGCGTCCTGATCGAAGAACGACGTCGTGTCGTCGAGTCCGGTCGGTTCCTTGAACTCCGGCGCGGCGCTCAGGGTCTGCTCGTCGATCGGTGCCTCTTCGATGAGCGACGTCGGGAGGCCCTGAGCGCTCAGGCGTTCACGGCCCGAGTGCGTGGTCTTGAGGAGTCGCTCGAGGACTATTTCGAAACTGCCGAGCTTGCCGTCAATGAAGTCCTCAGACTGATTGATCATCTGGCGCGACTGGGCGTGGGCCTCGGCGATGATCTGTTGGGCCATCAAGCGACTCTGTCGCACGATCTCGGTCTTATCGACCATCCGGGCCGCTTCGGCCCGGACCTGATCCATCAGTTGCTGCGCCTTTTGCAGTTCGGCCGCCATCAGTTCCTCGCGATCGCGCAGCGCCCAACGCGCTTCTCGGATCTCGTCGGGCAGGCTGCGAAGGGCCTGCTCGAGGAGTCCCAAGACGTCATCGCGCGGAATCAGCGCCGAATTCGACAGGGGCATCTGCTTGGCGTTGGCGACGAGCTCGATGAGGTCGCGCAAGTCCGATTCGATGTCGCGGCGCACGTGGCGACCGGTCTCCTGAAACTCTTCGGGGTCGTCGTATCCGTCAAAGGACGTCATTGCCCACCTCCTGGAAACTTGCCGATCAGGCGTTTGGCGACCGCGGCGGGCACGAAGGGCGA
>Ga0182030_10026190_pt1 | contig 10574 bp, 6 predicted proteins | sample 812S3MmetaG_FD_121299 | JGI IMG/M metagenome (GOLD analysis project Ga0182030, IMG submission 121299) | Permafrost microbial communities from Stordalen Mire, Sweden - 812S3M metaG (Illumina Assembly) | ecosystem: Environmental > Terrestrial > Soil > Wetlands > Permafrost | place: Sweden... | reverse complement strand
GCGATGCGCACCATGTTGGTGGCGCCGGGCGTGCCGAGCGGCACGCCGGCGACGATGATCACGCGCTGGCCGGCCTTGGCGAAGCCGTCGCGAAACGCGATGCGGCCGGCGCGGCTGACCATGTCGTCCTGGTCCTGCGCATCTTCGGCAACGACGCAATGCACGCCCCACACCAATGAAAGTTTGCGCCCGGTGGCGAGGTTCGGCGTGATCGCCACTACCGGCGGCCTCGGCCGCTCGCGCGCCACGCGGATCGCGGTCGAGCCCGAACTGGTCCAGCAGATGATCGCGGACAGATCGAGCGTTTCGGCGATTTGCCGCGCGGCGTTCGCAATGGCGTCGCCGGCGGTTGCTTCCGGCTCCGGCCGCTGCGCGGTCAGGACCTCGCGATAGGTCGGATCGCGCTCCACTTCCTCGCCGATGCGATTCATGGTCGAGACCGCTTCGACCGGAAACTTGCCGGCGGCGGATTCAGCCGACAGCATGATCGCGTCGGCGCCTTCATAGACGGCGGTGGCAACATCCGAGACCTCGGCGCGCGTCGGCACCGGTGACTGGATCATCGATTCCAGCATCTGGGTCGCGACCACCACCGGTTTGCCGGCGCGCCGCGCCAGCCGCGTCATCTGCTTCTGCAGGCTCGGCACCCGTTCCAGCGGCAGTTCGACGCCGAGATCGCCGCGCGCCACCATCAGTGCGTCGGACGCTTCCACGATTTCGGGCAGCCGTTCGATCGCCTGCGGCTTTTCGATCTTGGCCATGATCGCAGCGCGGCCGCGGATCAGTTTCCTTGCCTCAAGGACATCCTCGGCGCGCTGCACGAACGACAGCGCGATCCAGTCGACGCCGGTCACCACCGCCGCTTCAAGGTCGGCGCGGTCCTTCGGCGTCATCGCGGATACCGGCAGATCGGTGTCCGGCAGGCTGACGCCTTTGCGATCGGACATCCGGCCGCCGATCACGACACGGGTGACGGCGCGCTCGGGCGAGGTTTCCTCGGCGATCAGGCGAACCTTGCCGTCATCGAGCAGCAGCGCATGACCCGGCCTCAGCGCGGCGAGAATTTCCGGATGCGGAAGCTGGACGCGGCGGTTGTCGCCCGGCGTCTTGTCCGAATCCAGCACGAAGCTTTCGCCGTTCTTGAGTTGGATCGAACCCTCGGCGAACAATCCCAGCCGCAGCTTCGGCCCCTGCAGATCGACCAGGATCCCGATCGGCCGGCCGTAGCTCGATTCGACGTTGCGAATGGTCTTGACCAGTTCGCGCATCTTGTCGTGCGAGGTGTGGCTCATATTGATGCGGAAGACGTCGGCGCCTGCCTCGAACAGGCGCCGGATCATGGCGCTGTCGGAGGATACCGGGCCGAGAGTCGCAAGGATCTTGATGCGGCGGAGGCGTCTCATGGCTTGCTTCCGGGGGCAGCGGCTGGCGGCTGACCAGACACCCCCGGAGGCGATCCACCCGGCGGATTGGGCAGGCCGGGCGCCCCGCCCGGTGAATTGGACAGGCCGGGCGCCGCGCCCGGCGAATTGGATATACCGGGAGGCCCACCAGGTCCCACCGTTCCCGGGATTCCCGGCACCCGCTGCGCCGGCTGTTCGCTGGATTCGGTCAGTTGCACGGTCCAGGCCCGCTGCTCGCCGGTGTCGACCTCAAAGAAGCCGGTGCGGTCGAAACCGCGTGCCAGACAATTCTCGGTGCCCTTGATGGTGAATTCCTTGTCGCGCGAACACATGAAGGCCTGTCCCGACCACTCGCCGCCGCGGTCGTAATCGAGCGCGTAGATATAATAGAACCGGGCGACTAGCGTTCCGCGTAGCAGCGTTTCGCAGCTCCGCGATGACACGTTCCACCAGCCCTCGGTGGTCCAGCCCTCGGCATCCTTGTAACCCAGCGCAATGCCGACCCGGCTTGAGGTGTTGTTGCAGAGACGAAAATCCGCCGCGGCCGGACTTGTCCACAGACCCATCAGCGCGAGCGCCAGCGTCGGCATCAAACCGGCGGTCATGCGGGCCGACCATGGATGGGCGCGATGAGGATTTTCAGGGATCATTTAATGAGGCTATATCAATTCTTTGATGATTTCGCGAGAGCGGGCGGGGGCTGCCAACGCTCTGCGGGCATTTTCAGGCAATGGTCGGCCGGAGTTCCGCTCATGGCTACCCTGTTTGCGTTGCGATATGGCAAAATCTGTGACGACTCCCCAGTTAATATCGATATCCTGCGCACAATGGCGAGATAACGGTGATGGCGATGGACGAGAAAAGCAGAACGGAGCTTGAGGCCGCCGTGTTCCGGCGTCTGGTCGAACACCTGCGCACCCGCAGCGATGTCCAGAACATCGATCTGATGAATCTCGCCGGCTTCTGTCGCAACTGCCTGTCCAATTGGCTCAAGGAAGAAGCCGACGCGAAGGGCACGGCGATGACCAAGGACGAGAGCCGCGAGGCCGTCTACGGCATGCCCTACGAGGCCTGGAAATCGGCGCATCAGGGCGCGGCTAGTCCGGAGCAGCTTGCGGCGATGAAGAAGGTCCCGAGCGGGCATTGAGCCCAGTTCGTAGCCCGGATGAGCGAAGCGAAATCCGGGAACTACCGCGATGTTGCTCCCGGATTTCGCTTCGCTCAATTTTCAGACCGCTTTCTTCTGTGGGCGCGCTGTGGATGAGCGCGATGTTGCCTTGACGCAAGGCGCCGCACTCATGAGGGTCATTTGGAGATGCGCCTCGCGTTGAACCGTGCGGCGCTTGTCTTCAAGTCTCCAACATCAGTTCATTCAGGAGTACCCGATGGCCACCTCCGCTGCCGCCGTCAAGGAAGAGCCCGCGACAAAATTCGCCAAGGACCAGCTCAAGGCCATCGTCGAGCGCATCGAGCGGCTGGAAGAAGAAAAGAAGACGATCTCGGACGATATCCGCGACGTCTATGCGGAAGCCAAAGGCAACGGCTACGACGTCAAGGCGCTGCGCACGATCGTGCGCCTGCGCAAGCAGGACGCCAACGAGCGCGCCGAGCAGGAAACCATCCTGGAAACCTACATGCAGGCGCTGGGAATGTTGTGAGGGGTTCGACCCCCGACTGTCATGCCGGCCCCGCGAGCATCGCCAGCCCTGGGGTCCAGCCTTGGGTTATGCGTTCTCGCGTTCGCAAGGACGACGCTGGGACTGTGACGGCGGCTTGGCGTGTTCGGCGAGGGCGATCAGTGCAGCGATGCGGTCTGCATCACGAACGATTCCGTCAGCAGCGGCACGATGGCCGAGCCGGTAAACCGGTCGCTGACGAGACCCATCTGCGGGTCGTCCGAGAAGCTCATCGCGACCGCGGCCTGCGGCTTGAGGAAATGCGCGCGCATCGCGCTCATGTCGGCGTCGCCCAGCACCGTCGAGGACATCGATGTGCTGACGCTCGGCGCCAGGATCATGGCGCGCATCCAGATATCGGTGTCGGTGCCCCTGGAAGCAGCGATCCGCGCCGATGTCGCGACCACGCTGCCCTGACCCTGCGGTCCCTTGGCGACCACCGAGGTGATATCGGTGACGGCCATCGAATTGCGAGGAGCCGCCGCCGGCCGGACGCTGCGGGGAATCGGCACGCTGGCTGCGACGATATTTGCGCGGTCAACCGGTGAACTGGATGCCGGCGCGTAGGCCAGCGCCTGCAATGCGGAAGCGCTTGCGGTCGATTGCGGGTCGGCGGCGGAGCCGACCGCCCGACGGGCGTTAAGGGCGGCGACCTGCGCGGGGGTCGCCTGCTTCGGTGCAGCGGCCGCGTCGCTCCAGAAACCGCGGGCACTGATGACATCTTCTGCGGCTTGCGGCGGCGGTTCGGTCTTCTCAGCCGGTGCGGCAGCGGCCGGTTTCGCCTTTCCGGGCTGGACGATCTGTGCGTCGGCCGAAGCCAGCTGGAAGGTCGAGGCGGCTGACGGCTTCGAGCGCGGCATCGGCACGGGTTCGGCGGATTTGGCGGCCGGGGCGGCCTTTTCGCTGGCGACTGGCGTGCTGGTGCCTTCGTCCTCTTCGTCGTTCGATTTGCCCCTGAACAACGCGGCGAACAGGCCCGGTTTGGTCTTGCTCAGGGCGCCGTCGCCATTGTCACGTTTTTCGATGTCGGCGCGCGCCAGTTCATACCCCTTCAGCGGGGAGCCGTCGGTGGGAAGGTGCACGGTGCGGCCGTCCGGGAATACCCTGACCAGCTGTTCGCGCGTCATCCGCGGCCAGTGACGAATGCTGCCGGTATCGAGATGGACGAAAGGCGATCCCGACGTCGGATAGAATCCGACGCCGCCGCGCTGCAGGCGAAGCCCGGCGTAGCGGATTTGCTCAAGCGGCACGTCCGGAATGAAAAAATCCATGGCGTGGCCGAGCATGTGCTGGCTGAAGCGGGCCACCCCCGAAGAACGCCGGCGAAGCATCGCGTTGGTGGCGGGGGAGCGGTATGACGAAATGATCTGGATCGGCTTCTTGCCGTCGACGTCGCGATAGACTTCCCAGAGGATGTCGAACAGGTGGCGATCCATCGTGGTCTGGTCCTGGCTGCGCCAGTCGCGGAGATAGTGATTGAGTTGCTTCAGGGCCTCTTCGTCGTAGCGCCCGTCACGCTTGAAGGTGACGGTGAGGTCTTCATTGGAATGGGTGTGGTGAAACGAAAGGGTGCGCGTTTCGTCCAGCGCGGCCGCATCGTGGACCGATCCGGCTCCGGCGAGCAGCAACAGCGATGTCAGGCCGAAATGAACCCCGACCCTCGGCAGCGACAGTGAATTGAATTGGCGTGCGAAACCAGCCAGCACGTATGAGCCCACCCAGAGGACGACCGATCGAGGGACTCTCTCGCTACCCCATGTGGCGAAAGAGGATGAACGCAATCTTAAAGCGGGAGGGTTAATCGAGATTTCACCCTATCCCCAAGTCAGACCTTAACCTAACCCCCCGAGTATGGCGAAAAATAGCCCGGTGATCAAATCCGGATGGAGAATGGTTAATGCAGATCGGCCCGCCAACCGGCAGGCCATTGATTTTGCTAGGTAATTCAGAAACGATCGCCGAAAAACGATGAACAATCAGCGGGTGATCACACGGCGCTGCTGCTGACGGGGCGGGGGAGCCAGCGTCGGCCCTCCAAACAGCCGTTCAAAGAACGACGGTCCGGAATATTCGCCGGCGTAACTGACGCCCAGATTGCCGACCGGGCGGACATAGTTCGGCTGCGAATGCGCAACCACGGTTTCCAGATCCTTGCTTCTGCCGTTGCGAAGCAGCGCGAGCATGGTGGCGTCGCGGCCGTAGACATCCTTGCGGAATTGCAGCTTGCCCGCGTCGTCCACAAACGCCGTCTGATAGGTGATGTTGACCGGGATCGGGGTCGGAAATTTGATATCGATCTCGCTCTGGCCGTACATGCTGCGAATCTTCTCCGCCGTGTAATGACCTTGCGGATCGGTGATGCCGAGCAGGGTCGCGGCGTATTGATCCGGATTCTGTACCCGCTGGCAGCCGTGGCTCAACGCGCGGTCCTCGCGCGCGAACAGGCTCTTTTCCGGCGTGTCGTGCTGATAGACCAGGAACTTGTTCGGGAAATTGAAGCGGATGCGGCCGAGCGCGTTGGCTTCGCCGGGCGGCTGCGAAATGTGGATGCTGCCGTCGCGGCCGCGCTCAAGCCTCAATCCCATGCGCTGCAGCACCGTCGGATCCTGCTGCAGGGCGGGCAGATATTCGTTGTAGATGATCGACGGCGGCACATTCCAGGTCGGATTGACCGTGATGAATTTCATCGTCTCGGTCAAAAGTGGCGTGGCATGAATCCCGGGCTGTCCGGTCACCACCCTGGTGGTCCAAACCTGCGCGCCGTTCTGCATCACCTTGAGCGTATAATCGGGGATGTTGAGAATGACGTAGGCGTTGCCGATCGAGGCCGCGCCGAGTTCGCGCGGCAGCCAGCGCCAGCGCTCCATATTGACGAGCACGATATCGATCTGGCGGTCGCGTTTCGGGCCGTTGATGGCCTTGACGGTCTTATCGTCGAGGACGCCGGTCGGCTTGAGTTCGACGCTCGCCTGGAATTTACGCACGGCCTCGGCGACCTTGGCATCGTAGTGGGTGTCGTCGGCGTCTCCGGCGATACCGAGCTTGGCGCGCAGTTGCGGCACCCGCTCATCTTCCATCTCGACCGCGGGCTGGCTCTTGTTGCGCGCCGGCGTGAATTTGAGCGCGGGCCCCTCCGCGATCTGAATGACCGGTCCGTCCCCCACGCCGCGCAACTCGGCAAGCTTCGCCCTCAATTCGCGATAGAGCTTTTGCGGCGGGTTGTAGCTGTCGAGTGCCGCGGATGCATCCTTGGCCGTCGTGACATTCGCCAGCACTTCGGCCGGATCGGTGGGATGCTCGGGATACTGGATATCACCGCTGACCTGCGACCAGTGCATCCGGCCGCTCTGCGCCTGACGGGCATAATCCAGCACGCTGGCGGTCAGCTTCAATTCGGCTTCCGCAAGCGCGTCCGGATTGGTCGCCGCGGCGAAATCCGGCACCGGATAATCGGCGGCGTCCAAGCCTTCAGAGGCGGCATCCTTGAGACGCGCCATCGCGCCCTTGGCGCTTTCCGTCACCGTGCCGCCATGGGTCCACAATGGCGCAAATTCGCGCGCGGCATAAAACTTCTCGACCGCCGGCCGTTCGCCCTTGCGGTCGAAATCGCGCAACGATTTTGCGCCAAGCATTTCGCGCAGTTTGTCGGCGACCGGCTGATCGGCCGGCGGGACGTTGCTTGCCGCCTTGGTCGCTTCCTTGGCGGGCTCAACGGCCGGTATGGCGGTCGCGGCGGCCGGAGGCGACTCGGTTGTGGTGGTCGCGGTGTCGACCTTGCCCGTCCCAACCTTGCCGGCGTCGACCTTGCCGGCGTCGACCTTGCCGGCGCCGTTCTTGGCGGTGTCGGCGGCCGGAGCGGCAACGACTTCGGATGGTTTGGTCTCCGCGGCCTTCTCCGTCACCTTGGCTGCGTCGGACAGCGGCGCGACAGTGTCGGGCTTGAAGTCGTTGATGGTCGGAGGCGGGAGGTTTGCGGGTTCGGGACGCGGAATCGCCGCGTCGATCGCCAACTCCGCGGCGCTGTTGCGGGCCGGGCCGGATTGAGCAACTGCGGAGGACGCGGACACCGTGAGGAAAGTCGCCGCGATGGCCATCAGCACGCGGTCAAATCCAGCACGGTTCTTCGAACAATCCAGCATCGTCAAACCCCTTCAGCGAAACTGTCCCGGCATGGGAACAGCCTTAAATATCGTCCGTCAAAGCTTTTGCTAAAGCGCCGGCCTGATCGGTTTCGAAGCACATTCAGTCAACGGCATTTTGGTTCGCGTCTGAATGCACTCCAGATCTATGGTAAGTACGCCTGTCCGCAACGATTCATCCGCAGACGATACACACACCTCACTTACGCAGCCAGCACCACACAGGGCAACTCACGACAAACTGACTTCGAAGAACCGCGTTGCGGCGCATTGAGCGCTTTTTGCCACGCCCTTCGTGCTTTGTCTGTCACCGGCAAGCAACGGTTCAAATGTTCCAGAATAGCTGACGTCCGGATGCTGGCGCGCGCAGCGATCGGGCATTTGCCTTAGTTTGCCTCATTTGCGCGGCGGGCGGCCGGATCGTCGGCGGTAGCCTCATCGAGCTTGCGGTACAGCGTCGAGCGCCCGATTTTCAGCCGACGCGCCACCTCGGACATCTGCCCGCGGTAATGCGAGATCGCGAACCGGATGATTTCGGTTTCCATCTCGTCGAGCGGTCGCATGTCGCCGGCACTGGTCAGCATCGCGAGGGTGCCCGCGGTCGGCAGCGGCACGATAGGTACCTCGTTACCCGAGACCATGGCCGGCGCGGTCGAATGAAAGCCGGGCCCGATGACCAGCGGTTCGCCATGGGTACCGTGGGATTCCGGCGTCGACTGCGATTGTGCCGCGGCTTGCGAAAAATCCGCCACGCCGAACTGGTCGGTTTCGCTCATCACCACCGCGCGATAGACCGCATTCTCGAGCTGGCGGATATTGCCGGGCCATTCGAGTTGCGACAGCAGCGCCATCGCATCTCCGCTGATGCCGGTAATGGGGCGATTTTCCTCGGCGCAGAATCTCGCCAGAAAATGCCGCAGCAGATGCGGAATGTCTTCGCGCCGGTTGCGCAACGGCGGAACCGTCAGCGGCAGGACGTGGAGGCGATAGAACAGATCTTCACGAAACTGTCCGCCTTTGACGCGGTCGAGCAACTTGCGGTTGGTCGCCGAGATGATGCGGACATCGACTTTGACCGGCTTGCGGCCGCCAACCGCCTCGACCGCGCCGTCCTGCAGCGCGCGCAGCAGTTTCACCTGCGCGGCCAGCGGCAGTTCGCTGACTTCGTCGAGGAACAGCGTGCCGCCGGAGGCCTCGACGAATTTGCCCATGTGGCGTTCGGTGGCGCCGGTAAACGCGCCCTTCTCGTGGCCGAACAGGATCGACTCCACCAGATTGTCGGGGATCGCGCCGCAATTGACGGCAACGAACGGCTTCGATTTGCGTTCGCCGCTGCCATGGATGGCGCGTGCGAACAATTCCTTGCCGACGCCGGATTCGCCCTCGATCAGTACCGGAATCGTGGAGGCGGCGGCCTTTTGGGCGGTGCGCAGCACGCCCGCCATGGCCTCGCTGCGGGTAATGATATCGGCAAAGGTCAACTTGCCTTCGCGGCTGTGCCGGATGCGCTGCAACTCGCCTTTCAGCGCGCTGGCGTTGAGCGCATTGCGCAGCGACACCTGCAGCCGTTCGATGCCGACCGGCTTCACCACGAAGTCCTGGGCGCCGGCGCGCATCGCCGACACCACATTGTCGATGCCGCCATGGGCGGTCTGCACGATGACGGGAATGCTGAGACCGGCTTCGCGGATTTTCGCCAGCACGCCCATGCCGTCGAGGCCGGGCATCACCAGATCGAGCACCAAGGCGTCGATCGGCGGCGCGTCCGGCGCGGTCAGCGCGGCGATCGCCGCATCGCCGCTGTCGACGACGAGCGTCTCATAGCCGCATTTCTGCACCATGTTTTCGACCAGCCGGCGCTGTACGGCGTCGTCATCGGCAATCAAAATGCTGGCAGCCATGGCTTTCCTCAGAAGTTACAACTATCTGTCTCGAATCGGGGCACTCTCGCTGATGCCGATTAACGCCCTCTTAAACGTTGCCGTGCCGCCCTCGCTCGGCCCTTCAGGCCGAAACGCAAACGTTGAAACGCATACACAGGCTCGAACCAGATGACCTCGCGCTCCCCATCCGCTCTCCGCAAGCCGCAGGCCCAACGCAAATCGAACAGCAAGAAATCCTCGGCCAAATCCAAAACCGGGAACAAGACCGGCAAGCTGCCGGAATGGAACCTGGCCGATCTCTATTCCGGCATCGACGCGCCCGAAGTCGCACGCGACCTCACAAGGTTGGACACGGAATGCGTTGCGTTTGAGACCGACTACAAGGGTAAGCTCGCGGAACAAACCGGAAAAGAGGGCGGCGGCAAGTGGCTTGCCGAAGCGGTCAGGCGCTACGAGGCGATTGACGATCTCGCAGGCCGCCTCGGATCCTATGCCGGTTTGATTCATGCCGGCGACAGCGTCGATCCTGCGATCTCCAAATTCTACGGCGACGTTTCCGAACGGCTGACGGCAGCGTCGGTACATCTGTTGTTTTTCGCGCTCGAGCTCAACCGCATCGACGATGCCGCCATCGACAGTGCGATGCAGACGCCCGAACTCGGTCACTATCGCCCGTGGCTCGAGGATCTGCGCAAGGACAGGCCATACCAGCTCGAGGATCGCGTCGAGCAGCTGTTTCACGAAAAATCCCAGACCGGCTATGCCGCCTGGAACAGGCTGTTCGATCAAACCATCTCCGGTTTGCGCTTCAAGGCGGCCGGCCGCGAACTTGCGATCGAGCCGACCCTGAGCCTGCTGCAGGATCGCGCGCCGGCCAAGCGCAAGGCGGCGGGGCAGGCGCTGGCGAAAACCTTCAAGGCCAATGAGCGGACGTTCGCGCTCATCACCAATACGCTCGCCAAGGACAAGGAGATTTCCGATCGCTGGCGCGGCTTTCAGGACGTCGCGGATTCGCGGCATCTGAACAATCGCGTCGAGCGCGAGGTCGTCGATGCGCTGGTGGGCTCGGTTCGCGCGGCCTATCCGCGGCTGTCGCACCGCTATTATCAGCTCAAGGCCGGCTGGTTCAAAAAGAAGAAACTCGCGCATTGGGACCGCAATGCGCCGCTGCCGTTTGCCGCCACCGGCAGTATCGCTTGGCCCGACGCCAGGAACATGGTGCTGACGGCCTACCGCGGATTCGCGCCCGAGATGGCCGATATCGCCGAGCGGTTTTTTGCCGATCGCTGGATCGATGCGCCGGTGCGGCCCGGCAAGGCGCCGGGCGCGTTCTCGCATCCCACCACGCCATCGGCGCATCCCTATGTGCTGATGAACTACCAGGGCAAGCCGCGCGACGTGATGACGCTCGCCCATGAACTCGGCCACGGCGTGCATCAGGTGCTGGCGGCGAAGAACGGCGCGCTGATGGCG
>Ga0182030_10026189_pt1 | contig 10574 bp, 4 predicted proteins | sample 812S3MmetaG_FD_121299 | JGI IMG/M metagenome (GOLD analysis project Ga0182030, IMG submission 121299) | Permafrost microbial communities from Stordalen Mire, Sweden - 812S3M metaG (Illumina Assembly) | ecosystem: Environmental > Terrestrial > Soil > Wetlands > Permafrost | place: Sweden... | reverse complement strand
TTCAGCCAAGCCGAAACAAAAGGCTGAGGCAAGCCCGTGTTGGCAGGATTCGTGTTGTAACCCCAGTCCGATGCGAAGAGTCCATTTTCAAGATCCGCTTGCACCCAGGGGCCTGCCCCCTCGCAAGGTTGGAACCAGCACTCGACGCCGAAGTTGACGGCATCCATGTGGCCATTGCCGGTATTGTCGGCGCTGACTTCCGCATTGCCGTAATCGAAGCAGCAATTGTTATTGACGTGCGTGCCACTGGCCACCATATACATGCCCTCCGGTTCGCCGCTCGTGGCAATGCCTGTGGTCTTGGAGTTGCGATACCCCTGGCCTCCGGTGAATGAAAGGCCATAGACCGCATGGCCCCCCGCCACCGCTGGAAGGCCGTTGGCGGGCACACCCACATCGGCCGGGTCGGCCCCACCGGCAGGTCCGATGGTCAGATCGTTATGATTCGCGGTCTGGTCGTAGATTTTTGTAACCGTGCAGTAGGTGCCCAAGCAAAAAGTGTCCTGCGCGGCGCTGTTGGCGTAATCGCCTGCTTTCAGCAATCCGATATCAAGCGTGGTGTTGTCGGATGCGCGCTGCACCCGGTAGAGCGGGCCATTGTAAGTAGCAAATAAAGCGCGCGTCGTGCTGTGCGCCGCCACGCAAGGAGTGCCCGTGTTGAAGTAAATGTCGCACGGAAGCGTGGTGGTCGCCTCGGCGGGTTGAGCGGGGGCGGTAGTGCTGCTCACGCTGCTGATGCTAGTGCCGCCGCAGCCGATTACCGATCCCGCCACAAACGGAACCAACAAGCAAGTGAAGATGGCAAGAAGTCTGGATTTCGCATCCTTGCGCCGGTTACCTCTGCTGGCCACCCAAGTCGATGACCGCGGCTTTGCGGTCATCGCTGATATGAACGAGTCAAGTGTTCTCATGAGTCAATCCTCTTCAAAGTTTCAAAACGTTTTTATTCCTCGGCATCCCAGCAAAGAACTCTGCCGCATCCAGGCTGCCAGCCGGGCTCCGCGGAGCACCGGCAGAACAAACTCAGTCACAATTCGTTCTTGTATCCTGTGCGGCATACAGGAACACAGTCTCGTCACCCAAGTGAACACCGATTGATAGCGATAGCAGTCAAAGTACGGCTCGCCCAACCAATGCATGAACGACCCGCGCCGCATAAGCAGAAGCCATAATTCAGTTCCGCAAGATGCGGCGCGGTTGCCACCTATTTCAGCGCCTGGATGGTTACGCTATGAGTCAACGGCAAACTGGTTCCCGTCACCACAACGCTATACGTAGCAGTTGGCGTCGATGAACCGCATCCTTGAATGGCCCATCCGAAGCTGCCGAAGACAGCCAGCAAAAGGAGGAGAGACATCCCCATCTTGCGACGGAAACGCCAGCAAAGCGGAAGGCCAAGGAAGCCGAGGCCCGCCAGCGTAGTGATGAATCCATGCACAAATTTCTTTTGATCGAGCGCGGCGGAACTCTGCCCTACGATAGTCATTTTCGTAGTCTTGATTCCCGTCGAGTCCGGCGTAATGGACGCCGGCGAAAATGAGCATGTGTATCCCGCTGGCAGTCCGGAGCAAGAAAAAGTGATGGGCTGATCAAATCCGCCACTGGTAACGATGGAGATTGATGCACCGCCTCCACTCAAGCGCACCTCGTTGAGGGAAGTTGAGAGCGCGTAGTCGCCCACTGGAACGCTGTAAACCTGAAGCGAGTCCACGCTTGAAGTAGCGGGGGCAAAATTGGCGTCGCCGTTGTAATACGCTGTGAGCGAATGCGTTCCCACAGCCAGGCTGGACGTGCTCAGGGAGGCGGATCCAGATGAACTCAACTGCGCGCTGCCGATTACGTCGGATCCATCGATGAAGTAGACCGTGCCGGTTGCGCCCGTGCCGGTGACAGTGGCGTTCAGCGTGATGGAATTGCCGACGATCGGCGCCGACGGGCTCGAAGTCAAGGTGATCGAACTAGCCGAGGTTCCGGCGGGTCGAACCTCCTGCAACACCGTAGCCGACGAACTCAGATGCACGCTGTCGCCCGAATATGTGGCGATGATCGTGTACGCGCCCGCTGCCAGGCTGCTGGTGGAGTACGAAGCCGCGTTGTCGGTCACTGGCACCGTCGCCAGCGCCGTTCCATTGGAGGTCAAAGTAAAGTTGCCGCTCAGCGGCAGGTGATCGCTGGTAACGCCCAGGGTGAAGTTGATGGTCTGGCCTTGCGCGGCCGGGTTAGCCGAGCTGGTCAGTGTGGTTGTGGTCGCATAGCCCAGTTTGGAGAGGATGGGAATCATTCCAGTGCTGCTCGTGAAATTGCTGGCGTCTCCGCTGTAGATCGCCGAAATATAGTGAGTGCCCACCGACAGTTTGCCGGCGTCGAAGCTGGCGGCATTGCTGGCGATGTTGACCGTTCCCAGCGCGGTGCTTCCGTCATAGAAGGTAACCGTGCCCGTGGCGGCTGTGGTCATCGGCGTGGTGAGCGTAGCTGTCAGGTTCTCGTCGTTCGTGTTGTAAACCGGCGAGGTGTAGGTGCTCATGGTCAATTGGGTTGCGGCCGGCGGCGGCGGATCACTCGATCCCGGCGACGCCGTAAAGGGAACGAACGTCCACCGCTCGTTATTGTCGCTCATGCTGGATACGGGGTTGATTTGCACCGCGGGCATGGGGTTGCCCCACCAATTCACGAATTGCAGGTTCAGGCCCGTCTGAGTGTTAGTGATGTAGAAACCGCCATCGCCCGCCGGCGTCACGCTCCAGATTTGGGATGGATCGTCGGTCCGCGGGTTTTGTACCGCCGACGAGCCAGCCGTCGTCCCCGCGATGTCCAACGCCAACTCTGAACTACAACTGCCGCACCACTGAGACGTAGTGTTGAGATTGGTGAACTCCCAGTTGTTGCCGCCTGCGTTGTGTGCAATCCACACTTGGTTGCGATTGTTGCCGGTGCCCCACAGGTCAAGTTCCGCACCAGCTTCTTGCGTCCATCCGGGTTCCTCGAGCACTTGCCCGGTGGTGCTTTCGCCCGCCCCGCCAATGCCCCACTCGTTGAAGAGCAGGTATTGCCCGCCATCCACGATGGGAACAGTCGCGGGGTTGGTGACGACGAACGTGGTCACCGAGCTGGCGTTGATCATCGCAGTGAAGGTCGAGGTGCTGATCGAGAAAGAAGGCAGCGCTGCCAGGTTCTCCTTGGCAGAGGTCCGGTACGGAGTAACCGTCCAGGGCCCCGTTCCCATGCCGCTTGTCAGATTGTCAATGTTGTAGGTTACTTGCTGGTCGCTGCTGTTGTTGGAAGCGGTAACGATGGCCACCGTGCCCTGGCCGTCATAGGCGGCCACCGAGTTGGAGTCGCTGATGCTGACAAACTGATAGCCGGGGCGAAGAAACTTCGAGAAGTTACCCATCACATAGTACTTCTGGCTGAAAGCGTAGCCGGAATTGGAGGAGCCATCCAGCACGTTGTACAGAAAGCCCCAGCCGCTGCCGTTGTCCACTGCCTGCCAGTAGGTCCAGTTCTCCGGCTGCAAGTTTTGCAGGTCATCGAGAATCTGGTAGGCCATGGTCATGCCGGTCCCGTCGTTGTCGCCATACTCCGACACCGAAAGGCGCTTGCTGGCATTGGAGACCGCGGCAGCCAACTGCGTCCGCTCACTGCCGGCGTATGTGTGCGTGTTGACCTGTCCCATGTAGCCCTGGGCAGTCGTATCCATCGCATTGAACGATAACAGGGCATCGTCGATGCTGTTCTCGTCCGAGGCGCTCACCGAGGCATAACTCATGTTCTTGGTGGCCAGAGACGCGCCCAGGGTCTTGACAAACGAATTCTGAGTCGTCCTGTCAAATCCGCTGCCTTCTTGATTGCCGCCGAATTTCCACCAACCGGCGACCGGCTCGTTGAACGGCTCCACGGTACGGAAGGTGATTCCCCAGGTGTCGTGATAATGCTGCGCCACGCTGCTCAGATAGTCGGCGAAGTTACTGGCGTAGGCCGGGTTCAGGTTGTTCCCCGCATCCGTGGCGCCGGTCACCGAGCCGCTGTTGGTCATCCACCATGGCGGCGAATTGGAGAATGCCTCCTGAATCGTTACACCCTGCTGGATCGCCTGCTGAAGCACCCAGCGCTGATTCGCGTCCTGGGTCCAGTCATACTGCGCCGTGGCCGAGCTCAGAAAACCAGGAACCCGGGCCCGGTATTGCAGATAGGTGTTGTTGGGAGGAAGATACTGCGGATTCTCGCCTCCGCCGATGTTATAGCGAACCACGTTCAGACCGAGGCCAGACGTGGGATCGAAGATGCTAGAGATGTAACTGCTCCTGGTCGAGCAGTTGGACGCCCCGGAACAGCTATCCGGGTAGCCGCCGGCCACGTTGGCCCACCAGGCCAGCGCCGTGCCCCAGCCCTCGAAAGTCTGGTACTTGGTGTTGAGGTCTACAGTGGCCGTGTACTGGGCATGCGCCGACGCCAGAAATCCGAAGAAGAACACCCAAAGCAGGCCCTTCGTCAGAAGACCGCGCCTTCCCGATGGGTGGTATGAAGCGTTCATGAACATATTCAGCCAATCCTTCTCTTTTGTTTGAAAATGTTGCCGGTGATGCCGCCCGGAATCTCTCCACTGGAGTCTTCCCTTGGCGGCAGTACCACTGTCAGGCGAACCGCCGTCCGCAAGACAGGTTGCACCGTAAATGCGGCCGGAACCCTCCGCGCCGGCGTGCGGCCTTTCACCGCTTGCCGGCGCGCGGGGAGGGCTCGTTACCACATCAGCTTGAGCGCCAGTTGCACATAGCGAGGAAGGTTGCTCTGCCCCCACTCCCCCTTCGGAATGGCGCCGAACGTCGCGCTGGTGATGCCCCCATCGTAGCCCTCACTCCATTCCGGGTGGTTGAACACGTTGAAGGCCTCAAGACGGAATTGCGCCTTCAGTCCTTCGATAATTGCGAAGTTCTTGGCAAGATTGCTGTCAAACTGCTGGCTGGAGGGAATGCGGATGCCGGAGTAAACCACCGGCTGATTGACGGCATACCACGGCCGGACTTTGAAGGCGTACGTCGAACACCCGGTCTTGGGCATCCAGTCGTTGGAGAGCGGGGATGAGGTGCTGCTATCGACGCCATAGGGATCGGTGATGCAGCTGTTCACGCCGTGAATCATCTGTACGCCGCCGATACTCTGCGTAGTCCGCGGGACCCAGCCGCTTTTCACATATTCGAGGCCGCTGGGCATTCCCCAGGGAGCGCCAGTCTGGTAGACGTACAGCGAGCCCAGTTCCCAGCCGCCGATCGCCGCGTCCGTCAGGCGGTTGATGTGCCCCAGCATGGCGCGCCCGAGCCCGAACGGGAGAGTGTACACGCCGGAGAGCGTGATGCGGTGCGTAAAGTCGTTGCCGTCGATCCAGCGGTTCTTGACGCGGTAGACTTCGTCGGCGTAGCCGCCCGAGCCCATCAGCTTCGACCAGGTCCAGGTGCCATGCAGGGTCAGATCCTTGCCTTGACGGTGGACGCCGGTTACTTGCAGAGAGTTATACCAGGTTTTGCCATCGTTCAACTGCCATTCGATGACCGAGCCAAAAGCCGGATTGTTCCTGGTCAGATTGCCGTATTGGATGGTGGGGGCGCTGTAATAGCTGGAGCCGTAGAAGGCCGAGATGTTCTGAAAGGGATTGGTCACATAGCCCGCGTTGGTGTCATCGCAGTTACCGCGAACCCCGCCCATTTCGACGTTACAGGTGGCTTGATACCAGGAGGCCCAGTGGTTGAGGTCGTCGGACGAATCCTGACGGAAGGCGCGGCTGCCCACGTAGCTGATTTCCAGCGTGTCGCGCTTCAGAAATTCCTGTTGAAGGCCGCCCGAGAACTGCCAGATGCCGGGCGTCTTGTAATGCGGATTGATGAACCACGGCCCTTGCCCCAGGTCCGTCAAGGGGCCGGTCGTGTTCCCCGCCGGCTCGACCACGCCGTCCGGGAAGGGATTGGCCAGTGTATTGGTTGCCGTTTTTCCTCCGTCGTAGGAGGCCGTGAAGCTGGTGCTGGAAGACCAGCCCAGTGTGTTACCGCCCGGAATGGGGTTCTTGAACATTTCGCCAACGCCGCCGCGCAGCACAAGCGTGTCCCTCACGGCATAGGCGAATCCCACGCGCGGCTGGATATTGTCCCACCTCTGCGCGTAATAGGAGCGCGGATTGCCGTTCACGCCCGCGAAGGTCACCGCTCCCTTGATCTGTCCCCCACCCGGGATCAGCGCGTGATCCACCAGCGAGTCGACGGGATTCACCACATTCGGGTCGAAGGCGTAGTCCACGCGGTTGTGGCGTTCGTATACGGGCGTATTGATGTCGTAACGAATACCCAGATTGAGGGTCAGCTTGCGGGTGATCTTCCAGTCGTCCTGGACAAAGGGCGCAAAGTAACGACGGGTCCAGTACTGCTGAGAGATCGTGTTGGTCCCGCCGCTGTCCACCAATCCCAGGAGCATCGACGCTATCGAGAACCCGCTGTTTGCAGCCCCGGTCTGGTAGTTTTCCTGCGTCCACCCGGAGCCGACTGAAAAGTTCGGTCCTTGTTGAATGGACTTGTCGGCCAGCACCAGGTTGCGAAGGTCGGCGCCGATGTGGATGGTGTGATTCCTCTTGATCCAGGTAACGCTGGGCACAAACGCGATGGTATCCTCAACGTCGTCGTTGGCGCCGCCGTTGCCAATCCCCTGAAACCCGCTAATCGACATACTGGGCATGTGCGTTCCCAACTCAGTTGAACTCCAGCCGAGAGAGCTCATCGGAAACGTCTGCGGACCGCTGTTGTATGCGTTCTCGTGGATCATCACCGACCCGCGCAAATCAAAGATCAGCGACGGCGAGAAGGTGTGAACCCAGTCCATGGCAAAGGTCGGGCCATGCTGCCCGAACGGCTCCGAGCCATTCGCGGCCAAGCCGGGCATGCCGTTCGAGTCGGTAAGTTCCCAGCGCTCCCAATAGCCGTAACGCAGGGTGAAGCGGTCCTTCTCACCGAAGTTGTGATCCAGTTTGCCCAGCACGTTGCGATAGGTGTCCGTGGTGGGGATGGGCGTGGCGTAGTTGTTCTTGTAAAAATCTTGACCATTAGGAGGCGTGACATTCGGCTTCGGATAATAAGACAGCAGCTTCAGTCCATTTCCATTGTTTGCCTTCAGGCGATCGGGGGGAATGATATTCCCACGGAACGCTGTTCTCTTGGTCGCATCGGGGCTGTTGGTCGGGTCGGGATCGTAGATCGTAATCGGGTCGTAGGCGCTTCCCGTCCAACGGGTAAGATTGCCAAAGTCGCCGGTAAACCAGGTCGGATCGGGAACAGAGGTGAGCAGCGTGCTGGGCACCTTCTCATTCCAGTTTTCGAACTGCAGCACGAAGAAGGTTTTGTCGTGTCCGTTGTACAGGCGCGGCAGCACCAAGGGCCCGTCCAGTTCCGCGCCGTACTGATCCAGCTTGTGCTGCCCCTTGGCAATGGTGGTTCCCGTGGCCCTGAGATAGTCGTTCTGATATGTATCCGAGTCCAGCCACGTGCGCCGCATGAACTCGTAGACATCTCCATGCAGCTTGTTGGTGCCCGCTTTGAGGACGATGTCTTCGGCGCCGCCCTGGCCGCGCCCATACTGCGCATCGTAGGGGTTGGTGACGATCTTGAACTCCTGCACGGCATCGACCGGAGGAACGTATCCAGTCACGTTGTTGTTTTTGCCCGCCGAGGTGTTATCGAAACTGCCGGAGTCGTTGGAGACGCCATCCAGATTCAGAATATTGTTTCCCACGCCGCCGCCGTTGATGGCGGTATTGATCTGCGAGCTGTCAAAAGGACGCTGCCATTGCAGGCTGGATATCCAGGTCACGCCGGCGTTCAATTGGGTCAGCATCTGGGCGTCGCGGCCGTTGAGCGGCAGTTCAGTCACCCGCGTATTCTCAACGACCTCGCCGCGGTCCGCCTTGCCGGCGTCCAGATCCACATTCGCTTCCACGGTGACCGTGGTATCGATGGCGCCGACTTTCAGTGCGAAGTTGACGACGCCGGTCTTGCCAACCTCCAGTGTGATGTTGTTTTTCACCAGCTTCTCAAAGCCGGGCGCCGTGGCAGTCACGCTATATTCGCCGGCCTTGAGATAGGGGACGGTATAGACACCGGCCTGGTTGCTCTTGGTCGCTATCTCTTCGCCAGTGAGCAGGTTGTGGACCTTAACGGAGGCAGAGGCGACAGCCGCGCCGGTCTGGTCCGTCACCCTCCCCGTGAACTCCTGGCCAACTGCCGCCTGGGCACACAGCGCCGCCAGAAATAGCAGTATTAAGCCTCGCAATTTCATGCAAACTTCCTCCCGTCCGTTCAACGGACTGTTGTTTACCACTCTTCGGTCCACCCGGAGATCGGATTTGTGCTTGCGCGCCGCAGGAAAAATGAATGAATTTCTCCTCCCGCGCGGCACCCTCCCCATCAACCGGCCGGCCTCTCTGACAAAAAACGCACTTCATTCCGAAGAAAAACTGTGACGGCCACACAGGGCGTCCAGATCATCGTCCCGTTTGAACGAAACGGTGCATAAGAAGCCGCTCTCTAGTGAAATGAGAGCGCTCATTCGTTCAACGAACCCTGTCATCCTGAGCTTGGCGCGCTTTTTGCGGCAAACCGAGTCGAAGGACCTGCGTCTTTACCCCATGGTTCCTCGACGAGCCTTTGGCTCAGGACACTCGATGTGCCGCCCTATTCCTCGGACGGCGCAAGCAGATGAATACGTTTTCCCAAGAACCCCTGCTCCTCCTGGCTTTCAATTCCTGTTCTGCCATGTTGATTTCCGGTGCTGACCTCTACACCCTGATCCGCGCCATCCTCAATCCGTACACCCGCTCTCCGCGGCGGGCATGAGTGCCAATGTAACCGTTATCACTTTGCCACGAATCTCAAGACTTCCTCTGTTGAAATTCAGCTCCGCGCACAGCACATTCCGATCAGCGTCCTAAACTCTAAGTGCGGCGCGACGGAATTGGCGAGGGAAAAGAGACGAAGATTTGTCGAGGTTTTCCCGATGGGTATTATCCATTTAAGAATCAATCATTTAATCAATATGCGCCAGGTAAAACGGAAACCCTATAATGAGAAATAGGATACATTTCGGCGCGGAAATTCAGAACGACGATCTCTGCGCTATCGCCTTTCTTCACCATGAAGGCAGTTCACGAAGGAATACGCTTTGCGGGGCAGGGGAAGTCGAGTGCCGCGGCAAATTGTATACTGCCATTTGTTGAGGTTCGGCATGCTGGGTGATTTCAGAATCGGCGAAAGATTGGTTCATCCCCGGCTCAACGCCATTGATTATCAGGAAAACACAACACACCTGGAGCCTAAGGTCATGCGGGTTCTGGTCGCATTGGCCGACCGGGCAGGAGATGTCGTTACGCGGCAGCAGCTCCGCGAGACGGTTTGGCAGGATGTCTTTGTTGGAGAAGACGTCCTGGTTCGAGCCATCTCCGAGTTGCGGCGTGTCTTTCAGGACGATCCCCATTCTCAACACACCATTCAAACCGTGCCCAAGGTCGGATACCGGCTGGTGGCGCCGGTGGAGCATGTCGAGTCGAGCCCCTTGGATTCGCCGATGGTTGGGGATGAGGGACGGGAAGAAACCGATGACTTTCAAAATGACGGCGATCATCATGGAAATCTGGAAGAAGGGCGACCCAGCAGTTTAGAAAAGTGGCATGGCTGGGCTCTCGTTGGAGCAGTGCTTGTTCTGCTTTCGGGAGCGGGCGTCTGGTTTTGGAATCAAACTCGACACCCGGGGAAAGGTGAGGATCGAGAAGCGGCGGCGTTACAGGCAGATCAGGCCAAAGTGAATCCCGATCATGCGATTGCTCCGGCGCAGGAGCGTTGCCCTCTTATCGATGGCGCAACCTATATACTTGAAAATAAAAAGACTAGGTCGGTTCTTGAGGTCCCAGTCTCTTCCGCAAGCAACGGCACGCTCCTTGACCAGTGGCAAGAGAATGGGGGCAACAATCAGCGTTGGGTGGCCCAGGCGAATGGTCCTTACTGGACATTTACCAATGTCGCCAGCGGTAAGATGCTGGACGTTCCCAGCGCCAACCGCTCTCTTGGGGTCCAGATAGATCAATGGCAGGCCAATCATGCTTCCAATCAGAATTGGATTGCAATACCGTTTGGCGATAAAAGCTGTAAGGTCATCTCCCAGTCCAGCGGCCTTCTCCTCGACGTAAACCAAAGTTCCGCGGCAAATGGTACTGCCATCATTCAATATATCGATAATGATGGCGCGAACCAGCATTGGATTTTCAGGCTGGTGAATAAGCCCACGAGTGTCAAGACAGATTAGCGGCATCCTTCACGCCAAACGCCCGCGGCGCTGTTTTTCAATTTCGTGAGTTGTATAAGCGCCGGAGCAAAAATAGACCACAGAACGCCGCGAGAGCGGTGTTTTGCGGCGGAGTGCGTATTCCAGTGAAGTGGTCCGGTGTCGGAGCGAAGCGACGCTGGCTGGTTTACAGCATCATCCAGGTGGACCACATCCGTCAAGAAATGGGTCTAATAATCATCCATTAGCATCATTTCGTTTCTTCGTCT
>Ga0182030_10026186_pt1 | contig 10575 bp, 6 predicted proteins | sample 812S3MmetaG_FD_121299 | JGI IMG/M metagenome (GOLD analysis project Ga0182030, IMG submission 121299) | Permafrost microbial communities from Stordalen Mire, Sweden - 812S3M metaG (Illumina Assembly) | ecosystem: Environmental > Terrestrial > Soil > Wetlands > Permafrost | place: Sweden... | reverse complement strand
CCGCGCAGCTTGCAGCCGCAAGCTGCGCGGGGTGCGGGAGGAATAGAGGGCGGGAGCCGCGATTTCGGCGGGGCTGAAGCCCCGCCCTTCCATGCATCGTCCAAACCTGGTGAGAAGTCCCGGTTAGCGCCAACACTGTTCACTTAAGAGGTTGGAGGAAATTATTGATCCATCTGTTCCGGAAAGGCCCCCTCGCCTGCCCTCCTCCGTCGGGCACCCTCTCCCCTGGGAGAGGGGGGACCGCCAGGCGGGGGGTGAGGGGTTACTTCGCGGGTGGTGCATTCATGGCCATGGAGGTATCTGGCGCCCGCGACTTTGACGGAACCCGGAGCGCCCGCTCGACGCACCCGCAGGTAGGGGTGTCATTTGCTGTGTCACGGCCATTTTGGCCGTGACAGTTCGCGAGCGGGACGCCCGTGCCACTTCCAAATGACACCACTACACTTGCCGGGGCGACGTTGCACCCCCGATCTTTTTTGATTAAACTCTGTGCGTCTCCGACAGTCTGCCAGGGTGGACCTTGACCATTTATGTATATGTGGTCGATGGCTGCCCCGTGCAGAACAGACCGGTGTCGTCGTTCAAAGCTCCACAGCGCAATTCGGCGGTTTCAGTCCCAGTTCCGTCGAAAAGGATGCGGCGATGGCTACAACGTGGCCTCTACGGGGCGTATGAGGGAATCTCTGCCGCGACTTCTACGATGGGTACGTCTTCAAACAGCATTACCGGCGCCTATGGCATCACATTAGTCTTTTGGGGGGCGGCCGCATTGATCGGCGGATTGTCGGTCGATAATCTTCCCGCTGCCGGAAATCCCCAAAAAACTGCAGCCGACTACTGCCTTCAGGCCCAAGCGTTACTCGCGAGCGAGAAATTTCAGGATGCCCGTGAGGCGTCGCGGCGCGCCCTGGAAATCGATTCTCACTCCGCCGAGGCCGAATGTCTGCTGGGGATGGCGGAATTGGCCCTCGGGAATTTCGACGCCGCAGGAAAGGATCTGGAAGAGGCTCTCCAATGGAAGCCCGGCCTGATCCCAGCGCACCGGGCCTTGGGAGGAATGTACCTAAATCAGAATCGGCTGAACGATGCTCGCCGCCAATTCGACCTGGTGCTCGCCTCCTACCCGCACGATTTCGACTCGCTTTATGGCGTGGGTCTGACCTTCCTCCATGACCATCAACCTGGCGCAGCCGTAGACGAATTCGACAAGGCTTTGAAAATCAAACCCCGCGAGCCTTCGCTACTTGCCAGCCTGCTGCAGGCGCAGTTGCAACTGAAACGGGAAGCTTCGGCGACTGCGACTCTAACCATGCTCGACGGCCAGTTCAATCAGGAGGATCCAAGGCGAATGGAACTGGCGGCCATGCTGGTGAGTGCGGGCGCCTACCGGCTGGCAATCCAGCAGTTTCAGCGTTTGCTTGAAATCCAGCCGGAGTCATACGACCTGAACTACAACCTGGCGCTGGCATACCATCGTGCTGCCGAAGAGGATCAGGCTGCGGCGCTCCTGGCAAGTCTGCTGGAACATAAGGACAACGCGGAGCTGCAAAATCTGCTGGGCGATGTCGAGGAAAGTCGCGGCAACAAATCGCGCTCTCTCGCCGCCTATCGCCGGGCGGCGGAACTCCAATCGCGAAATGAGGAGTATCGCTACGACTATGCGCAATCGCTGGTTCGCGCGTCGTCCCTTAATGAGGCCGTGGAAGTCTTCCAGGCCGCCACCCGGGACTTTCCGGGATCAGTGAGGATGTGGCTCGGGTGGGGGGCCGCGTATTACTTGGAGGGCAATTATGCCGGGGCGGCCCAGACGTTTCTGCAGGCGGCGGACGTGGCTCCGCAAAATCCCCAAGTTTATTACCTCTTGGGCCGGGCTTATGACGCGGCAGGGACGCTTCAGGATACGATAGCGCAACGATTTGCCGGCTACCTCGCCCGGCAGCCGCAGGACGCGTGGGCTGAGTATTTCTATGGAAAAATTCTCGCGGCGCGTGCGCAACCGTCCTCAAATGAGGGCTTGGTAAAAGCGCAGCAGCATCTTGAGAGGGCTATTACTCTGGATGGCCGCCTGGCTGAACCCCACGCGGAACTGGGTAGTATCCTTGAAAAGCGTAACCAGTTCGTGGCGGCTAGGCGCGAACTGGAACGGGCTGTCGAGCTTGACCCAAAGTCCAGTGCCGCCTTCTACAAATTGGGCGAACTCTATCGCCAAATGGGTGAGCGAGAACGGGCACAAAAAGCCCTGGAGAAGTTCCACGAGCTCAAGGCGAGCGAAAACAAGGCCAGGGACCGCGAGGCTATTCAGGGTTTTCTCGAGGGCGCCAGAGAGTGAGATCCCGGTTCCTGCCGGAAGGGGGGTGATAGGGCACGCTCCCCTACAGCTCCCCCGCAGCATCGGAGGGGGTATCCATCGCATTGCCGGTCCAACGAGGAACCGGGCAACGTTGGCATGGTTGATCGAGTGCCCGCCGCCGGCTCGAAATTGCCCATCGTCGTAGTACCCGTGGAAGAGCTTTTGCATACGCCTCGGGCTAGATCGACCACCCTTCTCGGAAGGCCGGCTGGATCAGTTCGTTCGCCGCATCACTATTGGTGAAGCGACCATTGGCGGAGTCCCATTCCAGGACCTTGCCGATGCGCTGGGCAACCGTGCCGACCAGTACGATTTCCGTCAGCATCCCGCCAAAATCAAAATTGCAGTTTGCCGGCTTGCCGCCCTTGGCGGCCTCGACGAACTCCCGATAATGACCGATCGTCCGAGGCAGGGTCTTGGGCGGTGGCGTGAAGCGTTTCTTCCTGTCGCGCGCCACCATCATCGGGCCACCGCTGAACTTGCTGAACAAGACGCCTTTGTCGCCGTAGAAAAGAATGCCGTCCGCGGGGTAGGGTATCGCTTCGGGCCATCCCTCGGGCTGGGGCGGGCGCAATCCGCCGTCATACCAATGCACGCGGACAGGTGGCAGCTTGCCGCGCGCCGGAAAGTCCCAAGTGACCATAGTGGATGTCGGGAAGGTCTCCGGATACTTTGCTTTCTTGGAAAGCATCCAGGCCTCGTCGGCGTCGTTGGCATAAGCGGGCAGCATCGTGAATGTCGAGCAGGCCTGCACGCGTGTCGGCGGCTCGAGGCGCAGCGCCTGCCAGATCACGTGGAAGGTGTGGCAGCCCATGTCACCCAAGCTGCCGGTTCCGAAGTCGTGCCAGCCGCGCCAGCGGAAGGGGTGATACACGGGGTGGTAGGGCCGCTCGGGCGCCGGGCCCAGCCAAAGGTCCCACTCGAGCGAGGACGGCACGGGCGGGGTGTCGTCCGGCCGGGCGAGCCCTTGCGGCCAAACCGGCCGGTCGGTCCAGACATGCACTTCCCGCACTTCCCCGACCGCTCCGGCCCTGACCCATTCCTCCGTAGCGCAGGCTTCCTCGGAAGCACAACTCTGCACGCTCATCTGGGTGGCCACCTTCGCTTCGCGGGCTGCCGTCATTAACTTGCGGTCCTCGTAGATGGAGCGGGTCATGGGCTTGGCACAGTAAACGTGCTTGCGCAATTGGAACGCTGCCATGGCGACTACCGCATGGGTGTGGTCCGGTGTGCCTATCACTACCGCATCGATTCCCTTTTCCTTCTCGAGCATTTCCCGGAAGTCGCGGTAAGTTTTGGCGTTCGGGTAGCGGCTGAACGTCTTCGCGGCCTTCTCGCTATCCACATCGCACAGGGCCACAATGTTCTCGCTCTCAAGGTGCTTCAGGTAGTCCGCTCCCATCCCACCCACGCCGACTCCTGCAATGTTCAACTTCTCGCTGGGAGCGGTATAACCGCGCCCGCCGAGTACCCAGCGCGGCAGCAGCGTGACTCCGGCTAGGGCCGCTGCCGCACGCGGCGCAAACTCCCGCCGGGAAAACCTGCCCGAAACCTCCGCCTGCGGTGCAATCACATCTGGATTTGGAACTTTATTCTTGTGATCCATAGCTCCCCCTCGAATTGTCCATTTAAATCACTGCGCGTGAAGAACATGATTCAGGCTCGCGGCCAATCAATTCAAAACATATCACACGCGACAGTTGTGTTTCCTCGCCTGTTTGGAAGCACCGCTAGCGCCGTTGTCGCCGCTGTGGAAATGTGGGAGTCCGGAGTTTGGGACCGGATTTCCAAGCCCGAAGGCTGATAGGCCCCGTACTCCGCTTCTTTGCCAGGCGGCCATGCAGAAACACGCAGAGGTTCAGGAACCACCAACGGCGTAACCGTGCATGTCGCCCGTCGCCCCCAAAGCCCAAATCACCTTGCCGGTAAGCACGACAACCCACGGCGATGGCGTAAACGCTTCGCCGTTGATCCTTGCTGAACGCCTAGCTCGGCGTGGAGTGCCGCAAGAAGTGGCCGGCCGCGTCCAATCTCTCCGCCGAAGCCATCCCGCTCACACATGCTGGTCGAGAACGCGCCGAGTTCCATGCTTTGCTCCTTTCGGTACGGAAGCGGTTGCCGCCGAACGTCGTATGGCTGGACAGCAACAGATTCTAGTGTCAATTTGCATTAGAAAGCGATATTAATCATGGCCTGCGGAAGGGCGGGGCTTTAGCCCCGCCGTCGCAGCGTGGAGGGTTGAGTGGGCCTTTAGGCCCTGAAGTCAGGTCGCTCCAGGGGCTAAAGCCCCTAAACCCCTCCCGAGTTTTACGGCGGGGCTGAAGCCCCGCCCTTCCATCCGCCGACTTGAAATAGCGCTAATTTCGGCAACTAAGTACTAGCACCCGGTCCGATCGGGTCGCGGACGCCGTTTCCGCCAGCGGCCCTTCTTCCCGTGCAAGTCGGTCCGGTCAACTAAGTGTACCAATGGGAGTTGCTTCGCTCAAGCGCTCGTCCTGCCCTCAATAGTTGGCGGCGTAACTTCGCGTCTCCTTGATTGGTCGGACGGCGCCTATCACCGGCTGATACATGGAAGAGGGGGATCACTCCCGACGGGTCGCCATAGGGCGGGTTAATCGTCCGCGCCTTCACCAGCCACGCCAGGGTTCACATCGGCAAACCCTTCGCCGCCACGCGCGGGTTATGCCGATGATGAGTTCCGGTGCTTCCCTTTGACGCAGGCGGAAGCCCCTAGCGCGGTTAGGGCCGTAATACGGCCAAGTGGGTTATTGTCGGTCCGCCGACCATCGCCAGTTGGGGGTCTGGAGGTTGATCATTACACGGTTAATGGGTCCGGAAACGTCCTCCCCATCGACGAAATGAGGCCGGTGGCACCTTTCAAAGCGGTCGGGCTCATAAACCTCTCCGGACATCTTTGTGGGTAAGGTGGGCAGACCGCGACACGTTTGGCCCGAGGAAGCTCGGTTTTGGTGTAAAGTGGGACTGTTTCCAATTTTAAACTTGGCCGCAGGCCACAATACAACCGACAAGGTGCTAACGTGAAGCTGACAGACCTGCGCGGGATTCTTCAATACATCCCGCAATTCCGGGAAAAGACATTCATTATTGCCGTAGATGGAGTCATCGTCACCGATGAGAACTTCGCCAACATCCTGCTGGACGCCGCCGTGCTGCGTTCTTTGAACATCCATGTAGTGCTCGTGCACGGGGCATCGGCGCAAATTCAGGCTCTCGCCGAAAAGCAGGGTGCGCAGGCATCCAACCTCGATGGCACGGGCGTGACCGATGCCCCGACCTTACAGTTGGCCATGGACGCCGCGAACCGCCTCACCCACGAGATTCTTGAAGGCCTTTCGGCCAACGATCTCCGTGGCGCCTGCCCGAACGCAATTATCGCCCATCCCCTGGGGATCATCCAGGGCGTGGACCATCTGTTTACCGGAAAGGTCGAGCGGGTGGACACGGAACTTCTTTTAACGCTGCTGAACCATGGCATTGTTCCCGTCGTGCCGCCCTTCGGCTTTGATGGCGACGGCAAGACGTACCGGGCCAATTCCGACAGCATCGCCCTCGCGGTGGCCGATGCCTTGAAGGCGATCAAGCTGATTTTCATTACCGCCGAGGATGGGCTGCGCCATAACGATCAAATCATTCGCCAGATGCAGGTCGGGGACTTGCAGAAACTCGTCCAGGCCGCGGGCGGCGGATTTGCGCCGGACATGCTTTCCAGGGCTCAGCATGCCGCTGCCGCGTGCGCTATGGGTGTGCAACGCGTTCACGTTATCAACGGCCGCGACGACGAAGGGCTGCTCGCCGAAGTGTTTTCCAACGAGGGCATCGGCACGCTGATTTACGCCAACGAATACGAACAGATCCGCTCGGCCAAGAAGAAAGATATCCGGGCGATCCAGATGTTGACCAAGAAGTCAGTGGAAGCGGGCGAACTCGTCCGGCGGACTCGCGGCGACATGGAGAAGAACCTGGCAGATTACTACATCTTTGAAATCGATAAGAACCCCGTCGCGTGCGTGGCGCTTCACATTTATCCCGCGCAACAAAAGGGCGAACTGGCCAGCCTCTATGTCAATCCCTCGTATGAAAACCAGGGCATTGGCCGAAAGCTGATTCAATTCGTCGAAAATAAAGCTCTCGAATCCGGCCTGACGGATTTGATCACCCTCTCGACGCAGGCGTTTACCTACTTCCAGTCGAAGGGCGGCTTTGCCGAAGGGGGAATTGACGACCTTCCCCCGGAACGCCGCGAGCAATACGACCAAAGCGGACGGAACTCGAAAATTCTGGTGAAGAAGCTGAAGGTTGCCGGATAGGTAAAACGGAGGTGGAAATCACTTGCGCCCGGAGGGAACAGGGAAGGCTATTCCTCGGGTAAGAAATCCCCTTTTAAAATTACGCGGGTGCCCGGCGTCACTGGTTCAAATGCACGACCTTGGCCGGTGGGAAGCCGTTGAACGACGTGCTGCTGGCGGCGGAATAGGCGCCGATGTTTTCAGAGTAGAGCAGATCGCCCATATCCAAATCCGGGAGCTGCGCGGCCAGGGTGATGGTATCGAGGGCATCGCACGTGGGGCCGAAAACGGAGCAGATCTGGGTGGGACCTTTCTTGAAACTTCTCATGCGGTACTGGCAATGGTCAAAGATCTGGCCGCTATAGGTGTGATAGACGCCGTCATTCACATAGTAACAAAGTTTGCCTTCGCGGACGGCCTTGCCGATGATCTGGGAGATGGCGGTGACGGCCGTGGCCACCAGGAAACGCCCGGGTTCAGCGAGGATTTCGATGGGTCCGGGGAACAGCCGGTTCAACTCGGCGGTGATGTTCTTAGCCAGTCTCCTGAAGGGTGGAATGGCGTCGTCGTAGTGGGCTGGAAACCCGCCGCCGATGTCGAGGAGCTTGAGATCGAAACCCCGCGTTTTGGCCTCGGCGAAAATGCTCGCGGCCAGGTGCAGCGCCTGCGTGTAGTTTGCCGGGTTGGTGCACTGGCTGCCGACGTGAAAGCTCAGCCCCTCGACCTCGAGTTTGTTATTTTGGGCGAAGGCCATCAGGTCCACGGCCTCGCCGGGTAAGGCGCCGAACTTGCTTGACAGTTCCACCATCGATCCGGTGTTGGGAACCCGCAACCGCAGGGCCAGGCCTGAGTGCGGCGCGTAGCGGGCGATCTTGATCACCTCCTCATAGTTATCGTAGGTGACCAAGGGCTTATAGGGATCCAACTGCTCGAGCGTTTCCACCGCTTTGATCGGGTTCGCGTAAATGATGCGATCCCAGATGAAATCCTGCCGCTCCTTGGCGGGAAGATCCTTGATCATTTCGTGAACGTTCAAGAACTCCGCCATGCTGGCGACATCGAAACTGGCTCCGGCATCATAAAACGTCCGCACAATCGCCGGGTCGCTGTTCGCCTTGACCGCATAGTAGACCTGGACGCGCGGCAAGTGCTTGCGGAATTGCCGGTAATTATCCCGCAGCACTTTATGGTCCACGACCACCAGCGGCGTGCCGTGCTTCTTGGCCAATTGAATCAGCTTCTTTTGTTCCATAGCTTATGGGTTTGACTCAATCGCGAGCTTGACGCGGGCGCGATGCGTCATGGAGAACCCCGCAAATTCCCCTTGCGCGGCGCGGGATTTCAAATGCCATCGCCTTCGGTGACTAAAAAGTTCTTGAACTGCCACACGTCGGACGTGTCGAGCTGGGGCTTGTTGTATCCGCGGAAGACGTTGGAGTAGTGCTTGAGCGGGGTCCAATCTGAGCCCACGGAAACGAACTTGCCCAGGTAGGGCTTGCTGACTTCCAGCACAAAGTCGTGGGGTAGGTCGTCAGGTACGCACAGCCCCCGCCGCGGGTTCTCGACCATCCACAGGCAGGCGGCGACAACCGAGACGGCCACCTGCATCGTGGTCGCGTTCTGGTGCGGCACCAGGCGGCGCGATTCCTCGATCTCGAGGTCGGAGCCGCACCACCACGATTGGTAAGGGTGCCCCATTACCAGGGCGCCCAGAATATCGGCGCCGCTGGTGATTTCGTCGGTCATGATGCGGATGTTCGGTTGCAGCCGGTAGTCGTAGCCCCGCAGTTCGTAGAGGGAGGCAATGGCCGAGTCGCACGGGCAATAAGCGTAGTGGACCGTAGGGCGGTAAACCGCCTTGCCGTTTTCCCAAACGGTCAGCTTCTCGGTGATGGTGAAGGCCTCACCGTGGCGCACGATCATGCCGATAATGTCGTGGTTCGGTGGCACCCAACTGGAAACGTAGGTGTTGATGCCCATGCGCGCCAGACAGATCTGGCTCCGGGGGCCGTCCGCATGCTCGTAGGCGAAGGGGGGCAGTTCCTTTTCATGGGTGCCCCAGCCCATCTCGGCCGTGGTCGTTCCTTCTTCCCGGAAGCCTTCCACACTCCAGGTGTTGACGAATTCGTTGACCTGTTTGGGCTGGTCGGTGATCTGCGTGTCGCGCTCGCTGCAATGAATGACCTTGACGCCGAGTTGGCGGGCCAGGTGGTTAAAGCTCCCCGCCTTGGCGTGGTGGGCAATCTCCTCCGCCTGCGCCCCGCTGAATTTCTTTTCCTCGAGCGCCTTCTCCGCGATGTCCAGGAGCGCTTGCTTGGTAAAATGGCTGATCAGGCCGGGGTTCGCTCCGTGTTCGATCACCGCCGTCGGCCCCGGCTCACTCCATTTGGAGATCATCCTCCGCAGATTCATGTGGCGCCAGTAGAGGGTTCGCTCGGTCGGGTGTTTGTTGTCGGCTCCCGCGTAGGGGTCCCAGAGTTCTACCGAAGTGTTCACGTAGAGGATGCCCCGGTCGTGGCACCACTGCACGATTTCGCAACAATCAATATTCCATGCCAGGTCGATCAGCAGATCTCCGGTGGAAAGGTGCTGCCCCAGCAGGCTCCCCAGGTTCTCCGGCGCCACGCGGTCCTTGATGTAGGTCATGCCCTGGGCGATCCAGGGCTTCAGGGCTTCGTCGTTTTGGTCGAAGTCAATCGTGGTGATGCGTTTGGGATCGATATCGAGGTGATGGATCAGGATGGGGAGCGTGCAGCGCGCCACCGCTCCAAAGCCCACGAACACGATTCGATTCGAAAATGCAACCATCGTTATTCCTCCCCTTCGTGGTGACCGGAGCTAACAAGCCACCACCCGGAAGCCATGCGACGGCCCATGAAACCGAACCGTTCCGCTTCGCGAGACAAGTAATACGCACCTAATACACGAATAAAATAACAGGATCGTGAATTTTCGACAAGTCTGTAGGACTCAGTCTGTGCGCAACACGGAAGTTGGCGTTGCAGGTCTTGCCTGAAATGTCTGGCTCATTCTGGCGTATCCACAAACCCACGATCAGTAAACCACTGACCGTGGTTGCTTGACCTACTGCGGAGATTGTTTGGGGCCGCCGTGGATGAACCAACGCCAAAGAGTTTCAACAATTTGCGCTTGCAGCCTTGTGCTTCCGGCGCGCTCCCGGGCTAATTGCTCAAACTGTGCCCGGGCACGGGTAAGGCGGTCCTTAAGCCTTTGATGAAGGATGCGGCATCCTTCCTCCGTGGTGGGAATGGAAATGGGGCCGCGGTAGGGGTACGATTCAATTGCTATCATGCATCCGGGTGGGTAGGGGACCGGGGTTTCCGTAGGGGCGGTTCGAGAACCGCCCTGGTCAGCAATCGCCTGCGATTGCGGGGAAAGGCGTTTCGTATGGGCGCTTCGCGAAGCGCCCTCATCCGAAGCCCCACCCGGGCGCGTGGGGAGGGCGGTTCGCGAACCGCCCCTACGAACTGCGGTAGCGGCTGCGGCCGAGGAATTCGACCAACCCCAGGTCGCGTAAAACCTGTATTTGCTGCCGGATTTTGTCCGGCACGTGGCGATTGTCCGGATGCAGCGTTTGCAGATGGTCCTCGAAGTAGGGCAAAGTTCCGGCCGAAGCAAGCGTTTCTCTCAGAGAGTAGTCAGTGGTAGGGCCGTTGATTTCGATGGTACTTTTCATTCCGTCCCATGGCATGAATTGAGTTCAAGGCATCTGCCAGTATCCTTGGGGAAAACCCGGCTGAAGTGGCCTCGCTTTGGATCGTTGATCGAGGGGCACTAGAGCATTTCCGTTTATCATGTAGCGTATTTGGCGCCAAAAAAGAAGCCTTGGCAATCGGCGGTGGAAATCGCGTTAAAGGCGGTTTGAGCTGCCCGCAGCAGTTCCTCTTCGGTGCGCGG
>Ga0182030_10026185_pt1 | contig 10576 bp, 8 predicted proteins | sample 812S3MmetaG_FD_121299 | JGI IMG/M metagenome (GOLD analysis project Ga0182030, IMG submission 121299) | Permafrost microbial communities from Stordalen Mire, Sweden - 812S3M metaG (Illumina Assembly) | ecosystem: Environmental > Terrestrial > Soil > Wetlands > Permafrost | place: Sweden... | reverse complement strand
AGCTTGCCGGCGCCGATCCACAGGCTGTCTTCCAGACCGACGCGGACGTTGCCGCCCATCGCAGCCGCCATCGCGGCGATCGGCATTTGCGCGCGGCCGGCGCCGAGCACCGACCAGCGGTAGTTCTCGCCGAACAGCCGATCCGCGGTGCGCTTCATGTGCATGACATCCTCGGGGTGCGGGCCGATGCCGCCGAGCAGGCCAAAAACCGTCTGGATGAACAGCGGGGCCTTCACCAGGCCTTCGGTCCAGAAGTAATGCAGATTGTAGAGATGGCTGGTGTCATAACACTCGAACTCGTAGCGCGCGCCGGTGCTGTTGAGGGTTTCCAGCGCGTAGCGGATATCCTTGAACGAGTTGCGGAACACGAGATCGCGCGAGCCCTCCAGCATGGCCGGCTCCCAGTCATGCTTGAAGTTCTTGAAACGCTTGAGCATCGGAAACAATCCGAAATTCATCGATCCCATGTTCAGGCTTGCGATTTCCGGTTTCCAGACCGCCGCCGGCTTGACCCGTTCCTCGACCGTCATGTAGGGCGAGCCGCCGGTGGTCAGATTCACCACGACGTTGGATTTTTGCTTGATGACGCGCAGAAACGGCTCGAACGCCTCGGGCGACTGGTCGGGACGGCCGTCCGTCGGATTCCGCGCATGAAGATGGACGATCGCGGCACCGGCTTCCGCCGCCGCCAGCGCGGACTCGGCGATCTCGGCCGCCGTGACCGGCAGATGCGGTGACATCGAGGGCGTGTGGATCGATCCGGTGACGGCGCAGGAAATAATGATTTTGCGTGATGCCATGACGGCGTTTCCTCTGTGGCGATGAGCTAGATCATGTTCATGCCGCCGGACACCGAAATGGTCTGGCCGGTGATGAATCTGCCGTCGTCGGACGCCAGCAGCGCGACGATCCCGCCGTAATCTTCCGGTTCGCCCATTCGCTTGAGCGGAATGCCGCGAAGCATGGCGTCTTTCCATTTCACGGCATGATCGCCTTCGCCCAGGATCCCGGCCATCATCGGGGTGTTGGTCGGTCCCGGACATATCGCGTTGAGCAGCACATTCTTCCGCGCCAGTTCGCGCGCCATCGATTTGGTGAAGGAGACGATGCCACCCTTGCAGGCGGAATAGACCGCCTCATCGCTGGTCCCGACCCGGGCTGCGTCCGAGGCGATGTTGACGACCCGGCCGCCGCCGTGATCCACCATCAAGGGCACGATCGCATGATGGGTATTGAGCGGCCCGTAAAGATTGATGCGGATGATCTTGTCCCACAACTCCCTGTCCGTCTTCAGGAACGGCATCGGCTTGTCCCAGCCGGCATTGTTGACCAGCACCCAGATAGGCCCGATCTCGGCCTCGACCTTGGCCACCGCGCTGTCCACCGATGCCCGATCGCCGACGTCGACCGCGTAGGTGGTGATGGAGGATTGCGGGGCCAGCTTTGCGGTTTCCTGCCCCGCATCCGGCTTGATGTCGAAGATCGCGACCTTGCAGCCTTCTTCCGCCAGCCGAAGCGTGATGGCGCGCCCGATGCCCTGGCCGCCGCCGGTGACGATCGCGACTTTCCCGGATAGACCTCTCACGTTTCATCTCCCTGATGGGTGTTGGTTTTCAGCGACGCTGACTCACTAATATCCTATAGCCGCTTTTTGGTATCGAATGTCCGCGCTGCCCGGACATTTGTCGCCCGAAAGTGTCGCGGTTCTTCTTTTTAGTTTGCTGGCATACTATCCGCTACGCAGAACGGAATGCCAGAACCACACAATGCTTGCGACCCAATTGGTACGCAAGTATATGGAATTGGAAATTTTCCGATGGACGGTACCGCCGTGACAAAACCTCTCGCCGGAATTCGCGTGCTCGACCTCTCGAAAGTGCTGGCCGGCCCGTTATGCGCGCAATATCTCGGCGATCTCGGCGCCGAAGTCATCAAGGTGGAGACGGTGGGGCAGGGCGATGAAACCCGGGGTTGGCCGCCGTTTCCCGCGGCCGGTCTCGGAACCACATTTCTCAGCGCCAACCGCAACAAGCGAAGCATTGCCGTCGACCTCAAAACAGAAAAAGGACGCGCGATCGTTCATGCGCTTGCAAGATCCGCCGATGTCGCGATCGAAAGCTTCGGTACCGGCGTGGCCGAACGGCTGGGCATCGATGCGGCGACGCTGCGGCCCTTGAACGATCGCCTCATTCACTGCAGCATTTCGGGGTTCGGCCGCGCCGGGCCGCTGAAGAATTCGCCGGGCTATGACGTCATCCTGCAGGCCTTCTGCGGAATCATGTCGATGACCGGGGATGAGGCCGGCGGCTTCATCCGCAGTCCGATTTCTCCGATCGACCAGACGACGTGCGTGCATGCATTCAGCGGCATCATGGCGCTATTGTACGCGCGCGAGAAGACCGGGCAGGGCGGCACGATTGAGGTCTCGCTGTTCGACACGGCGCTGGGCCTGCTCGGCTATAATCTGCAAACCTATTGGGAACGCGGCGTTCAGCCGAAGAAATGCGGCTCGAGTCACGAATCGCTCTGTCCCTATCAGGCGTTCGAGGCGGCCGACGGCCCGATCATGATCGGGGTTGCGAACGACAATCTGTGGCGGAAGTTTTGCGGCGTCACCGGGCTGCAGGCGATCGTTGATGATCCCAGGTTCAGGACCAACGCGGATCGGGTCAAACACCGCGAAGAGACGCTCGATCATGTTCAGCGCGCGCTGACCGCGCAATCTGTGGCGCACTGGAACGAGGCGCTGGCCAGCGTCGGCGTCCCCAATTCCCCCATCAACACCCTGTCGCAATTGCTCGATCATCCGCACACGCGGGCCACCGGAATGATCGTCGACTACGATCATCCCGCCGTGGGTCCGCTGAACGGGATCGCTCACCCGGTCCTGATCAACGGCGAGACACGCCGTGCGGGACTGCCACCGCCGATGCTTGGCCAGCATACCGACGAAATACTTTGCGAACTGGGCATGTCGTCTGACGAAATCAGGGAACTCCGGCTCGCGCAGGCGATCGGCTGACGGCCGAACAAGGCTCGCGGGCGCCGTCAGACAGCCCGGCCGGACAGCGACAGCGGCGATGCCGCGACGCCGTCCGCCCGCAGATCGCCTATTTTTGCGACTCCGACTTGGCGTAATCAGCCGATTGCGTTTTGACCACGCTCCAGACGTCGTCCTTGAACGCGGCAATCCAGTCGGTTTGCGGTGCCCACTTCTCGCCGTCCCACATCTCGATCCGTGTCTTGCCGCCGCCTCCGTGATCCTGCGCGGTGACGGTAACCGGAGCCATGAATCCGTTGGCGTCGTAGTCCTTGATGCTTTCGAGGCCGTCCTTGATCTTCTGCGGCGTCAGCGGCCAGCCGTCCCTCTTGATCGCAAGGCGGGCGCCTTCGGTGGCGATCGACCAGATCGCCAGACCGGTGTTGTAGTAGACGTCGTCGAGATTCTTGCGGTCGCCGTTGCCTTTGCCCTTGTCGTAGAGCTCCTTGATGATCTCCTGAATCAAGGGCTGGTTGGACCCGCCGGCGACATTGGTGCCGCGCTTGATGCCCTTGGCGTCGGCCGGTCCAATGTTCTTGATGTCGACTTCGTTGAACCAGTTCACCGAAATATACTTGTCGATCGAAATGCCGTTGCGCTTCATCTCGCGCGACGCGATGACATGCATGTTCGACAGGCTCCAGCTGATGATCCAGTCGGGGTTCATGCGGCGAATTTGCGTCCAGGCCGAGGCCTGGTCGTTGCCGGGCAGCGGGTACGGGAACAGCTGCAGGTCAAAACCCTCTTTCTCCGCCAGCGTCTTCAGAATGCCGATCGGCTCCTGTCCGAACGGATAGTCGACGTAGAGGAATGCGATCTTGACGCCCTTCAGGTTTCCGCCGGATTTCTGCTTGATGTAGCCGATATCGTTGGCGGCCTGGCCCCAATAGGTCGGGCCGATCGGGAATACCCATTTGAACACATCGCCGTCGACCGCGTCGCCGCGGCCGGCCAGCGACTGAATCATGATGTTGCCGTCCTTCATGACGCGCGGCAGCACGGCGCGCGATACCGGCGTCGACAGCATGTCGAACACCATCACGCCCTCGCGCTTCATCTTCTCGTAGCATTCGATGCCGCGTTGCGGTTCGTTGCCATGGTCCTGCACGATCATCTCGACGGGATGACCTTCGATGCCGCCTTTCAAACTGAGAAGGTCGGCATAATCCCGTGCGGCCTGGGCAACCTGCGGCGTGACGAACGTGTAGACCTTGCTGAGGTCGTAGCACAGCGCAAAGCGGATCGGATCGGCGGCGGACGCGGACATGGCGCTGAACAACGTCAGCGCCAATCCGGATAATATGGACAGTGGCCTCATTTTCTGGATCCTCCCTTGTTGGATTGATTGAATTACAATGCCTTGATCAACGCCAGTGTTTATTGGGCGATGTCCGCCTGGCCGCCGCTAGGTCAGCCATCGTTTTCGCCGCCGGTAATGCTTGATGTCGCGAAAGTTCTTGTTTTCCGCGCCGCCCAGGTAGAACTCCCGGATGTCGGGATTTTTCTTCAGCGCGGCGGCGCTGTCATGCATCACGATGCGGCCGCTTTCGATCAGATAGCCATGGGAGACGATCTCGAGTGCAGCGATCGCATTCTGCTCGACCAGCAGGATCGAGAGCCCTTCGTCGCGGTTGATGCGGCCGAGGATCTGGAAGATTTCCGCGACCAGAAAGGGAGCCAGTCCGAGGCTGGGCTCATCGAGCATCAGCAATTTCGGCTGGGTCATCAAAGCGCGGCCGATCGCCAGCATCTGCTGTTCGCCGCCGGAAAGGTAACCCGACGCCACCGACCGGCGTTCGTGCAGGCGGGGAAAATAGCCGTAAACCCGCTCCTTGTTGCGGTTCATGTCGTGGCGGCTATGCAGCGCGGAAGCCGCGATCAGATTTTCCTCGGGCGTCAGATGTTCGAACACCCGGCGCCCTTCGAGCACATGCGCGATCCCGAGCCTGACGCGGTCCTGCGGCATCAGGCCGCCGATGCTCTGGCCGCGAAACTGCAATTCGCCCCGCCGCACCTCGCCGCGCTCCGCCGCCAGCAGGCCGCTGATCGATTTCAGCGTGGTGCTTTTCCCGGCGCCATTGGCGCCGAGCAACGCCACCATTCCGCCTTCGGGCACCTCGATGGAGACGCCCTTGATCGCAAGCGAGACGTAATCGTAGACGACCTCGACATTGTTGAGCGACAACACCTTGGCAGCGACCGGTGCGTTCATGATGTCCATGCCTGTGCTATTTCTTTGTGTAGCCGAAGGGCCAGACCAGCAGGTAATCCCGGATATTGTTGTAGATCTTGCCGAGCCCAAGCGGTTCGATCAGGAGAAATACGATTATCAGCGCGCCATAAAGCGCCTGCGGAAGGTGCGCCAGCGTCTCGATGCCGAGCGAGAATCCAAATTTGGTGGCCAGCCACGAGATGAAACTGTTCATCGCGCCCGGCATCAGAAGAATGAACGCGGCGCCGAAATAGCTGCCGATGATGCTGCCGAGCCCGCCCACGATCACCATCGCCAGCGCCTGGATCGAGACGTCGACGGAAAACTGCTCCGGCGTGACGGCGTGGTAGAATGTTCCGATCAGGATCGCGCCGGTCACGCCTCCGATGAACGACGACGTCGCGAACGCCACCAGCTTGAAATAGAAGCTGTTCACGCCGATCACGGCGGCGGCGTAATCCTTCTCGCGAACCGCGACCAGCGCGCGGCCAAGCGCGGTGCGCCGCAGGTTGAGCATGAAGGATGTGACCAGGATGCACCAGACCAGGGCGACGTAGTACAGTCCGGCGTCCGATGTCACGGGGATGCCGAGCAGGCGAATGTCGGGCGCCTGCAGCGTCGCCTGGGTGCCGCCCGAGATCGCCGGCACGTGCGAGATCGTCCAGTCCATCACGAACTGCAAGGCCAGCGTGCTGAGCGCCAGATACAGCCCCTTGACGCGAAGGGCGGCAAAGGCAAACACGATCCCGATCGCCGCGGCCGTCAACCCCGCAAGGATGATGGCGATTTCCCAGGGGATGCCGGCCCTCATGGCGTGCACTGCGGCGTAGGCGCCGATACCCATCACCGCGGCATAGCCGAGGTGAAACTGTCCGGCCCATCCGAGGATCAGGTTGAGACCGAGCGCGCCCGCGGTCCATACCAGCCATGGCAGCATGTAGCTACTGAGGTAAAGCTGGTCCATGTAGAGTGGCGCGGCCAGCGCCAGCAGCAACAGGATGCCGATCATCCATCGGTCGGCCGGAATCGGAAACAGCGCCCGGTCGGCGGCGTAGTCGGTGTGAAAGATGCCGGCCTGACGGAAAAGCATGGTCTCACACTCGCTCGATATCGTGGCGGCCGAACAGTCCGTGCGGCCGGATCAGGATGGTCAGGATCAGCATCGCCGCGTCGACGAGGTCCCGGCTGGCGCCTCCCAGCAGCGGATCGAGCACGCTGGAGGCAATCCCTTCCACGATCCCGAGCAGCGCGCCGGCGAGCAGTGCGCCGCCGATACTGTCGAGCCCGCCCAGGACCGCGACGGTCACACCCTTGAGCAGCAGTTGCGCCAGCGACTGGTCGACGCCCTGCACCGAACTCCAGAGCACGCCGGCGATCGTCGCGACCACGGCCGACATCGCCCACGACAGCGCGACCCCGCGTTCGACCGAGATGCCGACCGACCAGGCCGCCGTATAGTCATCGGATATCGCGCGCAGCACGACGCCCATCCGGGTGCGAAAGAACGCAACGAACAGGCCGAACATCGCGATCGCTATCGCCGCACCGACGGCATAGGCGCGGTTGATCAGCAATGGCCCCAGAAACAGCGGCGCGTCGCTGATGCCGATCGTCATCGGCCGCGCGGTGCCGCCCCAGATGGTCATCGAACCGGCGCGCAGGAAAATCTCCAACCCGAGCGTCAGCATCAGGATCATGATGATGGGACGGCCGGCGAGGCGGCGCAGCGCCACCCGCTCGATGCCGATGCCGATGCCGAACATCGTCACCATCGCCAGCGGTATCGCCAGCCAGATCGGCGCCCCCGCATTGTTGGCAAATGCCAGAACGACATACGCGCCCAGCATCGTCATCGAGCCCTGCGCGAGGTTGGGCACCGAGGAGGATTTATAGATCAGGACGATTCCCATCGCCACCAGCGAGTACATCAGGCCGATGAGGGCGCCGTTGACCGCCGATTCCAGCAGCGAGATCGCGTCCATGCGTCAGGCCTCCTGCACCGACAGCGTCCGCTCGATGACGCCGACTTCACCCGACTCGTAGCTGATCTGGGCCTTCATCAGCACGGTCCGCCGGTTATCGTAGATTGCGTCGATGATCGGTTGATAGCGGGCCTCCACCACATTGCGCCGGATCTTGCGGGTCCGGGTGATCTCGCCATCGTCGGCGTCGAACTCCTTGTGCAGGCATACGAAGCGCCGCACCTGCAATCCTTCCGGCAATGTGCGATTGACGTGCTTGACCGCGGCGGCGACCAGTTCGGTGACTTCGGGCTTTTGCGACAGGTCGGCATAGGAAATGTAGGAGATGCCGCGCAGCTCGGCCCAGAGGCCGACGGCTTCCTTGTCAATGCAGATGATGGCCGCGAGCGTCTCGCGGCCGCGTCCGAGCACGGCGGCATCCTTGATGTACGGACTGAATTTCAGCCGGTTTTCGATATAGTTCGGAATGTAGCGCTCGCCCCTGGCGGTATGCACCACATCCGAGAGGCGCCCCAGCACCACCAGATGGCCGTCGGGTTCGAGATAGCCGGCGTCTCCGGTGTGCAGCCAGTCGCCGTCGAGCGTTTCGCGGGTGGCTTCGTCCTGCTTGAAATATCCGGCAAACACGCTGCCGGACCGGATCAGGATTTCACCGGTTTCGCTGATTTGAGCTTCGACGCCCGGCAGCGGCCGTCCGACGGTATGCAGCCGAACTTCGTCCAGGCTCTGAATGGCGTTGTAGGCGCTGCTTTCGGTCTGGCCGTAGAGTTGCCGCAGCTTGATGCCGAGCGCGCGGTAAAACACGAACGTATCCTCGCCCATCGCCTCGCCGCCGGTGAAGGCGCCCCGCAGCCGGGCCAGGCCGAACTGATCCTTGATCGGCCCGCAGACCAGCCACTCGCCGAGCGGACTTAGCAAACGTTCCTTGAGGGTCGGCTCGCGGCCGTCGAGCTTTCGCCGTTCGGCCGAAAGCGCCGCCGTCATGAAGAACTGGTAGACGGCTTTCTTCAGCCGGGAAGAATCTTCCATGCGAACCTGGATCGCGGTCAGCAGGTTGTCCCAGCTGCGCGGCGCGGCCAGATAGAAGGTGGGCGCAATCTCGCGCAGATTGTGCAGCACCGTTTCCTGCCGCTCCGGAATGTTGATGGTGAAGTGAAGCGCGATGCCGGCCCCCATGGTGACGGCGAAATCACCGACCCAGGCGATCGGCAGATAGGCCAAAATAGTCTCGTCGAACTGGAAAGCGCCGCCGCGATAGGCGTTGCGGACGCCGGCGAGCAGATTGCGGTGCGACAGCACGACGCCCTTGGGCTTGCCGGTGCTGCCGGAGGAATGCACGAATACCGCCGGACCTTCCGGCTCCGCGCGCTGAATCAACGCATCGCGCAAGGATGGGCTTGCGGCGAGCCGTTCGGCTCCCATGGCGTGAACCGCCTCCCACGAGATCAGGCCGGGATTGGGGTAGGCGTTCAGTCCGCGCGGGTCGTCATAGATGATGTGTTCGATGGTTGCGCCCTGATCGCGCAAATCGAGGATCTTGTCGACCTGCTCCTGGTCTTCCGCCAGCATGAAGCGCGCGCCGGCCTCATGCACAAAGTGACGGATTTCGTCGAGCGTCGCGTCCGCGAACGCCGGCATCGCATAACCCTTGAGCGCACCGGCCGCGAGCATGCCGGCATAGAGCCTTGGCCTGTTGTCGCCAAGCACAAGCATCACTTCGCCGGGGCCGAAGCCGAGGCCCTCAAGCCCCGCGGCGCATGAAATCACGCTGTCGAGCAGCTCCCGCCATGTCGCTTCTTTCCAGATGCCCTTGGTTTTCTCGCGCATCGCCACGCGATCGGGCAACAATTCGGCATTCCGCGCCAGCACACGGATCAGCGTGGTGTCGACGTTGAAGTCCCAGGTTGACCCGGGCTCAGCGCGCGGCATGCGCGCCTCCGATATAGGCCTCGACCACGCGCGGGTCGGCTACGACATCGGCAGGTATGCCGGTACCGATCATCGCGCCGTAGTTCAGCGCCATCATGCGATCGCAGATGCCGGTGATGACGTCCATGTGGTGCTCGATCAAGAGCACCGTGACCTTGCGTTCGTCGCGCGCATCGAGAATGAAGCGCGCCATGTATTCCTTTTCCTCCTGGTTCATTCCGGCCATCGGCTCGTCGAGAATCAGGAAGCTGGGTTCGGCCGCCAGCGCGCGCGCCAGCTCCACCCGCTTTTTCAGGCCGATCGGAATTCCATCGACCAGTTCGTCGCGCACGCTTTCAAGCTGCAGGAAGTCGATGACGTCCTCGACCGCCGCGCGGTTCGCCGTCTCGTCGCTGCGCGCCAGCCACCAGTAAAACGCGGTGCGTATCACGCTCGGCCTCATATGGACGTGGCGGCCGAGCAGGATGTTGTCGAGCACGCTCATGCCGTTGAACAGCGCGAGATTCTGGAACGTGCGCGCCACGCCGAGGGTCGCGACCTTGTGCGGCGCCATGCCGGTGATGTCGCGGCCGTTGAGCGCGATGCTGCCGCGCTGCGGCGGGTAAAAGCCGGTGATGGCGTTGGTCAGCGTGGTCTTGCCGCATCCATTGGGTCCGACCAGGCCGAAGATCTCGCCGCGCTCGATCCGCATGTCGATGCCGTTCAGCGCGACGATGCCGCCAAACCGCCGCTCAACGGACCGGCATTCGAGTACCGGATCGGTGGTCTCACCAGCAGCCAACTTGTTGTTTCCATCCTGAGCGCTTTGGCACCACCGCACGCGGCCGTGCACAATCGGCGGGTTTATTCTTTTTTTGCTTGGTCTTATTGGTAAGCTAACGAACGTGTTATGGTCATGCAAGCGGACGTTCGGCCTGGATGGCAGGCGTCTCAACCCTCATCGGCGGCGTCCTGGCCCCGAATGAATGTCACGACAGCTTCGGTGAATGCGTCGTTGCGATCGCCGGCCACCATATGGCCGGCGCCCGCAACGTCGGTGTAGACGGCATGCGGCGCCAGTTGCAGGAACTGTTGCGCCGCGCTTTCGCTGACCAGATTGCTCGATCCGCCGCGAATCAAATGCACCGGCAACCGCAGATGCCTTGCCGCTTCATTCAGGCGTGCGGTGGTTTGGCCGGTTTCGTCGGGGGTCACGGACGTGATGAATCGCGGATCCCAGTGCCAGCGAAGCCGGCCATCTTCACATTTACGCAGATAGCGGCTCAAAGTTGCAGAGCCCTCACGACGCTCGCGGTGAGGAAGGTAGGCGGCGATGGCGTCGGCGGCTTCGTCGGGCGAAGCAAAGCCTTCCGCCAGATGCGCGCCCATGAAACCCTTGATGTGAGCGACCCCGCCGGCGTCGATGTGCGGGGT
>Ga0182030_10026184_pt1 | contig 10576 bp, 6 predicted proteins | sample 812S3MmetaG_FD_121299 | JGI IMG/M metagenome (GOLD analysis project Ga0182030, IMG submission 121299) | Permafrost microbial communities from Stordalen Mire, Sweden - 812S3M metaG (Illumina Assembly) | ecosystem: Environmental > Terrestrial > Soil > Wetlands > Permafrost | place: Sweden... | reverse complement strand
GCCCGCAGGACCTGCATCTCCGATTCCTCATCTTCTCCCGTCGCAAAGAAATTCTTGAGAACCTCCTGGAGCGTTGACACCCACTCATCCAGCCGGCGGGGCGTCTCCAGGGACTTCAAAGTGTCGAACAACCGCTCGAGGAATTCGACGAGATTCCCCAGGACGTCCGCCGCGCCCCCTTCGATGTCGTCGTAAGGCAGAATATCGTGGAAGAGCTTTTCGCCATGCCCGGCCATGGCGTAACCCAGCAGCAGCCGGTCCAGGCCGTGCTGCCAGCTGTTCTCTGGCCAGGCCGGCAGCCCCAAGGCGACTCTTTGCTGCTGATCCTGGCCCCAGCGGATGCGCACCTCCTCCACCCAGTGGCGAATGAGTTCAAGATCCGCTTCCTCAATCCCGAACTTTTCCCGGACAGGCTCTGATTCCAAAAGCGCCAGCACACTGCTCACCCCGAGACGCGAGCCCGCCAGGTTGAGTATGCCCAGGAAAGTTTCAATCAGATGGCTCTGGGTTCGCGCCGTCCGGTCGGCCAGGCTGAAGGGGATCCGGAGCTGATCCTGTTCGGGAGAATCAAAGACGGCGTGGATGAAGGGGGCATAAAGCTCAATGTCGGGAATCATGACGAGGATGTCCCGCGGAGCGAGTTTTGAATCGCTCTCGAACCAAGCCAGCAGGTGATCGTAAAGCACCTCCAACTCCCGGAGAGGACTGTGACACGAATGGACCTGGACCGAGGTGTCATCGGCCGAAATGACTTTCTTCTCCACCGCGTCTTTTCCCCGGTCGCGCAAGTTGAGGATGTCGGACTGGATGCAGGTCAACACGGTCTGCTCGCCGGGATCAAAAAACAAGGGCGAGTCCGTTTCCTGCCATTCACCCGTGTCCTGGACCAGGTGCAAAAAATCCCGGCCCAGTTGCCCCATCGAGGCCAGCAGGCGGTTGCCTCGCTCCAGGTGCAATTCGGCCGCCGCGGAAGCCCCTTTGCCGTGTTTCTTCAGAGCTTTTTCTTGCTCCCGCTCCGAACTGATGTAACCCCAGAACTCCTGGCAGGGCTCCAGCAGGAAGAGGCTCACTTGGACGTTCCGCGACAGGGCGGCGAACGTGCGCATGTAAAAAGGCGGCAAAGCCGAAATGCCGAAAATCGAGATTCGCTCGGGCAAACCCGCCGCCTGCGCACCGGCGCCGTCAAGGTGGGCCAGGAACCTGGCCTGGAGCGCGGCCGGGTGCTGCTGGCTGAAGAGCGTACTGACTTCGCGCCAGAGCTTGGCCTGCCAATGGTCTTCGCGCCCTTGCTCCCATGCCAGGATCAGTTCGGGCCGGAAGACGAGGTATTGGTCAAACAGGTATGCGATTCGCTCCGCCAGCTGAAAGAGCTTGCGGCTGTCTTTCCCGGGCGAAAGGTAGTTTTGCAGCCCTTCAAATCCAGGCTCGCCCAGCAGCAGCGGCAGTTGCTTCATCACCCTCCAGACCAGCACCTCCGGATCGTAGAGCATCTCGGCCGGCAACTCCGGCAGCATCGCCCGGAAGGCGGCGTAGCTGATGGCGCGAGGGAAAGGGCAATCGCAGTTGCTGCAGATTCCGTGATGCTGAGCCAGCTGGAGCTTAAGCCAGCGGGCCATGCCCTGGCTCTGCACCACCACCAGCTCGGGTGCGAGCGCAGAGCGCAGGGGCTCCTGGATGGATCGCGCCAGGCTCTGAGCCAGGGCTTCCAAACGGTTGCTGGTGTGCAGGCTTAACATTCAGTTTAGGGCCTGGTGAGGATGAGACTGTGCATCTGGCCGGTCAAGATGGTCCCCCTAATTAAACATGAATCGGCGGCGCACCAGCTCCTGCTGCTTGGTTGCCTTCTTGGTGCTCGATCCGGACTTGCCCTTTTTATCGCGCTCGACCGCCGCCAGCGCCTTGGCCGGGGATGTCCCTGCATAAATCACCGACATAATGGCCGGCAGGAACCGGTCCATGCAGGCCAGGTTGAACATCACCACGTTGTTCAGGAGCTCCGGGTCGAGAGCGCCTTGCGCGAAGGGCAGCGAGGTCTTGAAATGAATTCGGCCGGAGTCATAATCCATCTCGAAACACCCCACCATCATCCCAAAGTTGATGCGGGTGAGCAGTTCGGCACACGACACCCGCCTTTGGGCGGGGCATTTCTGAGGAAAGAAGGAGAGCATCAGGAAGGCAGGGTCGTCCTCCGAGGCGGCTGCCATCACTTGCCAGTCGCCGTTTTCCCCCTGAATGCCGGTGCGCACGAGATCGTTTTCTTCGTCGACCTCGAATTTCCAATCTTTAGCCCGAAATAGCTCAACAACCTGTTCCAAAGCTTCTGCCATATAGATTTCCTTTCCTGAAGGGACCCGCCCAATCCGGCACTATCCCAAAATCCGCGCTCACCATCGCACGAAGGGTATGACAACCGCTGACACACCTTCGAAAAAGGCCCAAGAAGTTTTCGGAGCCGCTCGTTGCTGGCGGAGGCCTTGCCGGCTGCCATAGAGTCGGCGAATTCGAATTCCATTCCAACCCAAAACGTTTCACCACCGGCGCCTTTCGCGGAAGCTCGAAAGCAGGGGTTAAAGGAAATTCCTGGCGATTTTGTTCGACAGGAACAGGGTGTGACTGCGGTTGTCATACCCACTCCGGCAGTTTGGGCGCATGAAAATCAGGCATTTATTTCCGGAGATCGGCAACGACGGCGAAGTGATTGCATCTTTCGGCGATGCGCGACTGGTCAAAACGCTCGACTGCAAGTACGAACTGCGTGGCGGCTCAAGCGCGGATCGAGCTTCAGCGCAGGAGTGGATATCGATGTTTATGCATGAGGCAGTCCTTGTGGTTCCAGGCAGGGGAGAATTGACGCTTCCCAAGAAATGAGGGCGAGCATTTTCCTGTCAGCTCTGCTAGAAGAGGTCCATGGCGAAATGGGTCTACAACCGGCCGTTGGACTGCTGCGACGAAACGGAACTGCGCGTGGCGAAGCTCTTGGCCCGGCTGCCTGACGAGTGGATTGTCCGCTGGGGTTACTATTACGAAAGAGATCGAGAAGGTGACTTTCTGATCTTGGGCCCCCACGGAGGCCTGCTGGTGATCGAGGTCAAAGGAGGCCAGATCCGAAGGCTGGGCTCTACGGGATGCTGGGAGGGAGAGGCACGGGACCATCCGGTGGCACAACTGTGCGCCGAATGGCGCGCTGTAATCGACCAGCTGAACGCGGTCGCTCGCGGGCGAAACTACCCGTTCGTGGCCAAGGCGCTTGGCCTGCCCGATGTGCTGCTGCCGGCCGGAGCCACCGCTTATAAGACGATTGACCGGCAGTTGATTCTCGACGGGAACGACTTGGCCGACCTCCCAAAATCCTGGCTGCGCCTGTTCCACGGACATAACCAGAAGGTCGGCGCCCCCTCGCGGGAGGTCTTTCTCGAGGCTTATGGCCAGGACGTCACGCCCAGGTCCATCCAGCATTTCATTTCGGAAACCGACCGGATCTGCTCCGGCATGCCAGCCAGGAGTTCGAGCTTCTGGAGATGCTCCGCGACAACCGCCAAATCCTGGTGCAAGGAGGGCCGGGCACGGGCAAGACCTGGCTGGCCTTCGAGCAGGCTTACCGGCTCGCCGAAGCAGGCAAAGGGAGCCAGGTGCTGCTGCTCTGCTATAACCTCGCGCTGGCACGCACCCTGAATGAGATGGTCTCCAAACGCAAAGCCAGACGCGGGCATATCACGGTTCGCAGTTGGGAAACCTTGGGCAAGGAGTTGTTTGGCTGGGCAAAAACACCGTGGAAAGAGCCGAGTGATAATGAGGAACGCCGGCGATATTTCACGGAGACCGTGCCGGCGACGATGCTGAGGATTGTGCGGGAGAAGAAGTTCTGCCCTCGGTTCGACGCCCTGGTGGTTGATGAAGGACAGGACCATGACACGACCCTGGCCGGAACGTCTCCGGGCGGCGACGGCGCCGGTTGGTGGGACATTTACTGGAAGCTGCTCAACGGAGGACCCGAGGCGCCCATGGCCGTATTCTATGACCCCGGGCAACGCCCGTTGTTCCGCGATCCGGCCGCCTTCGACGTCAAGCGCGTGCGCCGCAACCTTTCTGAGTGCGTCCACGTTCACCTGAGCAATGCTTTGCGCTACACCAGACCCGTATTCTGTTTCCTTAAAAGCTTGCAGTCCGAGACCACGGCGCCTTTGGTGAATGAACTGCGCCATCGGGGCCGGCTTCTGGAAGGGCCGGAGGTGGAACTCCATCAGGCGCAAGAGGGCAAGGCCCCCTCAAAGGTCGGCGAAATTGTGACGCGCTGGATTGCGGATGGGTTTTGTCGGGCGGACGAAATCCTGGTCCTCTCCCCGCATGGCGAGAAATCCCGGAGCGGTCTTGCGGGACGCGAAATGATTGGAGCCTGGAAGCTGGCCGATTACGAGCAAAAGGCACCGGGCCAGGTTTCGTTCTTGTCGGTCAACAAGGCCAAGGGGCTGGATTCATTGGCCGTGATTCTCATAGACCTCAAACCTTTTCCCAGCCTGGGCGACGAGCAGGACCGGATGGACTATTTCATGGGGGCCAGTCGTGCCCGCCAGCTGCTGGCGGTGGTGCATTGCGACCAGCAGACTTGACTTCGTGGGCAGATGGGAGGGGCGACGAGACTCGCTGCCGAATGACGCGGGCAGCTTTGCTCAAAGGGCCGCCGCTTCAAACTCAAAATTGCGAATTCGGAAGAGCTTGTGTTCCGGCTGCAGCATGCGAACCAGTTCCTCATGACAAGTGAAGAACAGGATCTGCTGACCGTTGCGGCAGCACTCCCCGAGGAGTTCGAAGGTTTTTGCCATGCGTTCCGTGTCAAAGTTGACCGCCACGTCGTCCATCAGCAGGGGCAGCGCCACGCGCTGTTGCTGCTGATAGTGCCGGATATAGCCCAAGCGAATACAGAGGTAAAGTTGTTCAAGGGTGCCGCGGCTCAGTCTCTCCAGAGACAGCATGGGCCCGGTTTGCGGCACGATCGTCAGGTCAGTTGAATCGAGCGGGATCGTGATCCGCTCATAACGACCGCCCGAGATGAGGCGGAACAATCGGCTGGCCTCCTCGATCGCCGGAGATTGGTTTTCGCGCTCGAATTTCTCCCGGGTTTGCCCGAGCAACTCCTGCGCGGTCGCCAACTTCAACCAGTCCAGAACACCTTCCCGGATCTGTTCCCGTAGCGACTCGGCCTCGAGCTGGAGGCTCGCGACCTCATCCGATTTCAACTGGCCGTCGATTTCAATTTCCAGTTGCCTGATATCCTGCAGGCCTTGGTCGCGCTCACCGTGCAGACCGGTTCTTTCCGTTTCGCGGCTGGATTTTTGTGCCTCCCAATCCGGGCGATGGCCAGAATCCCAAGCTTCCTGGAGTTCAGCCGGGGGGCCACTCTGGCCGAAGATGACCTTCAAGCCGGTGTCTTTGGCGTTAATCGATTGGCTGAGCTCATGGTGTCTCTTTGATCGCCGGCTCAGCGCCCCGAAACCTTGTTCACTGTCCACACCAAGCTGGCGGAGGAACTCGTCACATTTTCCTCGTTTGGCTCTGGCGATTTTTCCCGCATCCTTCAAGTCCTTCTTCGTCTTCGCCAAATCTTCAAGTCGCCTTCGACGATGCTCCGACTGCTGGCTTTCCTCCACAACCCGCTGCCGGAGTTGCTCGAATGCGGCGAGTAATTTCTCAGATTCGTCTTCGGCGGGCCAGTTTGCCTGCTCCAGGCAGGACCGCAGCCTGGTCAAATGGGCATTGGAAGTGCCGCGCTGCTGGTTCGCTGTTGCCGTAAGGTTGTGCAGATCATCCAAAACCTGCCGAGCCTGTTTGACTTTGCCGAAAACAGCCAGCGCAGTTTCAGACTGAATGGTCTCTGGCAGGCGCCGATTGCGGAGGAAATCAGTCCACGCCTGTGAGGCGCTGGAGAAAGAAAGCTTGGCTTCTTTAAGGTCCCGTTTGGCCGTGGTGAAAGCGCCTCTCCTGCCGGCTTTCTTGTTGCGGAGTTCTCCCAGTTCGTTGAGGAGGGCGTGGTGTCGGTCTGCTCTGCGCTCCGCGGCGGTAATACTGCCTTCCAACTGAGTGAGATCCTCTTCGGTCATCGGCCAGGCGAAACGATGCTGTGCAGCTTCGGCCTTCATCTCAACGTCTTGTTTCTCGACCGCCTGCTGCGCCTCCTCATGTCGCCGTTGAGCAGCGCTCAGTTCGGGGGCGGCATCAACCGCAGCTTGCGCAGGGCGGGCACGGGGCAGCAACAGACCGATGCCCGCGAAAAGAGCGGCCGCGACCAGACCTAGCGCTGCCGCGGCTTGTTGCCCTGCCAGGGAGAGGCCAACGGATGCTAGCACCATTACTGCGCCGCCAATAAACAGCGCCGGGCGCAGCCAGTTAGGCACAAGCCCCGCGGCTGGCTCCCGCCGGCTCATGAATAATTTGACTTGTGTGAGATGATCATTAGCCCGCTCGCACTCGCCCCGAAGCCCCTCCCGTTTTCGCAAGGCCTCCCGGAATCGGCCCAGCTGAAGTCGCTGTTGCGCGAGTTGCTCGGGCGCAAGGAGAGGCCCGGATCGATTCAGGTCCGCAAGTTGCTTCACCTTCAGAGCGCAGTCTGTTGAGAGGGCTCGGGCTTCACGCGCGAGGTTCGCCGCGGTGGTTCGGGTACTCACCACCAGGTTGCGGGCCTCCTGGACCGCATTGGCAAGCCTGCGGGCATCGTCTTCAGCCAAAAGGGATACGTCGAAACTGCGAACGGCCTCTTCCGGCCAGTCAGCTCCAAGCTCCTTCGAAAGTTGGGCCCAGCCCTCCCGCGCTTGGCCGGCTCTCGTTTCGGCCTCATGCCCAAGGCGAACGGCGACATCGTAGTCTGCCTTTTCCGCGGCAAGCTCCGTCACCTGCGCGGAAACGGGCAGGGATGGGAACTCGGCCGGCAACCCATTCAACTCCTCCCTCAGAGCCTTTACTTTGTCACAGATCAAGCGCACGTCGGCTTTGGCTTTTTCGAACTCGGTTTTGCGTGTCGCCCAGGCAGCGTCGCCATCCGCAGGAAAACGTTCGGCATCCGACAATCCCTTTCTCGCGTCCTCGGCCTGGCGTCGCTCGACCCAGAGCGGCCATCCGCTTGTGAGCCGATCCAGCCGCTGGATTTCCAGCTCTGCCTCCCGGATCTGACGGTCGAACTCCCCCAGCGCCGTTCTCCGGGTGCCGAGTTCCCTGACCTTGGCAGCAACAGAACGGCTGGCCTCAGTCGCCTGCGCCAATCTCCGCTCCTGTTCACTCAGATCCGCCAGCAGTTTCACGAGGCGCGGTGGCGCCTGGGCGTTCGCTCTGGCCCCTTCGCGGAAAAGTGTATCGGCTTGCTTCTGCAAGTCGTCCTGTACGCTCCGAATTCGCCCTGCCGATTGGCCGATTGACGCGGCGAAGATCAAATCGCGGACGCCGCTCTGCGACAGCGAATCCAAATCCTGCAGTTCCTTGAGGCTGAACCCGAAAATGTTCCGGAAGACCTCGGGGCTGATGTGACCAACGTGACTGGCCAGGTCGGTTTCGGTCATCGCGGTCCCAGCCTGATCCCGCAGCTGGAAAGCGTTGACTCTTCCGGGGCGCCTGTGGAGATGGCACGTCAGCGCATCGGCCTCGTAAATCAGCGTGCCGCCGTGGCTGCCTCCACGGAGCGGCTCTCGCCGGGGCAGAGAAGCTCTGCCGCCCGGATATCCCAATAGCGTGTAGCGCAGGAAATCGAGCAAGGTGCTCTTGCCTGCCTCATTGGGGCCGAGGAAGAGGTTGAGGCCGTCGCCCAGACCGGGCTCGGGAAGACGCGCGCCGCAAAACACGCCGAATCCGTCGATATGCCAGTTGCGCAATTTCACGACTCGGATTCCGTTTCCAGCAGCCCGAGCAAACGGGCTTCAGCCCCCTGGATCAGCGCCCGCGCGCTCTCCGGACCCAGTTCCGGCAGCAGCTTTTCGAACCGCCTACCCGTGAGCAGGGGTGCTTGCACCTTTTCCAAGAGTTGAATGGCCTCCTGGTCCGACGCCGTCACTTTGTCGGTCAGTTTTACCAGGGCAGCCTCGAATCCGGTTGAACGCGCAACCTCGGCGCGGTCCACAACCGGCACCGTGTCCACAATGACCCGGTCAAGCCAGAAGCCCCCGGCAAGCAACCGGTCTCGTAACGCAGGCAGCAATTGCTCTTGCGCTTCCGCCAACAACAGATCTCGGTGGGCGGGTGATTGCCCGTGCAACAGGATCCGGGCCAGCAGCAGCCGCGGTTGTGCCTCGGCCATCGCGCGGCCGCTTTCTGCCTCGCACGCGGCCAGCACTTCGTCCAAGGACCGGCACTTGCTCACATCCACACTCAGGACCGCGAAGCGCACCACGTCCAGAGCCAGGGGTTCCAATTCGACATGACCTTCGGCCCCAACGCGCACCAATATCGCACCCTTGGGGCCGCACTCGTCAAAGCTGCGCCCCTGCACGTTGCCAGGATACAACACCACAGGGCCGCCATGCTTCAGCTCCATGCGCTTATGGATATGGCCAAGCGCCCAGTAATCGATGGCACGGTTGCACAGATCCTCAAGCGTGCATGGAGCGAAATTGTCGTGCCCGGCCTGGCCGCCGACATTGCAGTGCAGGAGCCCTATGTGAAATTGTTCCTCGCCGCGCTCCGCGGGAAAGAGGCGGCTCAGATTGCGCGTCTCCTTGCGCGTCCGAAAACTGATGCCATGCACCATCGCGACTACCTGCCCATCGCGCGTCACCGGCACCGCGCGGACCTCGTCGCACTGCTCGATCAGAACCGCCGAGGCGGGGAAATCTTCGGGGCGCAGTGCCGACCAGCCTTCGCCAATCGGGTCATGGTTGCCGTGTATAAAGAGGCAAGCGATGCCGTTGCGGTCGAGTTCACGCAGCCCGGCAATAAACCGCGCTTGGGCGCGTGCCCCCCGCTCCGCGCCATCGTAGATGTCGCCGGCGAGCAGCACGAAATCCGCGTGGCGCTCAACCGCGGCGCGGATCAGGTTGTCAAAGGCCTCCAGCGAGGCATCCCGCAGCCTCTGCTGGAGCATCCCATCGATTTTGCCTAGACCAACAAACGGGGTATCGAGATGCAGGTCAGCGGCGTGGATGAAACAAAAGGGTATCATTTACGGCCAGGGGCTTCAGCTTATGCGGGTCTATCCCTGCCGCCTCCCGTCAGACGGGCGTTTCTGGTGCCTTTTGTGAAAAAGCTTAAAGTAGTCGGTAGTCGTGCGGCCCGGCCGCGTTTGCCGGCCTGCACATCGGGCTGCTGGTTCAGGGCCTTGTAACGGCCCTGCAGGTCCACAGCTATGCTGCAAAGCCGGACCGCCAATGCCTGTGGGCGGACCACGGTGGCATGTGTGCCCCAGCTCAGCACCCACCGCTCCGCTTCCTCGATGCTGTTTAGCCGCATCCGCAAACGGATCTGCCGGCCGGGCAACTCGGTCAGTTCCTGGCTGGAATGCCACCGGCGGCCGCGGATCAAATCCGCCGCCCAGGAATCGAAATCGATGACCACCTCATAATCATCCCCGCCCTTGAAAACGTTGAAGCTGCCCTGCAGATATTCGTTAAGGTTGAATTTTGTCGACACCGCGAAGCGTTCCTGCATGATTTCGGGCGCGCGCAGGCGGGTCAACGCGAAGGTCCTCATGGCATCGCGCTTAACATCAAACGCGAACACGTACCAGTGATTGTCGATGCAGGCGATGTGATACGGGCGCACCAACCGCCAGTGCGCCTTGTCGGCCCCCAGATTCCGGTAGAGGAACCTTAGTTCCCGCCGCTCCTTCAATGCCCGCGTGATGATCTGAAAGGTCTCCAGGTCCGCATCCTCCGGCGCAAACGGACGGAAGGAAAGCACTTCGTCCAGATTGCCAAGGGAGAATTGCACGCTCCGATCCAGCTGGCCCGTTAGTTTTCGAAAGGCCATCTCCAGCGGCCTCTCGAACGGTGTGCCGTGGTATTGGGCGATGGCCTTGTGCGCGACCAGCAGCGCGAACACCTCCGCTTCGCTGATCGGCAATTGGGGGAATTGCTCAACGGGCCTGGTGTAATGATACCCGTTGCGATGGCCGTCAAATTCAAGCGGCAGGTCCATCCGGTATTTCATGAAGTCCAAGTCCCGCTTTATGGTGCGAATCGAAACCTCAAACTCGCGGGCCAGCGTCGTGCAGTTCGGGTATTCCTGGTTCCGGACCAGATTGTGGAATCGCATCATTCGCTCCCAAGGAGGGCGGACATAAACCTGGCTCTGGACTTTTGGCATAATGCACACGTTTTGCCGTGTGTGACGGCGGATGTCAAACCCCCATTACAAGCCTGCCATTACAAACATGTGAATAAGTCGTAAACGGGTGTGTCAGCCGATGTCATACCCCATCTGTTAGGTTGGTGTCTGTAAAATCGGAAACTGCGGTATTCTCGCCGGCGAAGGAGGTGGGGGAGGGGGAGCGGGGCGCGGTTCATAGTCGCGCTGCCGGGCCCGGGGGGCAGCGTAAAAACAGGCGACCATCCCCATCGCCCGCGAAGAAAGGAAACAAATGGAAAACGCAGTGAAAAGTCGG
>Ga0182030_10026182_pt1 | contig 10576 bp, 11 predicted proteins | sample 812S3MmetaG_FD_121299 | JGI IMG/M metagenome (GOLD analysis project Ga0182030, IMG submission 121299) | Permafrost microbial communities from Stordalen Mire, Sweden - 812S3M metaG (Illumina Assembly) | ecosystem: Environmental > Terrestrial > Soil > Wetlands > Permafrost | place: Sweden... | reverse complement strand
GACCCGTGTGCCGCGTCCGTGGCATCCCCCAGGCGAGTACGTGTCATCACGACTAGCCGCCCGCGATTGCAGCATCGATAATCGCCAACATGGCAACTTACGCCGCAGCCCACTCCCATCAGCCGTTCTGTCGCGTGAACGACGGCCGCTGGCTGGGCGGTGTGTGCGCAGGCATCGCGCGCAACCGCGCGCTGCCGCTGGTATGGCTGCGCATTACGTTCGTGCTGCTCGCCCTGCTCGGCGGGTTCGGCGCGCTCGTGTACGTGGCGTGCTGGATGATCGTGCCCAACGCGCGCGAACTGGATGCGCCCGCGGACGGGCGTGGCGCGGTCGTCGTGCTCGCCCGCGCCGTTGCAGCGGTCCTCGGCGTGGGGGCCACCGTCGCGCTCGTCAGCGCGCTCGCCATCTTCGGTCTCAGCTGGATCGCGCTGCTTGGCGCCGTGGCCGTGCTCCTCTGCGCGCTCACGCTGCGTGTGCGGCTGAACCCGGCGTGGCCGCTGCTCGGCTGCATGGCGCTCACCGCACCTGCCGTCGCTGTGCTCGCCACCAACACTCAGCTGACGCCCGAGACTCGCTCGCTCTCATTCGCGCCCGCTCGATCGAGCGCGCTGTCCGGCGCGGTCTACCACAGTGGGCTGGGCACGATGCTCATCGATCTACGTCACACGAGCCTCCCGACGCGTGGCACCGTGACGCTGCGCATCGATGCTGGCCTGCGGCGTACCGTGGTGGCGCTTCCAAGTGATCGCTGCGTGCACATGGAAGTGCGGGCACACATCCAACCCTTCCTCGCGCGCGTGGCCGCTGTGCTCACCGGCAGATCGAGCGAGCTGTTCTCCAGCATCGTCCTGTTCGGCGGGCATCCACCGCCTGCGGTGCCGCCCGTCGCGGGGCCGACGCTGCGAATCGACTTCACATCCGCAGGCGGCAGCCTCTACGTGCGCGACTACCCCGATCGGGTGAATCCCAACGACGAACCCGATTGGCCCGGCTATCCCGTCACTCCCGAGCCCCGTCCGTCCGTCGCCGGCGAATCGCGCTTGGCGGCGCAGCAGATCCTTTCCGCATGGGCTGGGCGCCACCGTATGGAGATCGCTTCGGAGCGCCGCATCGAACGCCTCATGCCCGGACCGTGCGCCTCCAGCGCGAGGCGGCCCTCATGAGCGCCGTTGCGTCCCCGCACGACGACCTCTCGCCGCAGCACCCGAGCGCCTGGCGCCCTGTCGTGGTGGCCGTCTCCCTGCAATTGGTGGGGCTCGCCCTGCTGCTCGCCTTCCCCGCTCATGCGGCCGTCGGCGTAGCGGTGGCCGGCGTGGGGTTCCTGCTGGGCTGCGCACAGCTCGCCTCACGCGCCCTGCCCGTGCTGAGGATGCAGCCGTTCGCGTTCCTCGGCGGCGCTCTCGTCCTCGCCTGCGCGCTGAGGCTGCTCGCCACACGTCCCGGCAGCGGCCGCTTCTCGCTGCTGTGGCACCTCGGCAACAGCACGCTCCTCAGCTATGCGCCAGTGCTCCTCGCCGGTTTGGCGGGGCTCGTGCTGCTTGCAGACGCGCTGCGCGCCGGTCTGCGAGTGCGCAACGCCAGCGTCCCGCCCTGGCAGCAGCTCACCTCCGAGCAAAGGCCGGCCCGCTTCTACGGTTCCGCTCTCGTGGGCGTCGCCCTGATAGCGCTGGCGGCCGTGTGGGTGCTCGGGCGACTCACGCAGTTCTCCAGCGGCGATCGCGTCCTGCATGCACTGCTCGTCGTGGCCGTGGGCGGCGGGGCAGCAGTCGTGATCGGTATCCCCTTTGCCGTCGCCTTCCTCGCCCGCGCAGAGCAGGGTCTCGCCACCGACGCCGCGGAGGCCGACCGCCAGCGCTTCGCCGCCCACCTTCACGACTCCGTGCTGCAGACGCTCGCGCTCATCCAGCGCCAGGCGCACGAGCCCGCGTCGGTGGCGCGCCTGGCTCGACGCCAGGAGCACGCGCTGCGTGCCTGGATGGCCGGGCAGTCCAGCCTGCTCGGCGACACGCTCACCGCCGGGCTGCGTCAGGCGATCGACGAGGTCGAAGACGAACACTCGCTGACGGTCGAGTTCTCAGCGATCGGCGATCGGCCCGTGGAGGAAAGCGGCGAGGCGTTGATCTCCGCGGCCAGAGAGGCCCTGCGCAACGCCGCCCGCCACGCGCAGGTCTCCACGGTGATCGTGTTTGCCGAGGTCTCCAGCGACTCCGCGTCGGTGTTCGTGAGGGACGAGGGCGTCGGCTTCGACAGCTCCTGCGTGCCCCTCGCCCGGCGCGGCCTGCGTGATGCCATCGTGGGGCGCATGACCGCCGTGGGCGGCAGCGCCACCGTCGACTCCACGCCCGGCGAGGGAACCGAGGTGGCGCTCCACATCGGCGCGGGCCGGTCCAAGCGATGAACGACTCTGCGCGCCGCGCCGCGCCTGTGGAGGTGGTGGTGGTCGACGATCACCACCTGTTTCGCGCCGGTGTGAAGGCGGAGCTGGCCGGTCGCTGCAACGTGGTCGGAGAGGCGGAGGACCCCGCGCAGGCGCTGGCAACGATCTTTGCCACCAGACCGCAGGTGGTGCTGCTCGACGTACACCTGCCCGCAGGCGGCGGTCTGGCGGTGCTGCAGGCGCTCTCCGAGGTGCAGGACGCGCCGGCCGTGCTCGCGCTGTCCGTATCAGATGCCGCCGAGGACGTCGTGCCCATGATCCAGGCGGGCGCGCTCGGCTATGTGACGAAGACCATCGGCACCGAGGAGCTGGTGACGGCGATCCAGCGCGTGGCCGACCGCGACGCATACTTCAGCCCGCGTCTGGCCGCGTTTGTCCTGCAGGCCTTCAGCGCACCCCCGCTCGAGGCGGCCCAGAACGACGAGCTGTATGCGCTCACTCCGCGCGAGCGCGAGGTCCTGCATCACATCGCGCGCGGCTACTCCTACAAGCGCATCGGCCTGCGCCTGGGCATCAGTTCGCGCACCGTCGAGTCGCACGTCAGCTCAGTGCTGCGCAAGCTGCAGCTCAGCTCACGTCACGAGCTGGCGAGCTGGGCCGCCTCGCGTGGACTGCTGGAGCAGCCGCAAACTCCGCCATCTGCTGAAACGCCGCCAGCGGGTTGAGCGGCTCGGGGTCGGCGGACAGCTCTTTGTAGATGTTCATCACGTTCACCACGACCCGCTCCCGCTCGCCCCACGCCGCCCAGCGATCCAGCGCGATGTCGCGTGCCGCCTGCATCGCCGTCATGCCCGCCTCGTGACGTGCACGGGCCTGCCCATATAGATATAGAAAATAGTCGCGCTGCTCGGCCACCGCATCCGGTCTGGCGGTCGGGCCGTGGCCGGGAACGATCACATCCACATCCAGCGCCAGGATGCGATCGCACGCTGCGATCCAGTTCGACACGGGGCCGGCCCACGCGATCGGGTGCGCGCCCGAGAAGAGGATGTCGCCCGTGAACAGCACCCGCTCCGCCGGCGCATGCACGAGCGTGTCCCCGCGCGTGTGCGCAGGGCCCACCTCCATCAGCCGCAGCTCCCGCCCGCCAACGCTCAGGGACAGCTCGCCCGCGAACGTCTCATCCGGCAGCTTCAACTCGATGCCCGTGAAGTCGAAGGCGCCGAAGCAGCTCAGGAAGAAGGCGCCCAGCTCGCCCATGTTCGGCGCCTGCTCCACCAGCGCCGCCATCGCCGCCGGCGGCAGCTCCCCCATCTCCTCCGCAGTGTTCTGCGAGGCCACGATCCGCGCGCCTCCCACCAGCTGGTTGCCGTAGCAGTGGTCGCCGTTGGCGTGCGTGTTCACCAGCGTGCCGATCTGCGCCGCCGCCGGCACCGCGTCGCGCATCGCCCGCAGCATCTCCTCCGTCAGCGCCAGGTCGTAAAGCGTGTCGATCAGCAGCGTGCTCTCTCCGTCCACAACCAATCCCGCGTTGCTCCAGCCCCAGCTCCCATCCGGCTGCAGGTACGCATACAGACCATCGCCCACCTCCCGTAGCCCCTTCTCAAATCCCATCTGCCGCCTCCATTGCCTCCATTGACTCCGACGCCTGCAACCACTCCAATTCAAGGGCTTCCCGCTCCGCCACAGCGGCCTCCAGCTCGCCCTGCAACTCCACCAGCCGCCCGTGGTCGGAGGCGCGCGCCGTCATCTGCTCGCTCAGCTCCACCTCGCGCACCGTCAACTGCTCGATCGCGCGTTCCATGCGCTTGAGTTCCCGCTGCGTCCGCTGCGCCTCCTTGCGATCCAGTCGCAGTTTCGCGCCCGGCGAGATCGCGTGCCCGTCAGCTGTCCCGGCCGCTTGGGGCAACCCCGGCCCCGATCCGCGCGATGCGCTGGCCTCCGGCGTGCTGCTCACAGGTACTGCAGGCGAGCGCTCCGCGGACGATGGCCCGCGCTGCTCGATGTATTGATCGATGCCGCCCGGCAGGTGGCGGATCTCCCCGCCCTCCACCAGTGCGTAGACGTTGTCGCATACGCGCTCCACGAAGTAGCGGTCGTGGCTGACCACCACCAGCGTTCCCGGCCAGCCGTCCAGCAGATCCTCAAGGGCCGTCAGCGTGTCGATGTCCAGGTCGTTCGTGGGCTCGTCCATCACCAGCACGTTTGGCTCTCCCATCAGCAGCCGCATCAAAGCCAGGCGCCTGCGCTCGCCGCCGGAGAGGTCGCTCACCAATGTCCGCGCCTTGTCGCCGCGGAAGCCGAAGCGGTCGCACAGCATCGACGCCGTGATCTGCTGCCCGTCGCTCAAGCGCGCCTGCAGCTTCACCTCTTCCAGGGACTCCAGCACGCGCAGATGGCCGGGTATCTCAACTGTGTCCTGTGAGAGGTGCGCGAGGCGCACCGTCGTGCCGCGTTCAACCTCGCCGGATGTTGGCGCCAGCTCCCCAGCGAGGATCTTCACCAGCGAGGTCTTGCCCGAGCCGTTCACGCCCACCAGCGCCACGCGGTCGCCCGGCCCCAGACGCCACGTGACGTGGTTGAGCACCTGCCGCTCGCCATAGCTCAGCGACACGTCCACCGCGTCCAGCACCTTGTCGCCCAGCCTGGAGGTGGCGAAGCGCAGCAGCTCCGCGCGGTCGCGCGCCTGCGGCTCGTCCGCGATCAGCGCGTTGGCAGCCTCGATGCGGAACTTCGGCTTCGATGTCCGTGCCGGCGGGCCGCGGCGCAGCCAGGCCAGCTCCTTGCGCACCAGCTGCTGGCGGCGGTCCTCCCGCGAGGCCGCCTGACGGTCGCGCTCCGCGCGCGCCAGCACGTATGCCGCATAGCCCCCCTCGTACTGGTGAACCGCGCCGTCCCCCACCTCCCAGGTGGCCGTGCACACGGCGTCCAGGAACCAGCGATCGTGTGTCACCACCAGCATCGAGCCGCGCCGCGCCGCGAGATGGTGGGCCAGCCAGTCCACCCCTTCCACGTCCAGGTGGTTCGTCGGCTCGTCGAGCAGCAGCAGCTCCGGCGCGTCCAGCAGCAGTTTTGCGAGCGCCACCCTGCGGCGCTCGCCGCCCGATAGCCCCGCGATCGGCGTGTCCATGCCGTCCTTGAAGATGGCCAGCGACACGCCGCCCATCAGTCCTTCCAGCACCGAGCGAAACGCGCTGTCGCCCGCCCATTCGTGGTCCCTGCGCCCGCCCACCAGCGCCTCCCTGATGCTCTGGCGCTCGTCCAGCTCGTCGCGCTGACCCAGCAGCGCCACCTCCACGTCGCCGCTGCGCGTGAGCGTGCCCTCGTCCACCTCCTCCACGCCCGCGATCAGGCTCAGCAGCGTCGACTTGCCGCCGCCGTTCTCGCCCACGATGCCGATGCGCTCGCCCGCAGACACACCCAGGGTGATGTCCGCCAGCACCGACCTGCTGCCGTAGCCCTTGTAAACGTCCTTCAAGTTCACAAGGTTGCGGGGGGCGGGCATGCGTGCATCCTCGCTGAACGCCGCCCGCGCTGCCGTCGCGCATGCCGCGCCCGATAGGCTGTGGCAATGGACTCTCTCAGCGTCGGTCAGCAGGTTTCCGTGGCCAGCGAAGGCCCGACGGTCGATGGCATCGTCTTCGACATGCCCAGCAGGAACAAGGTCGTCGTCGCCGTTGTCTCCCAAAGCCGAGGCCCCAGCTTCCTGACCGTCAATCCCTCCGCGCTCAGCCAGCGCGAGGTCGAGGGTGAGCACGATGCCGCGCTGCGCATGCTCATCCGCCGCACCCCGCAGCCGACTCGTGGAGCGGCCCGCGGCGCGAGCGTCGGCGGGCGCGGAACCCGCGGGCACACGCGCGGCGCCGCACACCGCACCACCGGCCGCTAGCCCGCTCGCAGGCCTCAGCCGATCGGCGTGCCTGCGGGCAGGCGCAGGAACTGCGTGGTGACACAGACCGGCCGGAAGCCAAGCCGCTCGTACAGGTGCTTTGCGCGAGCGTCGTCGTCCGCGCAGATCCACAGATCCTCCGCGTCTGGAGCCGCCGCGATCGCCGCTGAGGCCAGCGCCGTCCCCAGCCCCGCGCCGCGGTGCTCAGGCAGCACGAACACCTGCGAGATCTCAACCGCTCCCGCCACGCTCTCCAGCTGCGCGAACCCCACGGGATGTTCCTGTCTGTGCGCCGCCAACACGCGCGCGCCGTGCATCCCCGCGACCTCCCTCGCGCTGAGGAGGTGCTGCTCGTAGCGCTCGCGATCCTGCTCCGGGAAGTCTTCTGCGTGCCAGGCGATGCGTAGATCGCGAACAGCGTCGTAGGGCAGTTCCTCAACCGCGCTCACGTCTCCCAGTGCCGGCGTCGACCCCGCGTGGTGCATCCACAGCAGCCGCAGCGGCAGCCAGCCCGCGGCCTCGAACTCCGCGCGCGCCCATGTCGCATCCGGGCCGAGGAAGTCCACGCGCCTGTGTTCCAGCCCTGCCAATGCCTCCTCCGCGAAGGCGATCAGCTCAGCCACGCTCAGCTGGGGGTCCTCCTCAACACGTACCACGTTGAAGTCCCAAAAGGTGGGGTAGTCCTCAGCGCGAAGCACCGTGCCGTGAGTCCAGTCGGTGGCAACGCCGGGAACGGACGACTGCACGGCCGCGATCCATGCCAGCGCCCGCTGCCGCAGCTTCCCGCCGTTCAGGCTGTCTGTGCGCTCGCACATTTCCCGAGCCTATCGCCGCCGTTTGAGGATTTCTCTAAGAACCTAAAGCGCCGTCTCCCCTGTCAGCGCGCGGCCGGCAAGCTCCAGCTCCTCGAGCGTGGAGGCCTCGCGCACCGACCGAAGCCCGAGGCGCTCGATGCCGGCCTGCCCCAGCGCGCACGAACCCACCACCGCGTGCAGCGGCACGCCGGCGGCGGCACAGCGCCTGGCGATCTCGCTGAGCAGCTTGCCTTGGAGTGTCGTCGCGTCCAGACGTCCCTCTCCGCTGACCACCGCATCTGCCCCCGCCAGTCTCTCCTGAAAGCCGACCGCGTCCAGCACCCACGCGGCACCGCGCACCAGCTCGGCGCCCGCATGCGCCCACAGTCCGCCCGCGAGACCCCCCGCCGCGCCCGTCATCGGCACGCCGCGGGGATCGCGTGGAAAGGCTGCTGCGAGCGTCTGCAGCCGTGCGCTCAGACGCGCCACCGTCGCCTCGTCTGCGCCCTTCTGGGGAGCGAACATCGCTGCCGCCCGCTCGAACGCGATGTCCACGTCCGCCAGCACGATCAGCTGCGCGCCGCGCAGGCCGCCGCCACGGGCGAGCGCTTCGACGGCGCCCATTCCCCCATCTGTGGATGCTGCGCCGCCCACCGCCACCGCCACACGGCTCGCGCCTGTAGCTGCGGCCGCCACGATCAGCTCGCCGGTGCCGAACGTGGAGGCGTACTCAGGGTCGCGCTCGGCTTCCGTCAACAGCGCCAGGCCGGACGCGCTTGCGCTCTCCACGATCGCCAGCTCTCCATCGGCAAGCAGGCCGAACTGCACCTGGCGTTCGCGCCCCAGCGGGTCGTGCACCTGGCACGTCAGACGCTCGCCCTCCAGCGCATCCAGCAGCACCGCCAACGTCCCCTCGCCGCCGTCCGCCGTCGGGCAGACCTGGGCGTGCGGACCGAGCCCCCGCGCGATCGCCTCCGCCGCCTCTCGCGAGGAATAAGTGCCCCTGAACTTGTCCGGTGCCACCAGCCACCTGGCGGTGCGCGGGTGAGTCACTCCGTGACGGAGGTCGCGCGACGCTCGCGCATGAGGCGCGCCAGCCAGCCGCCGAGGGCCGTCAGCAGCATCCCCGCGATCGCCGTCACCACGGCGAGGAACGGCGGAAAGCTCCCCAACGACACCAGCGCGTGCGTGCCCACGATCAGGTGCGCCAGCAGCAGCGCGACACCGTAGATCCCTCCGGCGATCAGACCGCGATCTGCGCCGCCCCAGCCGTCCTGATGCTCGAAGCCAGCCACCACGCTCGCCACAGCCACCAACCCCGCATATCCCCAGTAGGCGCCGCTGGACGCGCCGATCAACACGCCGGCGATGGCGCCCGCAATGGCGGGTATCACACCGCCTATCGCTATCTGCACGGGGCGCTCGCGGTCGCGAAAAAGAACAGGGTCGTACATCGAGTCCTCTCCTCCAAGAGTGGACAGTAAGCGTACACCTCCTAGCATGTACCGATCGCCTCGGACCCAGCCAGCACCACCTCTGCAGCCGCCGCTCCAGTCCCTTTCAGGCTGTCCGTTCTCGACCAGTCGCCGATCTCGCAGGGTTCCTCCGGGGTGCAGGCGCTCGCCAACACGCTTGACCTGGCTGCGCTCACCGACAGGCTGGGCTACCACCGCTACTGGGTTGCCGAGCATCACGGCGGGCCGATGCTCGCGGGTCCCAGCCCGGAGGCGCTGATCGGCCCCATTGCAGCCGCTACCAGCCGCATCCGCGTGGGCAGCGGCGGCGTGATGCTCCCCCACTACAGCCCCCTGAAGGTGGCGGAGACGTTCAGCGTGCTCGCCGGCCTGTTCCCCGACCGCATCGACCTCGGCATCGGGCGCGCCGCCGGCACCGACCCCATCACCACCTTCGCGCTCCAGCGCGACCGCCGTCAGGCCGCGCCCGATGACTTCCCTCAGCAGCTCGCTGAGCTGCTGGGCTTCCTCGACGACAACCTGCCGCCCGACCATCCCTTCGCGCGCCTGTCCAAAACGCTGCCCGGACTGCCGCAGCGCCCGCAGCCGTGGCTGCTGGGCTCCTCACCGCAGAGCGCCCTGTGGGCGGCCGAGCTGGGCCTGCCGTACGCGTTCGCGGACTTCATCAATCCCCGCGGCGCCGAGATCGCAGCGCTCTACCGCGAGCGCTTCGCCGAACACGAACACGCGGGGCGCAGCCCGCAGACGGCGGTGGCCGTATGGGTGATCTGCGCTGAGACCGACGAGGAGGCACGCCGATTGGCGGCCAGCGGACGCATGACCTTCACGCTTCTGCGCCGCGGCGAGCTGATCGCCGTGCCGCCCCCCGAGGAGGCGCTGAAGTTCCTTGCCGAGGACGAGCGCCGCGGCTCGGACCCGCGTTCCCAGCGCCGCTCCGTACTCGGCTCGCCCGCCACCGTGCGTGCGCAGATGGAGGAGGTCGTGGAGAGCTACGGCGCGCAGGAGGCGATCGTGGTGTGCATCACCTACGAGCACGACGCGCGCCGGCGCTCCTACGAGCTGCTGGCCGAGGTCTGCGGCATCTGAAGGTGGAGGTGCGGCGTGCCACCCTCGCCGACGTTCCGCAGCTGTCGGAGGCGCTCGCCCGCGCATTCCTCGAGGACCCCGTCGCAACCTGGGCCTACCCGCCTTCGCGCCTGCGCCTGCGCGCGCTCGAGCGCTTCCACGCCATCAGGCTGCGCCAGCGCCTGGTGGACGACGAGGTGTGGACCACTCAGGGGCTCCACGGCGCGGCGTTGTGGTCGCCGCCGGGCCGCTGGCGCACCAGCCCGCTGGAGGACATCCAGCTTGCGCGCCCGTCTCTACATCCGCAGCTGCTGGTGCGGCTCGGCGTCGTCGCGCCGGGCCTGTTTGGAATGGAGCGCGCACATCCGCGCACGCCCGAGCACTGGTATCTGGCCGTGCTGGGCACCGATCCGGCGGCGCAGGGCAAAGGGGTGGGATCGGCCGTGCTTGAGCCGGTGCTGGCCGAATGCGACCGCCACGGAGTGGGCGCGTTCCTCGAGTCCTCCAAGCACAGCAACATCGCCTTCTACGCTCGCCACGGCTTTCGCGTGAGAGGGGAGCTGCCGTTGTGGCGCGGCCCGTCGGTTTGGCAGATGTGGCGCGACCCGCGCTAGCGTCGCCCTGGGCTAGGCCGACGCTCCCCACGACACGTGCAGAACCGCCGCGCTCGTGGGCGCGGGGCTCCCGCCGAGCGGCTCTGCGGTCACCATCGCTTCGCCGGCGCCGCGCAGGTCGCCCGGTATGTCGACCGTGGCATTGCCCTCGTCGGTGACGGTGAACAGCACGTCGGTCGGCTGCAGGGTGTGGTCTGAGCGCCGCAACAGCCACAGCTCATAGACCTCTCCGATGGGAGGCTCCGCCATGCCGGCGATCTGCAGTTCGCCGTGGCCCCCAAACCGGTGTAGCTGTACGTGCGCCGCAGCGCTCGCTCCCGCCACCCGCCGCGGCGAAGAGCGGTCGATGGCGAGCAGGGAGG
>Ga0182030_10026181_pt1 | contig 10576 bp, 6 predicted proteins | sample 812S3MmetaG_FD_121299 | JGI IMG/M metagenome (GOLD analysis project Ga0182030, IMG submission 121299) | Permafrost microbial communities from Stordalen Mire, Sweden - 812S3M metaG (Illumina Assembly) | ecosystem: Environmental > Terrestrial > Soil > Wetlands > Permafrost | place: Sweden... | reverse complement strand
TGGACGCACCTCTGGTGTTCCGGTTGTCACGCCAGTGGCACTGCCGGGTAGCTATGTGCGGACGGGATAACCGCTGAAAGCATCTAAGCGGGAAGCCCCCCCCAAGACTAGATCTCCCTGGGAACTCGATTCCCCTGAAGGGCCCACGAAGACTACGTGGTTGATAGGCCGGGTGTGTAAGTGCAGTAATGCACTCAGCTAACCGGTACTAATTGCCCGTGCGACTTGACCATATAACCTCAAGGAGTTTGTCCTTAAGAGGTCGATGCATGGAGCTGATCAGTCCAAAAGCGATTGGACGACTACGATCAGTGAACGCGACAAGCGTCTAAGCACAAAGAATCTTCCGGTTTTGCCTGGCGGCCATAGCGAACGGGAACCACCCGATCCCATTCCGAACTCGGAAGTGAAAACGTTCTGCGCCGATGGTAGTGTGGCAATTGCCATGCCAGAGTAGGTCACTGCCAGGCTCCTCATGTAAGTAAGAACCCCGGTGCGGCAACGCACCGGGGTTTTTGCTTTTTGGGGCCCTCACTTCGCGGACCGCATGCGAGTGCCGGGTGACTACTGCGCGGGTGGCGTGGGGGCGAGCGCTTCCTGTTGCGCCTTTGAGGTGCGCAGCCGGGCCATGTAGGCGTCGGCCGCGTTGCGTTCCGCGGCCGTGAGTGCGGCGCGCTTCCACGCAAATGCAAACGTCAGCGCGTTGTCGGTATCGCCCAGCATGGCGCACATGGTACTGACGCTACGTGCGAGCCCCGGGCTGTGGGGGTGGTGATATACGGCTTTCTCTGCCTGGAGCAGAAATGCTCGAATGCGCTCGCGGTCCCCCTGCGCCAGCAGCACCTCCGCGTAGCCGTACAGCGCCGGCAGGTTCTCAGAATCGGCGGCAAGAGCCTGGCCGTAGGCGTCTGTCGCCCGGCTAAAAAGGATCGTGGCCTCGACCCCAAGGTCGGCTCGGTGTCCCTCAACGGCTCGGGCCAAGGCACCATAGACACTTGCGGCCTCGGTGCGGCCAGTCGCACTGAGCGTTGCCACTGCACTCAGGGCCTGCACCGCCTTGTAGGACTCGGCAAACTGTCCCTTATCCAGCCATCCGCGTGCCTCGGCGCGCAGCGCATACTCATTGTCCTGCTCAGCGGTGAGTGACTGAGCTGCAAGTTTCAGCCCATAGTCGATATCACGCTGAGTCCGGATCGTCAGCTCCGCCAGCCGGGCGTTCGCTTGTGCTGCGGTCAGCTTGAGCGGGGTGATCCGGTCCGTATCGGCCGGTACCTTCACAGTCAGGGTCCGCAGCAGGCCCTTGTAGAGGAATGCTTGCAGCTCTTTGTCCAGATCCTCGTAGCTGCCCTGGATGCCTTGCGCGAACGCCTGTTCCTCAGGGGTACCGTTGCCGAGCGCAGCGAGGTAGGCCGTCAGCTGGTCACGGCGCGCGCCTTCGATCATCACCATATGCAGCAGCAGCCAACACTCTGACTCGTACTGGAGGTGGAACTGGGCGTCGCTGTTGCGCAGCTGCGGATCGGCGCCCGACAGTCGCAGGAGCGTGCGCATCGGAATCCACGGCTTCTCCTTTAGCGAGCGCACCTGGCCCTGCGAATAGCCGCCGATGGTGACCTCGTTACTGCGCACGATTGAGGCGGCAAATAAATCGGACATGCCCATCTGGAACCAGTACGGAAACCGCAAGCGGCCCTCGGTTGTCAACAGGCTACCCGCATAGCCGAAGTAGGCGCCGTGGTAACGATTGTCTTGTTCGCCCTGGTTGTCCATCACGATATCGGTGGCGAACTCGCCGGTGTGATAGGTCGATTCAATGGCGGTGGGATTGGGCCACACCAGCTTCAAGACGCCGGGATCGAGGGCATAGATGTGCGTCGGGGGGCGCCATTGTCCGAGATCCAGTTTGGCGATCTCGGCGAACGCGATGTCAAAGCGCTCCAGGTTGCGCGCAATGCTCTCGGCGAACGCGCTGCTGCCGGCGGCGAGCACGTCGAAGGACTGGTAAGTGTAGGCCCAGTAAGTGTCAGCCTTTGCACCCGCGGCTGCGCCTACCAGCGCCATGACTGAAACGCATCTCAGAGTTCTGTGCCACATTGGTCAAATCCTATAGAGAGGGAGAATTGAGTTCGAGGGTCGGGCTCACCGTCGGGCTGGAACCAGCCTGCTGCACACGCCGGATCAGCGCACCAGAGCATACTTATCAATGTTGCCGATCTTCTTGATCGCGGCCTGTACATCGGCCCGCTGCAGCAGACTGCGCTCCTGCGCCTGCCAGCTCCGGACGCGCGGCGGCGCGGGGACCTCCTGATAGGTCTGAATGTTGATCAGCGTCGCAAGCCGCTGCTCGGGCGATTCAAGCCGGCGGAGCAGGACCTGGGCGGCGCCATCCAGGTCACCCTGGTGCAGCAGCGCGCGCTGCAGGTATTCGGGGGCGTCCGCCTCATGCTCGCGAAGCTCGCCCACCGCTGTCGTCCAGGCCTCCGTGTCGCCGCTGCTGAGCGCCACATCGGCGCGGATGGCCTGCACGCGCATGGCAGCCTGGACGTTGGTGGCATTGATCTCAGGCAGTGCGGCCAGTGCTGCCGGCGCCTGATCGAGCTGGCAGAGCCATTCGGCCAGACGGAACTTACGCGAGCTGCCGTGTGTGTAGCGGGCGGGCAGATCGACTGCGCTTTGCAGCTGGGCCAGGGCTTCACTGAAGCGCCCAAGCTGATACAGCGCCTCGGCGCGCAGCGCCAGCAGGCTCTGGTATTCGCCGGGCTGATCGTCAAAAGGTGTCGTGTTCGCAGGGGCGCTGGCAATTGCCGCCAGCGCCGCGTCGGCCAGCGCAAGCGCCTCCTCCGCGCGCAGCTGTTCAAGCTGGACATGACCGAGAGCCACCACATACACGAGCATGCGGGGGTTCTGGTGGCTCCTGTCCTGCCGGTATTTGAGCAGTGCGGCCGCCGCCTTGGGCACGTTGGTCAGGACGTAATCAGCGCCGCGGACCTTCTTGAACCGATCATCAGCCCGCAGGCCGATGATCGAATACGGATCAGCCAGGTGGGATGCGGCTTCCCGTGCGCGCTCCTTGTCGCCCTGCTCGATCAGGTGCAGCGCGTATTGCAGCCAGATCTCGCCGCGCGTGCTACTGATGGCCGGCTCCCAGCGGACCGCGTACAGCGACTCGAGCAGTGCGCCGCGCGCTTCGCGATACTGCGGGTAGTTACTGCGCTCAACGATCGCCGGAATCTCGCTGCCTATTTGTCCCAGGGCGGTGCGCCATTGGGTGCAGATCGTTTGGGTACTCAGCAGCGCATCGCTGATGTCGCCGCTGGCAACGGCACTGCCCACGCGCAGGACCCAGTCATCCGGCGTGGCCTCGCTCATGGCGGTGGCTTGGGCGGCAAGTTCGTGGGCCCGCCCGAACGCCTTGTTCCGGTAGGCAACTAGTGCGGTCATCGTGACCAGCAGGTGCTGCTCGGCGGTCGGCAGCGCAGTGAATCCGCTTGCAGCGAGCACTTGTTCAAGCGGCGCTTCAGTCAGGGCAAAATCAGCTCCCTGGGCGTGGGCGAGTGCCCAACGGATCATCGTGCGCAGGCCGTCCTCGGTGCCCAGATCCGCGGCAGGTGGCTGCAACGGCTTCGTGGGCGGGGCACTCGGGGCCGGGTCGGGCGCGCTGCTGAGCACGTTGAGAGCCATGGCGGTAGCGGGCGTGCCGACAGCCGGCGCCGCCTGCGGCCAGGGCGCAGGGGCCAGCAATGTCAGTGCCCCCAAAGTCGCCAATCCATAGCGCATGCGCGTTCTTCTTAGTGGTCTCCCGCCTGCCACCATCCTAGCCCGGATTGCCGCGCGCTCCCAGCCTCATGCTCGCGCGGCCCACAGGTGCGGTCGCTGAAGTGGCCTCAGAGGCGCATGACGTAGAAGCGGTATTCGGCCTGATAGGGCACACGCATCCCACGACCCAACTCGGCCGAACCGCAGGCTACCGTCGGCGGCTGCCCACCGACGGTCTTCAGCCGCTGGATGCTGGTGGTGTGCTCCAGAACGCCATGCCCATAAACCTCGCCGGTACTGAGCAGCAGCCAGGGAATCGCGGTCGGATCCGGCGCATCCTCCTTGGCCTTTACGACTCCAATGACCTTGCTGCCATCGTTTGCTTCCCACGTCGGGCCGGCGTAATGGCGTCCGAATGGTCGGCCGGCCTGATCGCGAAGCTCAGCCTCAGGTGCCCTGAAAGTCCAGACGTTACCTGCCGCAGGATCCTTGGCCGACGCGCAAACGTAAATCTGCACGCCGCTCGCTTCGGCTATCTTGGCCAGGCGCTGATTCGCCGGAGCCTTCAATGCCTGGGGAATCTCGACCCCGACCGGTGCTGGTGCCGGGGCTGCGGCGCAGCCGGCAAGCAGGACCACAGACAGGAGCCCCGTCAAGCGCGCGCTATAGCATTCGAATATCACGCCTCTCCTGCCCGAAGCGGTGGCCGCATCTTACTGCCAGCTGCCCATCAGGATGAAGGGTGCCCAGAAATACGGATGAGCGTAGGGTGCCTTCGGATCGATGGGGACGCTCGCGTGGGGCGCTGCCTGTGGTGGGCCGGCGAGACTGATGGCTCCGCGCACGGTCTCGGGCAGGGAGCTGACCTGGATTGTTCCGTGCAGCAGCGCCAGCTGTGCCTGGCGCAGCGCCTCGGCCTTATCCTGTTGCTGCTGATGTTCCTGATAAAGCGTACGCATCAGCAGTGCCGTGCTGGAATCGGCCACCGGCCAGAGGGTGGCCAGCACTGCGCGGGCGCCGCGCTTCTGGGCGATGGCGCCAAGGCTTTCCACCTCCGCGCCATGACTGTCAGAGCCCGGGCCACCGAGCGCGGTCTCGCAGGCCGAGAGCGTCAGCAGTTCGACGTTCTTGAAATTCATTTTGCCGATCTGTTTGAGCGAGAGGTGATTGCCATCGCCGAGCAGCAGGAAGGAGTCATCGGCGTTGGCCGGATCGAACTTGAAGTGGCTCGCGATGTGGATGATCGGAAAGGAGCGATCGAGCCCATCGCGCAGCGCGTTCGCATCGAAGGCCGGATCCAGCATCAGCTCACCGCTGAGGATGCCATTGGGGCCTGCGATTGCCGAGAGTTCGGCTCCGACCATGGGCAGCGCCGGAAACTTATCGACACCCTCATCGTGGCGGTGCGTGACCCCGAGGCCCCAGACCTTCCAGTCGTTGTTGGCCGACCGGTCAACCATGTGATCCCGCGCGGCCTCGGTGACCAACGAGAGCGCGTAGCGCTCGATCAGATAGCCGTGGCCATCATGCAGGGCCGCGAAGGGCAGGTAACGCAAAGTGTCATCGAGCGAGAGCATCAGCGTCTGCGCACCATCCTCATGCAAATCCTTCTCGATGGGTCCGATCAGCAGGCGATAGAGCGCCTGGGCTTGCGGTAGCGGATCGGCGCGACTGATAAGCGTCTGGCGAAACGCGTTGATCATCTCGTTGAGCTCGGCGCGCTTGATCGGGGCTTCGTGTGCGACCGAGATTTCCGGGGTTGTCACCAGGATCTCGACTTTGTCATCGAGAATGAAGTACTGCGCCAGCGCGGCGCCGTGGCCCAGCTCGCGCAGCGTGTCCTGGAAGCCAACGCCAAAATCCTCCACACGCTGCGCCCGATCAGCGCTGGTCTCCCGCGCGATCAATGCTCCGGCGGTGTCGTAGCTTGCTTGGGCGGCATCGACCAGAGGCCGAAGCTCGAGCAGGCGCGCGTAGCCGGGAGTGCTCTTGAAGCCCTCACCCTGGGTCGTGTACCGCAGCTGCAGAGCGGCGTATTCCTTGCTGAGGCCGATCCAGTGGTCGCTGCTCGCCTCCAGCTGCTGCTCGGCCGGCGTCAAGCTCGCCTTGGTACTGCGCTCATCGCCCTCGGCGCTGCGTTCGGTGTAATTAAACAGCTCCTGTTCCTTGAGCATGGCCAGGACTTGCTGCGCCTCGCCCAGCCGGCCGGCCTGTACCAGCAGGTCGGCCAGCCGGCGGTAGATCGGCGCCACGGCATCGACGAAAGAGGTCTGGGTGTCGCTGCTCGCACCACTGAGATTGCCGCGCAGCTGCTGCAGGGTATTGATGGCAACTTTTCCATAGTAGATCGCCAGTGGCGCTGCCTCCGCGCCTCCGGCGCTGTAGAAGTCCATCAGCTTGGCCGGTGCGTCCCACACCAACGGCGCCGCGCCATTGCTGCGCGCGATGCGAAAGGCCTTTTGCAGCAGGGCGACGGCCTCATCCCGGCGCCCGGTCCGGCTCAGCAGACTCCCCAGATTCTGCAAATTCCTGCCGGTCTTCGAGGCATCCTCACCGGAGAGCTGCTCATTGATGGCGAGCGCGCGGCGCAGCAGCGGTTCGGCCTTGGCAAAATCGCGGGTGTCCTGATATACATTGGAGAGATTGTTCAGCGATATCGCCACGGCGCCGCTGGTGGGTCCGAAGGTCTTCTCGCGGATAGCCAGCGCCCGTTTATCCATGGCCTCCGCTTCGCTGTTGCGCTTGGTAATGAGCATCAGGCCGGCGAGCGTCACCAGATCGGTGGCGACCCGCGGGTGCTCGGCCCCAAGTGCCTGCTCATCGATCGCGAGCGCGCGCCGACTTGCTGCTTCGGCCTCGGCGACGCGGCCGGTGTAGCGCAGCAACCAGGCCAGGTCATCCAGCGACTGGGCAACCGCCGGCTTATCGGCTCCCAGCGCCTGCTCATTGATATGCAGAGCCCGGCGCATCAGCGCCTCGGATTCGCCGTAACGTCCGGTCACATAGAGCAGGTTAGCCAGCAGGTGCACGTCGGTTGCGACCGCCGGATGGTCGGGTCCCAGCACCTGCTCACGGATTGCAAGCGCCCGTCGGTACACGGGCTCGGCTTCTGCGTAGCGCTCGGCACCTTTCAGGTTGTTGCCCTGGACATCCAGGACATTGGCGACGCCCAGAGATTGGGGGCCCTCCACCCGCTCCTCAATCGCCATGGCCCGCTCGAGCAGCGGCTCAGCCTCGGCGAGCCGCGATGCGTCCTGGTAGAGCACCGCAAGATTGATCAGATTGAGCGCTACGCTCGGGCTCTCGGGCCCATATTGCTGTTCGTTGGCGGCCAAGGCGTCCAGGTAGAGCGGCTCGGCGGCGGCAAAGCGGCCCAGCGAGGTGAGGACATTGGCCAGATTGTTCTTGCCCGAGGCGGTATGCGGATCCTTCGGGCCATAGGTCTGTGCCTCGATCGAGAGGATCTGTTCATCCAGTGGCTCGGCCTCGACGTAGCGCCCTTCGGTTATCAGCAGTCGGGCCAGCGGGCGAACCACGTTCGCGTAGCCGATGTTCTGAACTCCCACGAGCTTGCTCTCAATCTCGATTGCGCGCCGATACAGCGGCTCGGCCTCGGCGTTCCGGTTCTGCTTCTCAAGCGCAAAGCCTTGTCCGTTCAGCAGCAGTACGTTGGCGTAGGCGTCCGGTCCCACCAGCTTCTCGTTCAGCGCCAGCGTCCGGCCATAGGTGGCCGCCGCCGCCGCGAAGTCGCCGCTGGCATCCTGGGCGGCGCCCAGCTGCGCCATGAGATTTACGATGATCAGCGGCTTGTCGGTCCCGAAGCGGTCAGTCGCGCTGCTGAGCGCCACGTTGAGCGCGCTGATCGCCTCGGGGTAATGATGCTGCTGCGAAAGCGCGCTGGCGGCATTAGCCTTCACCAGGATGCCAAAGAGCGCCGCATCCTGCTCGAAGCGCTGTTGTGCCGGCTGCCGTGAATCAATGGGGCTGGCCGAGAGCACCAGCTTGCCCGAGCGGATGAAACAGCCGGCGCCGTCGTAGTCGCCGCCAGCCTGCAGCTGGCCGCCGGTGAGTGCATCGAGGCTCCCGGCCAGGGCCAGCTGGTAACGGGGATGCGGCGTGCCTGGATCGATACTGAGTTCGAGCGTGAGCTGGGCCAAATCGGTCCCGGCGAGGCGCTGCACGGTCACCAGGTCGGTGAGCGTCAGGTACCCATCCAAACTGCCCCGTGTGACGGCCTCGCTTAAGGTCAGCGTCACGGGCTGGATCGGCTTGACGCTCTGGCAGCCGCGGCCAAGGGTGCTCTGGATTTCAATCTGGCCCTGGTAGCTGTAGTAGCCGGCACTCGCGCGCGCGGGAGCCACCAGAAGCGCTGCCACGACAACCACTTGCCAGAAGTATTTAGGCGCAGTGCGCATCGGCGGCCGTACCCTCCACTGGAACTTGAGCGATCGCCAGGTCCGCGAGCCGACTGCGGGCTACAGGGGCTGGCACCCGCCGGTCAATGCCCGCTTGCGCGCCGCTATACTGCAATGTACTCCACGACTCAGAGGCAAGGAACTTCACAGTGTGCGGCACTCGGGAAGACTCGCGCACCTGGCGCATTACGAATTGAATCCGACTGCCGCGACAACTCCAGAGTTCAGCTTATGACCGATCGCTATCCCCAGCGCATTGTGTGCCTGACCGAAGAGCCGACCGAAGTGCTCTACGCGCTGGGCGAGCAGCATCGCATCGTCGGCATCAGTGGCTTCACCGTCCGTCCGGCGCAGGCGCGCAAGGAGAAGCCCCGCGTCTCGGCTTTTACCAGTGCCAGGATCGAGCGGATCCTGGCACTCAAGCCGGATTTTGTCGTCGGCTTCTCAGATCTGCAGGCCGACATCGCCCAGGCCCTGATCAGGCAGGGTATCGAAGTGTGGATCAGCAACCATCGCTCGATCGAGGGGATCCTGGGTTATATCCGCAGGCTCGGGGCACTGGTCGGTTCATCCGAGAAGGCCGATCTCTATATTGGGCGCATCGAACAGCAGCTGGCCGTGGTACGGGAGCAGGCGCGGCGACTCACGCGACGTCCGCGGGTGTACTTCGAGGAGTGGGATGAGCCGATGATCTCGGGGATCGGCTGGGTGAGCCAACTGCTCGAGCTCGCCGGTGGCACGGAGATTTTTCCCGAACGCGCCCGCAGCGCCCTGGCCAGCGGGCGCATCATTGCTTCAGGTGAGGAAGTCATTGCCGCCTCACCCGATATCATCTTTGGCTCCTGGTGCGGCAAGCGCTTTCGTCCCGATCAGGTTGCGGCGCGAGCGGGCTGGTCGGCGATTCCTGCGGTACGCACCGGGCAGCTGCACGAGATCAAATCCCCAATCATCCTGCAGCCCGGGCCAGCCGCGCTGACCGAGGGCGTCGAGCGCATGCAGCGCGTAATTCTGGAATGGGCGCGCCAGCACCAGGCGCTGCATTGAGAGGCCGCTGGCGCGCTTGCGCGGGAGGCTGCCGATCACTCAGTTGCGTCCGCAGCGGCGAGGCGGGTGAGCCGCAGGCATTGCAAGCCGGCTACTCAGCGGTCACGATTCACGGATGAAGCGGATCCCCACAAGAACTCCTGTAGCCAGCCGCCTTGGGCTGCTCGCAGTGCTGTGTCTATGTGCTTCACAGGCCAGTGCCCGCCATCATGGCAATGCGAACAGCGAAGGCGGCCCGAGCGGGCAGTTTGACTATTATCTGCTCGCGCTGTCCTGGGCCCCGAGCTACTGCCTGGTGCACCCCGCCGATCGTGCTGAGTGTGGCGGACGCGGCTACGGTTTCGTACTGCATGGCCTGTGGCCACAGTTCGAGGCCGGCGGCTATCCCGAGACCTGCGCCAGCGAGGCAAAGCTCGATGAGGCGGCCGCGGCCATCGGCCGCACGCTCTATCCCAGCGCACGGCTGATGCAGCATGAATGGGACACCCACGGCACCTGCAGCGGGCTTTCCGCGACCGATTACTTCCGCATGGCCGATCATGCACTGGCCGTGGTGAAGGTGCCGCCGCAGCTTGAAGCGCCGCGATCCAACCAGTCGCTCAGCGGCAATCAGATCCGCGCCGCCTTTGTGGATGCCAATCCGGGTCTTGTGCCCGAAGTTCTGGCGGTGGCCTGTAGCCGTGGCGCGCTGAGCGAAGTGAGGGTCTGCCTCAGTCGGGACCTGAGGCCGCGATCCTGCGGAGCGCGCGTTCATGGCACCTGCGGCGCGGGATCGGTGCAGGTGCCAAGCTCGCGCTGATACGCGGCCGCGCAGGCGGCCACTCCTTAAGAGCAAGTGAGCCTATTGATGAACCCTGATACCGTGCCTGTTATTGTCCTGCGCCGATGTGCGTCATGAGCGAGGCACCGATCCTCAAAGATGTGAGTACGCCTTTCATGCTCGGCGTATCCGGTCACCGTGACCTGACGGCCGGTGGCATCGCCGACCTGCGGGATGCGGTGGCGCGCTTCGTCAATGAACTGCATCAGCTGTTGCCAGACACGCCGTTACGGATCCTGGTCGGGATGGCCGATGGTGCTGATCTGGTGGTCGCGCAGACGGCCGTTGATCTGGGAGTTGCGGTCGAGGCCCTGTTGCCGATGCCGCTGAAGGAATACGCCGCGGATTTTGATGCGCCGACCTTCCAGCGACTCGAGGCGCTGCTCAGGCAGCCGCAGGTGTGCTGCGTTGAACTTACCCTGCCCGCCAGCGGCGCACCGCTCGCGGGCTCGACGGCGCTGCGCGATCAGCTGTATGCGAACCTGACCGCGACCCTGGTCCGGCGCAGCAGTCTGATGCTGGCGGTCTGGGACGGCCAGGG
>Ga0182030_10026180_pt1 | contig 10577 bp, 5 predicted proteins | sample 812S3MmetaG_FD_121299 | JGI IMG/M metagenome (GOLD analysis project Ga0182030, IMG submission 121299) | Permafrost microbial communities from Stordalen Mire, Sweden - 812S3M metaG (Illumina Assembly) | ecosystem: Environmental > Terrestrial > Soil > Wetlands > Permafrost | place: Sweden... | reverse complement strand
TAAGGGAAAGTTCTCATGGCCTCTACCACCCCCGCCAAAGGCAAGAACAGCGGCGCAGTCATCGGCTTCGAAGCTAAGCTCTGGCTCGCCGCCGATAAACTCCGCAACAACATGGACGCCGCCGAATACAAGCACGTCGTCCTCGGCCTTATCTTTCTCAAGTACATTTCCGACGCCTTCGAAGAAATGCGCACCAAACTCCTCGCAGCCAAAGGCAATTACGCGGGCTCCGACCCCGAAGACGCCGACGAATACCGCGCCGAAAACGTCTTCTGGGTCCCCAAAGAAGCCCGCTGGCATCACCTCCAGGCCAGCGCCAAACAGCCCGCGATTGGCAAGGTCGTCGACGACGCCATGGTCGCCATCGAACGCGACAATCCGCGCCTCAAAGGCGTCCTCCCCAAGGACTACGCCCGCCCCGGTCTCGACAAGCACCGCCTCGGCGAACTCATCGATCTCGTCGGCACCATAGGTCTGGGCGACGCTGAAAACCGCGCCAAAGACATTCTCGGCCGCGTCTACGAATACTTCCTCACCCAGTTCGCCAGCGCCGAAGGCAAGAACGGCGGTCAGTTCTATACGCCCAACTGCATAGTGCGCCTGATCGTCGGCATGTTGAGTCCGTACAAGGGACGCGTCTACGACCCTTGTTGCGGCTCCGGCGGAATGTTCGTCCAATCGGAGAAATTCGTTGTCGAACACGGAGGCCGCCTCAACGATCTCAGCATATACGGCCAGGAGAGCAACTCCACCACGCGCCGCCTCGCCATCATGAATCTCGCAATTCGAGGCATCGAAGCCGACTTCGGACCTGAGCACGCCGACACTTTCCGGCGCGATCTCCACAAGGACCTCAAGGCGCAGTTCGTAATTGCCAATCCGCCGTTCAACGACTCCGACTGGCACCGCGCCGACGACGACGTGCGCTGGCAATACGGCGTCCCACCGAAAGGCAATGCCAACTTCGCCTGGGTGCAGCACTTCATCCACCACCTCGCGCCGGATGGATTCGCGGGGTTCGTGCTTGCCAACGGAAGCATGTCGTCGAGCCAATCCGGCGAAGGCGAGATCCGGAAGAAGATCGTCGAGGCGGATCTCGTGGATTGTATGATCGCGTTACCGGGACAGCTTTTCTACTCGACGCAGATTCCGGTCTGTCTATGGTTCCTCGCGAAAAACAAGAATGATGGGAAGCGACGCGACCGACGAAAACAGATCTTGTTTATCGATGCGCGCAAGCTCGGAGTTCCTGTCGATCGCGCGCACCGTGAACTGACAGGCATTGACATCGCGAAGGTCGTCGACAGCTATCACGCGTGGCGTGGCGAGAAGGGCTCGGGCAAGCACGAAGATGTCGCGGGTTTCGCCAAGTCGGTCTCAACTGCCGAAGTTGCCGCGCATGGTTACGTCGTCACGCCCGGGCGCTACGTCGGGGCCGAGAATGTCGAGGACAACGACGAACCCCTTGAGGGCAAGGCGATCCGTCTGATTGGCGAGCTTCAACAGCAATTTGTCGAATCAGCAAGACTAGAGAAAGTCATCACGAACAATCTGGCGGGATTGGGTTATAGTGACTAAGGCTTGGAATTGTACAACCATTGGCCGACTTTGTGATGACGGATCGGTTCACATTCAGACCGGCCCGTTCGGATCACAGCTGCACTCCTCCGATTACGTGGTGTCAGGCGTCCCTGTCATTCCCACGGAAGGCATAGGACACCGCCGGCTGCGTCACGAAGCCATTCCTCAAATATCGGCCGCAACTGCAGCTCGACTAAGCCGCCATCGAGTTCGTACCGGAGACATTCTTTTCGCCCGGCGTGGCGCTCAGGCCACGGGTCTTTCGGCGATCATCGCTGATTCAGAGGCCGGTTGGATCTGCGGTACTGGGGCCATCCTCCTTCGGGTCGTTTCAGCGGAAATTGATCCTGCATTCCTGTCATTCGTGCTCTCTGCTGACGAATCCGTGCAATGGTTTAAGCAACACGCGGTCGGAGCGGTCATGCCCAACTTGAACGAGGGCGTAATACGTGGTTTTGCTGTTCCCCTTCCGCCGGTCAAGGAGCAGAAGGGGATCGCCCAGATTCTTGGGGCGCTCGACGACAAGATAGAGTTGAACCGGCAGATGAACGATACGCTGGAGGCGATGGCGCGGACTCTCTTTCAAAGTTGGTTTACGGATTTCGACCCCGTCCGCGCAAAGCTCCGCCGCCGGTCAACTGGCCTCGCCCCAAGAATCGCCGCCCTTTTCCCGCGCGAACTCGAAGATTCCCCAATTGGCCCTATTCCACGCGGGTGGCGAACCGACAGGTTCGACGCCCACTTTACTGCTGAGAGAGGCCTTAGTTATAAGGGTGACGGCCTGTGCAGCGGCGAGACTGGGATGCCGATGCACAACCTCAACTCTATCTACGAGGGCGGCGGCTACAAACACGAAGGCATCAAATATTACGCAGGGGAATATCGCGAAAAGCACCTGTTGTCTCCGGGCGACATGATCGTGACGAATACGGAGCAAGGGTTTGACCACCTTCTGATAGGCCACGCTGCAATTGTCCCGGAACGCTACGGCCCAAGTGGACTGTACAGTCACCACATCTTTCGCATCCGACCAAAATCGTCTTCACCCTTTAGCCCGCACTACCTTGTCGAGCTTTTCAACAACCCACGCTGGCACTACTGGATCAGCGGATTCTCGAATGGGACAACAATCAACATGCTTCCGATGGACGCGCTGGAGATGCCACTGCTCGTCGTCCCGCCCGCCGAACTCGTGAAGGAGTTCACGGAATTGGCGGAGGTCATCCACTTGCAAGTTGAACAAAACCAGCAGCAATCCCGAACACTCGCCGAATTGCGCGACGCGCTGCTGCCAAAGCTGCTGAGCGGCGAGTTAAAGTTGCGGAATTAGGACTCAAAGCCGGAAATCAATGAAGATATCTACCATCCTCGAAAAAATCGACGAGAATCAACTGTTCGTTCCGGCCTTTCAACGGGAGTATGTCTGGAAGCGCGAACACGCGAAAGAGCTGATAGATTCCCTTATCAAGGAATACCCGACCGGCACTATGTTGACCTGGGAGACGGCAAACCCGCCAGAACTCAAAGGCCCGCACAAGTACCACCCCAATCAGGGCGCCGTGCGCCTGCTCTTGGACGGTCAGCAGCGAGTAACAACGCTCTACATGCTAATCAACGGGAAAATACCGTTGTACTACACGCAGACAGAAATCATGGAGGACACGCGCGGACTCTATGTGAACCTGGAAACCCTGGATCTTTCCTACTATGCGAAGACGAAGATGGAGAACAATCCACTGTGGCGGAACATCACAGATGTTTTTCAAGGAAAAGTAAGTGCCTTCGACCTGCAAATCAAATTCGCGGACATTGGCAGAACAGTCGAAATGGCGGAGCTGAAGAAGCTGAATGACAACATCAATGCGATCACGAGGATAAAGGAACGCGAATTTCCCGAACAAACCATTCCCGTAAAGGCGAGCATTCGCGAAGCGATCGATATCTTCTACAAGGTAAATGCCAGCGGAGTCTCGTTGACGGACGCGGAACTGGCACTAGCGCAAATATCTGGATATTGGCCCCAGGCCCGTGACACATTCAAGGCGAAGCTGGCGTCGCTTGAAAAGGAAGGATTCGTTTTCAAGCTCGACTTCATCGTCTACGTCCTGCTTGGTTGCCTCCACCATTTGGGTTCGGATATGAGGAAGTTGCATGGTCCGGAAAACGACCAGAAGATCCGCTCCGCCTGGGATCGCCTGGACAAACAGGTCCTCGATTACGTAGTGAATTTGATGCGCGACAAGGCGTTCGTCGATCACACCGATGAAATCAACTCGCCCTATGCTTTAGTGCCGATCATCGTCTACTGTTTCGACAAGAATGGCAAACATTTGACGGACCCAGAAGTTCGAAAGATGGTGAAGTGGTTCTTCTATTCGCAAATTCGGACGCGTTACGTCAGCCAGCTTCCGCAGAAGCTGGACCGGGACCTACGCACCGTTGCAGAATCGTCACAGCCATTCGACGATTTACTGGCGGTCATCGCGGAGGAGCGCCCCCTTGAGGTCACCCCGGCCGAGTTTGAAGGCCGCGCGATCCAGCACCCCCTGTTCAGCATGGTGCGCTGGTATCTAAAAAGCCGAGGCGCGGTATGTTTGACCACGGGCCTCAGCTTGCGGAAGAACATGGGGAGCAAATACCAGCTAGAGATCGATCACATCTTTGCCTACTCAAAGCTAAAGAACGCGGGGTACGGAAAGGAAAATCGCGTGAAGTACTCTTTGACGCAGGAATTGACGAACCGGGCCATCCTGACGCAGATCGCGAACCGGACTAAATCCGCATCGGATGCATCACAGTATTTGGCGTCCGTAAAGAATAAGTTTCCGAAAGCCCTCGAATTACAATGCATTCCTGAGGACGAGAGTCTTTGGAAGATCGAGAATTACGAGCAGTTTCTCGCTGAGAGACGTAAGGTTCTCGCGAAACACCTCAACGTCTTCCTTGACAAAATTACGGCGACAGAGGAGTCCACTCAGTCGGTCACTGTGGAGGACATGATCGCCGAGGGCGAAAATGACGGGCTGGAATTCAAGTCGACGCTGCGGTGGGATCTAAAAGAAGGGAAAGTCAATAAGAAGCTGGAAGAAGTAATAATTAAAACCGTTGCCGCGTTTACAAATTCCAACGGCGGAACGCTCCTGTTAGGAGTTGCCGACGATGGACAGATCATTGGACTTGAGCAAGACTATCTTTCCCTCGGCGACGTTGATCGTGACAAATTCGAACTGCACCTCCGCAACGTGCTGAATCAGCATTTCGGAGTGGCATTTGTGACCAGCAGAGTCCAGGTACGCTTCCACGGGATTTCGGAGAAAGAGGTGTGTGAAATTGAGATCGCGCCCGCGAAAGAACCCACAATAGTGACCGTGACTGATAAGAACGGCATGGCGTCACAGAAATTCTACGTAAGGAGTGGCAACTCATCACAAGAAATACCGATGGACGAAATGAGCGCCTACATCAACGAACACTTTCATGTTTGACAGCGCAGTCTCCGAATAATGCCCTATAATCCAGCACGCGCCCTCGAACTCCTGCACCTCGGCACGCAGAACCCAAGTGCGACGTTCCGCGAAGGCCAGGAAGAAGCGATCCGACACATCGTCGATGGGCGCGGCCGCCTGCTCGTGGTTCAGAAAACAGGGTGGGGCAAAAGCGCCGTCTATTTCATCGCAGCCAAACTCCTCCGCGAACAAGGCGCAGGACCGGCCCTGTTGGTTTCTCCCCTGTTATCGCTGATGCGTAATCAAATTGCCGCAGCCGAAAGGATGGGCGTACACGCGTCCACCATTCATTCGGAAAACGAGCCTGAGTGGCCAGCCATCGAAGCCGCCTTCAGGGCGAACCAAGTCGACATCCTGCTCATCTCGCCCGAGCGCCTGGCCAACGAACACTTCCGCATCGAGGTTCTCGCTCCTGTCGCCGGCAGAATTGGGCTGCTGGTCGTGGACGAAGCTCACTGTATCTCAGACTGGGGCCATGATTTTCGCCCGCAGTATAGGTTGCTGGAGCGGATTGTCCGCACCCTCCCGCGCAATCTCCGCCTCCTCGCCACCACTGCGACTGCCAATAACCGGGTCATGGATGATCTGAGAACCGTATTGGGTCCGGACTTAACTATCCTGAGGGGTGACCTGAGCCGTCCGTCTCTTTACCTGCAAACGATTCGGATGCCAAATCAGGCGGAACGGCTGGCCTGGCTTGCTGACCAGCTGGAAAACCTGCCGGGAAGCGGCATTATATACACGCTCACCAAGCGTGATGCCGAAGAGGTGGCGACATGGCTACGCTCTCGTGGCCTCAACGTCGAAGCTTACACGTCCGACACAGGAGAAAGGCGCGTGGAGTTGGAGAATGCGCTCCTCGCGAATCGATTGAAAGCGCTCGTCGCGACAACCGCACTGGGCATGGGCTTCGATAAGCCTGATCTGGCATTTGTCATTCACTATCAATCGCCGGGTTCGGTGGTGGCGTACTACCAGCAGGTCGGACGGGCTGGCCGTGCAGTGCCTGCAGCCTACGGGGTGCTGCTAAGCGGGCGCGAGGAAGCGGACATAAACGAATACTTCATCGAAAGCGCGTTCCCGACACGTGACGAAGTGGCGCAGGTGCTGGCCGCGCTCTACGACACACCTGCCGGCCTCTCGATCAATCAGCTGATGGAACGAGTGAATACGACGAAAGGAAGAATAGAAAAGACAGCGCTCTTACTATCGCTGGAATCGCCGTCACCCATCGCAAAGCAAGGGCCGAAGTGGACTCTGACGGCGGCAGCTTTGAATGAGTCCTTTTGGCAGCGGGCGGACCGGCTGACTGACTTGCGTCGCGCCGAGGCTCGGCAAATGCAGGAATACGTCGCATTGGGCGAGGGCCACATGGAGTTTCTGATCGCCGCTCTGGATGGCGATCCCCAGGTATTTCGGCCTCCGGCGCTGGCACGTCTGCCGGAGACGGCGAACGAGGTAGTCATACGTGAGGCGGTAGCATTCTTGCGCCGCACCAGTCTGCCGCTGGAATTACGAAAACAGTGGCCGCCGGGCGGGCTTCCGCAGATAGGCGCTACCGGTCGGATTCCCGCCGCCCATCAGGCGCAGCCGGGCAAAGTGTTGTGCGTGTGGGGCGATGCGGGATGGGGCGCACTGGTTCGCTTTGGAAAATACCGGGACGGAACCTTCGCAGACGATCTCGTGGCTGCCTGCACCGCACTCGTGCGCGGTTGGGCTCCCCAGCCTTCTCCCGCCTGGGTGACTTGCATTCCCTCACGCCGTCATCCGAATCTTGTCCCGGATTTCGCGCGGCGTCTCGCGGCGTCCCTTGGTCTGCCGTTTCATGCGGCCCTCGAAAAGACCGATGATCGCCCTGCCCAGAAAACAATGGCCAACAGTACTCAACAGGCCCGGAACATCGATGGATCGCTGGCCTTGAACGGAACGCCAATACCCGCTGGTCCGGTGCTCCTGGTAGATGATATGGTGGATTCAAGGTGGACACTGACGGTCGCCGCCTGGCTGCTTTTGACTGGCGGCAGCGGTCCGGTGTATCCGCTGGCATTAGCATCGACCGCACAGACAGACGAATGAACTTTTCACCGACGTCAAACACGCAGGCGATTCTCTTGCTGACCGCCCCGCTGATTGCGGGGCGCTCTGAGAACTCGCACAACCTACTGAGCCAAGGTGAGTATAACCGGCTCGCACGTCTCTTGCGCGATGGTCAAAAACAACCAGAGGACCTGATTGGGCCGGATGCAGGGTCGGCACTCGATCTCTGCTCGCCTCCATTCGACCGTGCCCGGCTCGAAGCATTGCTCGCACGGGGTTTCCAGTTGAGTCAGGCGGCGGATCGTTGGAGCGCCCGCGCCATCTGGGTCATGAGCCGTGCGGACACAGCCTATCCCCGCCGGATGAGATCGCGTGTCCGCGAGGATGCGCCGCCCATCCTCTATGGCTGCGGTGACCCGGCTCTGCTGGAGACGGGCGGCCTCGCGGTGGTCGGATCGCGCCATGTGGACGAAGAAATCATCCATTACACCGAAAACGTCGGGAGGTTGTCAGCGGACGCAAACCGTACAATAGTCTCCGGCGGCGCAAAAGGAATTGATCGCGCCGCGATGTCCGGCGCGTTGGAAGCTGGCGGACGGGTGGTTGGCGTCATGGCCGATAGTCTGGAACGTGCGGCTCTGGCTCGCGACAATCGCGAACCGCTGATGGATGGACGTCTGGCGCTGGTCTCTCCCTACGATCCGGCTGCCGGCTTCAATGTCGGCCATGCCATGCAAAGAAACAAGCTCGTATATGCGCTGGCCGATGCGGCTTTTGTGGTTAATTCAGACTTTGAGAAGGGCGGAACGTGGGCCGGAGCCATCGAGCAACTCGAACGGCTGCACTTCGTTCCCCTTTTCGTTCGGAATGGAGCCAGTGCTGGAAAGGGCAATACCGCGCTGCTCTACCGTGGTGGCAAGCCGTGGCCCAATCCACGCGATAGCGAGGAACTGGCGGAAGTCTTTTCAATGCCCGTTCCCGCTGCAATCCCGGAGCCAACGCAGGATGCGATTCCGTTTGGGCCGCCTGAGAGCGACCGGCCCGAAAAGGCGTTCACGGAAATGAAGGCAGAAGGCGAAGACCAAAAAGAACTCCGTCAGACCTTGTTTATCTCTCACGCGTTTGCCGACCGTTCCCCTGCGGACGCGCTATTGAAAGCAGTTCAGGCAATACTGGAGCCGAAACTCGCTAGTCCGCGCAGCGAGGCAGAAATCGTACAACTCCTTGCCGTGACGAAGCCCCAGGCGAAGGCGTGGCTATCCCGATTAGTAGAAGAGGGCGTCCTGGAAACGCTTAAGAAACCAGTTCGTTACCGCGTGGCGAATAGTTCGCAACGTCTGCTATAGGTTCTCACGTCAGCGCCAGAGTTACCGGCGAGTTGCTAAAATCGCCGAAACTCTTTCACTTTAGGGAAAAGAACGCGTTCTAATAGGAAGAACCCGTGAATTCCCTCAACGAGTCCCGCTTCAATGAGTCGGTTGTCGAAGACGCTGCTCTCACGTGGTTTGAAGAACTGGGCTACGCTATCGGCCACGGGCCCCACATGGCTCCTGGCGAGCCAGCCTCGGAACGGAACTCCTTCAGCGATGTCGTGCTCGTTGCCCGTTTACGCCAGGCCATCTGGAGGCTGAATCCGGATGTCCCCGAAGAAGCTCGCGAGGAAGCGGTTCGCAAAGCTCTTCGAATCGGCACACCCTCTCTGACCCAAACGAACCGCACCTTCCACGCCATGCTGCGCGACGGCATGCCCGTCGAATACAAGCGGGAAGACGCCAGCATCGCGGGCGACTTTGTCCAGCTCATCGACTTCGAGGACGTCACAGCCAACGACTGGCTCGCCGTCAACCAGTTCACAGTGGTGGAAGGCCAGAATAACCGCAGGCCGGACATAGTGGTCTTCGTGAATGGCCTCCCCCTGGCAGTGATAGAACTCAAGAATCTCGCGGATGAAGACGCCACCATCTGGACCGCCTTCCAGCAACTCCAAACCTACAAACAACAGATCGGGAGCCTGTTCCATTACAACGAGATCCTCGTCGTGTCGGACGGTGGGAATGCACGCATCGGATCGCTAACCGCCAACCAGGAATGGTTCAAGGTTTGGCGCAGCATTGATGGCGAAACGGAAGCACCGAAAACCGCACTCGAACTCGACGTTCTGATCAAGGGCGTCTTCGAACCAACCCGCTTTCTCGCACTGCTGCAACACTTCATCGTCTTCGAAGAAGACACCGATAGCGACGGCCTGAATAAAATCGTCGCGGGCTACCACCAGTTCCACGCCGTAAACGCGGCTGTCGCCGAAACCGTCCGCGCCAGCGGAATGCAACCATTAAACCCCGCTCCGCTTGTAAGGGCCCCGCTGGAAGCCCGGACCCACGGCGGCAAGACTGGTGACCGCCGCGTTGGGGTAGTCTGGCACACTCAGGGCTCAGGCAAGAGCTTCTCCATGCTCTTTTACGCCGCGCGTATTGTCCGGCACCCCGCCATGCAAAACCCGACGCTCGTCGTCATCACGGATCGAAACGATCTTGACGACCAGCTATTCGGACAGTTCCAGCGCTGCCACGAACTGTTGCGTCAGATGCCCGTTCAGGCCGTTGACCGAGAGCATCTCCGCACCTTGCTTCACGTTTCCAGCGGCGGAGTAATCTTCACAACAATCCAGAAGTTTTTGCCTGCGAAGGGCGAAAAAATGCCGGAACTTTCGCCTCGGCAGAACATAGTCGTGATCGCCGACGAAGCCCACCGTAGCCAGTACGATCTCATTGACGGCTTGGCACGCAATCTCCGTGACGCGTTGCCCAATGCGTCTTTCATTGGCTTCACGGGCACGCCAATCGAAAAGACCGACGCTAATACCCGTGCCATCTTTGGCGACTACATTTCGATTTACGACATCCAGCGGGCGGTCAACGATAACGCGACCGTCCCAATCTATTACGAGAGCCGCATCTCCAAACTCGCGCTCAATCAAGCGGCGCTACCAAAAATTGACTCCGAGTTCGAAGAAATCACCGAAGGCGAGGAAGAGACCAGAAAGCAGAAACTAAAGAGCAAATGGGCCGCGCTCGAAGCTCTCGTCGGCGATCCCAAGCGGATTGCCAATATCGCGGCTGATCTCGTCCAACACTACGAACGCCGCCTAGAAGCGATGGACGGCAAAGCCATGGTCGTTTGTATGAGCCGCCGAATCTGCGTGGACCTGTACGAGGCAATAGTCAAGCTCCGTCCCGCCTGGGTCAGTAGGGGCGACGAAGACAGACCGGAAGCCGGAAAAGCCTGCGAAATCAAAGTCGTCATGACCGGAAGCGCCGAAGACGGCCCGGAGTGGCAGCAACACATCCGCAACAAGACACGTCGCCGCCAGTTGGCGACCCGCTTCAAGAACAGCAAAGACCCGTTCCGAATCGTCATTGTGCGTGATATGTGGCTGACCGGCTTTGACGCCCC
>Ga0182030_10026179_pt1 | contig 10577 bp, 8 predicted proteins | sample 812S3MmetaG_FD_121299 | JGI IMG/M metagenome (GOLD analysis project Ga0182030, IMG submission 121299) | Permafrost microbial communities from Stordalen Mire, Sweden - 812S3M metaG (Illumina Assembly) | ecosystem: Environmental > Terrestrial > Soil > Wetlands > Permafrost | place: Sweden... | reverse complement strand
TCACCGACCCAGCCCTTCGACTCGATCTTCTCGGGCAACACGGTACAGATCTGTCCGGTGGGTGCGCTGACCGCCAAGCCGTATCGTTTCAATGCTCGCCCGTGGGACCTCGAGCAAATCGAGAGCACCTGCACGACGTGTGCCGTGGGCTGTCGCGTTGCGGTGCAGTCCTCGGGCAATCGACTGACGCGCGTACTGGGCGTCGACAGCGAGCCGGTGAATCACGGCTGGCTGTGCGACAAGGGCCGCTTCACGCTGGAATCGATCGACGGCAACGAGGAGTCGACGAACCCGCTAAACGCGGCGACGCGCATCACCGAACCACTGGTTCGACGAAACGGCAACCTCGTCGCGGTCAGTTGGGGCGAAGCGCTCGGCGAAGCGGCCGAACTGCTGCGACGCGCGTCGACGACGGCCGACGGGCTCGGCGCTATCGGCGGGGCGGCCTTGACCAATGAGGGCGCTTTCGCGTGGGAGCGGTTGCTGCGCGGGGTGTTGCGCACCGACCACATCGACGCTCAGTACGGCGATGGTCTCAGCGCGGCCCTCATCCAAGCCCTGCCGCGCGCGACGATCGACGAAGCCGCGAAGGCCCGCGTCGTGGTGACCTTGACCGGCGACCTTCGCGAAGAGCTTCCGATTCTCTTCCTCCGACTGCGTGAGAGCGCCGTCCGGTTCCAGCGCTCGATCGTGGAACTGAACTTCGGCGCCAGCGCCCTGGGTTCGGTCGCGCAGATTTCGCTACCGGTTCGTCCGGGAGAAGCTCACCTGGTCGCCCAAGCGCTCGGTGACGGCACGCTGCCCCAGGAAGTCGTCTTCACGCAAAGGGAGCTCAACGACGCGCGCGAGCTCATTGGCGACGGCGGCGAGGGCGTCGTCTTCGTGGTCGGACGGCCCAACGTCGCGGAATCGGCCGAGGTCATCGAGCACGCGATACGACTCCTGGCGACGCAGTTCCCACGCGCGAAGTTCCTTCCGGCCCGTCGTCGCTCCAACGTCATGGGCGCGCTCGACATGGGACTCGCTCCGAAGCTGCGCCCCGGACGCGGCTACGACGCCGAGAGCGTCGGTCGCGACACCCTGGAACAGCTCGGGGCCATCCGCTCCGGCGAGCAGACCGCGATTCTGATGTTGGGCGGTTGCTTGCTCGGCAACGTGCTCGACGTGGTCGGCGCGCGCGAGGCCCTCGACACCGCCGACGTCGTCATCGTCACCGGTCACGGTGGCGCGTCGCTCGCCTACGCCGACGTCGTGCTGCCAGCCGCGGTGCAACACGAACGCCTCGGCACGGTCACGAACATCGAAGGGCGCGTCACCGCTGTCGCGCCGAAGATCGTCGCCCCCGGTTCGGCGTGGCCCGACGTCGCCATCGCCTCGGAGCTGGCCGAAGAGCTGGGACAGAGTATTGGACTCGCGTCGGTGGAACTGGCCGCCAAGACGATTGAAGAGACGACGGGCTACCCGGCGCTGTCGGTGCTGAATGATTCGACGAGCGACGGTGTGGTCGTCGGCGACGTGGCGGAGCGTTCCGCACGTCGGCCGCTCGACCCCATGGCCTTTCCCGGAATTCGCTCGACCGAGTCCGTGGGGCTCGGAGCCAACACGGGAACGACGATCTCGGCCGACATCGCCTCGACGACGTCGACGATGCCGGTGACGTTGCTCGAGTTGGGCGCTTTCGAGAAGCTCGAAGTCCCGCTCGCCGATGCCTATTCGTTGCGGGTAAATCTCAGCCGACGACTCTACGACAATGGCATCGCCGTGCAGGGTTCGCCGTCGTTGGCCACACTGAAGGCCGTGAGCGTGCTGCACCTCAACCACTTTGACCTCGACCGATTGGGCGTCGTCACCGGTGACGTGGTGGGCGTGACCGGTGCGCGCGGATCGATTCGCCTTCCGGTCGCACTCGATGACGCGGTGCCGCGAGGGGTGACCGAGATTGCCTTCGGTTCACTCGACGCCGACGGCAACGACGTCGTGCGACCGATTCTCGACGGTGGCGACGTCATTGCTCAGGTCCGTCTGGAGAGCGCGTGAACTGGCTCGCGACGGTCGACCCGCTGTTCGACCACGGCGTGACCTTCGCCGTGTTGGTCATCGTCGTTATCAAGATGCTGGTGGGCCTGGGGCTCTTGATGGGCTCGGTGATCGTGATGATCTGGTTCGAGCGCAAGGCGATCTCGGACATGCAGAGTCGCATCGGTCCTCAACGATGGGGCCCGTTCGGTCTGCTCCAGACACTGGCCGACGGATTGAAGTTGATTCTGAAGGAAGACCTGATTCCTTCCGAGGCCGATCGCACGGTCTTCAAGTTGGCGCCGTTCCTCGTCCTCGTGCCGGCGATCATCACCTTCGGCCTCGTGCCGGTCGGCGGGGAAATGACCATTGCGGGCCACAAGGTCTTGCTACAGGTGGCGAATCCGCCGATGGGCATCTTGTTGCTACTAGCGATGTCGGGCATCTCGGTCTACGGCGTCATGCTCGCCGGATGGTCCTCAGGTTCGAAGTACCCACTGCTCTCGTCGGTTCGCGCCAGCGCCCAGATGATCAGTTACGAAGCCGCCCTCGGCATGACGATCGTGACGGTCGTGCTCGTGACCGGGTCGCTGTCGATCCACAACATCGTGACCTCGCAGTCCCACGGCATCTGGCACTGGAACTTGATTCGTCTGGGCATCGTGCCGTTCGTGGTGTTCGTCATCGCGATTACGGCTGAATTGAACCGACCGCCGTTCGACGTCGTCGAAGCCGAAAGCGAACTGGTCGGGGGATTCCATACCGAGTACTCCTCATTCCGATTCGCCATCTTCTTCTTGGCTGAGTACATGAACACGATCACGATGTCCGCGATCATCGTGACGCTCTTCCTCGGGGGCCCGGCCGGCTGGGCGCCCAACGTGGCCCACCTCAAATGGCTCTTCCCGATTGCGTGGTTCCTCATCAAGACCGTCGGTTTCGCGTTCTGTTACGTCTGGTTCCGGGCGTCACTGCCGCGTTTTCGATACGACCAACTCATGGTCCTCGGCTGGAAGCGCTTGATACCGCTGAGTCTCGGTTGGATGTTGATCGTGGCCGGATTCCTCGTCGCCAAGGGTTGGGGATTCATGATGGCGGCGGTGGTGCTGGTCTCGTACTCGGTGCTGACGCGCGCCTTCTCGCTCGGGCAGAGCCGTGAGGTCGGCGCGGACTCGGTGTTGCCCATCGTCGGCGGGCGACCGTTGCCCGGCGAGGTGCTGCGCTCGAAGACCGATGAGGAGAGCGACTGATGGCCCGGGCTCTCGACTTCTTCGGCGGCTTCAAGTTGACCTTCCAGCACCTCACCCGCCCGACGGTGACGACGAGCTACCCGAAGGCCAAGCGCCCCAAGCAGCCCCGTCAGCACGGGCGTCATGTGCTGAACCGCTACGAGGACGGGATGGAGAAGTGCATCGGCTGCGAGTTGTGCGCCGGCGTCTGTCCCGTCAACTGCATCTACGTGCGCGGTCTCGACAACCCACCGGACCACCCGGTCAGCCCGGGCGAGCGCTACGGCTACATCTACGAGATCAACTACTTACGTTGCATTCACTGCGACCTCTGCGTCGAGGCCTGCCCGACCCAGGCGATCACCGAGTCCAAGATGTTCGAGTTCTCCTTCACCAACCGCTCCGACGCGATCTACACGAAGGCCGAACTCCTCGTGGACGATCAGGGCTACCCGCAGCGCCTGCCGTGGGAGGACTGGCGCGAGGGTGAGGCGGCGATGACCGGCGGTTGGATGCGCGCGACCTCACCGAACGGTGACGCCGCCTACGAGGGTGTCGTCCAGTGGACGGCCGATCTCGGCGCGGGCCTACGCGCCGCCGAGGCCGGACAGTCCGGGGTGCGTGACGACGAGGCGACCGGCTCCAAGCAACTGCGCAACATCTTCCCGAAGCACTTCGAGCCCGAAGACGTGCCTTTGCAGTTCCGGGGCCTCCGGGGCAAGTTGAACGAGCTCCGCGAAAAAATGCCCAAGCGCCGGCGAAAGCCGAAGTCGTGATCGGCGCCGCGTATTCGATCCCCAGCGTGCTGGTGTTCGTCACGTCAGCGATGCTCATTCTCGTCGGCGCCATCGGGGTGATTTCGGTGAAGAACCCCGTGCACGCGGCACTGTGCTTGATCATGACGCTCTTCGGCGTCGCGGTCGCCTTCGTCGCCCAGTCGGCCGACTTCTTAGCCGCGGTGCAGATCATCGTCTACGCCGGCGCCATCGTCGTGCTCTTCTTGTTCGTGATCATGTTCCTCGGCGTCGATCGCCGAGAGCACATCCACTTCGAACCGCTCGTGGGTCAGCGCGCCTTCGCCGCGGTCGGCGTCGCGATCACCGTCGGTGGCCTCATCGCCTTGATGGCGCGCTCGCACTGGGTGAGTGGTGCGTCGTCGGTCACGACGAAACTCTCCTCGGGCGGGGGCAACGTGAAAGAGCTGGGCACCGCGGTCTTCACGACGTACCTCTTCGCCTTCGAAGCGACGGCCGCGTTGCTCATCATCGCCGTCGTCGGCGCGGTCTTGCTCGCGCGACGTGAGAGCGCGACCCAGGGTGAGGAGAGCGCGTGAACGTCCCCGCCGCGTGGTATCTCGTCTTGGCCGCCGGGCTCTTCGGCATCGGCGCCTTCGGACTGTTGACTCGGCGCTCGGCGCTCATCATGTTCATGTGCATCGAACTGATGCTGAACGCCGTCAACCTCACGTTCGTCACCTTCTCGAGGACGCTGAATGACATCAGTGGTCAGGCGATCGTCTTCTTCGTGATGGTGGTGGCGGCCGCGGAGGTCACCGTCGGTCTCGGCATCGTGGTGGCGGTCTTCCGTCGGCGCTCGTCGACCTCGGTCGACGAGCTCTCTGAGATGAAGGGCTGAGATGGCGACCGTCGCAACCCTGCTACTGCTGATGCCGCTCTTGGGCTTCCTTAGTGTGCTCCTCCTCGGGCGCTACATGAGCGAAAAGCAAGTCGGCGTCGTCGGAACGGGCGTCGTCGCCGCCAGCTTCGTGCTCGCGGTCATCACTTTCTTCATGCTCATCCACCACTCGTCGCGCGAAGTGACGGTCAACCTCTTCTCGTGGATCTCGGTCGGGACGCTGCACGTGCCGGCCGCGATGCTCGTCGACCCCCTCTCGATCACCATGTGCCTGTTCGTCACCGGAATCTCGGCGCTGATTCACCTGTACTCGACCGGCTACATGCACGGGGAGAAGGACTTTCGGAAGTTCTTCCTCTACCTGAACCTCTTCGTCTTCTCGATGTTGTTGCTCGTCTTGGCGAACAACCTGGTACTCACCTTCGTCGGCTGGGAGGGTGTCGGGCTCTGTTCGTACTGGCTCGTGAGCTACTACTTCGATCGCGACTCGGCCGCCTCGGCCGGCAAGAAGGCGTTCATCTACAACCGCGTGGGCGACGTCGGGATGTTGATCGCCATGTTCTTGCTGTTCTCGCGACTGCACACGTTGACCTACCTCACCATCTTCGAGCGCTCCGGCACGCTGACGCCGATGATCGCGACCCTGGTCGTGCTGGCGTTGCTGCTCGCCGCGACGGGCAAGAGCGCCCAGATCCCCCTCTTCAACTGGTTGCCCGACGCCATGGAGGGTCCCACGCCGGTCTCGGCGTTGATCCACGCCGCGACCATGGTGACGGCCGGGGTCTACCTGCTCGTGCGCATGTCGCCGGTCCTCGCGCTGTCGCACTCGGGTCGCATGACCATCGCCGTCATCGGGGGAGTGACGGCCTTCGTGGCCGCCACCATCGCCACGTCCCAGAAGGACATCAAGAAAGTGCTGGCCTTCTCCACGATCTCCCAGATCGGCTACATGGTGCTCGCCGTCGGCGTGGGCGCCTACGGGGCCGCGATCTTCTTGATGATCGCTCACGCGTTCTTCAAAGCGCTGCTCTTCCTCGGTTCGGGTTCGGTCATCCATTCGCTCAATGGCGAGCAGGACATGCGCAAGATGGGCGGTCTTCAGAAGTACCTACCCCTCACCTTCCCGACGTTCCTGATCGGTTGGCTGGCGATATCGGGGATCCCGCCGTTCGCCGGTTTCTGGTCCAAGGGCGACGTCCTCACGAACGTCTTCGAGCACAACAAGGCGCTCTGGGCCCTCGGCGTCCTGACCGCGATCCTGACCGCGTACTACATGAGCCGCCTGTTCATTCTCACGTTCCGCGGCACCGAGCGCTTCCGTGCGGAGACCGAGGGACACGACCCGCACGAATCGCCCTGGGTGATGACCACGCCGCTCGTCGTGCTCGCGGCCTTGACGGTCGTCGGGGGAATTCTCGACCTGCCCTGGGTCCACCACGATTCGCTGGCCGGATTCCTCGCGCCGACGTTCGGCTACGTCGCGGCCGGCGGCCACGCCGACACCGTGGCTCAATACGGGCTCGCGCTGGTCGACGTCGCCGCGGCGCTCTTCGGTCTGCTGGCGGCGTACTCGATCTGGCGCAACATCTCGGAGTCGAAGCGCTGGGAGTCGCCGTTCCTCGAGCACGTCTGGCACTGGGACGACTTCTATGACGCGACCATCGGTCGACCGTTGACCGAAGCGGCGCGGTTCGGCGACGACGTCATCGAACCCGAGGTCATCGACGGCGCGATCACCGGTCTCGCCGTGAGCGTGCGCCGTAGCGCCGAGGGACTTCGCAAAGTGCAGTCCGGCTTCGTGCGCCACTACGCCCTCGCGACCGTTCTCGGCCTCGCGGTCGTCATCGTCTTCCTCGTGGCGAGGGTCGGCTAGTCATGCACTCTTCGTGGTGGCTCACCTTCTTGCTGGTCGTCCCGCTCGTCGGGGCGATCGGGGCGGCGTTGACGCGAAAGCGCGAGGGTCGGGCCTACGCCGTCGCCATCGCGGCCTCGGTCCTCGAGCTCGCTCTCTCACTCGTGGTGGCGTTCCTCTACAACGATCACGTCGCCAAGGCCCAGACGTTCGACTTCGCGACCCGCCACGTTCTATCGGCCCCGTTCGGCCTCGCCTACGACGTGGCGATCGACGGCATCTCGTTGTTGATGGTCGTCTTGACGGCGCTCACCGTGCTGTTGGCGTTGCTCGGCGCGCGCGACCGGCGCCAGGAGCTGGCCTTCGTGGCGTGGCTGTTGCTGCTCACGTGCTTCACGATGGGCAGTTTCCTCTCCCACGACCTCCTCGAGTTCTTCATCTTCTTCGAACTCACCCTCATCCCGTGCTACTTCATCATCAGTCAGTGGGGCGGCAAGGAACGCTCCAAGGCGGCGCTCAAGTTCTTCATCTACACCTTTACCGGCTCGGCGTTCTTGCTGATCGGCATCTTGTACCTCGCCTTCGCGCACCAGCACCAGCTCCCCGGCTCGGCGCTGACCTTCTCCTATAGCGCGCTCTCGGCGACGGCGATGTCCCACGGCACCGCGGTGTGGCTCTTCATCGCCTTCGCCATCGCCTTCGCGGTGAAGGCGCCGATTTGGCCCCTGCACACGTGGTCGCCGCTGACGTACGCCGAGGCGCCGACGGCCGGTCCGATCGAGATGTCGGCGCTGCTCGCCAAGCTCGGCACGTACGGACTGCTGCGTTTCGCGGTGGGACTGTTCCCGCTCGCGCTGGTGAGCATGCGCCCGGTCATCTTGACCCTCGCGGTGATCGGCATCCTGTACGGCTCGATGCTGGCCTGCACGACGCCGGACCTGAAGCGATTCGTCGCGTACTCCTCACTCGCCCAGATGGGCTTCATCACGCTCGGCGTCATGTCGGGCTCGACCATCGCCACCGTCGGGGCCGTGTTGTTGATGTTCAACCACGGCGTCATCACCATCGGATTCTTCTTGATCATCGGGTTCATCGAGAAGCGTCGCGGTTCGATTCTGATCAAGGACTTCAAGGGTCTTCAGGGTCCGGCACCGATCATGGCCGCGCTCTTCACCGTGGTCATGCTGGCCTCGATCGGTCTTCCGGGCCTCTCGGGCTTCGTGAGTGAGTACCTGATCCTTATCGGAACCTTCGCCACGCACTCGTGGTGGGCCGTCGTCGCCACCTTTGGCGTGGTCGCCGCCGCGCTCTATCTGCTCTGGGCCTACCAACGGGTCTTCCACGGTAAGGCCGAGGGTGCCAACGCCGAGATGGCCGACGCGACGACGCACGAGCAGTGGGTGCTGGTGCCCGTTATTCTCCTGATCGTCGTACTCGGTGTCTTCCCGAAGCCGGTACTCGATCGCATCACGCCCTCGGTGCAGCAACTGATCCACCACGTCGCACCGGCCGGGGTGAATAAGTGAAGCTCGTGATCCCTTCAATTCACTATCTGGCGATCCTGCCGGTCCTGATCTTCTTCGGCGCGGCCCTGGCGCTCGTGCTCGCCTCCGCCCTGGCGCGGGGCAAAGTGCCGCTCGGTGTCGCCACGTTGACGGTCATCGCCGCCGCCGCGGCGAGCATCGTCGCCAACTACTTCCAATGGCGCTGCGTCGCCAAGGCCGGTGCGTCGGTCACGATCGCCCACGCCGTCGTGCTCGATGACTTCTCGGTCGTCGCCTCGGGCGTGATCGCCCTGAGCGTGATCATGACCGCGTTGGTCGCCCACGACTGGGCGATTCGCGAACGGGTCTCCGGCGTCGAGTTTCACATCCTCGCGCTCGCCTCGGCATCCGGTGCACTACTGATGACCCAGGCGAACGACCTCATCGTCATCTTCTTGGGACTCGAGATCCTTTCGATCGGTCTGTACGTACTGGTCGCCTTCGACCGACACCGTTCGACCTCCTCGGAGGCCGCGCTCAAGTACTTCTTGCTCGGCGGTTTCGCCTCGGCGATCTTCATCTACGGCGCGGCCCTGGTCTACGGCGCGACGGGCTCGACGAACCTGTCGACGATCTCGTACTTCTTGGGCACGAACGTGTTGCTGCACCCCGGTCTCCTCTACGCCGGCGGGGCCCTATTGCTCGTCGGTTTCGCCTTCAAGATCGCCGCCGTGCCGTTCCACCTCTGGTCACCCGACGTCTATCAGGGTGCGCCGACGCCGGTGACCGGACTCATGGCCTCGATCGTCAAGGTCGGCGCCTTCGCCGCGTTGATCCGCGTGCTCATCTCAGCCCTCGGTACCCAACTCGACACGTGGCGACCGATCCTGTGGATACTCATCGTGCTCACGACGCTCGTCGGGGCGTCGCTGGCGGTCGTGCAACGCAACGTGAAGCGAATGCTCGCGTACTCCTCGATCAACCACGCCGGGTTCATCTTGCTCGGCGTCTGGGCCGGCACCATCCGCGGCACCGCGGCGACACTCTTCTACGTCATCACCTACGCACCCATCGTCGTCGCGACGTTCGCGATCGTGACGCTGATCGGCGGCGCGGGTGACGAACACCACTCGATCGAGCGCTACCAGGGACTGGCGAGGCGTCAACCGTGGCTCGGCGCGGCCCTCGCGGTGCTGCTGCTCAGCCAACTGGGTGCGCCGCTCACGACCGGCTTCTACGCGAAGTTCGCCGTGCTCGCGTCGGTCGTGGACGCCGGCGGGGGGGCGCTGGCGCTGATCGCGTTGATCAGTGCCGCGATCGCCGCCTTCTTCTACCTTCGCTGGGCGATGGCGCTGTACTCCGACGACGGACCCGAAGCTGACCGGATCGTGGTGCCGCGCGCGACGGCCGTGGTCATTGGCTTCGGCGTGGCGGTCACCCTGGTCTTCGGTATCTGGCCCGGCCCGCTCGTCACGCTGGCCCAACACGCGACGGTCCTCTTCACGCCGTGAGGCGTATTGCGATCGCCACGAGTATCAGCGACGACGTCAACCTCGATCCTGACGTACAGATCTTGCTCGACGCGCTCCTCGAAGTCGGCATTGAGGGCTCGATGTGTGTCTGGAACGACCGTTCGGTCCAGTGGGAGGACTTCGAGCTCACGGTCATCCGCTCGACCTGGGACTACACGCGCGACCGCGAGGGGTATCTCGCCTGGGCTCGAGGCATCGAGCGACTATTCAACCCGTATCCGATCATCGAGTATTCGACGGACAAGCACTATCTGCACGACCTCGAGAGCCTCGGCCACCGCATCGTGCCCACGTCGTTTTGCGACGTCGGTGCGGAACCGGTCTTTCCCGATTCCCGGTTCGTCGTGAAGCCGACCGTCGGCGCCGGATCGATCGACGCCGAGAAATACGGTCACGGCGAGCACCAGCGCGCACGGGCGCACGTACGTCGACTGCACGCCAGCGGTCGCGACGCGATGATCCAGCCCTACGTCTCGTCAATCGATGAGAGCGGCGAACGCGCGTTGGTGTTCATCGACGGCGACTTTTCTCACGCCATGACCAAGGGCGCCATGCTCAACACCGACGCTGACGATCGCGACGCCCTCTTTCGCCGAGAGCAGATGTCGTTGGCGACGGCCGAACCCGATGCCGTCGCCTTCGCCGAGGCGGTGCTCGATGAAGGGGCGTTTCGAGGGATCCTCTACGCGCGGGTCGACCTTGTGAAAATGGACGAAGGATGGGCCGTCATGGAACTCGAGATGGTCGAACCGTCGCTCTTTCTCGCCTACGACGAGCGCGCGCCGCGCCGATTGGCCGACGCGCTACGAGAACGGCTCGTCTAGTCATC
>Ga0182030_10026178_pt1 | contig 10577 bp, 7 predicted proteins | sample 812S3MmetaG_FD_121299 | JGI IMG/M metagenome (GOLD analysis project Ga0182030, IMG submission 121299) | Permafrost microbial communities from Stordalen Mire, Sweden - 812S3M metaG (Illumina Assembly) | ecosystem: Environmental > Terrestrial > Soil > Wetlands > Permafrost | place: Sweden... | reverse complement strand
ACTTGCAGGTGGTCTAAAAGGCCAATATTTGATTCCTGGAATTATTGAATTCAATGCATTTCGTGTCAGATATCGGTTGAAGATGCCTTTTTGGTACGTATCGTCCGTTTCGACCAGATTGAAAGATCCACCAAATGAAGTTGCGCTCATGACATCCTGGTATTCTTAGAAAGAGTGATTAACTCATTATTAAGGACTTACAGCCGTCAAATTAGAAAGAACTCGGTTCATATCCACCACGACAAGCCCGCCCACATCTTTGCATTTTGCGTCGAGAACCTTTGTAAGGACCGCAACGCACTCGTGCATCAGCGGCTCCAGATTATTCAGATATCCAATGGCAAATCCAGGGGACAGTAGACGTCTCTAAACTTACCCATTAGTGAAGACCTACTATAAATAACAAGATGGAATGCAGACCTTGTGCTTATATTTCACCTTGTCAGTTTCTGTGAAAAGACTAGCCACATTGACATCTTCTCGAGCACTTTCGTAGAAAGGGGCCTTCTTTAGATCTGTTTCAACTATAATCTTCTGAATGCTATCTTTGCCTGCGAACATGACATCCTTTGGGCCTATGCGAAAAAGGTAATGTCAGTCTTCAGATATGATTTATGTCCCGGACACACTTACCAACACGGACGACATCGCCGTACGTTTTGAACAAATCAGGCCCAGTTTTTAAGTGAATCCCTTGTGAGACTTGGTATATCCACTTAATCTGTATTATTTTATACATAAATGGTCCGGGGATCTTTGCGAGAGGGCCTGTAAAGGCGGTGAGGAGAATGAGGACACATCTTCGGAGGAATTCGGCGAATATGATATACCAAATGATAGTAGCAAATTTATTCAGTTTTGGTTGTAGGGATAATTGATCAAGATGGAAGAGAGGAGATGTTGGATTAAAGAGTATACAGGAAGCGGATTTGAGTATTGGGCCGAACATACTCGCGTTCGCGTTTGTCCCGGCCATCAGGGGTTGATTGGTGTTTCACTTGGGTCGGCTGCTTACGCTCCGGGCGTAAGATTTAAATGTCCTGGTTCCCTGGCTACCCCCCAGAATTTATTTTCGTGTCGCCACAAAATTTATTGGTTTCCTTTCAAAATCCCTGATACTATAGAGAAACTCCATCTGGAATCTTTGAACATTCCTTCCAAATTCACTGGGCCGCTATTTGCAAGGCGTTAAGTTTACCTTAGGTATCTTCATACTGCCACGTGATACGGTCACGTGCATCATCCCCCAGCCCCCTCCATCCTCCTCGATTGGTGTCTGCATCAAGACTTATGCAAAATGCTAAAATAGAGATGAATGTATAGCAAGAGCTTTGAATTTCTCTGCGAGTATTTATCAAGCGGCAGCACCTAAAGGAACTAGGAAAGAAACGCAAGCATAGTCTACACAACGCGAATTAAATATAAAGCTCAACGCTCTTGAAAGAACCCCCCAAGTCCCATAAAAGATGGTACAGTCAACGTGCCTCTTTCATTACCCGGAGTTCGTGAGGTATGAGATCTTCATCCAAGATACTCCTCAGCGTCACACATGCTATCGTCGCTGTCCTCCATGATTTCGTCCATAGTGGCTTGTTGGACCCATTTGATAATACGCTTGGCATTGTAAACTTTCAAATGTCTCGTCGCCTCACTAATGCCATAATGAGGTTGCTGGTTGGTAGGTCTATGTCTCTCTTGATCATTGCTTCTAATCATCTGAACGTCAGCAGCCCTACGAGAATCCATCGTATGAGGATGTTGTTTCATGGCTAGTTCTCGAAGCTCACTTCCGCCTACTCCAGGGGTGAAGAGACCCGACTCGCGCTGATTACGCACGGGTAGACTCAAGGGGCTGAGACTGCCAGTGTATTGACCAGAAGCCTCGGCAGGAGACTTTTCAGCTTGAGAAGCCATTCGGACCCGCGAGAGCTCTTCATCGTGTAATACTTTGGGTAATTCAAAGGGACTTCCACCAAATCGTGGAGTAGAGCTTGTTTTCGCCGATAAAGCTTGCTGGATAAAGCTGCCCGGTCGGTCTCTGGTAGGAGGAGAGAGGGGCTTGTTTTGTGATTGTAGGGTGGTAGACAAAGAGAGTGCCGGCTTGCGGGTTCGGAGGGGGTCGGGAATCAAATCGCGATTCAAGTACTCTGATTCGAGGGGCTCTTGAGGAAGAGAGGAGTAAAGTAATGGGGCTTGCTTTGCTGGATTTTCTTGTACAATGACGGGCTGATATTGGTCTTGCACCGACGCTAAATGGGGTCTGACAGTGGTGTGCGAAGGATTCTGCGATAGTCCAGAGACGTGACTCTCAATTTTTCTGTCTCGAAGCCACAACGGCGCCGGCATGTCGCCCAGCGATTGATGGATAATAGTGGACGGCGCTGCGGATCTTGAATGTCCGGAATTCGTAGAATTGTTCATAGGGGCGACATACTGGGCATTTCCTTGCAAGATGTCAGGGACAAGATGATTTTACTGGGCGGTTCTTTTACCTTGGGCATCTATCTCCTTTCCATCCAGAGACGAATCTGACCGTTCTCCACAGCGTTTCCGCAATTTCTGAAAGTCGGAGGTCATTTTCAGTCAACGGGAGAAGAATCAAGGGATGTCGATTGGTTGAACGTAGCTCTGTTGAGCTTTCTGCTGGTTGTGGTACAAGTAGGTAGCTGACTTCAAGAGCGAACGTAATTAAAGGTATGATCGCTCATTTGGAGATAAGCAGCAGAAATTTGGCATCATACCCCTAATTTAACAGGCGGTGAACATCAACAGGCATTCACGTTTTTCCAGAAAGGGAATAGCGGATCCCGTTTCTGGCATTCGCACATGCTGAGTGATTTAATGTTGTCTCTTTTTGTGCCAGTATCCCTCGTAACCCCCAGGTGCAGCAGTCAGAGGCTCTTGCAACCTTAAAGCTCATATCAGAGCAAAAGGAGAGGTATGTGTATGTCAAAACACTGAATTTTGTTGACAATGGGACAGTTCGCGCAGCAGATTGGCTTCCTGCCGCTTGTAAAACTGGCACAACAGGAAATAAGAAACATTCTTGAGACAGTATTATCCTGTTGGCACTTACTTTGCTCGATGGATATGCTCAAGTGAGTCAAGCGCTGGGCGGGTTTCAGGTCTCAGAGATTGTGCTAGAGAAAGTTGCTTCTCTGTCACAAATACCATGCAGATACTCTTCGATGTTGAGTTGGTACCCCGCCGTGCTTCGTTCCCGTCAACTGAGTAAGGTGATATTGCCTTCCTCCTTCCCCTTGGTGACCACCACTCGGTGTCTGCAACCTTGCGCGTTTCACCTCTTGGCGCTAATGCACCCTTCCCGTTGGTTTCTACCACTTGGTGTATGCAACCTTGTGCCTTTTCACCAACGGTAATGTTTTGTAATGTGTAACATCACTGTTTTTGTCCCCCTTTCAAGTTTTTCTCATCCAGTCCACAGCAATTAGTTGAGAGCTGTATACCTTCATCGTACCATAATGACCCTTCGTTCTTGTCTCCCTGAAAAGCAAGAGAAAATGGGTGGAGCATGCAATAGAAGCCATCCAGTCATCGACCAAAGGCTCTTTTGGTACGGGCGCGGAACCTATTCTGAGCCAATGTTGGCAACAACTCACAGAAGAGTCTTAGATATCTACTAGCAGCTGAGCTGACGCATGGCGAGTGTTTGTGTGAGCTAGAGTGGACCAACCTATGCTCGAGCGGAGCCTGCGAGCGTTCGAGATGGCTGCTCGTAGGAGAGAAGGGTAGAAGAGGTAGAAGTGCGTTGCAGTTATTTCTTCGACGTTGTGACAGCACTGAGTAGCTGGTGTTGCGCGTGGAATTGCCAGTGTATTTGCGCTTGAGAACGGTAACGTAATATGCCGTAGAGAAAAACTGGTTGATCAAGCTCGAACCAACAACCAATGAGTGTTCGTAGTGTGGCTCTGAAGGCACCTAGTCTTGGCAGTGTGTATTATCAATGCAAGGAGGGGAGGTCTTAGCTTTCAATCGTAGTACCAGAAGAGGAGCTGTGCGAAGTCAAGGAACGGAGCCAGTGCGAGGAATATCAGAAATGCGCCTCCAACGAAGAATGATGAGGCGTATGAAGTGGAAGAGAAGAAGCTTATAAGCTGAGCGTTAAGATGCTCCGTTCGTTTCTTTTGTATAATATTTATCGCGATTCAAAAATATTGGGACTTCGTTGTGATCAAATTGGATTTGTTTGTGGAAAAGAGAGAGTATGATTTTACTTTACAAGGCGGTCTGGACAAGTGATCCTGCGCTATTCTACATCCAGTACTAGTATCGCTCCTTTCACATGCGAACCAATCCCTGTCTACTCCTATCCTTACAAGTTACTCACTACCCCAAGAATTCTGGTGCCTAAAAGTCTTCCTCTATAACCTGGATAGACTCCCTTTATTTCAATCCGAAAAATTTCTGCACCACCGCTTATGTAGCCATTTTCTCAGACTTGCCCCTCCACGAATGCATTCTCCTTTACGCATGCATCTAGCCTTGATTTTGTTTGCCTCCCGGTGTTGTGCTGAAGATAGAAATTCATTCAGCGGTTGGTCGAAGTCCTCCTCAGAAACATCATTGTCTCCTTCATCTATGATTGTGGCTCCAGCTTCCTCGGCGGCCGCATACCAATAAGAACGTAGCCCGCTAGCCGACCTCGTCTTGATTAAACGCTCTCCCTTCCATCCCAATTCAACATACGTTCTTATTATATCCCCATCTGGAGTCTTCTGGAATCTCAAGCCCGCATTTCGCATCTGCTCGTCTAGGTGAGCCTTCATAAGTCGTTTCTGGGCCCTCTGTCGGTCCATCCGAAAATTGAAATTCAACTCCTCCACAACTTCGGCATACATATCCTCTGCCTCCTCTTTCAGGTCTTGATATAAACTTGCTTCTTCGGCTTTTCTACTTCTAAGTACGTCGAAATCTTCAAATGGATGAGTTGGGTTCTCTTCATTCTGGTTGCTCTCGAATTCTTCACCGTCCTCAACAATAAGAGTTAGCGTGCGTGATGTAGACTGAGAAGTATACTTTTGACGAAGAATTTCCACTTTCTGGCAGTTTTTCTCCCGGTTGCGGTTTTCATTGCGTAGCTGTTTGATTATATCAATCCACGCGCGCCTCAGATGCCCAGCTGGAGAACCCATGTAAACTCGCCTCTTACTGGAACGTTGTTTTAGGACCCCCTTGACAGATGAAGTGTCAAACTTTTGGTCATACTGACTTGGTGATGAGGATGAGACTCCGTTCAATCCTTCCGTTCTAGGCACTAAATTTGGATGGTACACCCCCTCTTGGTTTTCGGCGCGAGTTTTCTGGCGCTTGCCCCTTTCGGACCACGATTGATACCATTCTTCTTCATATTCTTTTGCATATGCCCAATTTGTATTTCGTCCTCCATATTCTTCAGATTCGTGGTAGTCCTTCCGCTTCTGGCCCTGCTTTCGGGAAATATCGGTGATTGGTACATCGCTACTTGCATGATTTGGGTCCGCATTTTCAAAGAAGGATAGGCATTCATCAGATGAGGAATCATCTCCAGTGAAGGGTGGCCCATCGGACTTGTGACACTCCTTCCGCTTGCGATTAACATTTATGCATTTCTTGACAGTACTCTCATTGGAGGTGGTTTGACGACGTTTCGAGCTCTGAAGGAGCGAGGTGTGCTCGGGGGTCCACGAACGAGAGATTTTTCGCGTCTTATTATTAGATTTTTTTTGAGAGTAATTTTCCTCCAATGTCTCCTGGGGCGACTTTCCATCTGGGCTGCGTTCCACAGGGAGGCTCTCGTTCTCAATAGAGGGGCAGCTTGGTACTAGAATGGCGTCTCTTGGTTGCATTAAAAGCATCGGGTCAATATTATCGTTCGTGTTCGCGGCTCGGGGATCGATGGACTGAGATGAGATTGGATCATAAGAGCTGGGTGTGGTGGAATCAGTACGACGAGGCTTCTGTCTTAAACCATTAGCTTCATCTGTGAAATTTCGTTGCGAAAGTCTATTTACGTAAGGTTGAATCTCAGCTTCGTCTTCTGTAGAAGTCTCCTCTTGCCAATTTGAGGAAAAGAGCCATGCTCCGCCATAAGGATTATAATTAACCCAGCCGTCCCCAGTGGCGTGCATGAGGTCAACAGGATTATTATAATCGCTGGATTCTTCATAATGCGAGGGCGACATCTTGATTGCCTTTGGTTTTCAGAATCGAGTCGGGGTTGATTGTTGACCGGAGACGATGTTGTGATGTATACGCGTTGCAAGAAATTTTATGCTCCGTAGAGTATTCAAGAAAATAGCTTATTCCATGGTGAAGTTCGATGAAAGTTAATTTTCACAAGGGTGAACTTCTAAAAGTGCTATGAAGAAGACTGCTGTTGTTTTGGAATTAAGTAATTAGTGTCGCGGGGAGATGTAAGCGAAAAATTTTGTACGCCGTTTTCAAGGGGCACATTCAACTTTCAGCTACTAAACATGATATGCTACATGCAAAAAAAATTTCCTTTTGCTAATATGGGTAATCCTAATTCAAGATTTCATCAAGGCATCTCCAGTAAATATGCGTAATTCGTCCCCCTAAACCACAATGCCGACACTCGCTTCGTATTTCTTCCCAATCTCCCCATTGTGTAAAGCGTACATCATGCATGGGGAAGGAAAGCTGTTGAGATTATCATTTAATTAGGCTCCTTAAATTGTATTATCGAGGTACCAAATTTTAATAGCTCTCCGAATGGGTGGCTGGTCTTTGACAAGATGCAGAAAATGACCTCCTTTGGGCTAGCTTTTTTTCTCAAATGCAAGACCCGTTAAATAACAAGAGGCCTCTAACTGAAGAAAAAGAGCAAAATTTTCACAGCAAAGCAGTGAAAGTTTGCAATTCTGGCTTTTCGATCATCGCCAGTTTTTGATTTCCAGTCTAACAATTATATCAGGAAGTTGTTTACTTTCAAGTGAGAAATTGAATTGTTTGACCTGCTTAGAGCGTTGGTTCTGTCTCAAATATAAAGCCAATAGCTCGATTCAATGCGAAAAATTCAGAGGCTCATTAAGTACAATGGTGCGCTTGTCTCGCCACATCAATAATTTCTTAAGACTGACCTGCCTCCAAATACGATGTCGTTGTTTTAAATTGCCCTTTGATTCAAATGCGCCGCTACATGAGTTTGAGTGCAGCAAGTCCTTTAGTATAGTATTTAAAAAATACTATTCATCTTAGAATGATTCTCCACGTGATGCTGTCAAGGTCATTTCACCAAAGGGACAGCTCAGACAACACGGAAACGTTAATCTGAACTTCTTGCGTAGTTGTAAGAAACTAAATCAATAGCAAAATCTTAGATACAAGAGTGTTTTCCTCAGCAATCCTTTGACACTAACAATTTCCAACTCAAGAGCCTAAGAACATTCCAAATTGTTTTCCCTACCGGCACCCAACTCTCTACATGTTAAACACAGCCCTTTCCTCGATCTTAAAGCTTGTTCTCTATATTGAGAAACGTCCAACAAATCCTGAGGTTACTCGGCTTGCAGCGATGCTCGCAAAGTATGTTCCTTCTGACTGCACGATCATCTGCTTCCGTGAAATTGACAACTGCATTTACACCTTGTTCGCTAAGTTCAGTCCGCATCTCGTCCGTCACTGAGCTCACGAAATGCCACGGGTACCAGCACTCGAATCGTTGGCGTCTCTTTGGAGGACGGTAATCCTCGTCCATGTGTAAGGGGATCGGGAGAGGTGGGCTCAGTATTAGTATTTGTTGCTCCACCGATGACCCAGAACCACCCGCGTAGTTCGTCATTTCTGCCCCTGTGTGTTTGCTGAGCGTAGTCAAAGTTTCCCTGAGAGTGAAAAGCACTTGATAGATCGAGCTCACCCAAAAACCGCTCGGTTCCGGCACAGAGCCTTGATAATGATCACGAGTTGCGTTCTGGTGTGATTGGTCATTACTAGTTTTCTTGTTAGCCAAGATCTAATCAGTCTTGCGTAGAAAAGTAACCTTGATGGATTGTTCAATCTTACCGCGAGCTCCCCTAGAAGAGACACAAGTCTTCTTGCTTGTAAAGCACGCTCATTCGCCTCCTTGAACCACCCCGTCGTTCGTTCGGCAAGGAAGTCGTCTGACATATCTTCGTAATATACATCACTCATCTTTTGTTCTTGATTCGATTATGATGTTACTAACAGTAAGGTAGAATTAATTTTGGGGTTGTGGGCTTGCAACATACGTGGAGATGTAAGTGTTACAATATGAAAAGCAAGAAGAATGTCGCAGTTAAATATAAGTATCTAAGGTGAATATGTGGGGACAACGCGATAGAACCGCGACAACTTCAGCTTGAAATTTGTAGTTCACAGGAAGGATACTGTCATGCCGCTACTATCATCCAAGCATGTATAGAAATGATTAGACCTTCTTAAGAGTCAATTCCACTCATAAGACGAGACGCCAAGAGAACTTTTGCTTCCTGAGGTACTACCAAAGACAAATTATGATACCATTTAGAGAAATCACACATCCTAAAATCCAGATCTACAGCAACTCTGGTCCCGATTGCGTTCCAGCCCCTAGATACATATCAACCCGAGTACGAGTCTCTTCATATGTCCAAGACCATCTCAGGTTACTTGGTTGACATCTATACATCTGAAATCTCTCATCGACCATAATCCATAATTCCCCAACAGAAACATCCTTCTCTGTAAGCACAATTCCTCCAGCTGACAGTATTTCACGCTGTCTTACAGATGCTTGTTTGATAAATGGCAACTTTGGGTAAAGCGGAGCAATAGAGGCAAAGGTCCTCGGCGTTGGCTCCCTCCAGAAGTGATATAGCGAGCAATGAATAAACCTGTTGCGGCGGCTCCTCCTCTATTAGACTAGACAAGTCTTCGTAGGAGTCGCCTTCCTTCAATTCTTCGTCGCTCTCGTCTTGCCAAGAAAAAATCGTTGGAAAGCTTTGATCCGCCATTTCAAATAGCTCCTCGACTTCAGTCAGGGTTGTACCTCCAACTTTTCCCGTAAGCTGCTGTAGATCTGCTTGAACACATTCTGTGATGTTAATGTGCTCCCTGTTACTAGCTAGATTAGTCAAAACGGGAATATTGTTTCTTGGGAAGCTATACTCAACGAGTGATTTACTCATTTCAGTGGGGCATGGAGCTTCTTTGGTCTCAATCACTGCAGTCGTAGACTTCTCATCCAACTTCCCCTGAACCTTCTTTGGGTTTTCGTTAATTTGGTATTCTTGCGGAAAGATGATATCGTTATGTTGTGATCTATTACTCCCAAAGCCTTGTATACGAAGTTTTGCAAGCTTCTTCGTATTAGCTTCTGTTGGTATCACAGGGGTGATCACTTCCTATAGTAGTATAAGACTTAATCGTATTGTAATTGGTTATAGTCTCTAAAGTTCTAAGTCTGTGAACACTTATAGTTCTATATTACACAGACCTTTTTAATTGGGCTAGTTTGCTATAGCATTGTCTACTATATTCCTTTTACTATAATCTTTGTCTTTGTATAGTATAGTATACTGATACTAGGAGTTTTTTCTTTATAAAAAAAAGCTTAAAATAAAGAAAACAAAATGATAATAATAATAATAATAGACTTCTTTTCTATGTCTAGTAGTTTATTTGATTAAAGAAAACAAAAACTAAAATATTTTAAAAAATAGATTATAACTTTAATATTATTTTTTAAATATAATTTGTAATTTGGTATATTTTTAGTTTAATTTTTTTTCTAAGCTTTTCTACTTAATCTTTTGCTATTTCTGACTATATTTTTTTAAAGATTCAAAAAAGTTTCAAGACTTGATTATTATTAAGTCTTTTAATATTTAATAAGGTTTTTGAAAAGATAGCAATACAATTACCATTTCTAATATCAAAAAAAGATATTAATTAGTTGGTTAGTAAGAGAAAAAGACTATTAACAATTTAGACTATACTATTATTATTAGAAATATTAATTTAATAAAAGAAGACCTTAAAATTATTATTTATACTTTTTATAAGCTTATTGAAATTTTGTTAAAGTTTATTAAAGTTTTGCTTAAGATAAGTAAGTCTTTTATTTATTATTAGATTAATAGATGATCTTGCCATAGACGGCTTATTTGATACTAAAATTGGTATTTATATTATAAAAATACTTTGTCAAATTAGACTGACTATAGTAGCAGCTATTATCTTAATATTGTATTACTTAACTATTATATAAGTAAAGTTAATTAATTAGTTCTATTCTACCTTATTAACTCTTTATATATTTAATATAATTACTTTAAAAAAAGAAATGAATTTTGCTAATAAAATTAATATATTTTTTAATGAAATCATTATTTTTTCGTAGATAGTTGTAAGGGATAAAAGAAAAATATAATAATAAAGAATCAAAATAAGGTAGTATTTGCTAGTATCAATACAGTAATTTTTGTTATAATTATCTAGGCTATTTCTAAGTCGGGATGTGAAGCAAAAGTGTTTATATTATTCTTTATTTTACTTTTTCTTTTTTTTCTTTTTTTTTTATTTAATTTTTAATTCGAATTATAAGGTAATTACTATTT
>Ga0182030_10026177_pt1 | contig 10577 bp, 10 predicted proteins | sample 812S3MmetaG_FD_121299 | JGI IMG/M metagenome (GOLD analysis project Ga0182030, IMG submission 121299) | Permafrost microbial communities from Stordalen Mire, Sweden - 812S3M metaG (Illumina Assembly) | ecosystem: Environmental > Terrestrial > Soil > Wetlands > Permafrost | place: Sweden... | reverse complement strand
TGACTGCTTCTTCGCCGACGAGCCTGAAGTCGAAAGCCTCGGGCACTTCCTGGACAATTGACGCATTTTCCTCCTCCTGCTTCCGTAATTCGTCCGCCCGCCGTCCTGGAGTTTCCAGCTTCAACTTGTCTCGTGTCCCTTTCTGTTTCTGTTCCTGCTCGGCCGTGGGCGGCAGGCCGTTGCGTTCTACGAGTTGCTCGAACGGAACCCCATTGACTTGAATAATTTTCAAGATCGTGACATCCTCTGATTCCACGCGGCCAGCCAGGTTTCTCCGCCGATTCTCGTCCCGCTCGATATACGTGTAATGGAGCCGCGCCTTCCAGTCGCGCTGTGTCGCGGCAATCGATGATTCCATGATCTGGCTGGCGTCTGGCGGGCTGGCGCGATTCTGAGATTTGACCAGAGAAATGTCGCTCTGAGCGGAAAGAGCGGCGGAAGCCACAAACATGATAATCACGTTTCTAAGCCCGCTGGTACGCATCATGAAAAGTCCTTCCGCGAGCCCCTGCTCGGGCTAAGGGCACCGCAAATCCGGATAATCGTCATCCGGCTTCGGCTGGCCGTCGCCATAGCCGACCACTTCATACGTAAACCGCATGCGACCCAGAACGCGTCACAACTCGCTCTAGCCCTATCGCGTTCAATATAGGTCGGGGATACCTGGGGTCCGATCAACACCCATGTCTATTTCGCGGCTGCCGGCGCTATGTTGGAAACTACGATCATGTCTCCCTGCATGTCACCCGTGAGCTGTACCGTATTTCCGGCGTTTTCAGTGAGCGCAGCCAGGTTCTGATTCGCGATTTTGTAGATTCTCCCGTCCGCGACGAAAACGTAACTCGCGCCGCTCTTGACGCAAGCCAGCGTGCAATCGTGGCCGGGTGCTCCACTGCTACTGCGAAGATTCTTATACTTGTCGGCAATCATCTGAGCATGATTGTCACCGCACTTACTGTCGCTAATCTGGCCCGTCCAGGTCTGATCAGCTGCGGAAGCGAACGAAGTAAGATACCCCAGCAAACCTACAGCCAGCATGAACCCGAACGCCCAAAAGAAGCGATAGTAATTTTGATTGGTCATGTGCTCATCCCCCGCCCTCCCCGATGGTATCCGGTTGGTTCTCGAAAACTCGAACATTCGTCGCTTGGCATGATTGCCCGGCTCGCGGTCCTGCTCCGTCTGTGCCAAGGCAAGGCTCCCTGATTCAGGAAGTCTCGCCTGCGCACCCTCCGAAGGGTCGAGCCTCAATGTGAAGGCCGCCTCGTTCCACATCAAACTCTCGGTTCGACTAAGACTTGAACTCGCGGCCTGTTTGTGGAATTGCTACAGTGTGTCGAGCACGTCGATAGCCGTGCGTTTGAGCGGGCGCTGAATCCGCATTCGCTTTTCAAAAGAGCGCAATCTCAAGGAGGTATCGACGGAAGGCCGAATTTGCAACCCCCTTGACGAGATTCTAACCGCCATGACCTTTAGCGGTCGTGCGACGTTCGGCCGTCGAGCGGGGCGCTGGCCGCGGCTGGGATTATTGTTATTGACCCTCCTGGACGGTCACTTTGTCGGATCCTCGCTCGGACGGCACGGCCGGCGCTTATCAGCCGTATCCTCGAGCGCCGGATGCACGGGATCGACCACCGCTGAACTCGCGCGCGAACTCGAGATTACACCACAGCCATTCAAACGGCGCACCGGAGTTTCACAGCGGGGTCCGGAGATTCCTCGCGCCCGGCAATTCCCTTCCGCTAACGTTTGCTGTAGAGTCGCTTCCACGGAGACAAGGGTCCCGGGCGACCGCGTTTCAACGCGCCAGCCACAATAGATCTATGGCAATCCAACCTCCCTCCGCTACCACGGGCCCATCGGTGACCGAGGGATCCGCGTGGAGGAGGTGGTTGTTTCAAGATGCAGTCATCGCGCCTCACGGGGCTTATGCACGCGACGTTCATCCGTGGTACCTGGTCATCTGGCTGACGGGTGTCGACTATTTTTCCACTCTCGGATATCAACCCGGTATAGCCTTGGTTGCGGCCGGCGCGATCTCCCCGATCGCAACCGCCGTTCTCGTGGGAGTGACATTACTCTGTGCACTTCCCGTCTATGTCCAGGTTGCGGGGCGCTCTTATGCTGGATTGGGTTCCATCGCCATGCTGGAAAATATCCTGCCGGGCTGGTGGAGCAAGCTGATGGTTCTGGTGTTGCTGGGGTTTGCATCGACCGATTTCGTCATCACCATGACGTTGTCCGCGTCCGACGCGGCTTTGCATGCGACCCAGAATCCGTATTTGCACCCGTTTCTCGGGGACACGAACCTGAGGGTGACCCTTGTTCTGCTGGTTCTGTTGGCCGCGGTGTTTCTGATGGGCTTCAAGGAGGCCATCGGCCTGGCGACAGCCGTTTGCATTCCTTATCTTTTGCTGAACGTAGTCGTGGTGATCCGGGCACTTTTCGAAGTGGCCTCGCATTCCATCGTCTTTCCACAATGGCGGGAGGCTCTAAAGGCTCAGGGGGATTGGAGGCAGTTGACGCTTGCGGCGGCGATTCTTTTCCCAAGACTGGCGCTCGGGTTGAGCGGCTTTGAAACTGGTGTTTCGGTGATGCCGCTGATCGCAGGCTCGCCGGACGATGGAACTGCTGACCCGCCGCGCGGGTGCATACGGAATGCGCGTAAGCTCCTGGTGACCGCGGCGATTATCATGAGTGTTTTGCTGCTGGCTTCCAGCTGGGTTTCGGTATTGCTTGTTCCGCGGGAAGCGTATCGCGAAGGAGGCCCGGCCAGCGGTCGCGTCCTCGCATACATGGCTCACCAGTATTTGGGAAATGTGTTTGGTTCGGTCTACGATATAGCCACGATTCTGGTCCTGTGGTTTGCGGGAGCTTCGGCCATGGCCGGCCTGCTGAATCTGGTGCCGCGATATCTCCCCCGCGTCGGACTCGCGCCGGAGTGGGTAGCATACCGTCGCCCGCTGGTGATGCTGCTCTTCGCTTTCAATGTCGCAGTGACGCTGATTTTCCGGGCGAGCGTCGATGCCCAGGGCGGAGCGTACGCCACGGGCGTGTTGGTCCTGATGTTTTCGGCAGCCGGTGCCGCGGCGATCTCACTTTGGAGGGAGCGGTCGTACCTACTGAGCGCCTATGGCTGGCTAGTGGTGCTGGTCTTTACCTATACCACCTTGACCAATATGAGGGAGCGCCCGGACGGCATCATCATCGCGAGCTGCTTTATCGTATTCATCCTGATAGTGAGCGGAGTCAGCCGCTACTGGCGGGCGACGGAGCTGCGCGTGGGAGGATACCGCTTCACGGACCCTGAATCGGAGCGGCTCTGGAATATGATCGCAGGCAAGGGTATGAACATCGTGCCGGTCCCGAGCCTCGACCCGGAAATTCGGAACGGCCATGCAGAAAACATCCGCAAATACTATAACGTTGAGGGCTCACTTGTATTCGTTCACGTGACCCTTCTAGATAATCGCAGTGAGTTCCTGTCGCCGCTTCTCGTCTCGGTCCGGCACGAAGACGGCCAGTATTTGGTGCAAGCTTCCCAGGCGGTCGCCACCGCGAATGCTCTCGCCTATCTGAGCCAAGAATTGCGTCCGGCTGCGATCTACCTTGGGCTGAGCCGGCTGAACCTAATGCGCCAGTCGTTTCGCTATGTTCTGCTCGGAGAGGGCGAAACGGGCCTGATGGTGTACACCATCTTGCAACATCTCTGGGAATCGGCGCGCGCATCCGAAGAGCGCCCGCGACTTTTCCTTATGAGCGACTAATCTGGTTCGCGGCGAGCACAAATTCGAAAAACATGAGACCTGGACGCGAGAAGAGAATCAGCCTGGATGTTCCCCTCGTTTTCCTCGCCGGGCGGGATTACCATGATCGTCGTGCCAGCTCAGGAATGATATTTCAATACTGTGCCTCGCGCCGATTCTCCAGAGCGAACGGCGGGGGTGGGTTTACGGGGTGGCCGTAGTAGTCATACCGCCGGCGTTCATCATCCTCATCAACGGGCGTTGCCGGATCGAAATCGGGAATCCTCTCAAGCTCCCGAAGCGACAGGTTCGCCCAAGCCGCCTTGCTTGACCAAGAGATGGATCGAATCGAATCGGGCGGCAGGAGGATGGATCGCAGGGGCGGCTTGTTCAACGTAACCACGGTATGCTGCACGCCCCAGAGGCTGTCCTCGATGATGAAATCCTCAATGCTTCCAACCTCTCCGTCCGTGGTATGGATACTATATCCGAGCAGGTCCCGCGTGCTTCTTAAATGAGACACTTGGCGCTTCAAGTCAAGTTTTCGTTGCCGTGAGGTGAGCATGTCGGATTCGAAAAGTGGACAATTTCGAATTTGCTCACAGGTGAGAAACACCGGAATCCGCTTAGCTTCCCAGTCCGGCTGTCCCGCCACAAAGGGAAGGATCAACCGCTTTGCCGCGGGTTCCGCGGTCTCAGCCACCAGATAGTGAACGATCCAGCTTTCATCGTCAAATAAAAAATCATGAACCCGGCCCGGTTCGCCATCGGTAGCGGCAAGGTGATAATCGAGCATTACAGAGAGACTTCGTAACATAGTTCTCCTTGGAACGGCCAGCTGGAGTCTCGGAGGAAGAACTCCAGCTGACCGCTGATCCCAGCGGCAAATTACACTACACCGCCAGGAACATCGTGCTGCCGTTACGGTCTACCAGTAACAGGACCGGATCGTCCTTCTTGGAAGCACCGACGGCCTTGGCGTATTCATTCACGCTGGCTACAGGTTGATGGTTCACCTGCTGGATTACATCGCCGGGCTGCAACCCAGCGTCGGCGGCGGTGCTGGCCGGATTGACTTTGTCCACCACTACACCTTTGGTGGTGGCAGGGAGCTTCAACTCCTGGGCGGTTTCCGGCGTCAAGTTTTCGACCGTGACACCTTTGAGGCTTTCCGAGCTTACGTTGCTATCGACGCTGGCGCGCTCATCCTTGGAAGGAAAGTCTCCAAGCGTGATGGCGACGTCTTGCGCGGCGCCGCTGCGCATGACTTTCAAATGAACGGTGGACTTCGGATCCAGCATACCGATCGTCGAACGTAATTGATTCGCGTCCGCGATCGGTTGTCCGTTCACCGCAACGATAATGTCACCCTGCTTTAGACTGCTGTGCGCGGCCGGGCTATCAGCAGTGATGTCGCCTACCAGCGCTCCATTCGTGTCACTGTGGAATGCTTTGGCGAGATCGGGAGTCACATCCTGAGGCAGGATGCCGAGGTAGCCATGTTCCACTTTGCCGTGCGCCAGAATCTCATCCATGTCATGGCGCGCCATGTTGATCGGGACTGCAAAACCGATCCCCTGGTTGCCGCCCGAATTGCCGGAAATGATGGCCGTATTAATGGCGATCAAGTGTCCTTCGTCGTCTACCAGCGCGCCACCGGAGTTGCCCGGATTGATGGGCGCGTCTGTCTGGATGAAGTCTTCCACTTGTTCGATTCCGAGACCTCCGCGGCCGGTCGCACTGACGATTCCGGACGTCACGGTCTGGCCAACGCCAAACGGATCGCCGATCGCCAACACAACATCACCCACCTGGACCTTGCTGGAATCGGCCAGCGTCAGGGCTGGGAAGTTCGACCCTTCAATCTTCAGGACGGCAATATCCGTGCGCGGATCGGTTCCGACTACGCGCGCCTTGAACTCGCGCTTATCATGGAGCGTAACTGTAACCTGGCTGGCGCCATCCACCACGTGATTGTTTGTCAGGATGTAACCTTCGGGGCTGACAATAACGCCCGATCCAAGAGCCTTTTCGCGACGCTCCTGCGGCACATTAGATCCCTGGCCAGAGTCGTTTCCGAAAAACTGGCGCATGGATGGATCGAGGCCCTCGGGCATTTCCATCGATACTTGCTTGACGATTTTCGACGATGAGATGTTCACCACCGCCGGTACGACTCGTTTTACGACGGCTGAGTACCCCCTGCCTGCCGCTGCCTCGGAGCGTTGGGCCATTTTGATGGTCGGGGCCGGATTCTCAAAAGGCAACTTTCCCAGGGATGCTGCCTGCAACCCGTAGAAACCGGTGATCGCGACCACAGTCGCCACGGAGACCGTCGCTAACCAACGGCGGCCTTTCAAGAGATCGTTTCGCATTTGCACTACCTCCAGTTCAAGGTTAAGTTTGAAGCGCTCCAGTTCCCATAGCCGTCATTGGTTACATTGAGTCACCGACGTCGGCTAGCCTGCGCAATGTTAGGCGAGATGGGTGTCTGCATCCGGAGACGGTTGAAACGGCGCTTGGGAAACAGCAGGCTCACCGCGATGACGGCACGTGCTTCCGGCCGCTCGGCGCATTGAGGTCTCCGCCGGTGGGTGTGCCGCCAAGAAGTTTTGGCGTCCTCGGTCTCGACCGGATCTCACGTTGGAGGCTAGCAGAAGAATGGAACAAGTTCAGGCCGCGGATGCCGTCCGGGATAACGTGCGGGCTAACATCGATTTGAATTCAGATTTTAATTCGGCGTACGTCATCATGAACAGCTTTGCTGCGGTAGTCGCCTGCTATGGACTGTTCGAAAATAGCCCCGCGGTTGTGATTGGCGGCATGATCATCGCGATGCTGCTAGGGCCCATCGCCGGGGTCTCTTTGGGACTTGTTGACAAAAACAACGCTCTGGTCCTGAAGGCGCTTTCGACGCTTCTCGGAGGCTTCTTGATCGTCTATGGAACGGCATTCGTTTTGGGCTTAATCCACCGGGACGTTCCCTTGATCGATGAAATATATTCGCGGACAGCGCCCAATCTCATGGATCTGATGATTGCCATAGGTGGTGGCGCGGCGGGAGCGTTTTCCATGATTGCACCTCGGCTTAGCGTGGCCTTTGTCGGCGTGGCGATCGCTACCGCACTGGTGCCGCCGCTTTCGTCGAGTGGGATCTGTCTCGCTCGCGGAGACTACGCGTTGGCGCTGGGCTCGCTTCTGCTAGCGTTTACGAACATTATCGGCATTCAGGTTGCTGGTTCTTTGGTAATGTGGCTGGGGGGCTATCGCGGAAGCCCGCAGACGGCTCAGTTCAGCACCGTGAAGCGGAGCCTCTTGAGCATCGTTATGTTCTGCGCGTGAGCGGTGTTTCTAGGTGTTCAATTGCGGGGGCTCGTATCCAAACAAAGGTACGATCAATCGTTGCGAACCATTCTGACGTCGGCGCTCCGAGTCCACAAGGGCGCATGCCTCGTCGACGTCAGGATTCAGGAACAATCGAAACGGACGGTTGTGGTGGCCGTTTTTCGCACTCCTTCCCCGTTTACGCCGGAGGAGGTTGCCGCTCTCGCACCGCAATTGCCCCTAAGGGCTGGAACAAACAACTTGGAGGTCATCGTTCGCTCGATCCCGATCAGGGTTGCGTCCAAGGCTGGTTACCGTTCTCTAGCGAGGACTTGCCCCACTAGAGCGCGGCGGAATCTGGAGGGAGTGGGTGAATTCGCGCAGCGTCGTCTGATGCGGCCGGCACGGTCTGATTCGAACGAGGATATCCTGGAATCCGACGTGCGAGAAAGGATTTTCGGGAGGGATCTATGCAATTGTCACCGAAGGCTTTGGGGATCACATCAGGACTGCTTTGGGGAGGGTTGATGCTCGTGGTGGGCCTGGCAAACATAATAGTTCCCGCTTACGGCTCGGCCTTCCTCCAAGCGATGAGTTCGGTCTATCCGGGATTCCACGCTTCCGGTAAGTTCGCCGATGTCCTTGTAGGTACAGGCTATGCTTTGGTCGACGGCGCTGTGGGCGGATGGATTTTCGGTTGGCTGTACAACTTCTTCGCACGGGCATGAAGTGGAGTGGCTGCCGCGAAAGCTACAACGGAAGGCCTGGGAAGCCGCCGCTGACGGATACGGGCCGGTTGCTGGACAAGTAGCCCGATAGGTGAGACATGCATCGTAGTCTGGAAGATTTGATCGACAGCGCCGTGGTCGCAACAGACGGCGCGCGATGGGAACTGTGAGCAAGTTCCTTTTCGACGATCAGTCATGGAAGATTCGCTATTTCGTCGTCGACGTCGGAAGCTGGATTAAACGGCGATTCGTAGTTCTTGCGATAACACCGTGGAGCAGCCCGATTGGGCAAAGAAAACGTTCCACGTCTGCTTGACACAGGAACAGGTGCACACTAGCCCCGATGTTGATACGGAAGGCCGGTTTCGCGACAACAAGATGAGGGATCACTACGGTTGGCCGGCCTATTGGAAAGGCGGTGAGCTTGGCCGCTTGCCTGAAATCGAATCGAGCAACCGCTTGATCTGCGCGAGCAAAATCCCGGGAAAATGATTTTCGACATCGTTGTAAGGTATTTAGGGACGTACTTGTGCCAGAGCGCTGATTCTGTATTACTGTTCCTTTTGCCGTGCTTCCGGGTGCCTCGGTTAAGGTCACCATCGGGCTCCATGAATTCAACGCTGGCAATTATCCCGCTCGAATCGAGAGGTGCCCGGTGAAGGGGCAGTGCTAACGTTGCAATTCCGCGTGTGTCTGGAGGTAGCTGAGGACCTGAGCTCGTGACAACACTCCCTCCAGGTGGCCGTTGGAGATGACGGGCAGCTGGTTCAGATTGTCCCGGGTCATCGATTCAAGTGCGGCGGTCAGGGGCACGTCGGGCGTCACGGCGCGAAGATCCGACAGCGGACGCATAACGTCGTGAAGTGTCATGTAGGGCCATTTCGCGCGGTCGATTTGTTTGATCTCGTGAGGCGTGATCAGACCTTCAATCTGGCCGCTCTTATCAACGACAATGAAACATCGTTGCCCGGTGCGAAGCAGTTCCTGATCCACGAAGTTCTGTACGTTCAACCAGCCGTCAATGGTGGGGCAGTCGTGGCTCATAACATCCGCCACCTTCACGCCTTTGAGGGCGTGCGCCAACCCGACTTGCATGTAGCTTTCGCGTGCCGCTTGGAGCAGAAACCAGCCGATGAAGGCCATCCATAGACCTCCGACGCCCGCGCCGCCGAAGAATCGAACAATTCCAAATCCGATAAACCCGAAAGCCACCACCTGACCAACCTTCGCGGCGATTTCGGTCGAACGATCCGCGTCGCCCGTTTTCCACCAGATCAACGCCCGCAGCACGCGACCGCCGTCGAGTGGATAACCGGGGAGCAGATTGAAAGCGGCCAAAGTTAGATTGATGTATCCGAGCCAAAGGAGCATGGCCATCCAGGGATTGGAGGCTGGGGCGCCAGTCAGCCGTGCAAGACCAAGGCAGATCCCGCCGATGACCGCGCTCGTCAACGGTCCCACAAGCGCCATCCAGAATTCGACTTTTGCGCTGAGCGGATTCTTCTCAATTTGAGACACGCCCCCCAGCGCAAAAAGCGTAATCTCTTTCACTGGCAGGTTGTTGGATGTCGCGACCAGCGAGTGGGCCATTTCGTGAAGGAGGAGCGAAATAAAGAAGAGGATCGCCGTGGCAACAGCCATGGTTAAGATCACGCTATCGCCCCATTCAGGATTGGTCGCGTGGAACTGCGACGAAAGCGAAAATACGATGAGAAGCGCGATCAAGAACCAGCTGTAGTGCAGGCCGATCTTGATCCCAAAAAAACTTCCGAGTTTGATTTGCGATTGCAATTTCACACTCCTCGACGGGTCTGCCTCAGGCGTCTGAGTGCCGGCCGTTCTCAGTTCATGTTTTGCGCTTCGGACGTAGGCAACTACGTTATCGACACCAGTTCCCGCTCCGGCGACTCATTTACCATTGGTTCGAATTGGCCTAACCAGGTGAATCAGAATTGAACGTATACGCGACCGCCTTCCAACTTCCGTCGGCCTGTTTGGTATAGACGGTCAGATATTTCCCCTTATCCGTCATTGGCTTCTTGGTCTTCGGGTTGGTTACCGTCATTGTGTAGGTGCCTTGCGAATAAGCCATGTCACCGCCCCTGGAGGCCACCGCCCGTGCGGACTGTAGAGCCAGCGAGAAATTGGGGTCGGCAAAATATGTCGCCATCGCGGCTTTGATAGCGGCCTTCCCGTTCAGCACCCCGTCCCCGGGGAATAGCCCGGAGGCATCTTCCGTAAAATAGGTGGCCCACTTGTCGGCGTTTTTGGCGGCAGCGTCGCTAAACCGCGCCGCCTCGACTTCCCTGACGACCTGCTCATCGGCGGCGCGTGTGTCAGGGGGTGGAGCGGGGGCCTTCGAGCAGCCGGCAGTGAGAGCGACCAGTGCCGAGCATACAATCCACGAAGCGTGACCCTGCATGTTCTCTCTCCTTGGGCGCCAACCAGAACCAGTATAGTCGCAGGCCGGATCGATCCAATACTGGTCCACCCGCCAACGGGTCCAGGGCGGCGTCTCGTTGCCCAGGTAGGAAACCGAGCCGGATGCCGCTGCTGGTGTGGCTTAATTTCATTACCTGCTGCATGGTGTTCGTAGCTGTCGGCCCGCTGACCGCCGCCCAGATCATGCTTTCTATCGATCGCTATCCGGGCGGCCATTGCTTCGACGCGCAAGCCGGCGGATCAGCAGTCCTCCGGATGCATTTCTTCTGGATTTCGGACATCTGGAAGTCTATATCCTCGTGCCACGTGCCTTTGGATTTGCCAACGAGATCATCCC
>Ga0182030_10026176_pt1 | contig 10577 bp, 6 predicted proteins | sample 812S3MmetaG_FD_121299 | JGI IMG/M metagenome (GOLD analysis project Ga0182030, IMG submission 121299) | Permafrost microbial communities from Stordalen Mire, Sweden - 812S3M metaG (Illumina Assembly) | ecosystem: Environmental > Terrestrial > Soil > Wetlands > Permafrost | place: Sweden... | reverse complement strand
TTATCATCTTTAGCATCCAGGTGCAGTTTATACCCAAAGCCGATACCCAGATTGGCAGGCAGGAAGTCTTTGGTCACATTGGATGTATAGGTCATTTTGCTGCCGATATTAGAGATACATATGCCCCAGAGCAGCTCATGTCTGCGGTCAGAGTTGCCTTTTTCACCCCATGTCTTGTCTACGAAGGCAGAAATGTCTGCTGAGCCTGCTATACCCGGCTTGACGGCCTCAGTATTGGTACCGGCATCAGGAGCGATATTGGAGTATATGAACCTCAGGGTAGCATCTATTGAGGCTATATCACCCAGTTTGCGGGCATATCCTGCATCAAAATAGAATTCATTCGGGTGTACCTGTATGGTATTTGCACCGGTCTCATCAGTGTATTGTATATTTCCCAAAGAGAAATATCGGAGAGAGGCATGTATGGTCTGTACATTTTTGATCTTATAGAAACCGGTCAGATTGGTCAGATATATATCATTGACCAGTGACTTGAGCCATGGGGTGAATGATAGCCCCACTCCATAGTCATTTTCTACAAATGCCATCTTGGCACCATTAAGCTGCGCACCGTTGGCATCGGGGCTGATCGCTATACCCACATCTCCCATACCGCTGGAGCGACTATCGCCGCCTATCCTGAGAAAGGGTACTGCTGTAGTGACTGTATTGACCGTGACCTGGCCGAATGAAGCAGTGGCAATGGCCAGAGACACTAATGTAAGGGCAAATTTCTTTCCTGTAAAACGCATCGTTTAAAACTTATTGGTTGATTAAAACAAAGGTAGAGGTTGCTTCATTCAGAATTTTAGTGGTTGGCAAATTTAATCATTTACAATTATTATTCAAGTATATCAAGCCCTTATTTTACTCCAAACCCCCTAAAGGGGCACTTTAATACAATAATCAGGCTGTTAAAAGCCCCCTTCAGGGGGATTTGGAGTAATGTCATTTTTTCACTTACGCATTAAAAATAATTCATATTTACCAGCTTAACCCCCCTTTTTTCAAAAAAACTAAAACGCTAAAAATCAACTTATAGTATATTAACAATAGTATTATTAATATTTTCAATATGCATAATGAAAATTTGTTTTGCTTTTATTGGTTATTAAATGTAAATATAGCAAAAATATTTTTCATCGCAAAATCCTGATTACTGTTTTAAATTACGTGAAAACAAAAGACTATCGGCTTTGCGCCAGCTTGTCCTTCTTCGGCTACGCTCAGAATGACGGGCTCACTGTCACGGTGAGCGTAGCCGAACCGCGACACTATAAGCGCAAATCTCCGGCCAATTAAAAGTAATTGGGTCCGCTTATAATACACTCATCACAAGGCTTTCACTAAAATAAAGAACAGATTCAAAATCAAATCAATATACCTCATCTGAGCACGACCAGTTTCTGAAACTGATTGGCGCTGCCCCCCTCGGCGTCCTGCACATTTACTTTATAGACATATACTCCCTTGCCTATCTTATCGCCATAGTCGTCCAGTCCGTCCCACCTGATATTGTCCACCCTGTATCCTGTCGATACCATCTCCTGACGGATAGTTTTGATGAGCTTGCCGGAGACTGTGAATATCTGGATCATGATATTCAGCTCCTCGCCGGGGCGATTGTGCTCAAACATGAATTGTGTATTGGTCGTGAACGGGTTTGGATAGTTGAATACATGCTGCAGCGCCAGCTTGGCCGAAGATGCGACGATGAATTCTGTATTGTCCTCAGATGAATTGTCCAATATATCCCAGGCTTTCATCTTGAGCGTATGCGAGCCGGTAGACAGGTTAGTGAATGGATACAGGACCGTGCCCTGCCTGAAGTTATTGAGTGCGGACTGATAGTAGTTGTTGAGCACTATCGGGTTTTGGGTATTGGCATCGAGCACGCAGGTCAGGTCATGGCCGAGGCCGTTTCCGGTCGTATTGATACCATACGGGTCTGATAGTTCAGCCAGCAGTTTGGGGTTAGCATCGGTGATGCCTCCATAGACGAACTTGTCATCATTCATAAACAGCTTGATGCTTGGGCCTACCTTGCTCGTGATCGTAGAATCTATTGACCCGCCGATGATGATATTGGCATTCTGATAGCCTCCTGCATCTATGATCCCATTGTCAGCATAGTAGCTGATGCGGCCGTTTCCGATGGCGTAGTTGATGTCCTTTGGTACGATAAACGAAAAAGTAAATGCGCCGTTTATCACACTACACTGACCTTTGAAAATATTACTCTTGTAGGTAGAGTAAGGGAAATTCTCATACCCCGGGTAGTTGGCAAGCGTATAGTACTGGCCCAGTTTATCGTATATGAGCGGAAAGCAGGTGCCATTGAAAGAGGTCATTTTGGCCCCTGTCCAGTCGCGCACCTCACCTGATATGGTGACATATTTGAGTGCCTTTAGTGTGTCATGCGGCTGGGTGATCGGTACATTATCGACCTTGGTGGTCACTACATTATACTGAGGATAGTCCAGGGTCATAGCAGGATCTCCGAGGAGGACGAACATACGGGTGTTTTCTGTGATACCTGCATCATAGGTGGCAAGGTTATTTTTGGTCTGCAACAGCACCTCACCGACCGTGGGGGTACGTCCCTGATAAGGTTGGAATGCATAAGTAAAGAATGCGGTCTGCAGGGTCACATTGGGGCCTTCGTATACCGGCCTGACTGTAGTGACCATAGCTGAAGATCCTCCTATCGGATTGGTGATCAGGTATTCACCCGCAGATTTCAGGCTCGGATCGTCAAAACGGCTGAACTCACAGGTAGCGGTGACGAAGCAAGGCAGTTTCTCATGGTTCTGGAGGTTCTGTATATCGCTGAGGTTAAAGATACGCGCATTGGCCCAGTTGCTCGTACCGCCGTGGCCGGTATAGCTGATGAGCAGCGTACCTGTATTCATCTGGTTGAGGATGGCGGTATTGACATCAGGATAGCGGCCACCTCCGGGTGTGGATACCAGCTGATAGGCATCGCAGTATATCTTGCTTACATTGTATAGGGGATCATTATTCATTACCAGATTGGCTATGCCATCTGCATCTCCCTCAAATTCATTGCCACCACTCCCACCCCCTCTGTCGTCCCATGGTTCATCAGATACGAAGGTGACTATGTTTCTCCATGATGCCAGTGTGGCAGATGATTTGTACAGTTTGATCTTTTCCACCATGCCCTCTGCCTCTGTGGCACTGGCAGCTGGTAGTCGGCCCACCGCTAGATCCATCAGGTAGGGATTGCCCATATCACCTCCTTCTGTAGGGTCAAGGCAACCAAAAAAGTCATCCGTGGTATATGAATCGGTTATATTCTGAGACTGTGGGCTCTGATAGGTCGGCATCTGGTTGTTATTGTCCGGTATGCGGTTCTTGGGGTCAAATGAACCATCGCCCATGAGCAGCACACAGCGAGGAATATGGGCAGAGTCGGGGGCGCGGTCATAGACCATTTTGATAAAGTCTCTGATGGCAGATATATCAAGCCTGCCGCTTCCGAATTCATTATATATCTGGCTGAGGGTGGCTACTTTGACGGTCAGGTGGTCATACTGACTGTGAAAAGCTGCAAGGTCATTAGATGGATTGAGCATGTCATCCGGTGTGATGATGAGCATATTGGGCTGGCCTATCGCATGCAGGTTCTGATTGCTTATAGCAGATACGCCTATCGGGTTTGGCAGGCTGGCACTGACATCTACTGCAGCAAATTCCCTCAATGCAGGTGTGGGTACTGCGAAAGAAAGTGTACCTGAGTTAGATGATGGTATGATCTCCTGCACAGCTGTGATATCAGATACATCCCAGATATGTGTAGTGGATGTAGCTGCGCTAAGATTGAACTTGCTTACCTTGCTGGCACCTACTGACGCAATGCTTCTGAATAGCATCGAACTGCCTGTGAAAATTAGTGACCTTTGTGCATTCAACACGATATTGTATATATATCCGACAGAGCTGCCAGTTTGGTCCGGATTGCTGAAAGTATAGGTCATCGAAAAAGTACCTGATGATGGTGAAAAAGAACCTGACCTGCTGTCCTGAAGATATATATTAGGATAAGCATCATTCAGGTCCGTGTTCTGAATATAATGTGAGAATAATTGCTGGCTATTGTTTAGCGTGACAGCTATACTGGAACTATATAATGAGGACGCAACCGCAGTAGATGAATAGCGCACAGATGAGGAGAGGTTGGGTAAGCTGAAATTAGCTGTATAGGTCGGACTGAGTGAATTCATCAGATCACCGAACCAGAGTTTGCCTGAACTGAGAAAATTGATCTGGTCATCCTGATGGGCTGCATGGTCGTCGAACTGGCTGATGGTTTGATTCGCAGCGGATGAGGATGAGATGGCCTGTATCCGTTTGCCGGTACCCTGACTGGCAGTGATGAAATAATAGTTGGTATCAGAATAAAGATTTTTAGTAAAATCAAAACCTGCAATGGTACTATCGTATGTCCATTGATCAGGCCCCTGAGCATAAAATAAAATATAGTCACCCTGATCTACTTTATTATTGCCGTTGTTGTCTACTATATAGCTTGGGTTTTCCTGAAGGTCGTCATAGCGTGGCAGAGAGTTGAGGTCCGGTACCATGCCGCCGCCATTGCCAAACACAGCTATGGTCGAGAAACTGGTATTTGAGAGGTCAAAACCGCAGGTATTTTTCAGATAATTATAATCTAGTTTATATATGCCGGTAGTGGTCACACCTACTTTGTACCAGCTGCCTGCAGACAAAACAGAATTACCGGCATAGCTCTGCAGTTTCTTAGGATTGCGGTCAGACTTTGCTTCTATTTTGTCTACTTTGAGTGTGAACTTCACTAATCTCTCAAGATGTCCTGTGAAGGCATTCTTTCTCAGTGGTACGAATGAGACGATCGCATACGGGACCTTACGCATCATGCCCGGCACAGCTTTTACGCTGATGGTGCCATCTATTTTATCGGACTTGATATCAGAGGTCGTCACTGGCTCATATACTTCATTAGATAGAGATACTGTTATGTCGCCATATTCCGGTACCCTGATATTTTCTCTGTAGTGAGGCTGAAAACCGTCCTTCTCACTGGCTACAGAACCCGTGAAGGACAACGTTTTGACCTTAGTGCCTTTGCTATTCGTGTAGGTTTTCTCTACTTTGTCCCAGTTTATGGTCCTTTGAATGGTCTGGCCTGCCGCACCGAAATGCAGTAAAATAGCCATTAGAGATAACAATATGTTGATTCGGGATAACATTTTACGTGGTTTGTCGTTTGTCATTAGTATTTTCGAACCCGCTAAAAACGACAGGCTTTTATTTTTATTATGATTTTTTCTAAAACAAAATACATTCTTCGTACACAGGCGCAATTTATTGCATTTTTCCTGATTTTGCTTGGTGTATGTCATTCAGCTATCGGCCAGGCAGTGGAGCTTTCTCAATACTGGGCTGCACCGCTATATGTCAATCCGGCACTGGCGGGTATATCATACGGCCCTCGTGTATCAGTCAATTACCGCAATCAATGGCCCGAGCTGGGCAGCGGTTTCAATGGAGGCTTCACGACATACATGGTAGGAGTGGACGGCTATATCCCTAAAGCGCATAGCGGGATAGGGATATTATACACCGGAGATTATACAGCAGCAGGGCTTCTGGCAAAAAATACGATCACTGTCTCATATGCTGTCCAGATCAAGCTCTCAAAAAAAGTAGGTATGCGCCTGGGCCTCGAGGGCTCATTCATACAGCAGCATATCAATTGGAGCCAGCTGCAGTTTTATGACATGATCAATCCATATACCGGCTTCTATGATAATAATGGAAATCCTAATCCTACTGCTGAACCTTCTCCCGGCAAACTCAGTACCTATCATGGTGATGTAGGGGCAGGTTTATTGTTTTTCTCAGACAAAATATACGGAGGGATCGCCGTCCGCAACCTGCTCACACCCAATGAATCTTTCTTTGAATCAGGCAAATCGTCCACTCCATACAGACTGACAGGGCACTTCGGATCACACTTTGACATCAAACATACCCGTAACTATCGGTACAATATTTTCGTATCACCTAACGTTTTAATAGCGAATCAGGGACGTGACGTGCAGTTTAATGCCGGTTTGATGGCAGGAGTGAGCATATTCTATTTCGGGCCGTGGTTCCGGTATGCTTTTAACAATCCCGATGCTGTCATACTGGTCGTAGGTATCAGAAAAGGAAAGATCAGGTTCGGGTACAGCTATGATGTCACCGTATCCAGACTGGCGGGCCAAACGGGCGGAAGCCATGAACTGTCTTTGGTTTTCAACTGGTCGGGAAACAGCGATAATTCGCTGCATCCACATGTAGATAAAAATTATATTGAATGCCCTGAAATTTTAAATTTTTAGTTGTTTAATTTTTTTTTATTTTAGCAAACTCTTAAAGAATACTAAAAACTCTGAATAAGCAATGAGAATCAATTTCACAAAGATCTTTGTTTTGGCAGCTCTGCCGGCTTTTTTCGGCATTGCCTCGTGCAGCAAAGAGAAATCATCCGCGACCGGATGGGAATACAACAACACCAAAAACGGTGGTTTTGAGGTACACCCATACAAAGGTCAGGAAACAGGCCCCGGTCTCGTATATGTACAAGGTGGTACATTCGTGATGGGAAATACCGAGAATGATGTATTGTTTGAATATCACAATACCCCGAGAAGGGTGAGTGTGAGTTCATACTATATGGATGAAACGGAAGTGGCAAACGTACACTATCGTGAATATATCTACTGGATGAACCGTGTCTTTGGTACGGATTTTCCTGAGGTGGTTAAAAAAGCGATACCAGATACACTCGTATGGCGTGATGAGTTGGCATATAATGAGCCATTTGTGGAATATTATTTCCGTCACCCGGCATACAATGACTATCCGGTAGTAGGCGTGAGCTGGCTGCAGGCAAATGACTATGCACGCTGGAGGACTGACCGTGTGAATGAAAGATTGCTCATAGACAAAGGCGTACTGGCAGAAAATCCATCTCAGGTAGGTAATGATAACTTCAACACGGAAGCATATCTCCTTGGACAGTACGAAGGTGCTGCCGGCAAAAGGCCTATGAAAGACCTCAACCCAAGCGGAAGCGGTACTCGTAACGTAAACCTTGAGGATGGTATCCTGCTGCCTGCTTACCGCCTGCCTACAGAGGCTGAATGGGAATATGCTGCACTGGCGCTGATAGGCAACCAACCTGCACCAGGTGAAGAAAGAGTAACTGATAGAAGAATATATCCATGGAACGGAACATCTACCAGATATCCTAAAGCAGGTATGTGGCAAGGTACATTCCTCGCTAACTTCAAGCGCGGTCGTGGTGATAACATGGGTGTAGCCGGCAAACTAAACGATAATGCTGATATCACTGCTCCTGTCAAATCATACATGCCAAACGATTTCGGCCTTTATAATATGGCAGGCAACGTAAATGAGTGGGTACTGGACGTATATCGTCCGATGACCAGTGTGGATGAAAATGACTTCCGCTCTTTCCGTGGTAATGAATTTAAGACTAAAGTCATAGACGCAGATGGCAAACCGGTAGAAAAGGATAGCCTCGGCAGGATTCAATATCGTATAGTAACAAAAGAAGAAGCCGCTAACCGCAGAAACTACAGAACTGGTGATGTAAGAAACTATGTAGATGGTGATGAGGTATCGGCTGTAGATTACAAATTCGGACAGTCTTCATTGATCAATGATGAATCACGGGTATATAAAGGTGGATCATGGAAAGACCGCGCTTATTATCTCTCTCCGGGTACACGCCGTTATCTTGATCAGTCACTCTCTACAGATGACCTGGGATTCCGTTGTGCAATGGATAGAGTTGGTTCTCCATCCGGTAATATGCAGAAAGGTGGAAACAATTTCAAAGAAAAAGGAAAAAGAAAGTTCCCTAAAGGAACCTGATCCTCTAAAAGATAAAAAAAACCCTCGATAATAATCGGGGGTTTTTTATTTTCACCCTTCTATGGGCATGGCATCATTATATCAGCTCTATATCAACTCGTCCGAGATCACTACGGATACCCGGCAGATCAGGCAGGGCTGTATCTTCTTTGCACTGAGGGGAGATAAGTTCAATGCCAATCTCTTTGCAGTAGAAGCACTGGAAAAAGGCGCTGCCTATGCAGTAATAGACGAGGCCCAACCTGATACGCAATACAATGACAGGCTGATCTTGGTGCAGGATGTACTGACTACGCTGCAGGAGTTGTGTGGTTATCATCGTCATCAGCTACGGTGTCCTGTCCTGGCCATCACCGGCTCTAATGGCAAGACCACCACTAAGGAACTGATAGCCGCAGTAATGGCAAAGAAGTTTCGGACAGTGGCTACGCAGGGCAATCTCAATAATCATATCGGTGTGCCGCTTACCCTGCTGGGCACACCTGTCGATACGGAGTTTCTGATAGTCGAGATGGGTGCCAATCATCAAGGCGAAATAGCCGGGTATTGCATTTATGCTGATCCTGATTTTGGCCTGATCACTAATATCGGCAAAGCCCATTTGGAAGGTTTCGGTGGCGAAGAAGGAGTAATAAAAGGGAAAACAGAACTCTATGCTCATATAGGAAAGAAGAAAGGAAAGCTATTTGTCTCATCTCTGAGTGAGGTCCTCGTCAAAAAAGCAACTGAATATCTGGAGGCAGATCATATTATATACTATGGAAGTGGCGAAAACATCAGCCAGGGAGAATTTCTCACTGTCAAAACAGTTGACGGACTAATAGTAAGAACTCAACTAGTGGGTGGTTACAACTTCGAAAATGTAATGGCAGCAATCAGTATTGGCAGGTATTTTGGCATCGAAGATGCGAGTATAAAAGAAGCAATAGAGAGCTATGTACCATCAAACAACCGCTCTCAAAAACTGTCTATTGGCTCCAATACCATTCTGCTCGATGCATATAATGCAAACCCGTCAAGCATGACCGAAGCATTAAAGAATTTCGAAAAGCTGGATGCCCCTGATAAGATCACGATATTAGGAGAGATGATGGAGCTGGGCACCTATAGTTATGAGGAGCATATGAGGATCATAGACATGGCCGGCCGGATGCATTTGTCTCAGCGGGTATATGTAGGTGAAGGATTTAATATGCTAAAAGGCAAGAATGATATCCTCTACTTTGAAAATACAGAGCAGCTAAAAGGATGGTACAAATCACAGCATTTTGAAAATACAACTCAGCTCATCAAAGGGTCTAGAAAGAATGCTCTGGAGAAGATCCTGTAATAATCGGGAGGTGTGATTTCGGATTTCGGTCGGTTAGTCTTGTATAGTTCCCTAGGTCATATCTATATTTGAGTATCCAATAGCCGAAATCAAAAATCGGCTATCCGGAATCAAAACAGTCCCAATTGCATTTCCTTGAGCTGAAATGAACGTCGGTGCAACGGGCAAAGCCCATGCTTCATTATAGCAGCCCTATGTGAAGCTGTGGCATAACCTTTATTTTTTATCCAGCCATACATAGGGTATAGGTCATGTGCCTGTGTGATGTATTCATCGCGGTATGTTTTGGCCAGTATTGAAGCTGCCGCGATCGAAAAATAGCTGCTGTCACCTTTGACGATAGTTTTATGGGGTATCTTATGGTAAGGCCTGAAATAATTCCCGTCTATTATAATGAAGCCAAATTTGGGTTTCAGTTTATCCAGCGACTCATGCATAGCCAGGATCGAAGCCTGCAAAATATTGATCTCATCGATCTTGATATTATCTATGGCCGTGACAGCAAAGTCCAGCGCATTGGCTTCAATATCCTTTCTGAGGGCATTCCGGCTTTTTTCTGAGAGCTGCTTGGAATCTGTCAGTATGTCATGGTGATAGTCAATGGGCAGTATCACCGCAGCAGCAAATACGGGGCCCGCCAAGCAACCTCTACCCGCCTCATCGCAGCCTGCTTCTATTGATCCCGATTGAAAATAAGGCTTTAGCATGATACTAATCAGAACAATTTATGACAAAATCCGTACATCCTCTATACTATAATAATAACATAAAAGCCTTTAGTGATAATGGTTTTTGCATTTTATGTCTGATTGAAAGAGAAGCTTTTGTGTTGATATTGTAAATAAATGATATATGGATCACTTTAACAGGCTTGTATGAAACAAGTACAGTGTTGTACCGTATAGAAAAGAAAAACCCCACTTCGAAATGAGAAAGTTGTATCCTATAATGCACTCTAAAACAGTCCCCGTCATCGTACGGGCGGTTTTGTTTATTGGCTTGTTTGTGATCGCTTTAATGCCAGCAAAGGCAGCAGTTCCTACTTTCACCAGCATTACACCCAATTCGGCCTGTTCAAATAATTTTGGCGTCGTTGTTATCCTTGGTAATCACTTCAATGGATCCACAGTAGTCAAATTTAATGGTACAAATGCTGCTTCATTCACTGTAATAAGCAATACAGAAATTGATGCCACCCCAGGCGCTGGTACTACTACCGGTACTATCTCAGTGACCAATGCTAGCGGAACCGGTACAAGTGGATTTACTTTCACTGTCAATGCAGCCCCCACAG
>Ga0182030_10026175_pt1 | contig 10578 bp, 7 predicted proteins | sample 812S3MmetaG_FD_121299 | JGI IMG/M metagenome (GOLD analysis project Ga0182030, IMG submission 121299) | Permafrost microbial communities from Stordalen Mire, Sweden - 812S3M metaG (Illumina Assembly) | ecosystem: Environmental > Terrestrial > Soil > Wetlands > Permafrost | place: Sweden... | reverse complement strand
TATGTTCCAGCCGCTGGAAGTAATACACAAATACAATATAATTTAAGTGGTGCATTTGGAAGTGTTAGTGATTTTACATATAATAGCAGTTCACAAACTCTAACTGTTAATGGCTCTACTGTTACAAATACCTTATCATTAAACAGTCTTTCGAATACTGCAAGCTACTTCTTAGTATCAAAATCAGGTTCAGCAGTTACGACAAGTTCCATGCCCGCAGTTGCGTTGGACAGAGGTTCTGTAAACATTGTCATTGCAAGCGGTAACTCTATTTTTAACAAATATGTAATACCTTTTAATTATACGTTTAGTAGTATTCCGTATGTTGTTAGTGTATTAGGGTTTACACCACCAAGTTATTTATATCAGCCAAATTTAACGATAATTAGTGGAAGTATATCAACAACAGGATTTACTGCATCAATTGCTCTTACAACATTAAATACTACAACAAGCGCATCAATTAACTGGATTGCTGTGTTATAACATTGACAATTTTTAAATATGTGTTATATTAGTAAAAAATTATGATTTTAATATTAAAAAATGGTAATGAGACTGCTGTTAAATACGGTTTTAATTCCGCAATAGATACTCTTTGTAAAGGTCTTGATGAGATAGGAATATCATACACTTTTGATGAGAGTAAAGAATTTGATGTTATCGTAGCAAATGATTTTTTTAATGGGGATAAGGGAATACAACTCAAAACCAAAACGGGTAAGCCGTTAATAGCCTCATTACATCTAAGTCATCCCGACCAAGAAGAGGAACATCGTTTGCTAAAGAATTGTGACGGTATTATTACTTATTCCAATATTCATAAAAAATATATAATGGAGCATCATAAAATCGGTGTTCCCATTCAAGTAATACCGCTTGGAATTAATACAAATAAATGGAAGAATCTTAATAAAAACAGAGAAGACTTTTTGTTATTCGTTGGTCGAACAAAAGCTGACAATAAAAATTTTTTGCCTATTTTATGGAACTCTTTTATGGAAGGTGTGCAATTAAAGATTGCTGGTGATTTAGATCAATCATCTAAAATAGGAAATTTTACATGCAAATATATGAATGCTTCGGAATTACTGGAGATGTATAATGTTGCTCAATTACATATTTTACCAAGTCTCTTTGAACCATTTGGACTAGTAACATTGGAAGCAATGGCGTGTGGTTGTCCCGTGGTCGTCAGTGATCAAACTGGTATATCAGAGTTATTAAACGATAAAGTTGCTATTATCTTTAATCCTTATAAGCCATTTTCCTTGAAAAAATTTATGGAGCAAGCTAAAAGCTTTGATTCAAATGAACTTAATAAATTTGCTTTACAATATGACCACATCAATCATGCAAAAAAATTTGTTGAGGCCTTGAAGGACATCGTTGATAAAAAAACAATGTTAAAAGAAATTACCATAAAGCAAACCACAGATTTATTTATTGTTTTAGAAGAAATAAACAGGGGTGATTATGATTACTTTGATAAGGATGACATTTTTGCCGTAAAAGACAGGGATGTTGTTGATATTGGTGCATATTTAGGAGAAACGGCCGTCCATTTTTCCAAGAGGGGCGCTAGAAGAGTATATGCAGTAGAACCATTTGACAGTTTTCATAGAATTTCCATAAACGCAAAGGAAAATGGTTGTGATAATGTTATTGCTATTCGAGGTGCTCTTGGAACAAAAAATAAAACAGTAAAAATAAAAAAAGTAATAAATGATGGTTCAACAAAATTTTCAGATGAATATGAGGACGAAAATGGTGAAAAAGTAGAGGTTATGAACCTAAAATCTATAACGGAAAAGTTTAATATAGAGAATGGTTTTTTAAAGGTGGATTGTGAAGGAGCAGAAATAAGTTTGTTATATTGTGACAAAGACACTTTCAGAAAATACGATTATATTATTGTTGAAGTACATAAAGATATGTATGAGGGGTTTGATGAAGCTCTATCAAAACATCTAACATTAGCAGGATTTAATGTTTTTTTACAAGAAAGAACGGAAACTGTTTCAATGATTTATGCTAATAAGATTGATAATTAATACTATTTATATGTTATAATGAACTTATTGACAAGATATCTTATCAATGAAATAAAGGGTTCCGTTAATATAATCCTAGAGGGTGGAGTTGCACAACATATGGCACATCCCTTCGATTTTACAAATACCGGAAAGGAATTGATTGATGTTTTTAGGAAATCCATAGAAAGCTTAAAAAAAGGAACTGGTGCACTAAAAATTGATGGTTTAAATGTCTCCATTCGATTAGTAAATAGTAAATTTGTAATGGATCGTGGATCTGCCAAGCCTTTTGATGTCAATGGAATGCGTCCCGAAGATTTATCTGCTCGATTTGGTCAAAAACACGGAATGATTGGTGTCGGAACAAAAGTACTGAAAATATTTGATGAATCCTATAGTAGTATTATAACTGAATTGAAAACTCTTGGATTGCTATCTAATCCAAATGTACTTCTAAACTTGGAATATGTTGAGGGCAAAAGCAATGTCATTAGTTATTCAGGAATAGGAAACTTTATAGCTATCCACGGTTTGCTTGAAGTATTTGTAAAAACGACTACAAAAGATGGAAAACCACGAAGTCGTGCATCCACGGAAATTAATTATGACCAAAGTGCTATGAAAGTGTTGATTCAGAAACTTAATGTGATTGCTAAAAAGTATAATTTTAAAGTCCTTGGTTCAATTAATACTACATTCAAGAATGAACCAAATTTAAATAAGGTGCTAGCAGAAAAAGTATCCATTAAAATGTCAAATGGCGTTGTAACAAAAACTTTACAAAAGTGGCTTGATTCCGTAAAAATTCCACATCCAATGGTTACAAAAGAAGAATATAAAAATGTATTTGGTGATAAGTCCGTCGATATATTGTTTGATAAGTCTATTTTAAAGGAAAAAATTTATGGTGGAATTGTTTATTACGCAACGATAAAATTGGGGGAGGAAGTATTAAATAACCTTACATCAGAAATTGGTGATGCTAATACACAAGAAGGTGTAGTTATCCGTGATTCTAAAATTTATAATAAGCCATTCAAAATAACAGGTAATTTTATTATAAAGGCTATGGATTCTAATTTTGGAAAATAGAGTGGAATTGAAATATATAATATACTATATATTATCGGAGAAATGTTATGAAAAAAGCTAGTGGTAAATCAAATATGGATATAGTCCGCGATTATGTAGCGGGCAATCGTCCTTTTACACAAACGGGTTGGACTTCTGATAGTATCATAAGAAAAGAGGGAGAAACTTGGAAATCAGCAGATGGTCAATCTTGGACTATGCAGAATGGACAGAAAAAAGCTATCAATAATATCGGAAAGAATATAGATCTTTTTAGGATAGAATGTAAAGATTGCAAAAAGAATATTAGGTTATTAGGTGACCGCGTTGACCGTACTATCCACGCAAAAACAGGCCGTTGTTTTATTTGTAATTGGAAATACGATATAGAAATGTCCAAGGAAATAGGTTTTGATAAATATGAACTCATTAAAATATTTAATAATCAAAAAAGTTATTGCTTGGATATGAAACAAAAACTTGAAGAATCCGTTGAGTATCTTGAGAAGAGTGACAATAAACTTTATTTTATGAATGAAGATGGTACATCGGAAGCGTGGACTGATACGACTCGCACTAAGGTATTGACGGACGCAAAACAAGATTATAAAGAATGCTTAGTGGCACTGAAAAAAATTGAAAAGCAATTAAAGAAATTAAATGGCAAATCAAAATCAAATTAATTTAAGGGATGTAGTAAAACAAGAATACAAGAGGTGTTTTGAAGACCCTGTATATTTTATGAAAAAATACGTTAAGATCCAACATCCCCAGAAAGGTACCTTGTTATTTGACTTATGGGATTTTCAAGAAGATACGTTGAATCAAATATGTAAATTTGATTATAACATCATATTAAAATCACGTCAGCTTGGTATTACAACTCTTGTTTCTGCATACGCTTTGTGGTTGATGGTATTTCGCAGTGATAAAAATATTTTATGCGTAAGTATTAAACAAGATACATCTAAGGAAATTATAACACGCGTTTCTTTTGCTCATGAAAATTTGCCATCGTGGTTAAGAATTCCTTATACAGAAAATAATAAATTATCTTTGCGATTAAAAAATGGTTCACAAATTAAAGCGACATCGTCAAGCGGTGATGCTGGACGTTCATCATCAACATCTCTATTGATTATAGATGAGTGTGCATTTATTGAAAATATTGAGCCAATATGGGCATCTGCTCAACAAACGTTAGCAACAGGCGGAAAGGCTATTGTACTTTCCACACCAAATGGTGTAGGTAACTTCTTTCATAAAATTTGGGTTGCGTCAGAAGCTGGTGAAAATAAATTTAATACAATACGAATTCCATGGACTTTACATCCTGAAAGAAATCAAGCATGGCGTGATGAACAAACAAAATTGCTTGGAGAACGACTGGCCTCACAAGAATGCTTTAGCGAAGATGTTATTGTATATACAAAACTTGGTCCTAAAAAAATATCTGATATAACTACAAACGATTTTGTTTTAACACACAAAGGTAATTTTAAAAAGGTTAAAAGATTGTTTAATAAAATTGGTAAAGTTTATAATATATCATCAAATCATAATTTTATTTCTAAATATGTAACAGGTAATCATCCATTTTATTTGCCTATTGGTGAATGGAGGGGTGTCGATAGAATAAAACAAAATGAAGAAATTGTTTCTTTTCCAAATAACTTAGAAATAAATTCAAAATGTAATGTATTAGATTTATATAAAATAATACAACCAAAATATTTTAAAAAGGTGTTATGCAACGATGATACTAAATTTTATATAAATGATAGGAAACACAAAATTGTTCATAATAGATTCTTAAAAATAGATTATGATTTTGGACGATTGATTGGTTTATATTTAGCAGAAGGAAGTGGGTTTAGATTACGAAAAGTGTTTAATTTTAATTATTCAGACGAACTTAATTCTTGGCCAAACCATCTTCAAAATATAGTAAAAGATAAATTTGGTGTAGAAAATTATCAAATTAGAAATATAGATAATACGGGTCATTTATCTTTTTGTTCTGAGGTTATTTCTTATTGTATAGATTTATTTGTTTATGGAAAGGATTGTTATTCAAAACAATTAACAAAATTTGCATATGATAATTTAAATGTGGAATTTATCAGGGGTGTTATAGATGGAACTTTCAGAGGCGATGGATGTGTTAAAGAAATATATCCAAAAACATTATCATCAACAAGTAAAAATCTCATATATGATATATCCTATCTTTTAAGATTGTTTGGTATTCATAATTTTAGTGTTAGAAAAATAAAAGATGGTGGAAATATTGGACAAATAGATGATAGAAAATTTATTGATTCTCCTTCTTGGGGAATAACAATAAGAAAATCTTGTGGTTTGTGTATACACGAAATAAGTGATATTAAATCATTACTTTTAGATCAAAATAATACCACTACATTAAACATAACACCAAAAGAAGAAGAAATTTTAGTATATAATATTGAAGTTGAAAATGATAATTCATATGTAACAGAATATGGTGTAGTTCATAATTGTGATTGTAATTTTGAATCATCAGGAAACACGGTTGTCCAAATTGATACAATTAATTGGTATAAAACAAATACCGTTAAAGAACCTATTGAAAAACGATGGGTTGATCGAGGATATTGGATATGGGAATATCCAAATTATAATAAAAAATATATAGTATCTGCTGATGTTGCAAGGGGCGATGGAACTGATAAGTCTGCTTTTCACGTAATTGACATTGAAAAACTTGAACAAGTAGCAGAATATGATGGACAAATTGGCACAAAGACATATGGAAATATGCTTGTGGCGGCAGCTAATGAGTATAATAAGGCTATTCTTATTGTTGAAAATAATAATATGGGATGGGCAACATTACAACAAATCATAGATTTAAATTATCCTAACACATTTTATAGTAGTGCTGATTTACAATATGTAGACGTGGAACAACAAATGACAGGAAAGATAAATGCCATGGAAAAGAAAATGGTTCCAGGATTTAGTACTACAACAAAGACAAGGCCTCTTATTATATCCAAGTTAGAGTCATATCTACGTGATAAACAGGTCCTTATTCGCTCTACAAGGCTAATAGAAGAGCTTTTAGTGTTTATATGGAATAATGGTAAGGCCGAAGCATTAAAAGGATATAATGATGATTTAATAACATCCTTGGGTATAGGATTTTGGGTAAGAGATACATCCTTACGATTACAGACAGATTCTGCTGAATTTAATAAACATCTGTTAGATAATATATCACGAACTCAAACGGATGCAGTAATCTTGTCAGGCGCAGATGAAAGAGCTAGAAAATCCTGGTCAATGCCTCTTTCTGTCGGAAATAAAGTCATTGGAAAGCAGGCACCGGGCGCCCGCGAAGATATGGATTTAAGATGGCTTCTTTGATAGTTTATTATAATAACATATTAATACTTATATTTATATAGAGTAACAACGATTTATGGCAACAAATATCAATAACAATACGGAACCTCTAGACCTAAAATCACGGTCTTTATATGCTCGTTTAAAAAGACTGTTTTCCACCGATGTAGTCATTAGAAATGTTGGCGGAAAACTTCTAAAAATAAAAGATACTGATCAAGCTCAGTATGCCACCGACCGAAATACTCTTCGTGATAGATTTAATAGGGTTCGCACATCCGGCTATAGTCAGTATAGTCGAGACTTTACGTTAGCCTATCAGGCATCCCGAATTGAATTATTTCGAGATTATGATACGATGGATATGGATCCAATTCTTGCATCCGCTCTTGATATCTATGCCGATGAGTCCTTGACGGAAAATGAATTTGGACAAATATTAACAGTTCGTTCATCCGATGATAACATAAAGAAAATTCTTCATAACTTATTTTATGATATTCTAAATATAGAGTTTAATTTGTGGTCGTGGACAAGAAATATGTGTAAGTACGGAGATTTTTACTTAAAGTTATACATCTCTCCTGAATTTGGTATCTTTTTGGTTGAACCTCTATCATCCTATAATGTTACACGCGTTGAGAATAGTAATCCTGAGAACAAAAATTACATCAAGTATCAAATAAGTTTTGAAAGTGGTGTTATGGAAGAACTTGAAAATTATCAGGTTGCTCATTTCCGTCTAATTTCCGATAGTAACTTTTTGCCATATGGTAAATCTATGTTGGAAGGCGCTAGACGTGTATGGAAGCAACTATCTCTTATGGAAGATGCTATGCTTATTCATCGTATCATGCGTGCTCCAGAAAAAAGAGTATTCAAGATAGATGTTGGTAATATTCCTCCTAATGAAGTAGATCAGTATATGGACAGACTTATCGGTAAGATGAAGAAAGTTCCTTATATTGATGAAAAAACCGGTGATTATAATTTACGTTTCAATATGCAGAATATGGTTGAAGACTTTTATATTCCTGTTCGTGGTGGAGATAGTGGAACAAGTATCGAACCTCTTTCTGGTATGGAATTTACAGGTATTGATGATGTTGAATATCTTCGAAATAAGTTAATGGCGGCTTTGAAAATTCCAAAGGCCTTTCTTTCATATGAAGAGGAACTCTCCGGAAAAGCTACATTAGCAGCAGAAGATGTCCGTTTTGCAAAAACCATATCAAGAATTCAAAAGATTCTTATATCAGAACTTTCAAAAATTGCAGTTGTTCATTTGTATTCACAAGGATTTACTGATGAAAAATTGGTGGATTTTTCTCTTGAATTTACTAATCCATCTGTAATTCTTGAAAAGGAAAAGATTGCTATATTAACGGATAAGGTTAGTGTTTCAAAGGATATAAAGGAGTCTCGATTATTTTCCAATGATTGGTTGTATAAGACTATTTATAAGTTATCCGATGATGATATATTGAAGATAAAGACTTCTCTTGTCAACGACGCAAAACAAGAGTGGCGCTTGAAATCTATAGCAGAAGAGGGAACAGACCCCGCAACAGAATTTGAAAAATTGAACACTTCTCCAGCGGCAGGTGGAGAACCCGGTGGTGAAGGTGGACCAGAAGGTGGCACTGAGATGCCTGAACCGGGTGGACCGGGAGGTCCTGGTGAAGGAGCCCCTGAGCCAAAGCCGGTTGGTGGCGGTGAAGAAAAATTACCAGCACTGACAGAAAAAACTGATCGGCCTTCTCAGAAGGGAGAAAAGGATGCTAAGGATTATCCTTTCGGAGAAGATGAGTTGGGCAGACTGGAAAATGATACAATTCAGAGAAAAACTACATTGGGTCATAAATATAAGAATAATTCTCCAATAGGGTTTGAAAGTGTCTATAATGCTAAGAAAATTCTTCCGTCTTTGAATTTAAAAAGCTTGGCTTCTTTTTTGTCACAAAACGATGAAAAAAGAGAATTGTTAAATGAAAATGAAAAAAACGGTAAAAAGACAAAATCTATGTTGGATGAGGCCAATATCAGAGAAGAATAATATACATAAAATGTTAATAATTAATATGCTTTGTGAAATATTATAATATTTATATTAAGGAAAACACATGGAAGGCAAATCAAAACACTCAAAATTCAAAAATACAGGTATATTATTTGAATTATTAACAAGACAGGTCACATCGGACATATTATCAGGGAGAGATGAAAGCAAAGCAAAAGACATGCTTTTCAAGTATTTCAATGAGTCCCGTGAAATTGGAAAAGAATGGCAACTTTATAGCTTTTTGGTGAATGAGCAATTGAGCAGTGAGATTAAGGCAGAGAGAGCTATAAGTATTGCTGTGCGGTCTAGAGAGAGCATAAATAATAAAAAACTAGCCGAAGAAAAATATTCTCTCATCAAAGAAATTAAAGAAGCTTATCCCATCGACAAATTCCTAAAGTCAAGCATCAAAAATTATAAAGTTCATGCTTCCATATATAAAGTATTTGAAAACCATTTAAATAACAATTTTGATGTAAAGGAAATTAATCAAGCAAGAACTTGTCTGATAGAAAATTTAGTCAACAAAAAAGAGTCTAAGAACATCAATGATATATTGATGGAAATTTTTAAGAGTCAAAAGGAAGAAATTCGTCTTCTTTCATATAAGATGTTAGTTGAAAAGGTAAATAAGAAATATAAGGACCTTAATCAGAATCAAAAAGGAATTTTGCGTGAGTATATTAATTCTGTTTCAAATACAAATTCTCTTCCAGAATTTTTATCAAAGGAACGTGAACTTATTGTAAATGAACTAACAACTTTATCAAAGGATATACCATCACAAATCACAACAATTAAATTAAATGAGGCTCTACATCAAATGAAAACACTAGATTTTTCCAAGGGTGTCAAGGATAACCATGTAAGTATATTATTGCTTTCTCACGAACTCATCAAAGAAATACGAACAAAAGTACCTAACAATGAAAATAAATGAGTTTAAAGAATTATTAAAGCCTATAATTGATGAAGTCATCGATGAGTTGGGTAGTGCTGGCGAAGCACAACGAATTTGTGATAAGTGCAAACGTCTTGTTCCATGCGATCAACGTGGTTATGTTCCAAACTGGACATGTCCGGCTTGTCGTGCCGGCGAAGGAAAACCAGAAAAAGTCATTGATGAAGTATCTGCTACAGGTGGTGTAGCTGCTCCAGCAACAAAATTTTTCGCTGGAAAAGTAAAGGATAAAGTGCAGAGATCTGCAGGATATACTCCTGTCGGAAAAATTGGTAATGTCGATGAAAAAGTTCAATTGAATGAGAATACAAACTTTGATATTCGAAAGGAATTTTATCTGTATACAACAAAGACACAACAGGTAAAATCTGCATTTGAAGCATTATTGAGTAAGAAGCTTATTGGAAAGAAAGTAAGCATGCGTGCTAGAAAGGGCGTAAAAACCAATATTTATCTTAAAAATTATGTTGTAGAAGTATCAAGTGTTCAGTTTGATGGAACGGATATAGTTCTTAAAGATGAGGGTGGAAAGCCTTATTTTGTCGATAAAAATTATATGATTCAAATTGTTGAACCTACTGCTCCTGCTCCTGCTCCAGAAGCAAAGCCAGAAGCTAAACCAGAAACTCCAACGACAGGAACTGGGCCAGCTGCACCAGCTCCTCTAGCCAAACCAAAAAGTTTATCGAAGGAATTAGGAAAATAATATGGACCGAAAACTTTTAATCAATTGTATAAAATTTGAAGCGATACGTGGACCTCTCAATGAAGTTCAATTAGATGGACCAGATGGTAAGGTTATTGTTCGTGGTATTCTCCAGAGAAAGAGCAGCGAAAATCAAAATGGCCGTATCTATCCTGATGATGTTCTTGAAAGAGAAGTGTCCAAGTATGATGAAAACTTTGTAAAGCAAAAGAGAGCAATGGGCGAATTGGACCATCCTGAAAGCACCGTCGTTAATTTGAAAAATGTAAGTCATAATGTAAAAAGAATGTGGTGGGATGGTGATAATCTTCTTGGTGAAGTAGAGATTCTTACAACACCTAGTGGTAACATT
>Ga0182030_10026174_pt1 | contig 10578 bp, 7 predicted proteins | sample 812S3MmetaG_FD_121299 | JGI IMG/M metagenome (GOLD analysis project Ga0182030, IMG submission 121299) | Permafrost microbial communities from Stordalen Mire, Sweden - 812S3M metaG (Illumina Assembly) | ecosystem: Environmental > Terrestrial > Soil > Wetlands > Permafrost | place: Sweden... | reverse complement strand
GTCATTGAAATCGGCTGCGTGGAATTGTTCAATCGGCGCCTGACCGGCAGATCGTTTCACCAATATTTGAATCCCGAGCGCGATATCGACGAAGGCGCGGTTCAGGTGCATGGGTTAACGCGCGAGCGGCTGGCGAAGGAGCCGACCTTCTCGCACGTGCACCTGGAGTTTCTGGAATTCATCCGCGACGCGGAATTGATCATCCACAATGCGCCCTTCGACGTCGCCTTCTTGAACGCGGAACTCAAGCGCATTGACGCCGCGCATCGTGTGGCGGACTTCAGCCGGGTGCTCGACACGCTGGCGCTCGCACGCCAAATGCACCCTGGGCAGCGCAACAGCTTGGATGCGCTGTGCAAGCGGTACTCGGTCGACAACTCGCATCGCGATTATCACGGTGCGCTGCTGGACGCACGCATTCTGGCCGAAGTGTATTTGGCGATGACGGGAGGGCAGGGCAGTCTGACGTTGAGCGCCGAGTCCGACACCGTCCGCAGCCGAGCACGTCACGCCGCGCCGATGCGCTCAGCAACCGACATTCGCATCGCCGTAGTCAACGCCAACGAAGAGGAGACCGTTGCCCACGAGCATATCCTCGCATTGCTCGACAAGGCATCGTCCGGCAAAACGGTGTGGCGAAGATTGTGAAGCTGCTCGATTTCGTTTGGCTTGGAAACCGCGTGTGAAGCACTTCGTCGAGTGGTATCTTGCCTATCATCGCCCGCAATTTTCATGAGTACACAACCGTCATGACCCAATTGAACTCCTCTCTTCCGGCGTGGGGCGCGGTGGCGGCGCACGCCAAGGAAATGGCCAAAGTGCACCTGCGCGATCTGTCGGCCGCGGATCCTAAACGCTGGCAGAATTTTCACTTTGAACACGACACGTGGCTGCTCGACGTGTCGCGCCAGCGCATCACGCAGCAAACCTTATCGCTGTTATTCGACCTGGCGCGGGCGGTGGATCTCTCGGGACGCATTGCCGCCATGTTTCGCGGCGATCCCATCAACAGCACCGAGCACCGCGCGGTCCTGCATACCGCACTGCGTTCGGACTTTGCCGGGTCGCCCGCTATCCAAGCTGAAGTCAAGGATTCCCGCCGCAAGCTGTCGGCTTTTACCGGCGCGGTGCGCAGCGGCAAGAAAGTCGGCGTCACGGGCAAGAAGTTCAGGCACGTCGTAAACATCGGTATCGGCGGTTCGGACTTAGGTCCGTTGCTGGTATGCGAAGCGCTGCGCGCTCAATGGAGCGGCGATATCACTCCGCACTTCGTTTCCAATGTGGACCGCACGCAGCTAGAGGACTTGACTCGGACGCTAGACCCAGCCGAGACATTGGTGATCGTGTGCTCCAAGACCTTCATCACCCAGGAGACACAAACCAACGCGAATGCAGCCAGAGCTTGGATCGTGGGTGCCCTGGGCGAGAAGGCCGCGGGGTATCACTTCGCGGCCGTATCGACCAATGCGGAGGCCATGGATAAATTCGGCATTGCGGCCGACCACCGATTTACGATGTGGGATTGGGTGGGTGGGCGTTATTCGGTGTGGTCGGCCATCGGGCTCATCGCGGAAATCGTTGTCGGCAGCGAACTGTTCGAAGAGTTCTTGAAGGGCGCCAGCGACATCGACAAGCATTTTACGACGGCACCGTTTGAGAAGAACCTCCCCGTGCTAATGGGATTGATCGGAGCCTGGAATCGGACATTCTTAAATCTGCCGACACTCGCCGTACTGCCGTACGATCAGCGCCTCGCGCGCTTACCGGCCTACTTGCAACAGCTCGAGATGGAAAGCAACGGCAAGTCGGTATCCTTAGACGGCATGCACGTGGACTTTGCCACGGCCCCAATCGTCTGGGGTGAGCCGGGTTCCAATGCTCAGCACTCGTTCTTTCAAATGCTACATCAGGGGACATTGACCCAGGCTTTGGATTTCATTGCACCGCTGCGCGGCTCATGGGGTGGCACCGAAGGTCAGGATCTGGCGTTGAAGAACTGCTTCGCACAGTCGCAGGCTTTTGCGTACGGCTATCCGTTGCCGGAGGTTGAGGCGGACATGCGCAAGACAGGCGCGAGTGCGGCGGAAATCGCGCGCATCGGCATTCACCGTGTGCACGAGGGGAATCGCCCGAGTTCGCTGCTCATGTATCCGCAAACAACGGCGCGAACGCTGGGCGGTATCTTGGCGTTGTACGAGCACAGCGTGTTCGTACAAGGTACCGTTTGGGGCGTCAACTCGTTCGATCAGTTCGGCGTCGAGCTCGGGAAGAAGCTTGCGGTGGGCATCGATATGACGGGCGCCAAGGCGCCGCAAGGGGCCGGTGCGGCGGGCATAGCCGCATTGATCAACTACGTGTCGACGCACCGATAGTGAAAGCACGCAAAGGCATTATTTTGGCCGGCGGCGCCGGCACTCGTCTGTACCCGGTCACCATGTCGTTGTCCAAGCAGCTCCTGCCGGTGTACGACAAGCCAATGATTTATTATCCGTTGGCGACGCTGATGTCCGCCGGCATTCGTGAATATCTGATCATCACTACGCCGCGAGACCAGGGAGCATTTCGGGATTTATTGGGATCCGGCGCGCAGTGGGGATTGTCGTTCGAATACGTAGTGCAGGCTGTGCCTAACGGCATCGCGCAAGCGTTGATTCTCGCCGAATCATTTCTTGCAGGCGCACCATCGGCGTTGATTCTCGGCGACAATATATTCTATGGCGCGACACTCACAGCACTGCTTCAATCGGCGGCGCAGCGTGAATCGGGAGCCACTGTCTTTGGCCATTACGTCCAAGACCCGCAACGATACGGAGTGGTTCATTTCGACGCCAACGGCGTCGTTATAGACATTTTGGAAAAGCCTGCGTCGCCACCGTCCAATTATGCTGTGACGGGGGTTTACTTCTATGACGCCCAAGCCCCACATTACGCACAGTCACTAACGCCATCGGCTCGAGGCGAACTCGAAATCACTGATCTTAATCGCGCCTATTTGAAACGCGGGGAGCTACGAGTCGAGCGGCTTGGCCGAGGTATGGCGTGGCTGGACACGGGTACACATAATTCGCTGCTCGATGCCGGCGTATTCGTCCGTATTATTGAAGAGAGACAGGGCCTCAAAGTTGCGTGTGTCGAAGAGATCGCTTGGCGCTTGGGGTTTATTGATGCGAATCAACTCGTGAAGCTCGCCCAGCCCTTGGCGAAAAGCGGCTATGGCGATTATTTGCTGCGAATTGTCGAGGAGCACGGTGAAGTGACGCGCTTCCCCGTATGAAGTTCCATCAGACGCCGATAAAAGATGTCGTGCTAATCGAGCCACAGGTCTTCGGCGACGACCGCGGATTCTTTCTAGAAACTTGGCAGGCTAAAGAATTCGACGCTGCGGGAATACGCGCGACTTTTGTTCAGGACAATCATAGCCGCTCGAGCCAATGGACACTGCGCGGACTGCATTTTCAAGTCGAACATACACAGGGTAAGTTGGTGCGCGTGACGGCCGGCAGCGTATTTGACGTCGTGGTTGATCTACGGCGCAGCTCACGCACGTTTGGGGCCTGGTGGGGAGTGGAGTTGTCGGAAAAAAATCACCTCCTCTTGTGGGTGCCGGAGGGCCTGGCTCACGGAATATTGGTAACTACGGAGTCTGCTGATTTTCTATACAAGTGCACTGATACATACAGCCCAAAGCACGAGAGAACTTTGGCGTGGAATGATTCGACTCTGGCCATTCAGTGGCCATTGGCCCATGGGGTCTCTCCAAAGTTGTCCGCCAAGGACGCAAAGGGCGTTTCTCTCGAAAAAATCGAGAAATTCAATTGAGAGTGCTGCTGCTCGGTGGAAGCGGCCAGATTGCAAGAGCGGTCCAAGATTCAGCACCCGCTCATGTCGATCTCGTGATCAAAACTCATTCGCAATTGGACATCTGCGATTCAGAGGGTGTGACGGACGAGTTGAAAAGGACGCGTGCGAACTGGGTTATCAATGGCGCGGCGTATACGTCGGTGGATCTTGCCGAGGACCAGGAACAGCAGGCGATTGCGATCAACGACACGGCGGTGGGAATAATTGCTAACGCGGCCGCTGAGGCCGGCTGCAGAGTGTTGCACTTGTCGACCGACTTCGTTTTTGATGGTAAATCGAATCGTGCGTATCTGCCTACAGATCGAACGGACCCAATCAGCGTCTACGGCCGGAGCAAGTTAGGCGGCGAACAGCACGTGTTGAACCAGGCGGGCGGCATCGTCTTGCGTACATCGTGGGTATACGCCTCTGAAGGACGGAATTTCGTGCTTGCCATGCTGCGACTGATGCGTGAGAAAGACGAAATCCGCGTCGTTTGCGATCAGTTCGGCGCTCCCACTTGGGCCCGCAGCGTCGCCACTGCCATCTGGAGTGCCGTTGATGCCGATGCGCACGGCGGCATTTATCATTGGAGCGACTTGGGCGTCGCGACTTGGTACGATTTTGCGGTGGCCGTGCAGGATGAGGCCAGAGCGCGCGGACTTCTAAATCGTGTCATTCCTGTTGTGCCTATTCGAACGGCTGAATATCCGACCCGAGCGAAGCGTCCCGCCTTCAGTGTGCTCGACACGGAATCAACGCGACGCGCACTGAGAGTCCCCGCGCGCTATTGGCGGGATAACTTAAGGAGCATGCTCGATGAGCTTCGAGCCGCGTAATCTGTTCGTTACCGGCGGCGCCGGCTTCATCGGTACGAACTTTGTACGCCATTGGTTGGCAAAGGGTAGTGATGGAAGGGTGGTCGTGTTCGACGCTCTCACCTACGCCGGGAACAGGGACAATCTTGCTGGGCTGGAGCGCGACCCGCGCTATGCGTTTGTTCAGGGTGATATCTGCGATGAGGCCAAGGTCCGGACATTGCTCGAGCAGCATCACATCGACACCGTTGTGCATTTTGCGGCGGAGTCGCATGTAGACAGGTCAATTCTGGGTCCCGATGATTTTATTCGCACCAATATTGTGGGAACTCATGTCTTATTAAAAGTAGTCAAGGCACTCTGGATTGAAAAGAAAATGGTGCCGAGACATCGCTTCCATCATGTATCCACCGACGAGGTTTACGGTTCATTGGGTCCCGACGACGCTCCGTTCGATGAGACCACGCCTTACGCGCCAAACTCCCCCTATTCGGCGAGCAAGGCGGCCTCGGATCACCTTGTTCGTGCCTATCACCAGACGTACGGACTGGACACCACCATCACGAATTGCTCGAACAACTACGGGCCTTTCCATTTTCCGGAGAAGTTGATACCCCTTACTATTGTCAACATTTTGTTGGGCAGACCGGTGGCGTTGTATGGGGATGGTTTACAGATACGGGATTGGCTGTACGTAGCGGATCATTGCGAAGCGATCTCGCTAGCGCTTGGAGATGGCAAAGCAGGCGAGACGTACAACGTTGGCGGCAATAGTGAAACGACGAACATAGAGATCGTACGGACGGTGTGCCGTCTGATGGATGAGTCCTTTCGCGGGAATGCAGCTTTACGCGAGGCCTTTCCGAATTCCCCGGCAGCCAAGGGCAAGCCGGCATCCGATTTGATAACGCATGTGCGTGATCGTCTTGGGCATGACCGGCGCTATGCCATCAATTACGCGAAGGCGCGGCGCGAGCTGGAATACATGCCTGCATGCGACCTAAACGAAGGGTTGCAGGCTACTTTAGGCTGGTATTTGGCCAATTCGGGCTGGTGGCAAGCACTGTTGGGCCGTGATTACGCGGCTTGGATGGAGAAGAATTACAAGCCGTGAACGACGTGTCGTATTATGTGCGCCCCGGACCTGCCGTACTAAACGCTAAGGCGCCGAAATGCAGCTAGGTTTTCAGTTAAGGAAGTCGAATTGTCAATAAATGTGCACGGCCGAATAGGGGTGTGGGCGTGAGCATGAATCCGTCTGCGAATCATGCGAAATAGATTTTTATGCGCCGCGGCGCTCGTGTTGGCTATCGGCCTTGCGTCGATCGCGCACCCGCAGACACCCGAGCAGCTGCAGGCTATGAAGGATAATCTCACGCCAGAGCAACAAAACGCGTTGCTGCAAAATGGTTTGGGAAAGAGCGATGGGACCGGCAAAACGACAGATAAGAAGCTCGCCACGCCGGATAACTCATCGAACGGCACGGATTCAACTCGTCAAACCGACCAAACCAAGAAACATGAGACCTTCGACGGACGAATACTTCGTCAGTTTGACGAAAACCCCGAATTGCGGGCCGGTGACATGGTGCTCATCGATTTGGCGCCCCTCTACGGTGAGGACGGCAGCCCGATCGTTCAAAACAATAGTGGCGGCAATAACGGCGGTAACGCCAACCGCAATAACGCCAACAATAACAACAACGGCGATAACGGCAATAACAACAACGGCGCTAATGGAGGCGCTGGAAACAGTGCAGGCAATGGTGCTGACGCCAATAACAACGGCCAGAGCCAACCTTTAAAGAAAAAAACCCCTGAAGAACGGGAAAAGGCGGAGAAATTTCGTAAACGCTTGATCAGTAACAATCCGTATCAACTCAATCGTTTTGGGGTGCTCGAGTTACCTGGAATGCCGACAATCCCGTTAGCGGGGTTGACCGCATTCGAGGCTCAGAAAAGGCTCACAGCCGATCCGGACCTCAGTGACTATGCAGTGAGGCTAACGCTACTGCGCCTTTTACCGACCGGCGAGCAGGCGCTGAAACCTTTCGGTTACGACCTATTTAAGGGCTCGCCGACTACGTTTGCGCCGGTCTCGGATATTCAAGTACCTACCGACTATGTGGTCGGGCCGGGCGATACTCTGCAAGTTCAGCTTTATGGCAACGAACCGGCAATCTACGAGTTGACCGTTCAGCGAGACGGGCGAATAAACTTCCCCAAGCTCGGCCCGATCATGGTCAGCAACATGTCTTTCGATGCGGCGCGCGCTGCGATCGAACACCGTGTATCGGAGCAGTTGATCGGCACGCGTGTGAGCGTAACCATGGGCAATCTTCGCTCCATTCGCGTCTTCGTGTTAGGCGAAGCCGAAAAGGCAGGATCCTATACAGTGAGCGGCTTGTCGACCATGACGAACGCACTGCTGGTCAGCGGCGGTGTGAAAAAGATTGGTTCCTTGCGAAACATTGAACTCAAGCGCAACGGCCGATTGATTACTACCCTCGATCTTTATGACCTCTTGCTTCATGGCAATACAAGCAACGACCGGCAGCTTTTACCTGGCGACGTGATTTTTATTCCGCCGATAGGCAGAACTGTATCCGTCGATGGAGCGGTCAGGCGTCCTGCGATTTATGAGCTTAAAGCGGAAAATACCGTCGAGCAGGCAATCGATATCGCCGGCGGATTGGCGCCCGACGCGGACGGCAAGATCGGACAATTAGAGCGCATCCTACCTTCGGGTTTGCGGCAGATGCACAATATCGATTTGACCTCGGCGCAAAGCCGCGCAACGCAGTTGGCCAATGGCGACAAACTGCGCATACCCGAAATCCGGCCTACCCTCGAAAATTCTGTAACGCTCACAGGACATGTATTCCGACCGGGTAGCTTTGAGTATCACCCGGGGCTACGCCTCTCCGATATCGTAAGCAGCTTCGACGAATTGCGCCAGAATGCAGATCAGCACTACATCATGATCCGGCGCGAGGTGCCGCCTGAGGAAAAGATCGAGATTGTGTCTGCCGATCTCGTGCGCGCCCTCGCGGCGCGAGGCTCCGACGCCGACACTGAACTTCGGCCGCGCGATAAAATCTTCGTTTTCGATTTGTCCGCAGATCGCGAACGCATATTGGCGCCGGTCATTCGGGAGTTGGAATTACAGGCGACGCCCGAAAAACCCGAACAAATCGTGACTGTTGACGGCAGGGTAAAGGCACCTGGGAAGTATCCCCTTGAGCCCACTATGCATGTCAGCGATTTGATTCGTGCCGGGGGCAGTTTGGAGGACTCTGCTTTTCGCGGCGGGGCTGAGATAACGCGCTACGAGACCGACGGCGGTACCCGAATCACGAAATTGATTACGGTCGATCTCAGCGCGGTTCGCCGCGGGGATGCCGGGGCAGATGTGCTGCTGAAGCCCTACGACATCTTGGTCATTAAGCCGGTACCGATGTGGATGGAACCGGGTAGCATCGAACTGGCGGGCGAGGTGAGATTCCCCGGCAAATACCCCATCCACCGAGGCGAGACTCTGTCTTCTATATTACAGCGTGCAGGCGGAGTTACTGACCTGGCCTTTCCGTATGGCGCAGTATTTATCCGTGAAGAACTTAAGACGCGCGAGAAAGATCAACTGGAGCTTTTGGCAAATCGCTTACAAAGTGATCTTGCGGCCTTATCGCTTGAGGCGGTTGTCAGCGTTGGCGCCACCAATGCAAGCGGCGGCGGAGGTACTGCGGCGCAGGCTTTGGCGATTGGTCAACAGCTGATGACCCAACTTCGGGACACGAGACCGGTTGGGCGGCTGGTGATAGATATCCCGAGAGTGTTAAGAGGCCCCTCAAGCGTTCCTGATGATGTCGTACTTCGTGACGGCGACAAACTCCTGATCCCAAAAAAGAGTCAGGAGATTACGATTTTGGGCGAAGTACAGAGTCCAACTTCACATGTGTTTGAACCAGGCCTGACTCGCGACGACTACATTGCGAAGAGCGGTGGAGCCACACAAAAGGCGGATCGCAAGCGAATCTATGTGGTGCGGGCGAATGGTGACGTCGTTTCGGGCGAACGTTCCGGTTGGTTCAGGCGCTCGCAATCCGTGCAAATTCGTCCCGGAGATACAATCGTAATACCGCTGGACACCGAGCGGGTCAGAGCGTTGCCGATTTGGCAGGCTGTAACGACAATTATCTACAACTTAGCTGTGGCCCTGCTGGCGGTTCATAGCGTTCAATAGGATGGGGGCCAGCCGATGCGAGGACTGAGTAAACACAAAATCGCCGTCATTGGGCTAGGGTATGTCGGTTTGCCATTGGCGGTGGAATTCGGTAAGAAATACCGCACTGTCGGTTTCGATATCAATGCTGAGCGCATCAAAGAGCTGAAAGCCGGGCGCGACGTGACCATGGAAACAACGAGCGCAGAGCTTAAGGCAACGCGAAAGCTGCGGTTCTCCTCGCAGACCAAGGATCTCAAATCCTGCAATGTTTTCATCGTTACGGTGCCGACGCCAATCGATCAATACAAGCGTCCGGATTTGACCCCATTGCTCAAGGCCAGTGAGACGGTCGGCCGTGTCCTGAAAAAGGGCGACATCGTCATTTACGAATCGACTGTTTATCCCGGTTGCACGGAAGAAATCTGCGTGCCGGAACTGGAGCGTTTTTCATCGTTGCGCTTCAACAAGGAATTTTATTGCGGCTATAGTCCGGAGCGGATCAACCCGGGTGATAAGCAGCACCGCCTGGCTACAATCAAAAAAGTGACTTCGGGATCCATGCCGCGCGTCGCTGATCTTGTGAACGCGTTGTACGCATCGATCATTACCGCAGGAACCCACCAGGCATCCAGCATCAAAGTGGCAGAAGCCGCAAAAGTGATTGAGAACACTCAGCGCGATGTGAACATCGCCCTCATCAACGAGCTCGCGCTGATCTTCCGACGTATCGGTATCGATACCGAGGAAGTGTTGCGCGCCGCGGGCACGAAATGGAATTTCCTACCATTTCGTCCCGGCCTGGTCGGCGGCCATTGTATAGGAGTGGATCCTTACTATTTAACGCACAAGGCCACTGAAATCGGCTACCACCCTGAAATGATCCTAGCGGGACGCCGCATCAACGACGGCATGGGAGCGTACGTTGCTCAGGAGCTCGTTAGGCTCATGACCGAACGGCGCATCCTGGTGGGGAATTCCAAGGTCCTGATTCTGGGGCTGGCCTTCAAGGAGAACTGTCCGGATCTGCGCAATAGCAAGGTTGTGGACATTCTCAACGAATTGCGGCGCTTCAATGTCAACGTCGATGTTTACGATCCTTGGGTCGACGCCGACGGGGCCTACCACGAATATGGAATTCGCCCCACCAGAACGCCGAAGGCCGCCGCCTACGATGCGATCGTCGTGGCCGTTGGCCACGACAAATTCAAGGCGATGGGCGCGAGCAAGATCCGCCGATGGGCGAAGAAAGTGCACGTGCTGTACGACGTAAAGTACGTATTTCCGACTGATCAGACCGATGGGCGGCTGTAGGCTTATATGAAGATTTTGGTCACTGGTGCCGCAGGATTCATCGGATTTTTCGTGTCTCAAGGGTTGCTCGCGCGCGGCGATGAGGTCGTCGGACTCGACAATCTGAACGCTTATTACGACCCGCGCCTCAAAACCGCGCGACTCGACATGTTGCGGCAACATAAGAACTTTCGGTTCGTAAAGCTGGATCTGGCCGATCGCGGCGGTATCGAAGCCCTGTTCAAAGCCGAGAAATTTAGCCGCGTCATCCACCTTGCCGCCCAGGCGGGAGTGCGCAATTCGATTGAAAATCCGCATATATATGTCGACAGTAACGTCACCGGCTTTCTGCACATCATTGAAGGATGCCGTCACCATGGCATCGAGCATATGGTGTATGCATCC
>Ga0182030_10026171_pt1 | contig 10578 bp, 11 predicted proteins | sample 812S3MmetaG_FD_121299 | JGI IMG/M metagenome (GOLD analysis project Ga0182030, IMG submission 121299) | Permafrost microbial communities from Stordalen Mire, Sweden - 812S3M metaG (Illumina Assembly) | ecosystem: Environmental > Terrestrial > Soil > Wetlands > Permafrost | place: Sweden... | reverse complement strand
TTTTAACTTCACTCATATTTAGCTTGGTATTATCGCTAGAATTAGAAAACATTTCGACGTGTTCCTCTTTTTGAAACTCTTCAAAAGTTTTAGTGTCTTCACCGGCTCTACCTCTAATGTGTTTATTATCCTGGATCCGGTTATATCTGAGTTTAGGCTCAGCATCTACCCAAACCATCACACCACCTAAATCATGTATCGAGTCGGCTTCACCATCGTTCCTAAGGCTAGCCATTACGATGCCAGCATATTTATCTTTATCCTTGGCATACTCAGCGTAGGCTCTATCCACAAGCACTCCTCTGCCGCCAACTTTACGCCACTCTGAGCTTATTTCTCTTAAAACTTCACGCTCTACCGGTAAGTTTCTCTTAAGCGCCTCTTCTCTTAGCAGTTCAGTCACAGAGACAAAGAGATAGTAAAATTCTTTAGCTAGAATTTCACCAACGCTATCCTTACCGCTGCCGTTTGTTCCGGACAGGCCAATAATCTTATTGTTCATATTTATTTAATATAGTCGTGAAGTTTTTTAGCGTCCCGATGTTTCCTTAGTTTAGCAAGAGCCTTAGCTTCAATTTGCCTTATTCGCTCACGAGTAACAGAAAATTCTTGTCCGACTTCCTCTAGCGTATGACTTTTGCCATCTTCTAGTCCAAATCTTAGTTTTAGTATTTTTTGTTCTCGCTCAGTCAAGGCGCTCAGCATGTCTTTAACCTGTTCTTTTAGTAGTTGTCCAGTCGCTGATTCTTCTGGACTGATTGTATCCTCGTCCTCAATAAAGTCTGCTAAAACACTATCTTCCTCGTCGTCGCGTATTGACGCATCCAAGGATGAGATGTCCTGCTTGATTTTCATTATGTGTTCAACTTTATCTACGTCAATTTCCATTTCTTTAGCAATTTCGTCATTAGTTGGCTCACGGTTAAGTTCCTGGGTTAGTCGTCTCTGAGTTCTTAGTAACTTATTAATAGTTTCAACCATGTGAACCGGAATTCTAATAGTTCTAGCCTGATCTGCGATAGCTCTTGTAATTGCCTGTCTAATCCACCAGGTAGCATAAGTCGAAAATTTGAATCCTTTATCTGGATCAAACTTTTCAACTGCTCTTAGTAGTCCCGTATTGCCCTCTTGAATTAAATCAAGTAAGTCTAGACCTCGACCAACATATCTCTTAGCGATCGAGACAACTAAACGCATGTTTGCTTCAGCCATTTGATCCTTGGCCTCTTTGTCACCACTAACGACACGTTGAGCTAGGGCTAACTCTTCTTCAGAGCTAAGTAGTGGTATTTTACCTATTTCGCGCAGATATAGTCTAACTGAGTCATCAGCCACGTCGTCATCAAGATAAATGCTTGAAGGAGCAACTTCTTCTTCCTCGACGGTTTCTTCTTCCCATTCATCACTAAAGTTCTCTGGGTTAGGGTCTGTGGCAGTGATTTCAAGATTTAGATCCGCCAGCTCAGTATAAAGTTGATCTAATATATCTGTATTTTCTACGGTTTCAGGTATTACGGTAAATATATCTCTCTGGTCAATATGACCGTCTTTTTTAGCTCGAGCCAGCAGCTGATCTTTCTTTTGCTCAGGAGATAACTCTTCGCTATCTTTAGATTTTGCTTTTTTAGATGTTTTCTTTGGCATTAAAACTCTCCTTTAACTTGGTTTAACAATTGATTATATTTTTTATCTTTTTCTAACAATATTCTAAGTTCAGAATCTGAAACAGACACACGTTGTTTATTAGCAATTTTCTCTTTTTCGGTTTTTACAAATTTGGTTACCAGGTCCGCTTGAAGCCTAAGTGCTTCGTCATGTAGCTCATCAAGCTCTAAACCTTGGTACAGCTCTTCATAGAGTAATGTCTCTATTTTAACATAATCTTCAATATTTTTCACTACTTTAATCTTGTCAGCACTATCGCTGATTTGCTTAAGCAGTGCCTTCAGTAGTTCTTGAGCCTCAATTTTCGGTAGCATTTCCTCTGTAATAACACCTTTAATAAACTCTCTGAGGGTTGGCCTTATGAGCATTAGTGCCATAAATTTATCCTGCGCTTTTATGTATTCGTTCAGTTTAGGATCTATTTTTTTGTCATTGACCTTAATATTTTTCTTAATTTCCTTTACTGACTTTGGTTCCGAGTCAAATTTATTGCTCAGTGCTTCAACGCTAACAGATATTTTTTTAGCAATTAAGTTTAAGTAATGGTCTTTTTCAACTGGATCTTCAAGGGCATTAATTACGCTCATTAACTTATCACTAAATTCTTTTTTGCCTCGTGCAGAATTTATGTCAAATAGACTCGAGTATCTTTCAATCAACCAATCTATGGCGTACTTTGGTGTATTAACTGTTTCAAGCCATAGTTTTGGGTTTTCTTTAATTAAATCGTCTGGGTCCTGTCCAGGAGGTAAATCAATTATGCTAAGTGCAACATTGGCTTTCGCGGCAATAGGGATAGCTCGCTCTGTAGCGTTTAGGCCTGCCTTGTCGCTATCAAAAGATAGTCTAATGTCACCACTAAAACGGCTCAAAGTCTTAACTTGTGCTTCCGTAATAGCGGTTCCGGCGGTCGCAACCGCCTGAGTTATCCCTGCCTGATGCGAAGCAATGACATCTAAATTACCTTCTGTTAGAACTGAAAAATTGCTCTTTCTAATACTTTCTTTTGCATTATTTAGACCATAAACATGTCGGCTTTTATCATACAAAAGTGTTTGTGGTGTGTTGATATATTTCGGTGAATTACTACTCTCTCCTAAGGCTCTTGCTGTAAAACCAATAACTTTCCCCTGAACATCTTGCAGTGGAATCATTAGTCTGCCTCTAAACATATCCTGGTATCCGCCTCTATAAGATTTAGCAATTAGGCCAGCCTGCTTCATGTCGTTCTCGCTAAAACCATTGCTCAAGCAAAACTTTATTAGTGCATCCCCGGTATTGGGTGAATAGCCAAGCTGCCAGAGTAAAAGTGATTCCTTATTAAATTGTCTTTTTTTAATAACGTATTCTAGAGTTCTCTTGTTCTTAGACAATTGAACCTGGTAAAATTTAGCACTTAGCTCATTGAGACTCATTAAGCGCTCTTTTTGTTTGGTATTGCTCGGGCCACGGGAATTGTATTGATCTAAATCAACGCCAGTTTTTCTTGCTAGTAGCTCGAGCGCTCCTTTAAAATCTAACCCCTCAACCTCCATGACAAAATCAAAAACACTGCCACCCTTACCAGAACTAAAGTCTTTCCATATCTGTTTATCAGGACTAACAACAAAACTAGCAGTCTTTTCGCTAGTAAATGGACTTAAGCCCTTCCAGTTGCGACCAGTTCGCTTAAGCGGCAAGTATTCGCCAATAACATCTTCAATAATTACCCGACTTTTGACCTCATCAACAGCATCCATACACCTTATTGTAACCTAGAAAGAAATATCAATATATGTTTAACTAACAATTTTTAATACTTCACTTTCAAGATACGCTTATGGTTTAATTAAAACCATGCCCAATAGTTTCTCGCAGTCTGATTTAAATAAAAATAAATATTTACCTCCAGACATAGCTCAAAGTATGAATCAGCATTTTCAAAATAATATGCCGGCTCATTTGAAACAGTACTTATCTAGTATCACTACTGGCTATGTTCCTAGAGGCATGCAAGATTCGATTGCTAAGGAACTCAAAAGAAACCTACCCGATCATTTAAAGGGTTACTCTGATGCCTATGTTGAACAAAGCATCATGAATCCTATGATTAAAAGCCACTCCCAACCCTCGCATGTTAATCTAGCAGCAAAGCCTCCAATTCCATCTCAACTTAGGCGCGATCATTCAATGCCGGTCGGCGAACAACACACAGTTGAACTAAATACATTGCCAGTTGCTGCTAAACAAATGTTTGCAAATGAATCGCCGCAGTCGCAGCCCGGAGTAACTCAATCGCCATATGATTTCATAATGAATCCGGAAGTTAAGAAAAGTAAAACTCCCCTGCCAGGCTTGCCGGGACTTCCAGCGAGTATGAATAAACTACTAATAGGCCTGGGCTTAGTTTTTGTATTAATTATTTTTATTGTCGTTATTTCTAGCTTAATTAAAGGCACTTCAAACACTCCGGCACTAACTAGTGTCCTTCAAGACCAAACTGAAATCATACATATTGCTACAAATGCCTCTGATGTCAGCTCACTGTCTTCTAGTTACAAAAATTTTATAGCAACTACGCAAGTTAGCCTCGGTAGTGCCAGTAACCAGTTAACTAATTATCTAACTATTAACGGCGTTAAGGTTTCACCTGCCGCTCTTACCTTGAAGGAAAGTTCATCAACTGATCAAACTCTAGCTACAGCTAATAGCAACGGTGATTACAGCCAGGTATTTGACCAAGTTATGACGACCGAGTTAACTACTTATGTTACTGATTTGAGTAATGCTAACAAAGAAATTAAAGGTGTTCACGGAAAAGCATTACTTAGAAACTTCTTTGACCAGGAAGAATTGCTCTACACTCAATTATCGCAAGCCAGCAGCTCACAGTGAATCGTTCACTAAATTGTAGCTGTGTCTAATAAAACCCTTAACTTCTTCCCACTCAAGTTGCCCTGTCAAAACTAAGCTGTTCCAGTGCTTTTTATTTAGATGGTATCCTGGCATAACCTCGTCGTATTTGTCCCTAAGTAGAACTGCCAAAGCTGGGTCGCATTTTAAACTCAGCTGAACTGGTAACTTACCCTCTCTGATTAAGGCGAACATTTTACTTTTATTGTCTGGGTCTGGCTTTGGACCAACTTTATACACTGCCACACCTTCGCCGAAAGGATAATCTAACCATGAATTTGGCATTGATAAAATGTAGACTTCTACAGTTTTATGATCCATGAGATATATTTCTACTTATTGTTTTTAAACCAATCTAAATAATATTGTAGCTCGGCAATACTTGCTTGAATATCATCAAATGCTCGGTGCACTTCCTTTTTCTCATATACAACATCAAATTTGCTTGCCATAAGAATCTTGAATGAGCTTACATCAAGCATCCGGTAGTGTAGTTTTAAATCCAATGCCGGGAACCACCTTTTAATAAATGCTCGGTCGTTATGAATACTATTCCCTGCTAGAACTGCCGGCTCATCGCCAAAATTATCCTCAATTAGCCTAATTAATTCTTGTTCTACTAAACCAATCTCTTTACCTGCATCTAATTTATTAAGGAAATCATCACGGTTAGCTGGAAAATCTGCCCACCAGTTATTTTTTTGCATTCGCTCAACTACTAACTCTTTGGACTGAACAACTGTTGTTTCGTAGCTGGCCAATGTTTTAAAATCGAAATCCGTAATTTCACAGGCAACTTCTAAAATGACATCTTCGTTCGGACTCAGGCCAGTCATCTCTAGATCGACCCAAAACAGTTTTGTCGCTTTTCTATGCTTATCTATCATTTAACTAAAATGATAACAAACTTTTCCCTGCTTTTTTAGAAAATACTTTTTTTAGTTTGACTCTCGAGCCTTACTTAAAGCATCAGAGTACCATTTTAGATCTTCGAGTAGTCCTGTTAGCGCAACTTGTGGTGAGTAGGGATTAGCTTTTACTGTTTCTGCCAAATTACCTTCATCATCAATGATGTCACTCATGCCACTGATTGAGAGCGAGGATGGCGCCGGTATAATTGCTGCCTTACTTTCAGATAGAATTTCCTTTAGATCAGTTGCAGCTCTGGCTCCACCATTAGCACCATGCGAAACAACTGCTGCTGGCTTCTTTAATAATTCAGTCGTTAAAAAATCCAGAGAATTCTTTAAAACTCCAGGAATAGAGTGGTTATATTCTGGTGTAACAAAAATGTAGGCGTCAAAACTATTTAATTTATCAGTCCATTTTTTTACCGCAGGTTCGATAACTCGATTCGGATTATATCTAGGGGATATCGGCTCATTGAAAAATGGCATCGGATAGTCTATTAAATCAACTAATTCTGCTTCAACCCCTTCAACTTCGCTAGAAACGTTTACAACCCATTTGGCTTGTTTTGGGGTTTGACGTCCTTCTCTTGTGGCACCAACTACTACTGCTAATTTCATATTTCCTCCGTTTATGCTATATTTTATATAGTTACGTATACATCATATATCTAACACTATACATTGTAAAGTTATGGCAAATTTAATCACTAAGAAACCAATTGAACCCCATATTGGGTGTATTGAATCCGCAATGCATATCATTGGCAGTAAATGGACGGCACTTATACTAAGAGATCTTTTCACCGGACCTAAGAGATTCTGTGAACTTGAAAAGTCAGTTGGGAATATTAATCCTAGAACGCTATCACAGAGACTAGACGATTTAGAGGAACATGGCATCATCACAAAACTGTCGTTTAACGAAGTACCACCTAGAGTTGATTATGAACTGACTAAAAAGGGGCAAGATCTACTGCCAATATTAAAACAAATGGCAAGCTGGGGCACCAAATACTCTTACTAAGACTTTTCTTTAAATTCTAGGGCTGCCGAATTAATACAGAATCTCATGCCAGTTGGTTGATCTGGTGCATCCCTAAAAACATGACCCAAATGACTGCCGCAGTTAGCGCAGGCTACTTCGACTCTAGACATACCTAGACTTCTATCCTCTGTCAGTTTAACAGCGCTTGTATCACTTGGATCATTAAAACTAGGCCAGCCTGTGCCGCTATCAAACTTGGTATCACTATTAAATACTACTGCCCCGCAAGCGGCACAAGTATAGTCCCCGCTTTTATCGTTATGAAGTAGCTGGCCACTGAATGGAGCTTCCGTACCTTTTTCTCTTAATATATGGTACTGCTCTTTAGTTAATTTATTCTTCCACTCTTCGTCGCTTAGCTTCATAAAACCTACTTTTTAGTATCAGGTGCTTCTTCTAATTTTAATAATTTTATCACTATGTACATGGTAAATAGGACGAAAATAAATATTATAATTGCATAAACTAAAGCACCCCAGCCAAACTGGGCGCTCCGACCATTGAAATGCAGCGTAAAAACTCGAGCACTCAATGCGGTTCCGAACAAAAGCTGGGTTAGCGGATCAATGAAACTCTGCACTAGTTGTTTTACTAACGTCTGAACCTGAGTACCTAGAACAAAACCTATAATTAGACCGACTACTGCGTGCTGTTTTAAAAATCCTAAGAAATTACTAACTGGACTTATGTCCTGTGCAACTCCAACTACAACTTTTGGTCTTGATGCTTTAGGCTTTCTTGGACTTGTTGCCGATTCAAACCTTAAATTACCAGCTGTAGTTACAACTGTTGGACGTTCATTTTTTTTCTTACGACTTGCCATTTATTATTTATCCTATATAAACTAATTTACATTTTATCAGGTGCTGGTATACCAAGTGTAGCTAAACCATTTTTAATTGTATCAGCGTAAAGCGAAATCAAGCTCAGACGCTGTTGTTGCCTGGGATCTCCTAGAACACGGTTGTTTTCATAAAATCTATTAAAGCTTTGGGCTAACTCATATAAATAAGTGCATATATGATGTGGCATTAGCTCGTTTATTGCCTTGTCGCAAACTTCACTAAATTCGCTAATTTTACTAAGGAGCTTACGTTCCTCGTCGTCTATATCGGCGACATTTAATTGATTTGGGGTGCTTCCAGCTTTTGAGATTATTGAAACTGCACGAGCTCTTGCGTATTGCAGATAAGGTCCACTATTTCCTTCTAGGGCAACTGACTCATTTAAGTCGAAGACTATGTCTCCGCCCAATCTCTGCTTCATTAAAGAATATCTAATTGCCGCCATAAATATCTCGTCTTTTACTAGAGTTTCTGGAAAAGCTAATTCAACAGCCTCTTTAATATCACTTATGAATTGTTTAGCTGTATAGACTTGACCGCTTCGGCCGCTCATTTTACCTGTGCTTAATCCTAAGTGACCGTGCGTAATATGAACAGTTTTGTCGGCTAGATTTGGCTTAATTTGCTTAAGTGCTGCTAGCATTACTTTAAAATACTCAAGCTGCTGATGGTCAGTAATAATAATTGAGCGGAAAGCTTCCGGGTAATCTTTATCTTTTAGCTCAGCCAGTCCTAAATCTTTTGCTTCGTAGGTTGGCAGGCCCTGAGCATTTATAAATACCCTGGTATGTAAGCCGATGCTTTCGCCGTCAAATATTATTGCTCCTTGGCTCTCACTAAAAACCTTACCGATATTTTCTTTAACTGAAGTCAGTCCAACTTGTGACGTGACACTCTCAAAATATCTTTTACTGAAAGTAATATTTAGTTCGCTGAATATTTCATCGAAATTTGAAAAACTTACTTCTTTACCTAGTTCATATATCCGATCAATCTGCTCATCTTGTTTGCTATAAATTAGACTGTTTATTAATTTAATTTCCGCCGCATCTGACTCGCTTTCTTCGTAACTTTTAGTGCCATATGCATAGAATTCACCAATATCTTTTTTATTATTGATAATATCTTCTAGTTTTGCATCTGCTTGCTCGCCTAAACGCTTTTTTATTGCCCAGACAGTTTTAGCAACATGCAGTCCCACATCCCCGTGATAAGATAATCGCTCTACCTTAGCTCCAGCTAACTCGAAAAGTCTTGCCACTGAATCACCAACTATAGACATATAGACGTGTCCGAGATGCATTTCCTTAAATGGATTGGCATTTCCAAACTCAACTAATACTTGCTTGTCGCTGAATTCCTTATTACTTTTCTTGTTTACAATTTCATACAAACTACTTGTCGTAAGCGTTATATTTATAAAGCCAGGACCGGCACTAGACACTGATTGAATTAGTCCACTACCGAACTCATTTAGTTTGCCTATAATAGCCTGGCTAATATCACTAGGCTTTTGTTTCAGTTTAGGTGACAGCGTAAGAGCAACATTAGTTGAGTAGTCACCAAATTTTTCATCGACTCTTGTTAGATTAACTTCTGGCTCCAATTCAAAAAGTTCTTGGCAGGCTCTTTTAATTAAAAACTCTATCTCTTCTTTCATATCATCAAGTTTAACAGATAAGATTACTTTTTTAATTTCAGCCTAATTTATTAAGCTAATTTTCTTTCGATCCCAACATATTCGAGCCTTGCCAAAGCAAGTTGTATATCGCTAGCAGTAAAATAAAAAACGATACAACATCGATTACCATGGTTGAATATGAAAATATATGGGTAACGCGGTTAGAAATATCAAATAGAAGTCCGCCGGGGTTAGTAAATACATTCCAGCTACTCCATCTCAAGTCTCTGCCAAAATAGACTGCTACGCTTGAGATAAATAGTGTTAAACCAATCCAAAAAGCCGAAACCTTACCACTGAATCTTTTCCTAAGTTCAATGTGGATCAAATATAGACTACTAAATCCAAGTATTACTCCAGTGTAAATAAATGATGTCAGCATCGTAGTATCAAAAATTAAGTTCGATTGCCCAAAGTCTTGTATATGTATAAAATCACTGATCATGTAGAAACTATTAGGTAAAAAGACTAGCCAAAGGAAACTAAGTGTTAGTGCTTCCCAGCTAGACCATAGCTTGTTTCTTAGTACCTTGATCAAGCGAAAAGCAAAAACTAAAGGTAGCCAGGCCAGGAACAAATTAAGCGTTAAGTAATCAAAATATAAACTATGGTCATGAATTGCTCTATATGCAAAAAGGGCCTCACTCAGCAGAGACGAAGCGAGAACAGCTATTATAAATTTCGACCTAGGTGATGACCAGTTTAGTGCCACAGTAATAAGTATAAACCTAATAGATAAAATTACTGATTAAGCAACTGTTTTATCTTCTCTACTAAAAAGACCGGGGTTGGGTCCAGTCCATTTAAAAGAGCCGTGTACAAAGAAACATATTCGACAAAATTTGACGTCCAAACAAGCTGCTCGATCAAGCTATCACCCTCAGGGGTTACAACTTTAGGTACTGGTCTTTTCCCGGATAAAAGTTGCTCGCTTATCACAAATCTTTTTTGGACTCTTTCGTGTTCTAGGTTTGATCGTATTTCAACAACTGAATATGGCTTAAGTTTTGGTTGTGCATCCCAGCCAGTAAATTCATTATGATTGAACTCTGGGTATTGATTTACCCAAGCAACATTTTTAGCATTTTCATTTAAGCAAATTTTGAACTTATTAGCAGCCGGAAATAACTTAGGACCGCTATAGACAACCACCGAATTTCCAATTAGCTCAAGCGCCAGACTCTTAGCCGGATTATCCTTAGTTGGAATCTCTGGCAGCCAAGTCTGATTTTTCCCATTTAACCAGTCTCCACTAGTTTTTAGCTCATCTAGCTTGCCATTTTCCACTAAATTTAACTTCTCAAAGATAGTTACGAAGGCATTGATGAAATAAAATGTACACATTCTGGGCTGAATACCACTTGGAATAACAAATAATGGATAATTCTTGGTTTTTGCAATCTCCTCTAGCTTGCCGCTACAACAAATTACGATAATTTTGGCACCCTTATCCTCTGCTTCTTGGAGAGCCGAAAGAGTTTCCTCAGTATTACCAGAATAACTCGATGAAATAACCAAGCTATTTAGATTTACATAGCT
>Ga0182030_10026170_pt1 | contig 10579 bp, 7 predicted proteins | sample 812S3MmetaG_FD_121299 | JGI IMG/M metagenome (GOLD analysis project Ga0182030, IMG submission 121299) | Permafrost microbial communities from Stordalen Mire, Sweden - 812S3M metaG (Illumina Assembly) | ecosystem: Environmental > Terrestrial > Soil > Wetlands > Permafrost | place: Sweden... | reverse complement strand
GATCGACGTAGAACGTGCTCAGCACGTCGAGTCCCAAAGCCGCACCGACGAACCAGGGTGCGGCCAACGCCGACGTCGATCGTACGTGGCGAAATCCGAAACTGAGCTCCATCATGTGGGCCAGATCGCGGTCGAAAACGCGGAGGACCACTGGCACGTGCTCCCAGCGCTCGCCCAACGATTCTCGGATGGCCAGACCGGACTCAATATTGGTCAAGTCCGCACTGGTGAGCACCGCTACGGCGATGGCGTCGTGGAGATTCACCATCCGATGGGTGTGCACCTGGGTGGCATCGGCGATGACGACGGGGACGCCGATGGAGCGAGCTTGGGCCAAGTAGCGGTTGTTGGCGTCGCGTTCGATCACCACTACCCGTTGGCCCTGAGCGACGAGTCCTCGCGCCACGCTGATGCCCACCGATCCCAAACCAATGACGACCACGTGGTCAACCATGCCCGGTACTTCGCGGCGGCCGAGCGAGCGCTCAATCCGTCGGCTCACCAAAATGTTGGTCAAGAGGGCGAAGGTCGCCGACACCAGGGTGACGCCAAGAGCGATCAAGAAGATGCCGAACACCCGCATGGCTGGGCTCTGGGCCATGAAGGAGTAGTCGCCGTACCCGACGGTAGCCACGGTCTCCATGGTGAAGTAGGCCGAGTTGAGAAGGCCCAGATGCCCCTGACCCCGAGGCAGTCGATAGGCGAGATGCATGACAATCGTGGCCGCCACCAACAGTGCGAAGAGGCTGGCCAAGACAATGGCAAGGGACTTGTTGCCTTCTTCGAGCGCCACCGACGCTTGCCGCATCACGCGGTTGGTGAAAGCGAGCTTGCGTCGCGGGATGTCAGCTGGCTTGATGGCTTCGATCCCTTGCCGGGATAACTCCTCAATTGTGCCGAACACGGCTACCCGGTCGCCGACATCCAATGGATGATCTCGACCCGGACACTTCGCCATTTCGCCGCCGTCCTTGGGCATGATGGCCACCGGTGCCAGGTTTCCGAAGTGTCCCCGAAAGGTGGGATGAGCTCCAACAAAATCAGTCACCTCGAATTGCGTGACCGCGAAAAGCTCTCCGGCCAGCTCAATATCATGCGCCGGTCGGCGCAAGCAGGCTTCGACGAAGGAGGGCGCGGCCAACTGGGCGACATCGAGCACGCTGCCCTCACCCGTCACGCGCTCCAACGCTTTGGCCACGTTGGGGTTGGCTAGCTGCGCCACGATTGTGACGTCGGACCGTAACTCCCGAACTCTCAGCGCGGTCTCCAAGGTGTGTATCTCATCGAGCTCGGTGCAGACAACAGCCACGGCGCGATCGAGTCCAGCTTCTTCCAAGCCCTCGCCCAGGTGGGCACTGCGCTTGATGTGCTGCACCCCCCAATCAGCCAGCTTGCGGGCAAAGCGAGGATCAGCGTCGTCATCGACTACCACCACGGACGTCCCGCTGAAGTGGAACTGCTCCACGGTGCGGAGGCCAACTCCTTGAAGGCCACAAACGATGACGTGACCTGTCGTCACCGGCTTCGTCCCCTCATCCACCTGAGCATGTTGCCAAGTGGAATGGTCGTTGTGGTTGCCGGACCATTAAATCTGCGTGACTGTCCTCATGGCATTGAGCGGAAGGTACCGATTCGCGTGCGCCTCGGGACCGGTCTCCTGATCTTTGCCGGTGGTCAAATCTCCCAGAAGCGAGTCTTGATGATCTGACGATCATCGGACCGACGGACATTGATGAATTCAGTCACACCGGCGATAACGGCTGGCCCCACAGATGTCGTCGTCTTTCGAGCGAGACCTTCAGATGGAGCAAGGGCGAAAGACAAGGCGAACATGATTGGAAAAGCCAAAACTGCGGCCTGGAACGCACCCAACACTGGGTGCAGCCTGCACCATGCCGCCTGCCGAATCCGCCACGAACGGTATCTTGCCACCGCAAAAGGCTATCGCCAGGCCGTGCACGATGCGTGCTGTTGATCCACCCTTGGCCGGTTGGTGCCCTAGGAGCTCGATCACGTTTCGAGAGACCTGTCGTGAGTAGATTTGGGCGAGTTCTATGACCACATTCTTGGGGGATGTCCGTTGGGCGCTTCGGTCCTGGGGCGCTGGTCTCTCGTTTGTGGGCTTCTTCGTGATCTTCTACATCGCGCTCGTTGCCGCGTACTCAAATAGACACACAGTGCTTCTCGGCGCACTGCTCGGACTTTTCAATGTCGGATTCTCGGGTACGCAGCGGATTTGGTACCTCCGTTCATATCGAAGCGAACGATTTGAATTGCGTGAAATATGGAGACTGACCGGATCCTTCTTCTGGCAATTCGTGCGTCTTGGTCTGTTGTGCTTCTTTCCTATCGTCCTTCTGAATGCGATTTACATCGCGGTTGAAGCTCACAAATACCCCCATGGTCACCTCCCGAAAGCACCGCTTGGATTGACATTGGCAAGTCTTGGGCTCGTTGTGATTCTCGATTTTGCACTCACATTCGTGGTTCCGGCGCTTGCCTTTTCAACCACATCGGCGATTGCAGCGCTCCGAACGGGAATCCGGATGATCGGCCAAACATGGCCGTCATCCGGTTGGTACGTCTTCGCCCCTGGACTAACCGTCTCGCTTGTATCACTCCTTGTGTCAACGCATGCGCTTGCAGGATGGGGTCGGCCGGTTCTGCTGGTCTTAGGAGGAATGGTTGCGCTTCTCTTCAGGGGGGCGATCGTGCCGTTCTACCTCCGCATCCACCCTGAGGTGGGCAACTTTGGATCGGCCCACCAGAAGGTGAAAAAGCACATTTCGCCCGTCGACTGGAATCGCCCTGAGGGCCAATAGTCGGGGAGCGGCGAGATTTCGCTAGGTCGATAGACAATGACGTGGTCAGTTGTCTCTGGTTTGGCCCCCTGTTCCGCCTATGCATGTTGCCAAGTGAAATGGTTCCTGTGGTTGCCGGATCATCAATTCTGCGTTGCTACCCCAGAAGGCGCTAAAGAGTGGGCAGCGTTTTCTCAGGTCGGCTCCCATCTCCATCCGTCGTTGTCTTCACAAGTGATTGTTTCGCCATCTCCGGCAGTCCCTGTTACCCCGTGGTCATCGTCTCGGCAATATTCACCCGGTTCGTAGCAAGTTCCTTCATCACTTATGGGAGTGAATCCGGTCGGAGCAGGGGCAGGAGCCACAGTGACCGGAACCGTCGTGGGCGGCGGTGGTGGGGGGAGTGTCGTCGTAGGCGGCGGAGGCGGTGAGGTCGTCGTAGTTGTAGTCGTTGGCGGAATCGTGGCTGTCGTCGTAGTCGTCGCCGGGGCGTGGCAAAGGTTCACGACTTTGACAGCTTTGTGCCCTTGACGGAGGGCATAGTCGACTTTGTGAATTCTGACCACGGTTCCCTTTTGCATATTCGGACACCGGTCAGTGACTCGTAGGTGGGCGGATTTGCACGCAGTCAATTCAGATTTCGTGACTTTCTTATGACCATTGGCGACCTTTTCGCACTCCGTGACTTGTGCGTGCGCTCGGGAGTTGTTGGCGGTGATTGCTCCAGATGCGGGAGCGGCGAAGGCCAAAACTGACAGCCCCAAAGTTCATGCGAAACCGATACCGGCCCACTTCATTCCCCCCACCCCCTCCGCCAGCGCAATGCCGACGAGACCCAATGTCTACCAAACGAGCGTTTGGGATGCTTGAAAATGCATTTCTTCGAATCTTCAATGACCCGTCATTACCGGAGGGGACCGGAGCTGAATGGCATGAATTGCGGCCATGCCAAATTCCACGCACTTGAAGAATTCGGGACGAGACAATCAGTCGAATGACGATGGGGCTAGGGTCAGTCAGAGATCGGGGGAAAAGAAATTGAGCTTGCTACGAGGCTTGCTACCGAGGCCAGTTCGGCGTGCGATTCACCCAATCCGCAGCACAGCGGGTTCGATGAAACGGCGAGCCACCCCTAGGGCGGTACGCAAAGTCCAGTACGCCAGGCACCCTGTTGGTACTGCAACAACAAGACTCGGACGATCCATAAGACGATCAATCTTCAAATAGGCAGAACGGTCTTCGCGCGGCCAAGAATTTACATCGCCTGGTGACCTGAAGTCCCCGGTCTACTCAGACATTGCGTCGATGGCACCTTCAGTCGATTCATTTTGGTGACCCAAATACCCTGAGTAGCCTGAAACATTTAACTGGGGGCTGTAGCTCAGTGGTTAGAGCAGGGGACTCATAATCCCTCGGTCGTGGGTTCGATCCCCACCAGCCCCACTCGATGCGGTAAACCCCATTTAGTGGACCACTTGGGGTTGACCTTGACGCCTCGGGTACATTGCTGACCGCATGAGCGCGCTGGTCATTTTTTCTCCCGACGTGCGGCGCTTGGCGAGTTTTTATCAACGTGTGCTGGGGGCGCAACCGACGATTGAGGGATCGGGCGACATTCGATTGCGCACTGATCTTGATGAGGTGCTGATTCACTCCATGCCTAAAAAGATTGCGGCACAGATCGCTATCAGTGTTCCGCCGGCTCCTCGCTCGGACTCGCCGATCAAACCGGTCTTTGAGGTTGCTTCGCTTTCAGATGCGCTGGAGCATGTCGAAGCGGCAGGAGGCGTGGTGACCACATTCACCTTTCGACACGAAGGCCTCACGCGGCACGATGTGCTTGATCCCGACGGAAACGTTATTCAGCTACGAAGTGAGGACTGAGTCCGACAAGCCCGGCGTCGGTGAGGAGCCGGCGCTCATCGAGCTTGCTGCTGTTGGTGAGGGGAAGTTCCTCGACCAGCACGATGCGGTCGGGCAGCATGGTGTCAGGAAGTTGCCGGCGGGTGGATTGGCGAAGGTCGAGGGAGCTTTGCGGGTCGTCGGTGACGATGAAGGCTGCAATTCCGAGTTGTCCCTCATTGTCGAAGGTCACGCACGCCGCGGCCGAGACGCCGTTCAGGTTGCGCAAAGTGTCACCGAGCTCGATGAGCGAAATGCGGACTCCACTGCGATTGATGACGCGGTCGGCCCGATCAACGTAGACGTAGTCGCCGGACGCGTCGCGGTAGACGAGATCACCCGTGCGGTAGAGCGTCTCGCCGTCGACCAGGTCGGTGCGTAGAACTTCGGATGTGAGATCGGGGGATCCCCAATAGCCGGTCATGAGTTGGTCGCCGCCGATGAAGAGCTCGCCGACGGTGTCGGGCTCATCAACCAGTTGACTGCTCTCGTCGAAGAGATGGAACGTCACTCCATCGTGCGGTTGACCCATGGTGATGGTGCCGGTCTTCACCATCTCCGGCGTGACTCGTTTGTGAGTAACGGCGATGGTGGACTCGGTCGGACCGTAGCGGTTGAAGATCGTCACCTGGGGTGCCACCGCCCAGAACGCCTCAATGTCGGCGGCCGAACTGGCTTCGCCGCCCAAGGCGATGAGCTCCAGCGAGGTGTCGGACATCGTTGAGAGTTCGGGGCTGTTGAGAAGGAGTCGCAAGTAGCTCGGTGAAAAGCCGGTGTACGTGATGCCTTCGTTCGCTACGGCACGAAAGAACGTACGAGGGAACAACAAGGCGTCACGGGGGCGAATGACGATGGATCCTCCACTGCACAGCGTCGGGAAGAGCGTGCCAAAGGAGCCGTCGAAGTGGAACGGCGAGACGCACAGGGTGCGGGTCTCGGGTCCGATTGACAGTGCATCAACCGTGTCGGCGACGGCCGCGGCGAAGGCCGGTCGACCAATGAGGACTCCGTTCGGCGTTCCGGTCGTGCCGGAGGTGTAAATGATGTAGGCGCCGATGTTGGGATGTGAATGGGCGGGATGAAGGCTGCCGGGTGGATGCTGTGCTTCGGACGCAGCCAGCTCGCCGAAATTGTCAGTGTTGATGACGACGGTTGGCGCACAGTCTCTGACGATGACCCCTTGGCGGGCCACCGGATCGCTGACCGAGAGCGGGACGAAGATGGCGTCGAGCCACAGTGTGGCCAAAGCGGCGACCACGAAGTCGACTGAGTTGGGGAGCAACAGGGCGACACGATCGCCTTCTGTCACGCCGCTCGCGGCCAAGGCGGTAGCCATTCGGGCCGCATGGGTGATGAGTTGGTCGTAGGTGAGTTCACGCTCCGTGTCCTTGACCGCTGATCGGTGCGGTGCGGTGCGTGCGTGTTCGGCAATGGCCGCCAGCACATCGGGAGCGCTCAAGCTGGCGCCTTCACTGTGGGGAAGGTTGGGCGCCCCGAACGAGGATGCCCGGGGGTTCGCCGGTGTGGACGCCGTCTTCAAAGGTGGGAGTGCCGCGTTTGATGGTGGCGGAGTATCCATGAGCGGACTGGAGCAGGCGGCGCCCGCCGGCCGGGAGATCGGTGGCGACCATCGGCGGGGCGCAGCCGAGGGCGTCGAGATCGATCACGTTGAGGTCGGCTAGGTAGCCCGGGGCCACGACGCCGCGGTCGAGCCAACCAAAGTGGGCGGCCGGGCGTTGGGCCATCTGGTGGACCACCGCTTCGGTGGGGATGCTGGTTTCGTTGGCCGCAGCGCGATCACGGGCCCAGATGGAGAGGTAGCTGGTCGGCATGCTTCCGTCGCAGATCTGGCCACAGTGAGCGCCCGCGTCGGAGAGTCCGAACATGGCCACGGGTGAGGTGATCATTTCGTAGATGGCATTGAAGTTGCCCTCGAAGAAATTGAACATTGGCGTGTAGATGAGTTGGCGGCCTTCGTTTTGGAGCTGCACGTCGAAGGCGAACTCGGCCGGATCGACACCCGCTCGCCGGGCCTGGGCACCCAGTGACTGGGTGGCGTCGAGGTTGTAATTGACCGGGTCTTCAAGGATGTACATCTCGTCGAAGCGGCCGAAGAAGGCCAAGCCGGCGAAGGCATCCGTTCCCGAGGTGAGGTGGCGATGGCCGTCGATCATGCGCTGGCGCAGGTCGGGGTTGGCCAGGGCCGCTACTCGTTCCGGGAGGGGGAGCCCGGCGATTTTTTGGTAACCGCGGGTGGGGGTGAACACGTTGACCGAGGCTTCGAGTCCCAGGATCACGCCGATGGGGCGAGGGGCTACCTGGGCCTTGACGTCGAGTCCTTCATGGTGGAGCGATTCGGCCAGCGCCATAAGATCGCGCCAGCGCCCCGGTGCTTCGGAGTCTTGTTGCACCGTGTAGCTGACGGGGCGTCCGCTGGTTCTGGCGAATTCGGAGACGAGTGCGAACTCGGCTTGCGCGAAGGCGTCGTCGGTAGTGCGGTAGCAGTCCGAGAGGAGCTGAAAGACCCCTTGGCCGTGGTCGCGGAGCACTCGGGCCAGGGTTGCGAGCTCGGGAGCTTTGGCGCGCAAGGTGCCGAGATTGTCGCCTTCGCTGGTGCGATGCCGATCGGTACGTGAGGTGGAGACGCCGATGCCACCTGCCTCGAGTCCTTGGCGAAGGAGCACGGCCATCTGATCGAGTTCGGTGTCGCCCGGATGCTCGGCTGGGTCGGCACCCCGCTCTCCCATGACGAAGGCGCGGAGTGCGGCGTGCGGGACATGGGCCCCGACGTCGAGTGTGCGTGGTTGGCGCTCCAGTGCACTCAGGTACTCAGGGAAGGATCCCCAATCCCACTGCAGACCTTCGTGGAGCGCGGTGCCAGGGATGTCTTCGACGCCTTCCATCATGGCGATCAACCAGTCGTGTTTGTCCGGTGCCACCGGGGCAAAACCCACGCCGCAGTTACCCATGGCCACGCTGGTCACTCCGTGGTGAGCCGATGGGGCCATCAGCGGATCCCAGGTCGCTTGGCCGTCGTAGTGGGTGTGGGGATCGACAAAGCCTGGCGTCACGAGGCGGCCATCGGCGTTGAGTTCTCGTCGTCCTTTGGAGATGTCGTGGCCGACCTCGGTGATGCGGTCGCCGACCACAGCAACGTCGGCGTGACGTAAGGCCCCTCCGGTGCCGTCGGCCAAGAGGCCACCTCGGATGACGAGGTCGGCTGGCATCAGCTGGTCAGCGCCCAACGGCGGAGAGGTTTGCGAGCTTGATCGAGCGTTTGGAACTGCGCATCGGTCAGCGTGATATCGGCGGCGGCGCAGTTCTCTTCGAGGTGTTCTACGGATGAGGTACCCGGGATGGGGAGCATCACGGGAGAGCGGCGTAGGAGCCACGCCAGGCACACCTGCGACGTCGTGGCGTTCAATTCATGCGCGACCTGGTCCAAGGGACTGCCGGGTTGCGACAGCTTCCCGCTGCCGAGTGGGAACCACGGGATGAAGCCGATGCCGTGTTGTTGGCAGAAGTCGAGCACGTCCTCGGCGGAGCGCTGCGCAATGTTGTATTGGTTCTGGACACTGACGATGGGGACGACCATCTGGGCCGATTCGATCTGCGCCACGCTGACTTCCGACAGGCCGACTTCAGCCACCTTCCCTTCGTCGCGCAGTTCTTTGAGGAGACCGAATTGGTCCTCGGCTGGCACATTGGGGTCCACCCGGTGGAGCTGGAACAAGTCGATGCGTTCGACTCCGAGGCGGACCAGGCTGCCTTCGCATTGCTGGCGCAGGTACTCGGGACGACCAACGGGCGCCCACTGGCCTGGACCTTGACGAGTCAGCCCAGCCTTGGTGGCGATCTTGAGGTTCTCGGGGTAAGGGTGGAGGGCCTCGCGGATGAGCTCCTCGGACACGTTAGGTCCGTAGGAATCGGCGGTGTCGATCAGGTCGATGCCCAACTCTGTGGCTCGCCGGAGCACGGCCAGAGCGCCGTCGTGGTCGCTCGGAGGTCCCCACACGCCGGGTCCCGGCAGCTGCATGGCGCCGAAACCGAGCCGGTGGACCGTGAGCGAACCCATAGTCAGTGTGCCGGATTGGTCAACCATGGCTCTTCCTCCCTCGTCTCACGCATACCGTTGGTTGGCGTGCCAGATGTTGCGCAAAACCACCGGATGTAGGCGCCGATGAAGCTTACCGGGCGCTCTAGCTGGGCCGACGCAACGAAATGGCAACCGCAATTGAGCATCGGTCCCCAGGAGGAGGGCGTAGCGTATTTGATGGGCATGGGCGAAAAAGGGGTCGGCGAAACCATGAAATTGCAGTGTCCACTCCTGCTCTCTGGCACGGTCATTGCTGGCTGGGGTCGGTGCGGCGTGCCACCGCGCCGGGAGACATGACCGAATTCGCCATCGTCGGTCTCGGATCATGGGGACTGTGCGTCTTGGAACGGACCGTGAGTCGGGCCCGACTTTCCGAGGGGCCGATCCGGGTCCATGTGGTCGAGCCCGGTCAACTCGGGGGCGGGGTATATGCCACCGAGCAGCCCGATTATCTGGTGTTGAACAACGCGTGCGGGCAGCTGTCGCTCTATGCCGCAACCGACAACGCGATGCCGCCGCCCTACGCCATCGGACTCCATGAATGGGCCGTGGCAGAGGGATATGCATGGGAGGGCCACCGCTGCGTTCGGGGAGCTCGCGGCGGTACGCCGATTTTGGCGATTGACTACTTGCCACGTCGACTGATGGGCGAGTACTTGCTGTGGTGTTACGACGCATTGGTGGCCGATGCCCCCGCCAATCTTGAGATCGTGCGCCATCGGGCGGCAGCCACCGACATCGTCCCGCAACTAGGTGGGCGCGAGGCCGTCCTGCTGAGCGATGGCCAAACCATCGTGGTCGACCACGTGATCCTCACCTCCGGACACACCTTCAACGTGGAGGGAGGTCGGGACGCAGGCGACGTGCACTACCTGCGGCCCTACCCAGTGGACTACTTCGATGTCTCATTGCCACCGGGTGCACCGGTCGCGGTGGCCGGTATGGGGCTGGTGGCTTTCGACATGGTGACAGCCCTGACGGTCGGACGCGGCGGCACCTTTCGTGGCGAAGGCAATCGGTGGCGCTACGAGCGCAGTGGGCGCGAGCCGAACGTGTACCTGTACTCCCGATCCGGTGTGCCATATTGCGCCAAGTCGGCCCATGGCGTGGACCCGACAGGCGATTACCAGCCGGTGGTGTGCACGCCCGAGGAGTTTGCTGGGTTGACCAATCCTGGCGGGTCGAAGGTTCGACGCAAGGTGGACTTCCGCCGAGATCTGCTGCCGCTGCTCTACGCCGAGATGCAAGCTCGCTATCACACCCACGCCGCCTTCTTGGCTGGTGGTGTCGAACGTTCGACGCTTGAGCGAGACCGGTTGCGCGACGGGTGGGTGTCCCGACGCTACGAAGAGGCAGTGGCCGATCAGGAGACGCGCTATGGCCGCTTTGACCCGTCCAGCTACGTCTTTGCCGGTGCCGGACGGCACTACACCTCGAGCCAGGACTACCAGGCGCAGTTTTACGACATGGTGGCGGCCGATCTCGATGAAGCCCTGATGGTGGGCGGCAGTCCGGTCAAGGCGGCTCAGGAAGTGTTGCGCATTCTGCGGGACCAACTGCGTTCGGTGATTGAATTCGGCGGGCTCTCCCTCGAGTCGTACATCGACTTCCAGTCGAATGTGCGCGGTCGGATCAATCGCCTGGAAGCGGGACCGCCTCCGATGCGTTCGCAACAATTGCTGGCCTTGATCGACGCCGGAGTGGTCCATGCACCGTTCGGACCTAATCCGGACGTGCGGGCAGTAGCTGGCGGTCGGACGGCATTGCGCTCGACCCAGCT
>Ga0182030_10026168_pt1 | contig 10579 bp, 4 predicted proteins | sample 812S3MmetaG_FD_121299 | JGI IMG/M metagenome (GOLD analysis project Ga0182030, IMG submission 121299) | Permafrost microbial communities from Stordalen Mire, Sweden - 812S3M metaG (Illumina Assembly) | ecosystem: Environmental > Terrestrial > Soil > Wetlands > Permafrost | place: Sweden... | reverse complement strand
GGATTCCGCGTGTCGGAATGGAAGTAGTGGTCCAGTTTATCAATGGCGATCCCGACCGTCCGCTCATCACCGGATGCGTCTATAACAACCTCAATCCCGTGCCCTATCCGCTTCCCGCCAACAAGGAGTGGAGTGGAATTAAAACGCGTAGCACGAAGGGCGGCACGCAGAATAATTACAACGAAATTCGGCTGGTCGATAGCATCGGCAGTGAGCTATTCCGGATGCAGGCCGAAAAAGATCTCCACATTTTCGTAAAGCATGATCGCAACGAGTTGATCCTGAATGATCGTTTTCTCAAAGTTGTCGGCGACAAGCATGAAAGAGTCCAAGGCGACAAATACATCACTATTGAAGGCGATCATCAGGAGCACGTCAAAGGCGACTACGACGTAAAGATCGACGGAGATTCCACGCTGAGCGTCCAAGGCGATGAAACCGACAAGATTAAGGGCGATATGGACGTCACCGTCGGCGGCGATTCCACCGAAGACATCCAGGGCGACACGTCGATTCACAACGAAGGCGATTACGATCAGAAGGTCGACGGCGACGGTAAGTTAACCGTGGACGGCGACGTGGATATCAAGTCCAACGGGAAACTGGTGATTGAGGCGAGCAGCGGACTTACTATCAAATGCGGCGGCGCGTTCATCGAGATTTCCGGCGGCCAGATCAAAATTCAAGGGACCAAGATTCTGCTCAATTGCGGAGCATCCGCGGACGGCGCCGATGACGCCGATCCCGGCGACGCCGACTCGCCCGATGATTTCAGCAATCCCAATGGTCCCGATTTCACGTCTCCCTCGGAAAGCGACGACGACTCAGCCGACGACTCGAGCGATGATTCCGATGACGACCCTGACGATCCCGACACCCCCGATGGCTTCGACGACTCGAGCGATGATTCGAGTGACGACTCCAGCGACGATTCGAGTGACGACTCCAGCGATGACTCGAGCGACGATTCGAGTGACGACTCCAGCGATGATTCGAGTGACGACTCGAGCGATGATTCCAGCGATGACTCGAGCGATGATTCGAGCGATGACTCGAGCGACGATTCGAGTGATGACTCCAGCGATGATTCGAGTGACGATTCGAGCGACGACGATTCCAGCGACGACTCCAGCAATGGTCCGTCGGTGACGTTCAACATTCCGATCCCTCCGCTGCCGACCCTGCCGGGACCTGTTAGTAATCTGCTAGCTAACAATCCGTGGGTGGCGCAGAGCGGGATTCTTTCTGGTGGCGACTCGGGCGGCGGATTCGGCGGCGGCACTCCTGCGGGAGGCGCGTCCGGCGGCGACTTGGGCGGCGGATTCGGCTACGGCAGCGATCCCGCGGGAGGTGGCAGCATGGGCGGTGGATTCGGCGGCAGCACTCCTGCGGGAGATCCGTCCGGCGGCGGATTCGGCGGCAGCAGCGGTAGTGCGGCAGGTGGCAGCATGGGCGGCGGCACTCCTGCGGGAGATCCGTCCGGCGGCGCATCGGGCGGCGGATTCGGCGGCAGCACCGGTACTGCGGCGGGCGGCGCATCGGGCGGCGGATTCGGCAGCGGTCCTGGGGAGGGTGGCGCCAGCGGATCGCCCGGCGCAACACCGGGGGACCCGTCCAACGATTAGGGCGCGGCGTAGCGTAGCTATTTCCAGCGGCGATGGTAAATCAGCGGGGTGGTAAGTGAGCGAGCGCTTAATCGCCCACGAAGACGTCGGGGCTGCCTTCGATCATGAAGCCGACGCCGCCGCAATGCTGATCCTGGTCATTCTGGCGATGCGCGGGCAGGTTATTGATGAGCACGGTTTGTGCGCCCTCCGTCGCGATCCACGTTTGAGGACCGCAGCACGCGGAGTGGATGCCGGGATCGCTCACCCGCAGCGCCGCCCGGTTGTTCACCAGCACGTCCGGCGATCCTTGGATGCCCGGTCCGATGGCGTCGTGCGCGCAGCAGAACTTTCCGTGCGTGTCGGCGGGCACCTGGGAACGATCTCCAACCCTGGTTTGCGGCTGCATTTTCTTCAGGTTAACATAGATCGAACGGCGTCTTGTACACTAGAGGCAGCGTGGCTGTAAAGCGAACCAACCTGCAAGAGCGTTACGAACTTCGCGAGGTATTGGGCCGCGGAGGAATGGGGGTCGTATACAAGGCATACGACCGCCTTATGAACCGCGAAGTCGCGCTCAAAACCATCCTCGACATTGATAATCCCGAAGTTCTCGCCTTGTTTTACAAGGAGTGGAGCACGCTGGTGACGATGGTTCATCCCAACGTCATCAATATTTACGACATCGGCGAATTCGAACAGGACGGGACGAAGAAGCCATTCTTCGTCATGCCGCTGCTGCCGGGCGGGACGCTCGACCAGCTCATTAAGGAAGGCAGCCCGCGCTTGAGCGTCGCCGGCGTAGTGGCCATCATCGAGCAGGCCGCCCGCGGATTGCACGCCGCGCACGAGCAAGGCCTGGTGCATCGCGATGTCAAGCCGAGCAATATTTTTGTGATGGACGACGGTTCCGTGAAGATCATCGATTTCGGAATCGCGCGCACCGCCTCGGCGCATTCGAAGACTACCCTCAAAGGCACGTTGTATTACATGGCGCCGGAGCAATTGAATATGAAGCCTCCGACGCCGCTGTCGGACCTGTTCGCTCTGGGCGTCGTGACCTATGAGGCGCTCACGCGCAGGCGTCCGTTCCAGGGGTCGAGCGAAGGTGAAATTGTCGAGGCCATCCAGCGTCACAGCCCGCCGCCCATTTCCGAACTGAATCACGAAGTCCCGTACGCCATCAGCCAGGTGGTGCACAAAGCCATTGCGAAGCAGCCGTGGCATCGATTTTTCAACATCCGCGAATATGGCGAGTCCTTGACCAAGGCTTTGCGCAACGAGCCGCTCGAGTATTTCGACGACGCCAAGATCAAGCCCCGGCTGGAACGCGCCGCGCAGAACTACGAAAAAGGCGATTACGAATTCGCTTCGGAGATTCTTTCCGAGCTCGAAGCGGAAGGGCATCTCGATCAGAACATCGCGCTGCTGCGCGGCCAGGTGGATCAGGCCGTCCGGCAGATCCGCATCAGGCAGATGCTCGAAAACGCGCGGCGCTTTTTTGAAGCCTCCGAATACCCCCTGGCGCTGCGCAAGGTTCAGGAAGCGCTCGAACTCGATCCGCAGGACCCCACGGCGTTGTCCTTGAAGGCGGTCGTCGAGAAGGAGCGGCGGGAAAAGAAAATCTCGGAGTGGATCACGCTCGCGCGGCAGCACCTGGAAAATCAGGCATTCCGTCAGGCCCGCGAGGCGCTCGAGAACGTTCTGCAGATCAAGCCGAACGAGACGGACGCGCTCCAACTGGCGGCCGAGGTCGGACGGCGGGAGCAGGAAGTGGCGCGCACGCGCGACGAGAAAGCCAAGCTGTACCAGGCCGCGATGCAAGCTTGGGAAAAGGGCGAAATGAGCTCGGCGCTGAGCAAGCTCGAAGTGCTGATCGCGCTCGACCGCGGCATGCCCGAACCGGATACGGCTCGCAGCAATACCTATCAAAGCTTCTACAATACGGTTCATTCCGAGCACAACGCGCTTCGGAATTCCTACGACGAAGCCCGCCGGAATCTGTCGGCGGACAACTTCGAGGGCGCGCTGGGAATCTGCCGCCAGTATCTGGCGAAGTATCCGAATCACGCATTATTTCAGGCGCTGAAGTTCGATGTCGAGGAGCGGCAGCGGCAAAGCCTGTCCGCGGTGATCGCCGAGACCGACCGGCGCGTCGAATCCGAGCCGGACCTCGACCGGCGCCTGGCGATTCTCGAGGAGGTCTTGAAGACCTATCCGGGCGAGACGCATTTTGTGCGCGCCATGCAGCTGGTGCGCGACAAGCGCGACCTGGTCCATTCCATCGTCAACAAGGCCCGCTTCTACGAGGAGAACAACCAGTTCACCGAGTCCCTGGATCAGTGGCAGATTCTCAAGTCGATTCACGAGAAACAGCCCGGCCTGGCGTTCGAGATCGAGCGGCTGATCAAGCGCCGCGATCAGCAGGCGCGCCAGAATTCCAAGGCGCGTTGGGTGGAGCAGACCGACAAGTACATCGAAGGCGGCGATTACGATCGCGCGATGAAAACGATTCAGAATGCGCTCACCGAATTTCCCGGCGAGGCCGAATTGCTCGAGCTCGACAAACTGGTTCGCAAAAATCAGGAGCGCGGGAAACAGGCCGTGGATCTTCTGGATCGCGCCCGCGTGCAGGCCGAAAAGGGCTCCTCGGAGGCGGTGCTCGACTTATTGCGGCAGGCTCACGAGCTCGATCCGAAAAATATCGTGGTTCGCACGGTGCTGATCAACACTCTATTTGAGCAGGCCCGGCGATCCATTGATTCCAACCCGGAGGCTGCCGACGCGGCCGTGCAGGAAATCCTGCATCTCGATCCGGATCACGTTCCGGCGCGAAGTCTGGCCAGCCAGATCGCCGATCGCAAGCGCGAGGACTTCGTGACCTGGTGCATGGCCCAGGCGCGGCGTTTGCAGACCGACGGGGATATGGACGGCGCGCTGGCCGCGGCGGCGCAGGGACTCGCCGCTTGTCCCAACGATAGACGGCTGCAGCAGTTGAAGGCTACGTTGGAGCGGGCCCGCGACGCGCAGCGCCAGTCACGCTCGCCTCGACCAGCGGCGGCGCCGGGCGCACCTTCCGCATCGCCCGAATCGATCCAGCTTACGGCCGCGCTCGAATCGGTCATTAATACAACGCCCGGCAACGCAACACCGGTCAGTGCAACACCTGGGGGCGCACCACCGGTTTCGCCGGTAAGTGCCGCTCCACCGGAAAATAGCGTGACGCCGATTAATTCCGCGGCGCTTGAGCCCACGCATCCGGCCGAGCCCGCTCCCTCCCTCTTCAGCGGAATCGAGCCGCCTTCGCACGCATTGTCCGATCTCCTGGTGCCCCCGTCCGAGATCGAGCAGCCCGCGGAAACGCCTGCGCCGATCGAGGAAAAGCCGCCGTCCGCTCGCCCTTCGCGCAAATATCTCTACGCCGGGCTGGCCGCAGCCGCCGCAATCGTACTGTTGGCCGTGTTTGGCATCCGCTCGCGCGGCAGCCGAAAATCCCCGGAGCCCGATGCGCCCATCGCCGCCGGAGCCGCGGCCGCGAAGATCAGAGTGACCTTCCACGCCGCGCCGGCGGGCGCGGAAATCAGCGTCAACGGCACTGTTTGCGGTTCGTCCGACTGCGCGCTCGATCTGGCGCCCGGCGAGTATCGCGCCGAAGCTCGCATGGCCGACTATCAACCGGCGTTGGCAAGCTTCACCGTGCAGGCCGATCAGACCAGTCCGCCCGGCGTCAGCCTTACGCTGTTGCCGGTGCCGCCCTTAGTGACGCTTTCGACGGACTTGGCGGACGGAAGCGTACTGCTCGATCGCGTCGAGTTCAAGAAGATCCAGGGGGGCGATATTGAGATCCCGAAACTCGCGGCGGGATCGCACAACATTTTCGTGCAGAGTGGAGCGTTCCGGACATCCATCACGCTCAGTGCGACCGACGAAGCGATGCCCACCGTCACCGGTCCGATCCAGACGCAGGGCATGTTCGGATTCGTGGTGGCGCACGCCGGCCCGAACGCCAAGATATACGGAAGCATACCGGGCGCGAAGGCCACGCTCGACGGAATGCCCGCGGGTAACGTCGGGCCGGACGGGCTGGAGTTGAAGGACCTCGCCCCCGGCGCGCACGAGGTCGTGCTGGATGGTCAAGGCGCTCACGCCCGCATCAGTTTCGATGGCGGCCCGGCGCCGGCTCTCGCCGCGTCGCTGGTCACGAACCGCAATCTCGGCGCGCTGATTATTACGACGTCGGAAGACGGCGCAAGCATTTTTCTCAACGGCGACAAATACTCGCAGCCGATCAAGAACGGCCGCGTCCTCCTTTACCTTCCGCCCAAAAGCTATGCGATTCGTGTGCAAAAGGAGGGCTTCGCTTCGCCCCCGGATCAGACCGTCAATCTGCGCAACGGAGAAGAAAGTCAGGTCCAGTTCAAATTGCTGCCGGCGAAGGCGACGCTGGCCGTGCATCACGGACTCACGGGCTCGGAAGTGTTTCTGGACGGCAATCGCATCGGCGTCGTGGGAGCCGATGGGGAATTTTCCGTCGGAAGCCTGGAACCCGGCAAGCACTCGGTCTCCCTCCGGCACGAGCGCTACAAACCCGTGCAAGCGGATCAGCTCTTCGTCGCCGGTAAATCGATCGAACTCGACGGAGCGCTGCAGAGCCTGTTCGGAACGCTCAAGATCGACCTGAGCCCGCCGGTTTCCGATCTGCACTTGCGGATCAAACGCCAGGGCGACAATCAGGATCGCGAGGTGAAAGAAACCACGCTGAGTCTTGCCGAAGGCACGTACACCGTAGTCGCGTCGGCGCCGCGCTATCAGGACGCAACGGCGACGGTGCACGTCAGCCCCGACGGCACCTCGGTGGCGACGCTCGCGATGAAAGCCGCGCCGGTGGCTGCGGCCCCCAAACCCGCCGTTGCTCCGCCGGCCGCGCCTGTCTCGTTCCTGCTCGCCGATTGGTTTAAGACCGGCGAATGGACGCGCGAAGGTCAGACGCTGCGGCGCCAGGGCGGCAATTTCGTGCTGGTTCCCCTGGAGCTTACGGCAGCGACCATCCGGTTCACCGCCATGTCGCTCCACGGCAAGCGTTTGGAATGGATAGCGGGGTATCGCGACGCGAAGAATTACTACCTGTTCCAGATGGACGACATGAACTTCAACCGGACCGAAGTCGTGGATGGCAAGCATTCCAAGACGGCGAAGGTTCCGCATCAGGCGCATCGCGACGCCTACAACACGTTCACCATCGACATTACTCCGCGTGGGATCAGTCACAGCATTTCCCACGATCAACAGAGCCTTCTCCTGGAGACGTGGGAGCCTGCGGCTGGATTCCCTGCCGGGAAATTCGGATTCCTCATCGAGGGCAAGGACGAGATCGGACTGACCGAATTCCGGCTGATCCAGAAGTAATTCCGGGCGCGAGGTAAATCTTGCAAGTCGTGGAACGGCGCTGCGCCCGGGAGGATTCTCAAGGGGGCAAGAGACAAGGCCGACGACTCCCCAAAGCCAAAAATGCGTCAAATCCGAAAATGAGACCCGCATCACGGAACTTCCGCGAGCCGCCTTCGTAATCTGATTTGAGCTGCGACTGTTTATGTTCACATTCCTACTGTGGTGCGTACTATTTGTGCTGTGCTGGCCGGTCGCGCTTCTTGCTCTGGTGCTCTATCCCGTCGTGTGGCTGCTTCTGCTGCCATTCCGGCTCGTGGGGATTGCGGTCGGTGGCGCGCTAGCCCTGATATGGGCGATTGTGACTCTGCCGTCCCTCGTACTCCGGCGGCTGGCTTAACGAGCTGGGCGCGCAATCTGCTCCTGACGATGCCGGTTAGGATCGGACCCATGCTTCTGAGCCACCCAAGTTTGCAATTGCATCGCCAACGCGGCGTGAACTCTTGGATGTGGCTTGTCGCGCCAGTTCTAAGTTTGCGATTTGCGTTCACTTGGTCCGTGGCGCCTGGATAAAGTACTCAGCCAAATTCAGCCTCGCGGGATCCAAACCTCGTGACCGCGCGGGGTCACGTGGCCACATACGGTCGATGGTCTGGCCTTACGGTACGCCGTGAAAGGCTATACGCTTCAACGCGAACGAGTGGCCAATGGCGTGCTTTTCCAGGGCAGGAGCTAAACACCAATGAAGCATCTTCTCATTCTCGGCGGGTCCCTTATGTTTCTCGGCGCCGCATCGCTATGCGCGCAGACGGTCAACTTCACAGACAACTTCAACCCCCCCTCGTCCCTGTGGAGCAACTCCTCGGGCAACTGGACGGCTACCGGAGGCGATTACGCTCCGCAAGTTCCGAACAACAATCCACTTACGATGACCCTGCTGCCGTACGACCTGACCAGCTACACGCTTACGGTCACGGTGAATGCGCTAGGAGACTCCGGCATTTACGTGCGCACGAATGCGACGGGGACTCAGTATGTGGCTCTCATTATCGGAGGTTACGGCTACGGACAGGGAGCGCGCAACTACTACTCCGGCAATTCCATTTACTGGGCCGATAGCAGCAATCCCACGGAAAACGCGAACGTGGTAAACGGCATCTTCACTCCGGGCGGTACGTACACGGTTACCGTCAAGGCGGTCGGGAACACATTTTCGGCCTATATCAATGGTTCTGCGACGGCTATCACATCGTTCACCGATGCGGTGGCGGGAGCGGATGGCCGGGTTGGACTGTACACCAATCAGCCGAATACCGCGACCGGCAGCGGCTCCGGACCGCCCACGACGTACAGCGCATTCAGCCTGCAAGGAACAACGGTCCCGACGGTCCCCGTATCGCAGCCTTATTACTTTTCGCAGCTCGTTTTTGGGGGCGGCTGGCAAACGACTCTCACCTATGTCAATTACTCCCCGAGCACGGTAACCTGCATCACCAGTTTTTATTTCGATACCGGGGCGTCACTGTTGGTCCCGTTTGGCTCAGGTACCAATTCGACGCGCACCGATATACTCCAGCCGGGGCAATCCATTCATGACCAAACCGTGGCGAACCTCAACCCACCGTACACGGAAGGGTGGGGGCAAGCCACCTGCAACGGCTTGGTCCAGGCCAGTCTGCTGTATCGCCTGTACAACAGTTCGGGAGTGGCGGTCGGTGAGGCCAGTGTGAACGCCGAGACGGCGCCCACCACTAAGTTCGCAACCTTCGCTCAGACTGCCACGGGAGTCGCCTATGCGAATCCTTCCACGACGCAGTCCGCCGTCGTCACGTTCACTGTCTTTAACACGGCCGGAGCGCAGCTGGGAAGTACGAACATCTCTCTTGGGCCGTTAGCGCATTCATCCGCCAACCTCGGGCCGTTGCTCGGCCTGCCGAGCTTTACGGGATTCGTCGAGATCACCTCTACCACCCCCATCATCAGCTTGTCGCTGAATGCCGAAGTGTTCCCGGTGTTTTCTTCCTTGCCTCCGGGGGATTTGCCCAGCGCCACGGCGCTGGTACCGTAGAACAGTCGTCGAAATCGTGGCGATGTTTTTGAGGACAACTCGCCCTCTCAACTGAAGGCAAGCACCTAGCGGGCTGTACGCAACCAAAGGCGACAGCCCGCGTGTTTCCGATTTTGACGGATAGCCCCGTTAGGTAATTTCGCCTGACCGCCAAATCCGATTCCTGGAACATTCAAATTTCACAGCGGGTTCAGCAATGGGCTGGCTTACCAACGTTGAAACTCATGTCCGTCATGCCTCTATTTCCGGGCAGCCCAGACGACTCGCCGGCCCCGTGCGTGTTGTTCATAAGCATCGGGAGGGGGTTCGATCGGCTCAATGTGGCGAAATCCAGCGCAGCTCAGCATATACCGCAGCGCTTCCGGGGACGGGCATGTAGCCATCGAACTCACGCCGGTTTCACGGATACCCGCTTCGAACTCGTTCGCCTCATCGATTACGGCAATCACACCTCGATAAGGCCGGGTCCATTCTCTCGATCCCCACTCGGTGAAACCTGTTATTTCGTCGATTACCTGGGTTTCGATAACGCACATTTCCTTGGTTACGGCGGCTACCTGACGCAGGCATCGCATAGGATCCTCGACATGATAAAGCACTCCGAGAAATAACGTGAGGTCAAACGTCTCTCCGATGTCCGTTGCCAGCGACTCGACCCTTCCTTCCCGGTATGCCACGTTCCTCGCATCCATCGCGGCAGCGACAAAACGCGCGCGAGCAAGATTCTCGGGACGAACGTCGACGCCAACCACGCGTTTAGCCCCGAGACCAGCCAGCGCCAGAGAATAAAAACCCTCATGACAACCCACATCGAGACACTCAATTTGCGGCAGACGCGCTCCGAAATGATTTCTGACTGCACGGTTCACCATTTCGAGGCGAGTGCCGAAGATGCCCTCCACCGAGGTGGGAATCGAAGGGACTGTTTCCAGACCTCCTGGAAACTGAAATCGATAAAACCAAGGGCCGTGCTCGGCAATTCCTTGCCTGATTTCGTCTAAAGTCAAGCTCTTCTCCAAAGCCATCTCGCTGGCCAGTAAGTGAACATTTCGGTGGAGTTCGCTGCCATTCGACAGCCACACCGGATCGCGCATTTCGAGCTCTAGGTGGATGGCAGCGAATGCACGTGCCGCGGCCGAGGGATTATCGTCCCTCCATTGCGCCCGCCCAGGTGTCGATCTCAACCTTCCTATAGAGCTTGTGTTTGTATTATCGCAGCGAATCCGCTTTGCCACCAGTTCGCCCGGCTGCAACGTGACCGGATCGACCACAATGCGTGCGGCGCGCCGAAATGCGTCCGCCTGCCGGGCGGCCTCCGGTCTCGTTTCCGCTCCGGGACGATGGAGAGTTCCAGATGGCTCACCACGCTGCGTCGGCAGACCTCGGCTTCCAGGATCGGGCGCGCAAAGTCCTCTGCCTCCTCGAACAGGAGGCGAGTCGGACGAGATTATCGAGGCGCCCCCGGTCGAGCCGATTCGCCAAGGACGCCCCGGCGTCCGCGCGGGGATCAACCGGCGTAAGC
>Ga0182030_10026166_pt1 | contig 10580 bp, 7 predicted proteins | sample 812S3MmetaG_FD_121299 | JGI IMG/M metagenome (GOLD analysis project Ga0182030, IMG submission 121299) | Permafrost microbial communities from Stordalen Mire, Sweden - 812S3M metaG (Illumina Assembly) | ecosystem: Environmental > Terrestrial > Soil > Wetlands > Permafrost | place: Sweden... | reverse complement strand
CGGATGGGAAGAATAGGAAGAATGGGAGGAATGGTTACGCGCTCCGGGACGGGGGGTGTTGTCTTTGCCTTTGCACGCATTGCTTACGGCGACAGCAGCGCGCTGCCGGTTTCACTGGGGCCGAGGAACAGTCCCGCGCCGTAGTTTTGGTTCTGCAAAACAATGCCACGGACGGATATTGGCCGGCCCGTCTCCGGGCTGATCACGCTGATCTGGAACAGGCCGGAGGAAGTGTTCACACTCAGTCTGGAGGCGCTCCCATCGGTTGCCGGCGTTTCGGATGCCAGGCTGATTGGACTGGTTATGCCTTGAGCCAGATTTCCATTGAGCAAAGAAAGGCTGCCGTTGGTGAAGCCGAGAACGGGAAGACCGTTGGTATAGTGGTAAGCCGATCCGATTGCCCCGGCGCTTTGGATGAAGCCGCCGGGATAAAACCTGGCCGCTGCCTGGGGCAGTTTGAACCAGGCTGTTTGGCCGCTGATGCCGCCTTCGCTGGTAAAGTTGAGCCAGCCAAGAATGGAGCCTTTGCCACCATAAAGTGAAACATAAAACGGCCACCGCCCCTGGCCGGACAGCCTGCAGGCCGCGGTGACGGGAGTTCCGTCGCCCAAGATGCCGCTGAATGTGACGTTGCCGGTGTCGCTCACGGTCACCGCTCCGAATCCATTGCCGCCGGGCTGGTTGGAAGAATTCTCACTGCCCGGAATGAGCAACGTGTATTGGCCGGTGTTCGCGGCGGGATTGGCGTTTGCAGGAACGTCCGCATCCGCCAGCAGGCACACTGTCCAAGTGCCGTCGCAGATTGCCCCCGTCAATGAGCCGCCTACTGAACCCAACTCAAGCTGCACCGCCAGCGATCTCAAACCCGGGCGGGGGATGGATGTGCGTGCCGTACCCGTGACGTTGAATTTGCCGGAAAACGGGTAGCTGGACGCGCCCAGGCCAAGTTTCGCGCTGAAGGCTCTGGAGTGTGTCACGGTGACCGCAATGGCACCGGAACTTTCTTCAGCGGCATCGTTAGGGACATAGAACAGACCGTGGTAGGTCCCGCCTAAGGAGATGACAGGATTGGGTGCGAGGACGCTCGAATTAGCGGCGGGAGTGATCCTGGTCTTTACGGGTGCCACGGCCCTGGCTATGGCGGCCGCGACTGTGGGATTGGCAGGGCTGGCGGCAAATTTGATGTTGTCGAAATTCACCTCGCCAGCCCCATTCTGCCCGAGTCGAATCTGCAACGGTCCAGACGGAAACCCCGCCGCCGGCGTCGTGTAACTGATCGTCCACGACAGGAAAGTTCCCGGAGCCGGATGCGTCAGGTTCGTGTTTTGCGCGATGATCGTACTGCCTGCCAGCAGGGCCACATACTCCTGATCTGACGGCAACATGCCATACCCATCTCCGCGGTTGCCGATGGCCCCGCTCAAAGTGTAGGTCTGGCCGGCTTGGAGTGTGTTGGTGAAAAACTGCGCCACATAGTTGCCCGAATTAATCCACAGCACCTGGGAGCCTTGGGCCGGCGAAGGCAGAATGTCATTGGCCTCGATGGTATAAACTCCGACCGCTGGATTATACACGCCGTAAGGGTCTTTATTGGATGCCAACCATCCGACCGGCACGCCCGCCACCGTCCCCTGCGCGCCAGCAGGACTTTCAAAACTGCCGTTAACCACAGTGATGGGCACCGAGGTGGTTGGGCTGGGGTTGGTGATAACTTCCGAAAACACGCTGGATGTGCTGTTAGTATAAACGCTGTCCCCGCTGTAAACCGCCGTTATGGAATACGGCGAACCGTCGGCCGAAAGCGCGCTAGTACTTGCGGTCGCCACGCCCGATCCACTCAAGGTGCCGATGCCCAGGTTGTTGGTTCCATCATAGAAGACCACCGTTCCCGTGGGTGTGCCGCCGATCCCGCCCACTGTGGCCGCAAAGGTCACCCCGCTGCCGGCCACCGCCGGGTTCTGCGATGAGGTCACCGTTGTCGTGCTCGGGACCAGGGGTGTTGCGCCAGCCATCGCATTGGTCGTGCCCGTCAACGCATTGGTAGTGCCCGCTACCGCGTTGGTCGTGCCCGTCGGCACATTGGTTGTGCCCGCGATCTCATTGGTCGTGCTCACTAAAGCGGGAGTATATCCGCTGTTATAGAGCGCCGTCACTTGCGACGCTGGAAGTGTGGTGTTGTAAATGCCAATCTGGTCGTAAATGCTCCCATTGGCTGCCGTGCCTGTGCCGTCTGTGCCAAGCAAAACGGGGCCGCCTGACGTTGATGCCGGGGCATCGGAGCCGTTCCCGACAATCCAACTGCCGGCAACCGGCACGCCATCCACGTAAAGGGTGCAAGAGGAGGCGCATCCATAAGTATAGGTGACACAATAAAAATGCCAGCCAGAAGTGTCCGTATGAACCGTTGATGAGGCATACATTTCCCAACTCGTTCCCGCGCTGTTTCTATACACGAATAAAATGTGGCTGCCGGTGTCGAAGATCAGCTCGTAATTTCTGTGATAGGGTGGAACATCAAAGGGAATATCCTTGGCCACGACAGAACAATAGTTGCCCACCGATTCCGGAGACCGTTTCACCCACGCGCAGATGGTGATGTTGCTGCCAATCCGCTGGTCCGCCAGAGTCGTGCTGCCGGGCACTGAAACATAGGCCGCTCCCGTCCAGTAGGAGCCGGAGAACTCCAGCGCTTTGCCTCCGTTCAACCCGGCAACCCAGAGCGGCGAATTGATCAATGTGCCGGTGTTGCCGTTGCCGCTGACATCATTGACCGTCGTGCCGGAGCCTTCGCTGACCGGCCAGCTTGCGCTCAAGCTGTTGGAAAAGGTGAAGGGCGTCCCGACTGGCAGTGTCTCAGCGGGCACGGTGTATGAGATTTCGGCCGAGAAGGGGCTTTGGTCGCCTGCCGCGTCATAAGCTGCCACGGCAAAGTAGCAGGTCGTTCCGGCGGGGAGGTTGCTGATCGTGATGGCCGCCTGCGCTCCGGCGTCTTGGGAGTTCGTGTAATCACCCGACGCCGTTCCCCAGTAAACGGTGCAGCCGGCCACGTTCGGGTCGGAACAAGCATCCCATGCCAGGGAAACCGATTGGGCGCCGAGATGAGCGCCGCCCCAATTAACTGCAACCAAAAGCAACAGCCATCCGGCGATGCGCCGCAAGGCCGGGAATCCAGCGGTTGCGCTGCCGTTTCTGACGCCGACAAGTTCTGCGGGGAGGTTTGGCTCATTCAGCAGGCAAGGAACGATTAGGGAAGTTGACATTGCGTGAAATTTGAAAGCTATTTCTACATTGATGAGAACCGCAGGCGCATGACACGCGCTTTGAAAATCGCAGGCCTTTGTCTGCATTGGAGACGGCGCGTTTGTTCCGGCTCTACCCGGCATTACGAGCGCGACCTTCGAAACAAGTCCGAGTGCCCGAGTTTGATCTAAAGTGGTTCATCAAGGCATGACATAGCACCATTGGTGCCAATAGGAATTTGCCCTTGGCGAAGAAGGAATTGCCACTTCTCTGCACCGAAGCTGGGCAGATGTTGCCTGCGTTGTCAGAAAGCGGGATTCCTTGGCGCATCCGGCCCATCTCGAACGGTCCCCGCCCGAATCCTTCACAGTGCCGGGTCAGCTTGAGGATAAGGCTCGATGTCGGGGGCAGCGGTGGTGAATTGGGTGAAGCGGTTGGAGCGACCGTTGCCGAAGTGCTGATCGGGCTTGCGCCCTGCCTTCACAAGCAGAGACCAGGATTAAGAGAGGCCCGCCAATATGAAATGATCCCGGGCCGGGTCAAGTTCCCGCCAGGGGGTGAGGATGGCGATGGTGGTGGTGGAAGAGGACTTCGCGATATTTGAAGAGATACCAGACGATGATAATGTTGAAAATCGTGACCCCAAAAATGGACCAGGAGAAGTGGTGGGGTTGGGCATGGGGCTTCACCATTTCGTATAGCTCGATGGGGATGAAGAACGCGGATTCGCCAATGGCCAGCCACCCGGCCCAGGAGACGCGAAACATGAGGCCGACGCCTTCGACGAGTGGAAAGAGGCTCAACAGGACGACCCCCCAAGCGGCCTTGTGCATGTTGGACTCGGTAAGCTGGCCAATGGTCGTGGCGAGATCAATCCAGAATTTGCTCTCGGGATGGATTCTCAGGTTTCCAAAGACGGTTGAGACAAACGGGCTTTGCAGGAGGTTCTGCCAATCCTTGGAGAGATCATGCTTGGCTTCATGCCAGATGACGAGCGCCAAGGCCACACAGAGGAGGCCCTTGATGAGCTTGAATGCAATGATGGCGTAGAGCGTGACCGCGCGCCTCTTCAACGGCGGTTCCACAATCACAGCGGCCCGGACTTGCGCGGCCGCTTTCTGTTCGGAAGAGATCACCTAACCTTTTCTGACAGGATGGGCAGCAGATCGTTCAGCTTGACGCGTTGTTGCTTCATGGTGTCACGGTCGCGCAGGGTGACGGTGTCCTTGAGATCGGGGCCTTGTTCTCCCAGTGTATCAAAATCAATGGTGACGCCGAAGGGGGTGCCTGCTTCATCCTGGCGGCGGTAACGGCGTCCGATGGCGCCGGCTTCGTCATAGAACACGGCCATGTGCGGGCGCAGGAGGTCGCGGACTTCGAGGGCCTTGGCGACGAGCGCGGGCTTGTTCTTGAGGAGGGGAAAGACGGCGACCTTGACCGGGGCGATGCGGGGATGGAAGCGCATGACGACGCGGGATTCGAGGTTGCCCTTTTCGTCGGGGGCCTGGTCTTCGCAGTAGGCGTTGGAGATGAGGGCCAGGGCCAGGCGGTCCACGCCGGCGGAAGGCTCGATGACGTGGGGGACGTAATTGCCCTTGGCGAGGCCGGCGGCTTCCTGGCGGGCCTGGCGTTCGGCATCGGCGGCAGGCACGGCAGTCTTGATTAGATATTTAAGACGCGATGTGTAGTATCGTTCCGAAAGTTCTGTTTTTTTGGCATCGGGCAGTTTGGTCCAGGCTGTCTTGAGATCCTCGTCGTACACGGCCATGGACTTGCCGGAGAAGCGCTGGTGCTGGGAGAGGTCGAAATCGCTGCGGGCGGCGATGCCTTCCAATTCCTCGCCGGCGAGTTCGCCATTGGCGTCGCGTTTGCTGAAGGGGAATTTGTAGAGGATATCCACGGTGGCGCGGGCGTAATGGGCGAGTTCCTCCGGCTTTTGCCAGTATTCGACGAGGCTGGAGCGCGGCAGGCCGATGTTTTCGTAAAAGCGGAGGCGTTCCTCGACCCAATACTGGTGCCAGATTTGCCAGCCCCAATCGGGCTGGGGCTTGCCGGGATGGCCGGGACCAGCCGGCTTGGCAACATGGCCGCAGATGGCTTCGACCGCCTCGTCGGGACGGATGAAGAACTCGAGTTCCATCTGCTCGAATTCGCGGGAGCGGAAGGTGAAGTTGCGAGGGTTGATTTCGTTGCGGAAGGCCTTGCCGATCTGGCAGATGCCGAACGGGACTTTCTGGCGGGAGACTTCGAGGACGTTCTTGAACTGGGCGAAGATGGCCTGGGCGGTTTCGGGCCGCAGCCAGGCGAGGTTCTCGGCGCTTTCCACCGGGCCGACGTAAGTTTTGAACATCAGGTTGAACTGGCGCGGTTCGGTGAGGAGGCTGCCGTTTTCGGGGTTGTAGCGGGTGGAGTTTTCGACGTTTTCGATGTGTTCGCCGAGCAATTCCGGTTGGGCGATGCCGCGCTGCTGGTAGAACTGTTTGGCGACTTTGCGGGCGTGTTCGGGATGCTGGCCAGCCATGACCAAGACGGAGTAAGGGTCGTCGCATTGCTTGCCGGCGCCGGCCGGGGAGGCGTCTTTTGCCCCGGCGAAATGGTAGGCGACGCCGCTCTGGGGATCTATTTGGTCGGCGCGAAAGCGTTTTTTGGTGAGGAGACAATCGGTCATCGGATCGGCGAAGGTGGTGGCATGGCCGCTGGCTTCCCAGATCTTGGGGTGCATGATGATGGTGGCTTCGAGGCCGGCGACGTCGTCGCGCTGACGGGTCATGGACAGCCACCAGGCGTCCTTGATATTGCGCTTGAGTTCGGCGCCGAGTGGGCCGTAATCCCAAAAGCCGTTGATGCCGCCGTAGATCTCGGAGGACTGGAAGATGAAGCCGCGACGTTTGCAGAGCGCGACAATGCGTTCCATGAGATCGTTCGATTTGGATTCCACCATAGGGAGACAGGGTTGATTAAGGGGGGGCGGAGGTCAAGGATTTATGTTCTTGAGCATTGCGGCTTTATGGGTTTAGGATTGAGGCGTCCAAAAGTTATGAAAGAAACAAACTCAACCAAGGCGGTCAAGCCGGCGACGCCGGGCAAAGCGGAAGAGACGTTGGCATCGGCGGCTGGTGCGGCTGCCGCGGAGGCGCGGGGGTTTGTGGCGAAGGACAAGGCGGCGGCGACGCGCGCCCTGGAAGGCAGAATCATGGCGCGGCTGGCGAAGCGGCGGCTGAGGGAGATGCGGCGGGAATATGAGCAGGCGCGGGGGGTATTCCGGCAGACACGGCTGGCGGCGCTGGAGGCGCACCGGGTGGCCCGGAAGGCCGTGAGGAAGGCGCGCGCCGAGTCGGAAGCGGCGAGGAAAGCGACCATAGCGGCAAGGACTATCGCGGACCCGACGGGGAAACGGAAACGGGTGACGATGCGCAGAATGGTGGTGCCGCTGCCGGATCATCTGAGCAGGTTGGTTGCAAAGCCGGCTATTTTGTCGCGGGGAGGAGAGGAGCACTCGACGGGACCGGAGGATGGGAAGTAGGAAGGCTAAAGGCTACAGGCTGAATTGATTAGATGGACCGAAACGCGCTTTGCAACTGGGTGGTGATTTTGGTGACGTGCGTTTTTTCGTTCGCGGAGTTCCGGGACCGGCAGTTGGAGGAGAGATTCATTTTTTGGCCGGAGGCGATTTTGGGAGGACGTCAGTATTACCGGCTTTTGACTTCGGGGTTTTTGCACGCCAATTTGGGGCATCTGGGGATGAACATGTTCAGTTTGCACTGCTTTGGCCCTTGGATTGAGTCGGTTTGGGGCTGGACGCAGTTTCTGGTGATTTATTTGGCGGCCATTGTGGGGGGCAATCTGCTGTCGCTCGTGGTGCATCGGCATCATGATTACCGTGCTTATGGGGCTTCCGGCGGGGTGTCGGGGATCATCTTGGCGAGCGTGTTTTTGTTTCCAGGGATGCGCCTTCAATTCTATTTCGTTCCGATTCCCATTCCAGGGTGGTTGTACGCGGTCGGGTTTCTGGGGGCCTCGTTTTACGGAATGAGGAAACAGATCGGGAATGTGGGCCATGACGCGCATTTGGGGGGCGCGCTGGTGGGATTGTACACGGCGGCGGCGATGCATCCGGGCATCGTCCGGGCAAGCCCGGCGTTGTTCGCGGCGATTTCGCTGGGGACGGCGCTGCTGTTTGTGTATTTGAGCAGGAATTGGCTGATTCTGCCGGCGGGCGGGATTCGGATTCCGACGTTTGGCAAGGTGGCGGTAAATTCAGGGCTGCCGGAGTATAAACGGAGCGAGCAGGAGATGGATGCGATTCTGGCGAAGATTTCGGAGAAGGGGATCGGGAGCCTGACGGCGAAGGAACAGGCGGCGTTGAGGAAGGCTTCGGAGAAGTACCGGAGGCGGGCGGAGCCGGAGAAGCCGAAGTCGGGGCTGACGCTGTGAGGGGAGGGCGGATCCTCCAATTGCGGATTGCGGATTGCGGATTTGCTGATCAGCCGGATCGGTCGGATCAGACCGATCGGACTGATCGCGTCAGTTGCCGGTAGCGGATTGCGGAATGGCTTGGACGGCAGGCGAGCCTCGACCGCGCCGTCACATTTTCCCGGGAGATCGAATTTGGGATCGACTGAGTCTCGCCCTACCGATTTTACGGGGCGGGGGGGGCTTTGGGAGCGGCTTTGAGTTCGATGTGGAGGTCGCGGAGTTGTTTGGGTTCCACGGGGGCCGGAGCGCCGGCCATCAGGTCGGCGCCTTTGGCGGTCTTGGGGAAGGCGATGACGTCGCGGATGCTGGAGGTGCCGCAGAGGATGGCTATCAGACGGTCGAAGCCCAGGGCAATGCCGCCGTGGGGCGGAGCGCCGTATTTGAAAGCTTCGAGCATGTAGCCGAATCTGGCCTGGACGACATCCGCCGGGATTTGGAGGAGTTGCTCGAAGATGATTTTCTGGAGTTCGGGCTGGTGGATGCGGATGGAGCCGCCGCCCAGTTCGACGCCGTTGACTACGATGTCGTAGTGCTGGCCGCGGACTTTTTTGGGGTCGCTGGACAGGAGGGGGATATCCTCGGGGACGGGCGCGGTGAAGGGGTGGTGGCTGGAATACCAGCGGTTTTGTTCGCGGTCGAAACCGAGGAGGGGAAATTCGATGACCCAGAGGAAATGGAATTGGCCTTCGGGAATGACGAGCTTGCCCTGGGTTTTTAGGATGTCAGCGCAGTAGAGGCGGATTTTGCCGAGGATTTCGCAGGCATTGAGCCATTGGTCGGCGGCGAAGAGGATGAGGTCGCCTTCCTCGGTTTTGAGTTTTTTGGCGAGGGCATCTTTTTCCGCGGGGCTGAAGAATTTGACGATGGGTGATTTCCATTCGCCGTTTTCGATTTTGATCCAGGCCAGGCCGCGCGCACCGAAGCTCTTGGCGTATTCGGTCATGGTGTCAATCTGGCCCTGAGTGGCGCAGGCCATGCCTTTGGCGTTGAGGGCCTTGACAACGCCGCCAGCGGCAACAGCGCCGCCGAAGACTTTGAATTTGCTGGCGCGGAATTCTTCGGTGAAGTCGGCCAGTTCCATGCCGAAGCGGGTGTCGGGCTTGTCGCTGCCCCAGCGGTTGAGGGCGTCGGCGAAGGGAACGCGGAGGAATGGAACGGGGATTTCCATGCCGAGGGCGGTCTTCCAGAGGCGCTGGAGGAGGCCTTCGACGAGGGCGTAGATGTCTTCACGCTCGATGAAGCTCAGTTCGAGGTCGAGCTGTGTGAATTCGAGCTGGCGGTCGGCGCGCTGGTCTTCGTCGCGGAAGCAGCGGGCGATTTGGTAGTATTTTTCGATGCCGGCGACCATGAGCATTTGCTTGAATTGCTGGGGCGATTGCGGGAGGGCGTAGAAGGTGCCCGGTTCGCGGCGGTTGGGAACGAGGAATTCGCGCGCGCCTTCCGGGGTGGATTTGAAAAGGATCGGCGTCTCGACCTCGGTGAAGCCCTGTTCGTCCATGAAAAGGCGCGTTGCGGCGGCGACTTTGGAGCGGAGGCGGAGGTTGCGGGCCATTTCGGGGCGGCGGAGATCGAGGTAGCGGTATTGGAGGCGGAGTTCCTCGTTGACGGTGCGGGCGATTTCGGGGTCGTCCACGGGGAACGGGAGGACTTCGGCGGCGTTGAGGAGTTCGAAGGCGGAGGCGGCGATTTCGATTTCGCCGGTGGCGATTTTTGGATTGTTGGTGCCGGCGGGGCGGACGCGGACGTTGCCGGAGACGGTGACGACGCATTCGGAGCGAAGGGAGGCGGCGCGGGCGAAGAGTTCGGCGGGCAGATCGGAAGGATCGAAGACGGTCTGGGTGCGGCCTTCGCGGTCGCGGATGTCAATAAAGATGACGCCGCCGAGGTCGCGGCGGGAATGGACCCAACCGGAAAGGACGACGGATTGGCCGGCGTGTTCGGGGCGGAGTTGGTTGCAGTGATGGGTGCGTCTCATGAGTGGGGAGTGGAGAGTTCAGAATGCAGAGTGGAGAATGGAGAGTCGGGAATTCTGAATCGGAGCGGTGGAGTGTTGGAGTGATGGAGTGATGGAAAAGGACTGTGCGGGCCGCGAGGCGCGACCCGCGGCATCCCGATCCGGCATCGGGATCGCGCTCCCCGGAGGAAGGGGACGCGCGGCGTCAGAGCTCGAAATCAAAGACGGTGACGGCTTCCACCAGAGGGAAGGAGGCCGCCTTGAAGCTGACGTGTTCGGGATGGACGATGTAGGCGTCGCGGGCGGCGGCGTCGGAGAAGGTCATGATGAAGCCGTGCGTGAGGCCCTGGCTGCGGCCCTCGGCGCTGGAGTTGGCGCCGGAGACGTAGTCGTCAATGCCCGGCACGGATTCCGAGAGATCCAGAACGTCGTCGAAGAACTTGTTGATTTGTTCTTCTGTGGTCCCCTCTTTGAACTTGAGCAGGACAATATGTTTAACCTTAGACATGGGCCTAAAGTAACAGTCATCCGGGGATTTGCTCAAGCTTTATATTTATCATTGGGCACGGTTCATGTATCCTCCGCGCGATTAAGGCCAATCGGTGATTATTTTGCCTCTTATCGCACGGGAGTTGCGCGTGCGCGCCCGGAGCAGGGCGACGTACTGGACGCGCTTCGCGGTGGCGCTGGCCGGGCTTGTTTTTTGCCTGCCGATGGCGGAACTGTCCGGCGGGCCGGCGTTTGCTCCAAAGGCGATGGGGCATTCGGTTTTTACGGGCATCGTTAGGGCGGCTTTTATCCTGAGTTGCTGCGCCGGCTTTGTGACGGTGGACAGCATCAGCCGGGAGCGGCGGGAAGGGACGCTCGGACTGTTGTATTTGACGCGGGTGAAGGCGCTGGATGTGCTGCT
>Ga0182030_10026165_pt1 | contig 10580 bp, 9 predicted proteins | sample 812S3MmetaG_FD_121299 | JGI IMG/M metagenome (GOLD analysis project Ga0182030, IMG submission 121299) | Permafrost microbial communities from Stordalen Mire, Sweden - 812S3M metaG (Illumina Assembly) | ecosystem: Environmental > Terrestrial > Soil > Wetlands > Permafrost | place: Sweden... | reverse complement strand
GTGCACGCCGCGATTGCCTCCCACTGCGTTGAGTGCGGCGTCGCTCACGGTGAGGCCCGCGATGTCCAGGCCCGAACCCTCCCCGCGCCACTTGCCCATTCCGTCCGCCTCGGCGAACTGATTCAGCCCCTCGTCGAGGAACGGCCACGCGAGCTCGTTGGTTCCCACGAGGCCGTAAAACCACTGGTGGCCCATCTCGTGGATGGTCACGATCTCGGGCGCCAGGAGCCCGGGCGGCGTCATCCACGAGCTGAAGCCGGTGGTGATGAACGTCGGGTACTCCATCCCGCCGCTCTCCGCGGCGTCCTGCTGCGGGTGGACGACCGTGAGGACCTTGTACGGATAGCGCCCGTAGTGCGCCGAGTAGTACGGAAGCGCGAAGCGGAGCGTCGCGAGCTCACGCTGCGCCATCCGCGTGAAGCCGCGCGGGTAGAGGAGCGTCACCTCCACGCCGTCGATGGTCTCGCGCGCCGTCTGCCACGCGTCCCACGCCGTCCAGGCGAAGTCGTGGACGTCGCTCTGCACGTGGCGCTCGATGCGGCGCCCGTCGGCGACGTGCCACTCCACGATCGGCCCCGTCGCGCCGAGGACATACGCCTGCGGCACGTTGAGCGTCACGTCGTAGGTGCCGTAGTCTGCGTAGAACTCGGCCAGGTGGTGAAAGGGGAAGTGCGCCCAGGTGCCGTCGGCCTCCAGGCGGGCGACCTTGGGAAACCACTGGCCGACCATGTGGTAGTGCCCGCGGTACCCGGTGCGCTCGACGACGATGGGGAGCCTGTCGTCGAAGACCACGTCGAGCTCCACGGTCTCCCCGGGTTGGATCGCGCGCGCTAGCGGCACGCGGGCGTCGGTCTCGTCGTCGTCCCCCGGGCGGTGGAGCTCGGCGGTGGGCCACACGTCGACCGGCGCCGAGTCGCCCGCGTGGAGGACGAGCTTGCGGACATCGATCCATCCCCAGTCCTCGGGAGGCTCGCTCCCGCGGCCGCCGACGCGCTCGCGAAAGAAGGCGGAGCGCTCGTTCTTGAAGGCGTTGAGATAGAGGTGCAGCCAGAGCTCGCGGGCCGGCTGGGTGCTGGTGTTGCGCCAGGTGATGGTCCCCTCGCCGTGGACCGTGTGGGCCTCGGGGTCGAGCGTCGCGCGCAGCGTGTAGTCGGCGATGTCGTCGGCGTGGGGAGGGAGGGCCACGTCGTCGTCGTAGGCGGGGCCGGCGAGCGGCGTGGCGACCGCGGCGGCCGGGGCCCCCGGATCGGCGGCGCCCGGCGCGGGGAGGTCGAGGTCGCGACCGCGCTGCACGATGGGGGCGGACGCGCTCTCCGTCGGAGGGGCGAGCGACGTCAGGGCGACGAGGGCGAGAACGGACCAGCGCACGGGGAGGGTGCATCATCCGACGCTCCCTCGATCCCCCGCAAGGCCTCGCTCGCGGCTCGGCGAGTCGTCTATCCTGCGGGCCATGATGCGAGCCCTGCTTTGCGCTGCCATCCTGCTCGGGTCCGTCGCCTGTGGGGGCGGGAGCCCACCCCCGCCCAAGACCGCGGCCGACGAGACGCCGACCGAGGCCGAGATCACCCAGGCGGTGAAGCCGTGCGGCGACGCGACCGACGACGACGTGACCATCCTCGGCCCCGACGTGAAGACGCGCGACGCGGTGCTGGTGTACCCGAAGGGCAAGGGCACCGTCGCCATCGAGGTTCCCCTGATGAAGACCAAGACGGGCTACCACGGCGACAAGATTGTCTTCTGGCAGGACCTCGGGAAGCTCAGCGACGAGGGAACGAAGATCGACGTGGCCATCTACGACCACGACAAGAAGACCGGGGACACCGAGGAGCTCCACGTGTCGGTCGGCGTCAGCACCGGCAAGAGCTGCGAGAAGGCCCAGGACGAGAACCCGCAGCAGATCGTCATGGGCAAGGCCGGGGCGAAGGATCTGTCGCGGGACGAGCTCGGGCGGCCCATCTCGAACAGCAACGCGGCGGTCGTGTGCGGGCTCGGGCAGTCGTCGCACGCGAAGATCTGCGTCCTCGTGAAGCGCGGGCGGCCGCTCGGGGTGATGGTGAGCGTCGATCCGTCGAACGGTCGCGTGGCGGCGTGCATGGACCGGCGGATGCGCGGGCTGGCGTTCCCGGCGAGCGACAACCCGGACACGGTGACCTTCAGCTACTAGCGTCCATGAACGCGACGGGGATCGTCCGCGAGGCGCTGGCCGGGAGCGGGATCGAGGTCGTCGGATCGTGCGCGATCGCCGCCTACGATGCGGCAGCACCGGAGGCGGTTCGCTCGGCGGCGGTGATGCCGGGGGCGCGGGGCCTGGTCGTCGCGGGGAGCGCGGGGGCCGGGCTGTGGAGGCTCTTTCGCGAACGGATGGACGCGGACCGCGCCCTCTGGGACGAGCAGCATCCCTACGACGCGTTCGTCGCCTCGCTCCTCGGTCGTGCCGACACGGCCCTTTCGCGCGCCGGCGTTCGCTTCCGCCGCTTCGAGGCGCCCTTCGACGCCACGCCTCGCGTCGACTTCCTCGCCCTCGCGCGTCTCGCGGGCCTCGGCTCGCCGGGCCCCTTCCGGCTCCTCATCCACGAGACCCACGGCGCCTGGTGGGCGCTGCGCGGCGCATGGCTCGTCGACGCCGACGTCGATCCGCCGCAGGTCCAACGTCCTCCCTGCGAAGGATGCGCTGCGCCCTGCGTCGGCGGCTGGGCCCACGCCGGAGGGATCGCGGTCGCCACGGCCGAGGTGCGCGCGAGGTGCGTCGTCGGCCAGGCCTCGCGCTACGACGACGACCAGATCGCCTACCATTACGAGCGCGAGGCGACGCGCGCGCGGCTTCGCGGTGCTCAGAAGAGCGCTATCTGACCGCGAGGCCGCCGGAACGTCGACACCTCCGGCTCTCCGTGACGCATCCCTGTGTTCATCCCGAGCTTGGCGCAGGTCTGGTCGAAGAGAGCCTGGATGGCCTCGGCGTACGGGCCCTCGCCCGTGCCCCGCACCGAGAAGCGCGCGTCGTACATCTTGCCCCCGCGCGTGTCCTTGATGCGGCGGATCACCTTGTCGGCCCGGAGCGGCAGCGCGGCCCGCAGGCGCTCCTCGAAGACCTCCTTCACGGGCCCCGGCAGGCGCAGGAGCACCATCCCCGCGTGCCTCGCCCCCGCGCCGTGGGCCGCGCGCAGCACCTCGCCCATGTCCTCGTCGTTCAGGCCCGGGATGATGGGGGCGACCATGACGCCCACGCGGATCCCCGCCTTGGCCAGCCGCTCGATCGCGCGCACGCGCCGCACCGGCGTCGTCACGAACGGCTCGATGGCGCGCGCCTTGGCCTCGTCCCAGAAGGGGACGCTCACCATGACCGAGAAGCTCGTCACGCGCGTGAGCTCCTGCATCACGTCGATGTCGCGTTCGACCAGCGGCGACTTGGAGATGATGCCCGCGGGGTTCCGGTACTCGGCGCACACCTCGAGGCAGCCGCGCGTGATGCGGTAGCTGGCCTCGAGGGGCTGGTAGCAGTCGGTGACGCCGCTGAAGATGACCCGCTCGCCCTTCCACTTGGGCTGATCGAACGCCTCGCGGAGGAGCTCCGGCGCGCGCGGCTTCACGACGATCTTGCGGTCGAAGTCCGTGCCGGCTCCGAAGGAGAGATACTCGTGACCGGGACGGGCGTAGCAGTAGGCGCAGGCGTGGAAGCAACCGCGGTACGGATTGATGCTCCAGGAGAATCCGACGTCGGGGCTGTCGTTGTGCGACAGGATGTTGCGGGTGTGGTCCTCGTAGACCTCGAGCCGGGCGTTGGGTGTCTCGCCGTCGAGGTACTCGACGTCGGTCGAAGCCCACGGGTTCGGAGGGTTGGCGAGGGGCCGAAGGGGATTCACCTCCTCAGCGTTTACTGAACGGACGTACTGGTCAAGGCCTCCAGGGCGACCCTAGACGATGACCGACTCCTTGATGAGCTTCTCGGCCTGCACCGCCCGCCACGCCACGAGCTTCGCCGCCAGATCGGGCCGTTTCCCCGCCAGGACGGCGACGGCGAAGAGGCCCGCGTTACCCGCTCCTGCCTTTCCCACGGCGAACGTCGCCACCGGGATCCCCTTGGGCATCTGGACGATGGCCAGCAGCGCGTCGAGCCCCAGGAGGTGCCCCGACGGGATGGGGACGCCCAGCACCGGGAGCGTCGTCTTCGCCGCGACGACGCCGGGGAGGTGAGCCGCACCGCCCGCGCCCGCGATGAACACCTCGACGCCGCGGGTCTCGGCGTCCTTCACGTAGGCGAAGAGCGCATCCGGGGTGCGATGCGCGGACAGAACGCGGACCTCGTGCTCGACGCCGAGCTCGGTGAGCGCGTCGCGAGCAGGCTGCATCACGTCGAGGTCGCTCTTGCTGCCCATCAGGATGGAGACGAGCGCCTGGGTCATTTCTTCCCGCCCTTCGGCGCGGCGAGACCGCGCTGCTCGAGGAGGGGCTCCACGCTCGGGTCCTTGCCGCGGAACGCGCGGTAGAGCGCGGCCATGTCCTCGGTGCTGCCGCGCGAAAGGATCATCTCGCGGAACCGCTGCCCGTTCTGCCGCGTCATCCCTCCGTGCTCGACGAACCACTGGTACGCGTCGTCGTCGAGCACCTCGCTCCACAGGTACGCGTAGTAGCTGGCCGAGTAACCGCCGCCCCAGATGTGCGCGAAGTAGCTCGTCCGGTAGCGGGGGGGCACGAGGGGGAAGTCCACCTTGAAGCGCTTGAGCGCTTCGGCCTCGAACGCGTCCACCTCTTGCTTTGGCGCGCCCTCCGGCAGCGTGTGCCAGGCCATGTCGAGCAGCGCCGCGGCGAGATACTCGGTCGTCGCGTACCCCTGGTTGAACTTCCGCGACTTGTCGATCTTCGACACGAGCTCCGCCGGCATCGGCGCGCCGGTCTTGTAGTGCTTCGCGAAGCTCGCGAAGACCGTGGGCTCCGAGGCCCAGTGCTCGTTGAACTGGGACGGGAACTCGACGAAATCGCGAGGCACGTTGGTGCCGGCGAGGGTCGGGTACTTCACGTTCGAGAGGAGGCCGTGCAGCGCGTGGCCGAACTCGTGGAACATCGTCCGCACGCTGTCGAACGTGAGGAGCGCGGGCTCGCCCGCTGCGGGCTTCGGGAAGTTGCACACGTTGAACACGACTGGGTGCGTGTCGAGGAGCCCCGCCTGATCGACGTAGCTGGCCATCCACGCGCCGCCCGACTTGTTGTCGCGCTTGAAGTAGTCCGCGTAAAAGAGGCCGAGCGATTTGCCGTCCGCGTCGAAGACCTCGAAGACGCGCACGTCGGGGTGGTAGACGGGGAGATCGTGTCGCTCCTTGAAGGACAGGCCGTAGAGCTGCCCGGCCGCGAAGAACACGCCGTCGTGCAGCACCCGGTCGAGCTCGAGGTACGGCTTCACCTGCTCGTCGTCGAGCGCGTACTCGGCCTTCCGCACCTGCTCGGCGTAATACTGCCAGTCCGCCGGCCCGAGCCGGACCGCGGCGCCGTGCTCCCCGTGGCTCTGCCTGTCCGCGAGCGCCTGCATCTTGCCCGCCTCGCCGCGCGCCTTGGCGACCGCCGCAGGCGCCATGTCCGTCATCAGCCGGATGGCCTTCTCCGGCGTCCCCGCCATCTGGTCCTCGAGCGCGTACGCCGCGTACGTCGGAAAGCCGAGCAGCTTGGCCTTCTGAGCCCGCAGCTGCGCGAGGCGCTGCACGATGGCGCGGGTGTCGTTGGCGTCCCCGTGCTCGGCGCGCTGGGTCGACGCTGCGAAGAGCCGCTCCCGCGTCGCCCGGTTCTGGAGCTCGACCTGCGCCGGCTGCTGCGTCGTGTTCTGGAGGGGCAGCACCCACTTGCCCTCGAGCTTGCGCGCCTTCGCGGCCGCGGCCGCCGACGCCAGCTCTCCCTCTCCGAGACCCGCCAGCTCGGCCGGATCGCCCGTGACGAGCGCGCCCTCCTTGGTGGCGGCGAGGAGCTGCTTGTCGAACGCCGTGCTCAGCGTCGACTCTTCCTTGTTCAGGGCGCGGAGCGTCGTCTGGTCGGCCTCGGAGAGCTTCGCCCCGGCGCGGACGAACACCTGGTGGATCCGCTCGACCAGACGCCGCCCCTCGGCGTCCAGCGCGTCGCGGTGCGCGTAGACCGCCTCGACGCGGGCGAAGAGCTTCGCGTTCAGATGGATCGCGTCGTCGTGCGCGGCCAGCTTCGGCGCGAGCGTCTCTTCCACCTTCTGCAGCGTCTCGTTCGTGTTGGCCTTCGCCATCGCGAAGAACACGTTGGTGGAACGCGTGAGGTAGGCGCCGGTCCGCTCCATCGCGACGATGGTGTTGTCGAACGTCGCCGGGTCCGGCAGCGCCGCGATGGCGTCCATCTCGGCGAGGTGCATCCGCATCGCCTCTTCGATGGCCGGCTCGTAGTCGCCGTCCTTGATGTGGTCGAACGCGGGCGCCTGGTACGGGAGGGGACTCGGCTGGGCGAAGGGATTCATGGCCTGAGGCGTCGGTGGGGGAGGGGGCGTCACCACCGTGGCGACCGGCGGCGGTGGCGGCGGGGCGACCGCGGGCGGCGGGGCATCGGCGCCGCAGGCGGTCAGAACGAGGGTGGCGGCGAGAACGAGGCGAGACGTCCGGCGCATGGGCCGATTCGTTACGACTTCTCGAACCGGAACACCAGCTTCTCCTCGCCGTCCTTCTTCTCGGCGTCGACGACCACGCGGCCCCCGTTCTCGAGCTCACCGAAGAGCAGCTCGTCGCCGAGGGGGCGCTTCACTTCGTCCTGCATCACGCGGGCGAGCGGCCTCGCGCCGTTGTCGGGATCGTAGCCGACCCGCGCCAGGTACTCGGTCGCCGCGTCGGTGAGCTCGATGGTCACCTTGCGCTCGGCGAGCTGGCCGGACAGCTCCTTCATGAACTTGCCGACGATGCTCTTCATGATTGACGGATCGAGCGCGCGGAACGCGATCTTCGCGTCGAGGCGGTTCCGGAACTCCGGGCTGAAGAGCTGCTTGTACTCGCGGTCGATGTCCGGCTTCTCGCGGTCCGCGCCGCTCGCGCCGCCGAAGCCGACGGCCTTTCGCTGGAGATCGCGCGCGCCGATGTTGCTCGTCATGAGGAGGATCACGTGGCGGAAATCGGTCTGACGGCCGTTGTGGTCCGTCAGCTTGCCGTGATCCATCACCTGCAAGAGGATGTTGAAGATCTGCGGGTGGGCCTTCTCGATCTCGTCGAGGAGGAGCACCGCGTGCGGCGTCTTGGCGATGGCGTCCGTCAGGAGGCCGCCCTGGTCGAAGCCGACGTACCCCGGCGGCGCGCCGATGAGGCGCGAGACGGTATGCGACTCCATGTACTCGCTCATGTCGAAGCGGTGGAAGGCGACGCCCATCACCTTGGCCAGCTGGCGAGCCGCCTCCGTCTTGCCCACGCCCGTCGGCCCGGTGAGAAGGAAGGACCCGATGGGCTTCTCCGGAGCGCGCAGGCCGGCCCGCGACAGCTTGATGGCCGAGACGAGCTGCTTGATCGCGTCGTCTTGGCCGAAGACGACCGCGCGGAGCTCCGTGTCCAGGTTCTTCAGCCGGTCCTTGTCGCTCGTCGACACCTCGCGCGTGGGGATCTGCGCCATGCGCGCGAGCACCGCCTCGACGTCGCTCACCGAGACGACGTTCGAGCCGTCGTCGAGGAGCTTCTTCGCCGCGCCGCTCTCGTCGATGAGATCGATGGCCTTGTCGGGCAGCTTGAGGTCGTGGAGATACTTTGCGGACAGCTCGGCCGCGGCCCGGAGCGCCTCGTCCTGGTAGGTGACGCCGTGGAACTCCTCGTAGTGCTTGCGGAGGCCCTCGAGGATCTTCACCGTGTCCTCGACGCTGGGCTCGTTCACCTCGACGCGCTGGAAGCGGCGCGAGAGGGCGCGGTCCTTCTCGAAGTACTGGCGGTACTCGCGGAACGTCGTCGAGCCGATGCAGCGGAGGCGCCCGCTGGCGAGCGCGGGCTTCAGGAGGTTGCTCGCGTCCATGCTGCCGCCACTCGTGGCGCCGGCGCCGACGATGGTGTGGATCTCGTCGATGAAGAGGATGGCCTTGTCGAGCTTCTGCAGCGCCTTGATGACGGACTTGATGCGCTCCTCGAAGTCGCCGCGGTAGCGCGTCCCCGCCAGGAGCGCGCCCATGTCGAGCGAGTACACCGTGGACCCCTCGAGCGCCTTGGGCACCTCGTGACGTTCGATCTTCAGCGCGAGACCCTCGGCGAGGGCCGTCTTGCCGACGCCCGCGTCGCCCACGAGCAGGGGGTTGTTCTTCTTGCGGCGGGCGAGGATCTGCACGATGCGCGCGACCTCGCTCTCGCGCCCGACGAGAGGGTCGATGCGCTTCGACAGGGCCTCCTCGTTGAGGTTCACGGTGTAGGCCTTGAGGGGGTCCTTCGACGGGCGGGCGGGCTCGTCGCCGGCGTCCGCACCGGCGCCGCCGGCCTTGCCGGGCTCGACCTCGTCGTCGTCGACCTTCGAGACGCCGTGCGAGATGTACGACACCAGATCGAGCCGCGTGACGCCGTTCTCCTCGAGGAGCGCGACGGCGTAGGAGTCCCGCTCGGCGAACATCGCGATGAGGACGTTGGCGCCCGTCACCTCGTCCTTGCCGCTCGAGCGGACGTGCTGGACGGCGCGACGCATCGCGCGCTGCACGCCCAGCGAAGCCGTCGGCACCTCGGCCGCCTCATCCGCGAGCGGCTCGAGCTGCTCCTCGAGGTACTGCTCGAGTCGCTTCTTGAGGGCCGCGGGATCGCCCCCCGCGTGCCGGACGACGCCGGCCGTCGTGTCGTCGAGCATCAGCGCGTAGAGCAGGTGCTCGAGCGTGACGTACTCGTGGTGCCGCCGCGACGCATCGCTCTGCGCCACCTGAAGGGCAATCTCGACCTCGGGACTGATTCGCATCCTTGGCTCTTTGCTCGGCTCGCCGCTCGATGACGGTCGCGGTACTGGTTACTCGGCCTCGGTCGTGACGAGGAGCGGGTGGCCCCGATCGCGAGCATCGCGCATCACCTCGGCCACCTTGGTCTCCGCGACGTCGCGAGGGTAAAGGCCCACGATGGCCTTACCCTTCTTGTGCACGGTCAGCATGATGTGCAATGCCTCGGTCTCGCTCTTGTGGAAGAAGCGGCGCAGGACCTCGACCACGTATTCCATGGTCGTGTAGTCGTCGTTGTGGAAGAGGACCTTGTAGCGCTTCGGAACGGCAGTCTTTTGTCGCTCTTCGACTTCGATGTCCTCATCGCGGTCCGGGTTCTTCGGGTCCGACATGGCGTCCGTCGACCATAGCGTGACCACCGCGCCGGCCAAGGGGTGCTCGGCAGTGTAAGCTGATGCAGGTGCGGAGAAGGCCGGACGCTCTGGTGGGGGCGACCCTGTCGCTGGGGGACGCGGCGCTGCGGGCGGCGTACGTCGCGAGCGTCGTGCGCGCCTGGGAAGTGTCGGTCCTGGCGCCGGCGCTCGACGAGGTGTGCGAGCGCGCGGAGCAGGCCGAGGTCGCTGCGCGAGAGGCTCTGCTGTCCATCGTCGACGCGCTCAACACCGAGGGAATGGATGAGGTCGTGCAGCGGCTGCGGGAGGAGGCAGAGGGGCGCTCGCTGCTCGCGCTGGAGCGACTCATCCGGCACCCGGTACGTCTCGGGCGCGCTCCGGCGGGGGAGGACAAGCTCCGGCAGGACAAGGTCCCGTTCGACGGACGCGGGCGCCCGCTGACGCTCGGTGAGCGCAAGTCGCTCGCTCGCCGGCCCGACCGCGACACGATGCAGCGCCTCATCGCCGATCCGCACCCCGACGTCATCCACCGGCTCCTGCGAAACCCGCGCGTGCTCGAGGACGACGTCGTGCGGCTGGCGGCGCGCCGGCCGGGCCGGAGAGAGGTGCTCGCCGAGATCGCGCGCTCGACCAAGTGGGTGCACCGCCCGCGCGTGCGGATGGCGCTGGTGCTCAACCCGGCGACGCCGCCGGAGATCGCGGCGCGCATCGCGGGGCTGCTCCTGCGACCGGAGCTCGCGTTCGTGGCGGGCTCGCCTTATGTGCCGGCGGCCGTGCGGGCGCTCTGCATGGAGCACCTCGAGCGGCGCCCTCCCGTCGAGAGACCGGGGGACGAGGGCGTGCACTGACCGGCGCGCCTTCCGCGTCCTGCCCCCCCTCAGCCCTCTTCTTCTTCCATCTCCCAGCGCGCGAGGGCCGTCATCGCGATGGCCGACGCGCACGACGCGCAGAGGGGGACCTTCTCGAAGCGCGCCTCGGTGCCGCGAGTCCACATGTAGACGCCGACGCCCGGCGGGCCGAAGCCCTCGTCGGCGTCGGCTGCGGGAAGAGCGGCGCCGCACGCGTCGCACGCGGGCTCGTCCTCCCGGGCGAACAGCGCCTCGTGCGAGGCGACGAGGCACGGCTCGTCGTCGTGGGGGGGCACCATGTCGACGCGAAAGAGTAGCGCGCGCCCCGGCGTCCGCAATGGACACGGAAACCACGCAACTCGCGACGCGGAGCGGCCGATGGGGGGTCATGAAGGCGACAAGAGGGTGGGTCGTGGCGGTCGCCGTGGTCGCGTTGTGGCTCACGACGGGTTGCGCCGGCACCGTTCCGCT
>Ga0182030_10026164_pt1 | contig 10580 bp, 6 predicted proteins | sample 812S3MmetaG_FD_121299 | JGI IMG/M metagenome (GOLD analysis project Ga0182030, IMG submission 121299) | Permafrost microbial communities from Stordalen Mire, Sweden - 812S3M metaG (Illumina Assembly) | ecosystem: Environmental > Terrestrial > Soil > Wetlands > Permafrost | place: Sweden... | reverse complement strand
CCCGAAGGCCAGCGCCTCGCCCAGGGCCCAGTCGACCTCGCCCGCCTCGAGCATCGTCGCGCGAGCGGCGAACTGTCGCTCGAGTTTGGGATGGATGGTGAACCCCTCGGGCGCGGTCATCGTCGCGCGGGCAATCTCGAGCAAGGTCGTGCGCGCGACACCCGTCTCGGGTGCCGGAAGGTCCGGCGTCACGTCATTCGCGGGAACGCCTGTCAATTCCGGCACGGGTACCGTGCGCACCTCGTCGAGAACGTTCTGAAGTCGCGTGTTGAAGTCGTCGAGGGCCGTCTCGGCTTCCTCGATCGAGATGTCGCCGCGGCGCACGAGCGTCTCAGTGTAGATCTTTCGCACTGAGCGCATCTGGTCGATGATCTTGTACATCTGAGGTTGGGTGTAGCTGGGGTCGTCGCCCTCGTTGTGTCCATGACGCCGGTAGCAGACGATGTCGAGCACGACGTCGCGGTGGAACGTCTCGCGATAGTCGTAGGCCAAACGGGCCGCCCTCGCGCAGGCCTCGGGGTCGTCGCCATTGACGTGGAAGATCGGCGCCTGGATCATCTTGGCGACGTCGGTGGGGTAGAAGCTCGACCGCGCCGAGTCTGGCGCCGTCGTGAAGCCCACCTGGTTGTTGATCACGATGTGTAGGGCGCCGCCGACGAAGTAGCCCGATAGCTGCGAGAGGTTGAGGGTCTCGGCGACGACCCCCTGCCCCGAAAAGGCCGCGTCGCCGTGCACCAGGATGGGGAGATAGGGGAAGTGATCCGCCATGACGGTGCTCTGAGTGCCGTCGGTGGGACGCAGCACCAGGTCCTGCTTCGCGCGCACTATACCCTCCACGACGGGGCTGACGGCCTCGAGGTGAGAGGGATTCGACGCCATCGAGACGTCGATTGTGGCGCCACGGGGATTCTTGAAGACGCCTCGGGCACCCTTGTGGTACTTCACGTCGCCGCTGCCCTGCACGCTCTCGGGGTCCAGGTTGCCTTCGAACTCCGAGAAGATGTCGCTGTAGGACTTGCCCACCACGTTGGCCAGCACGTTCAGGCGCCCGCGATGGGCCATGGCGATCACGGCCTCCCTCGTGCCCTGATCCGCGGCGACGTCGAGAATTGTGCGCAGCGCCACGATCGTCGACTCGGCGCCTTCCAGGCCGAACCGCTTCTGACCCACGTAGCGCGAGTGCAGGAAGCGCTCGAAGACTTCCGCCTCGCTGAGTCCCTCGAGGATTCGGTGCTGCTCTTCGAGCGACATCGACAGATTGACGCCCTCGACGCGCTCCTGGATCCAGCGCTTCTGCACGGGGTCCATGATGTGGCCGTACTCGATGCCAATCGTGCGACAGTACGCGTCGCGCAGGATCGTCAGGATCTCCTCGAGGGTGGCCTCGCTTCGCCCGGCGAGCCCGCTCACGACGAAGGTCCGCTGCAGGTCCCAGATCGTCAGTCCGTACGTCGCCAGGTCGAGCTCGGAATGCAGCGTGGGTGCATCGCTGTGCAGCGGATCAAGGTGGGCGTTCAGGTGCCCTCGAACCCGGTACATGTTGATGAGCTCTTGGACACGGATCTGCTTGAGGATGCGTTCGTGGTCCCCTTCGCCTACGGCGGGATTGTGGTCCTTGGCCCAGCGAGCCGGTTCGTACGCCACGCCGAGCGAGGAGAACACGTCGTCGTAGAACTCGTGAGCGCCGGTCAGGCATTCCGCGACGTACTTGAGGAAGAGACCGGACTCCGCCCCTTGGATGATGCGGTGGTCGTAGGTCGACGTGATCGTCATACTCTTCCCGATTCCGAGCTCCGCCAAGGCGCGCGGGTCGGCGGCCTCAAATCCTGCGGGCCAGCCCAGCGCACCCACGCCGAAGATCGCGCCCTGGCCGGCCATGAGTCGCGGCACGGACTGCACGGTACCGAGCGTGCCCGGGTTCGTCAACGAGACGGTTGCGCCCACGAAGTCGTCCGCGCCAAAGGAACCGGCGTGGACCTTGCGCACGAGATCTTCGTACGCGAGCAGGAATCCCCTGAAGTCCAGGGTGTCCGCGTCGCGAATGACGGGTACGAGGAGGTTGCGCGTGCCGTCGGGACGCTGGACGTCGACGGCGAGACCCAGCCCCACGTGCGCGTGGCGCTTTACGCCCGGCGTCCCCTTCTTGTCCACCGCCTCGACGAAGGAGGCGTTCATCGCCGGTATGGCGATCAATCCCTTCACGATGGCGTAGGCGATGAAGTGCGTGAACGAGACCTTCGCGCCGCTCGAGCGGGCGAGGGTCTCGTTGAGCGCCGAACGATTTATCTCCAGCAACCGAGCCGAGACGCTGCGCACGCTCGTCGCGGTCGGCACGCTCAGACTCGCGTTCATGTTCGTGACGATCCGTGCGGCGGCGCCTCGCAGAGGAGTCGCCTCGCTGTCGAAGGTCGCTTCGGGCGCTGGCGTCACTGGTGCCGTCGCCACCGCGGGAATTGTCGATCGCTGGTAGTCGGCGAAGAACTCGCGCCAGCTCTGCGATACGTCGTTAGGGTCAGCCAGGAAGCGGTCGTACATGTCATCGACCAGCCACGCATTTGGTCCAAAAGACCCCTTATGCGAGAGGGATGACGAGGGGTCGCCGGTAGTACTCACCCCTCCAGCCTAGGGGCGCCACCGCGCCAATCGATTGAAACGGGCCGAGAACAAACCGGTAGGTTTTCATCATGTGCTCAACCCCGGTGGTCCCACTGGCCCTCCATTTCACAGCGAGCACGCCCGTCGAGGGTCTGGCGGTGGCCGAGCGACGAGTGGACAATCCCGAGGCCACGTTGATCTGCATCCACGGGGGTCTCGACCGGGCCGGATCCTTCGGCCGCTTGGCTCGAAGACTCGAAGGCTTTGACGTCGTGTCCTACGACCGACGCGGTTACCAACATTCGCGCGATCTCGCTCCCTTGTCGCTCGATCGACACATCAGCGACCTCCTGGCACTCACGGAGCGTGAGGCGTCGAAGGGACCCGTGATCTACTTGGGTCACAGCTACGGCGGGGTGGTCGCTCTGGGAGCGGCTCTGGCCCGGCCGCTGGCCACGCTGGCCCTCACCTACGAGTCTCCCCTGCCCTGGATACTCCGGCGCGAGAGCGGGCGTCCGACCTTGAGCGACGACCCCGCCAAGGAGGTCGAAGTCTTCTTCAAACGCATGGTTTCCAAGGGTGCCTGGGAACGTCTGAGCGAATCGGAACGCGAATCGCGACGTCTCGACGGCCCCGCTCTCCTGAGCGATCTGAAGCTCCTCACGCAGAACCCGCCCTTCGACGTTCGCCAGCTCAAGGTTCCTACGTTCTACGTGTACGGCGACGGCGTGCTCGTCGACTACTACCGTGCGCTCAGCCTCAGGCTGTGCGAGTTGAGTGACCTCATCACCCCGGTCGAGCTCGCCAAGGCTGGTCATGGCGCCCATCTCTCAAATCCGGACCAACTGGCTTCCCTCGTACGACAGAGCTGGCGGGACCGATGCGAGTAGGACTAACCGGTTCGTCAGGTTTCATCGGCACGGCGCTGATCAAAGCCCTGCGCGATCGTGGTGACGACGTGGTGCGTTTCGTGCGGCCCGAAAGCGCGACCGGCGAAGGTCGGGTCATCCGTTGGGATCCTTCTCGCCGATTGATTGACGAGCGCGATCTCTCGTGCGCGGGCGGCTTCGACGCCGTCATAAACCTCGCCGGAGCGGGCATCGGCGACAAGCGATGGAGCACGAGCCGCAAGCAGCAGATTCTTCGGTCGCGCGTCGATTCGACGACGCTCCTGGTAGAAGCCCTTCGCTCGACGTCGACGGGCACGGCGGTGTTGGCGAGCGGTTCAGCAATTGGCTACTACGGCTCGCGAGGCGACGAAGTGCTCGACGAATCCTCGACTCCGGGGAACGATTTCCTCGCCCAGGCCTGTGTCCGGTGGGAAGACGCGGCGTCCGCGCTTCGCGAACAAGGGGCGACGGTCGCCATGCTGCGTACCGGCATCACGATGGGCGAAGGCGGAGGAGCACTCAAGCGCCAGCTGCCCCTCTTTCGCCTCGGCGTGGGCGGGCCGCTCTCGACCGGCAAGCAGTGGTTGAGCCCCATCTCTCTGGTTGACGAGGTCAGGGCAATACTCTGGATCGTCGACCGCAAGGTGTCGGGACCCGTCAATCTGACCTGCCCCTCGCCACTCACGAACTCTCAATTCACAAGGGAATTGGCGAAATCGCTTCATCGCCCGGCCGTCATGAGGGTTCCCGCACTCGTCCTTGAGGTGGCGCTCGGACGTCAGTTGACGCGTGACGCGGTGCTCGCCAGCCAGCGTGTCGTGCCTCTGGTCCTGAGCGAGGGAGGCTTTGTATTCGACAATCCCGACCTTCACGCCATCATTTCTGAGGTCGTTCGGCCCCGAACCAACTAAAAGCCGACATTTTGAGGGTTTTTCCATTTTTCGGACAATACTAAAGGGTGCTGATTACGTCATTGTCACAATTCTCTGGTCCTTGTGAACTTGTGTGAACCCACATCGCCCGATACAGTTGCCAACAATCATCCTCAACGGATGGGCAAATTGGACGTGACCATTTCGGTGGTACGGGGAGGCAATATCAATATGCAATTCAGACACAAGCTTCGGGTCCTGGTGACCATCGGCTCCGCGGCCGCTGCGTTATCCGTGGGCCTCGTTGGACTATCCACCGGAGGAGCCGGAGCCGCCAGTGCGCCGACGGGTACCATCACACTCGCCGAAGCGGCCCAGACGCCTCCGAACTATATCTTCCCCTATATGAGTTGCGCCACCTTCTCGGTATCCAACATCGACGGCTTCGACCAGCAGATGTTCCGTCCGGCCTACTGGTTCGGGCTCGGATCCTCCGCGGCTATTCAGCCATCGCTTTCCCTGGCCGACCAGCCGAAAATGAGCGACAACAACAAGACGGCCACGATCGTGATGAAGGGCTGGAAGTTCGCCGACGGCCAGACCATCGACGCCGAATCGCTCATGTTCTTCCTCAACATGTACCGGGCCGTTCCCACGGACTACTGCGGCTTTAACGGCAAGTACGGCATCCCCAACATGGTCTCGAGCGCGAGCGGAACGGGCAACACCGTCACGATTCACTTCACCACCTCGGTCAACCCGTACTGGATCCTCTACAACTACCTGGCGGAACTCACCCCGATGCCCAACACCTGGGACATCACCGCTCCGGGCAAGACGTCGACCTGCGCTTCCGGTGTCTACAACGCCAAGTCCACCAACGCGGCGTGCGCGGCGGTCTACAAGTACCTGAACAAGGAGTCCTCGGACACCTCGACCTACACCGACGCCATGTGGCAGAGCGGCGACAGCGGACCGTGGAAGTTGACCGCATTCGACAACTTGGGCAACTTGACCCTGGTGCCGAACACCAAGTACTCGGGGCCCCAGAAGGCCCAAGTCGCGGAAGTGAAGGAAGTGGCGTTCGCCTCGACGACCGCTGAGCAGAACGCGCTGCGCGCCGGCACGATCGACATCGGCTACGTGGACAACTCGGTGCTCACCAAGAACGGTACGCCCAAGAATCCCGGCCCGAACTGGAGCGCCATCGCAAGCAATTACACGTTGCACGTGTCCGCGCCATGGTCGGTCGACTATTCCGCGTACAACTTCAACAAGTTGAGTCCCCAGGCGCCGCTGTTGAGCCAGCTCTACATCCGCCAAGCCCTTCAGCTGACGGTCAACCAGCCCGGCATCATCAACAAGGTCTTCAAGGGCTACGGCTACGTCCAGATCAACCCGCTGCCACCGGTAACTCCGTCCTCGATCGACACGGGCGTGTCGTTCAAGAATCCCTATCCGTACAACCCCTCCAAGGCCTCGGCGCTGCTCAAGAGTCACGGCTGGAAGATGTCGGGCGGCACCCTCGCGTGCGAGAGTCCCGGTACGGCGGCCACCGATTGCGGCGCCGGCATCACGAAAGGCGAGTCACTGACCTTCAGCTTCCTCTACGACTCGGGCTCACCGGTTACCGCGCTCCAGGTCGACGCTGAGGTTTCAGAGTGGAAGTCCATCGGGATCGGCATGAAGGTTTCTTCGGCGCCCTTTAACACGGTCATCTCGACGTGCTCGGCCGATTCGGGCAAATGGAGCATCTGCTACTGGGGTGCTGGGTGGATCTACTCCCCCGAGTACTACCCTTCGGGCGAGACCCTGTTCGCGACTGGTGCGAGCTTTAACATCGGCAACTACTTCAACGCGCAACTGAACGCCGACGTGCAAAAGACTGACTTTGGTACCGCCAGTCTTGGAGCCTTCGCCAACCTCATGGCAGTGCAGCTGCCGGACCTGTACCAGCCCAATACCACCAACGACTTCGTCGCGGGCGGCATCGGTGAGGTCATCAACACCCTCAAGAGCAAGATCGGCTTCTCGCCGAACCCGCTGGAGACCTTCATGCCGGAGTACTACTCCTTCAAATAAGGTTCAAAGGTTAAGGGCCTCGGTCCAACGACGAACGGCCCCCTCGAAGGAGGGAGCCGTTCGTCGTTGACGAACGGCTCGCGGCCGAAAGCCTCCACTTTGCCAGCGTCGTTCTCACCTGCGCGGAAGAAAGTGTTGGTAAACTCGCCCGGTGTTCAACTACATCCTGAGGCGGCTGGGCCAGTCGATCATCGTGCTGCTGATTGTGACGCTGATCACGTTCACCCTCCCTTACTTCGAGGTGGGCGGCATTTTGGCTCCCGCGTACGCGGTGCTCGGCACGCACGCCAATGCGCAGACCGTGCACGTGTGGGGCGTGCAGCACGGAATGTTCCACCCTTACTGGGTTCGGTTCTGGGAGTACATCGACCAAGTCTTCATCCATTTCAACTTGGGGCACTCGTACAAACAGAATCTCTCGGTGTGGCAGATCATTTCGCTCTACGTGCCACGCACAATCTGGCTGGCCCTCTCGTCACTCATCCTGACGATCCTGATCGCACTGCCCCTGGGCATCTACCAGGCCTCAAAGCGCAACACCACCGTTGACTACGTGGCCACCAGCACCGCCTTCGTCCTGTACGGGATACCCGCCTTCCTGCTCGGGATTTTGATGTTGCAGTTCTTCAGTTTCAGTTGGCCCCACCTGCCCGCCTCCCCGCCGTCCGGTGTGGCGCCGTGGGCCATGTTCACAAGTCCGCTGGGCTTCATCCTTCCGGTGGCGACCCTGACACTTTTGAGCATTGCGTTTCTCAGTCGCTTCATGCGCAGCGCAGTCCTGGAGGTTCTCGTCCAGGACTACATACGCACGGCCAAGGCCAAGGGCTGTAGCACCAGCCGCACGCTCATACGTCACGCGATCCGCAACGCCCTCGGCCCGATCGTGATCATTCTGGGCCTCTACTTTCCGGGGCTCTTGGGCGGCGCCGTCGTGATCGAAGCCGTCTTCAACTACAGCGGGCTGGGAATACAGATCGTCAACGCCGCGACCATCCTGGACGTGCCCACGGTACTGGGCATCACCCTGCTCGTCGCCATCCTGACGCTGCTCGGGAACCTGATGGCCGACGTCGCTCTCGGCATCGTGAACCCGCGCATCCGGATCCAGGGCTCACGATGATCGAGGGTCCCGAGCCGCCCCTGTTCTCGCACAGCCTGGTCACCGAGAACCTGGCCGACACCGAGGCCAGCGGTGAAGTCGTGCCGATGTGGAAACAACGCACACGAATCTTCATCCACAACAAGCTTGCGGTGGCGTCGGTGCTCGTTCTCATCGCGGTCGTGTTGTTTTGCTACATGGGACCGCTGTTGTACCACACCAACCAGACCAACCAGGCCCAGGCCCTCAACGTGATCTTCAACGCGGCGCCTTCGGCCAAGCACCTGCTCGGCACCGACAGCTCGGGTTTCGACGAACTTGGTCGCATCATGTTCGGCGGCGAATATTCGTTGAGTCTGGGCATGCTCGCCGGAATAATCACCATCGTGGTGGGCACCATCTACGGCATGGTCTCGGGTTTCCTCGGCGGAATCGTCGACACCTTGATGATGCGCCTACTCGACGCGTTTCTTTCGATTCCGCTGCTTTTCCTCTTGATCACCCTGATATCGGTCTTCGAGCGTTCCACGGTGTTCCTCATCGCCCTCATCGGCGTGACGGGATGGTTCGCCAACGCCCGCATCATTCGAGGCGACGCGCTCCTGATAAAGAAACTCGAGTACTCCCAGGCCGCCACCGCGATGGGGGCGAGCAAGTGGCACATCATCTGGCGCCACGTGTTTCCCAATTCGATGAGCAACATCGTCACCGTGGCCACCTTTTCCGTCGCCGACGCGATCCTGTTCCTCTCGACGCTGGGTTTCCTCGGTCTGGGCATCCAGGCTCCCCAGACCGACTGGGGAACCATGATGCAGGCGGGGTCCGTCCAGCAGAGCAACGGATTCTGGTGGGAGATCTACCCGACCGCGTTCCTGTTCGTGCTGGTGATCGTCGCCATCACCTATATCGGCGAGGCCCTGCGCGACGCGTTCGAGGTTCGTCTCCTCGAACGCTGAGTCGCTTCGAGCGTTGAAACCTCAGACTCGGCCCCTTTAGGGGCGTGATTCCAGCGTGACCGGCGTCTTCATCGGGAAGTGACAGGCCGCCTGCTGGGTCGCACCGAAGCTGCGCAGCGGCGGCTCCTCGACCGAACAGATCTCCTGGGCCTTGGGGCAGCGGGTGCGAAAGCGGCACCCTGAAGGCGGGTTGACCGCCGAAGGTAACTCCCCGCGCACCTGGCTGCCCCGGCGCCTGCGGGCCTCAGAGGGGTCCGGCACGGGCACCGCGTCCAAGAGGCCCTGGGTGTAGGGATGCGCCGGGGACCGAAAGACGGATTCCGCGTCGCCGATCTCGACGATCTTGCCGAGGTACATGACGGCGATGGTGTCGGCCATGTAGTAGATCACGGCCAGGTCGTGGCTCACCATCACGTACGAGAGGTGATGCTCGCGCTGGAGCTCTTTCATCAGGTTGAGGATCTGGGCCTGGACCGAGACGTCCAGGGCCGACACCGGCTCGTCGGCGACGATCAACCGGGGATTGAGGGCCAGGGCCCGCGCGAAGCCGATGCGCTGGCGCTGACCGCCGGAGAACTCGTGGGGGTACCGGTCGGCCGCCATTCGGTCCAGCCCCACCGAGGCCAGCAGTTCGTAGACCCGCTTCATCTGCTGGGCCTTGGTGCCGTCACGTTGCACGGCCAAGGGCTCTCCCAGGATTTGGGCGACCTTCATGCGCGGATCGAGTGACGAATAGGGATCCTGGAACATCATCTGGCGATCGCGGCGTTCGATCCTTGAGGGCCTATGGCCCCGGGCCGATACCAGCTTGCCGTCAAAGAAGATCTGCCCCGCCGTCAAGGGATCCAGACCCACCAGCATCCGCCCGATGGTGGTCTTACCGCAACCAGATTCTCCCACCAACCCGAAGGTCTCGCCTTCGGTGAGCGTGAAGCTGACGTCCGACACCGCGTGGATGGCCCCGACCTTGTGGCGAATCAGCCCGCCCTTCACCTCGAACTCCTTGACCAGACCTTGGGCGCGCAGGAGTTCTATTTTGGTTCCGCTCGCCGAGAGAACCGCCTCGGAAGACGACGTCGTCAATACAACCGGTTTGGGGCCATCAGTGGGATGGAAGCAAGCGAAGGCGTGCCCGCCCACGAGCGTGATCGGAGGCTCTTCGGACCGGCACTGGTCGGTCGCGAAGGAGCAACGCGGCGCGAAGCGGCACGCCACGATCTCCTTGGTCAGGTCGGGCGGCATGCCGGCGATGGACGCCAGCTTGTGCTTCGAGGCGTTCTCCAGGTTGGGCATCGACGCCAGGAGCGCCTGAGTGTAGGGATGACGCATCGAATGGAAGATCTCCGGCGTCGCGGCCTCTTCGGCCTTCTTGCCCGCGTACATCACCACCACGCGGTCGGTACGGCCCGCGATGACACCCATATCGTGGGTGATAAGCAGCATCGCCATGCCAAGTTCTTTCCTCAGGTTGTCCAGAATGTCGAGGATCTGCGCCTGAATCGTCACGTCTAGGGCCGTCGTCGGCTCGTCGGCGATGAGAATGGTCGGGCTGCACACCAAGCCCATGGCAATGATGACACGCTGGCGCAGTCCCCCGGAGAGTTCGAAGGGGTATTGATTGAGGCGCTCGGCGGGTCGAGGCATCTCCACCATCTCAAGCACCTCCAGAGCTCGCTTCCTCGCGTCGGCGTCGCTTGCTCCGTGATGGATCCGGAGACCCTCACCTATCTGTCGGCCAATCTTGGTGGTCGGGTTGAGTGAACTCATGGGATCCTGGGGAATCAGCGCAATGCTCTGGCCTCGTTGACGCTGCATCTCCTTCTCACTCAGGCTCGCGAGGTCGACGTCGTCCAGCACGATGTTGCCGGCGGCGATCTTGCCCGTGCCGGGCAGCAGGCGCATGATTGCCAAACCGGTGGTCGTCTTGCCGCAACCTGATTCACCCACGAGGCCCACGCATTCACCGGCGTTGATCGTGAGCGAAAAGTCGTCCACGGCGGTGGCGAAGGTTTTGCGAGAGGCGAATTGGACCTTCAGATTGTTCACGGTGAGCAACGACGCCATAGTTGACAAATCCTACTCTTTG
>Ga0182030_10026163_pt1 | contig 10581 bp, 9 predicted proteins | sample 812S3MmetaG_FD_121299 | JGI IMG/M metagenome (GOLD analysis project Ga0182030, IMG submission 121299) | Permafrost microbial communities from Stordalen Mire, Sweden - 812S3M metaG (Illumina Assembly) | ecosystem: Environmental > Terrestrial > Soil > Wetlands > Permafrost | place: Sweden... | reverse complement strand
CTTCAAGAAGCATCCGAAGGAGATCCTCCTGTCGGCATTGCTGCGGCTGTCCGAGCAGGCACCGTTCTATATCTTCACGGCGTTCATCTTCGCTTACGCCGTCGGCACTTTGCACATGTCACGTGATCTGATCCTGATGGCGGTGCTGGTTGCCGCTTGCGTCTCCTTCGTCACCATCCCGCTGTCGGGCCACATCTCCGACCGCATCGGGCGCAAGAAGATGTATCTGATCGGCGCGGCGACCACGGGCGTGTTCGGATTCCTGTATTTCGGAATGGTGGACACCGCAGCTCCGTCGGCAGTGTTCATCGCAATCGTGCTGTCGCTGATCCCGCATGACATGCAATACGGACCGCAGGCGGCCTTGATCGCGGAGGCATTTACGCCGCGATTGCGCTACAGCGGCGCTTCGCTGGGCTATCAACTCGCCTCGGTGATTGCCGGCGGTCCGGCGCCCCTGATCGCAACGGCCCTTTTCGCCACTTATCACTCCGGCTACGCGATTTCCGTCTACATCGCCGGCTGCGCGGTCATAAGCATGGTGGCGGCGGCCTTCATGCCTGACTACACCGGCCGGGACATTTCGAAGGAGTATGACGCCTGACATAAAGGCGTAACGTCCATTGTCCTATTCTGCGCCTGGATGAACCGGCTCCATCATCATCCGGGCTAAATTCTTGACACAGGATTGGAACCTTAGACTGCGGCTGCGCATTCAGTGAATTGGCTTGGGGCGGATTTCACCATGGCGATGAGGCGGCGCGACTTCTTGGCGGGGACCGCGATCCTGGTGCTCAGCAGCATGAAAAGCCGGGCTATCATTGTCTCTGGCGGCCTGCCGTGGACGCCGGACGCCGGCAGCCCTCCAGTCCCGGTCAGGCCTGGCCCCTGGCATTACTTCACAGCCGACGAAGGCCGCGCCGTCGAGGCGTTGGCCGACCGCATCATTCCGCCGGATCCGCAGACGCCGGGCGGCAAGGATGCCGGTTGCGCCGTCTTCATTGACCGTCAGCTGGCCGGCCCCTATGGCCGCGCCGAGGGTCATTACACCCGTCCCCCCTTCATGCCCGGCACCAAGCAGCAGGGCCCGCAATCCGCCGACGGACCGGCGGCGACCTACCGCAAGGCGCTGGCCGCGCTCGATCGACATTGCCAGTCGGCCTATCAGGGCAAGCGATTTGCCGATCTCGCCGACGAGCAGAAGGACCAGTTGCTCAAGAGCATCGAGGACGGCAAGACAAAACTCGAAGGCGTCGACGGCCAATCGTTCTTCACGCTGGTCATCAAGAACACGCAGGAGGGCTTCTTCGCCGATCCGCTCTATGGCGGCAACCGCGATATGGTGGCGTGGAAGATGATCGGCTACCCCGGCGCGCGCTACAATTATCTCGACTGGGTCGAACGCCACAACGAACGCTTTCCATTGCCGCCCGTGAGCCTGATCGGCCGCGCCGAGTGGTCCCCGAAACTCTGAAGAGGCGAGGCGCGATGCCGCGTAAGCTGCCGAAAAAGGACGTCGTCATCATCGGTCTCGGCTGGACCGGATCGATCATGGCTAACGAGCTGACCGACGAGGGTCTGGACGTGATCGCGATCGAGCGCGGTCCCTGGCGCGATGCGCCGACCGAGTTCCCGACCAATTACGTGCAGGACGAGTTGCGCTATCGCATTCGCCACGAACTGTTCCTGCGCCCCGAGCAAAATACCTTCACCTTCCGCAACAAGATCGATCAGACCGCGCTGCCGATCCGCGATTGGGGCTCATTCATGCCGCCGAACGGCGTCGGCGGCGGCGGCGTGCACTGGAATGCGGAAACCTGGCGCTTCCTGCCGACCGATTTCGTGCTGCGCACGCATCTGACCGAGCGTTACGGCGCCGCATTCCTGCCCGAGGACATGACCATCCAGGATTTCGGCGTCACCTATGACGAACTCGAGCCGCATTACGACGCGTTCGAATATCTCTGCGGCACCTCCGGCACGGCCGGCAATCTGCGCGGCCAGATCCAGGAGGGCGGCAACCCGTTCGAGGGACAGCGTTCGCGGCCCTATCCGACGCCGGCGCAAAAGCAGCCGTTCAGCCACACCTTGTTCGCCAAGGCCGCGCGCGAACTCGGCTACAAGCCGTTTCCGCAGCCGTCAGGCAACCTGTCACAGGCCTATAAGAATCCCCTCGGGCTGCAAATGGGCCCCTGCACCTATTGTGGCTTCTGCGAGTGGTTCGGTTGCGGCAATTATTCCAAGGCCAGTCCGCAGACGACGATTCTGCCGCATCTGATCCGCAAATCCAATTTCACGGCGCGTGACAATTCGGAAGTCATCCGGATCAACCTCGATCGCTCCGGCAAGTTTGCCACCGGCGTCACCTTCGTCGATGCCGGCGGCGTCGAATGGGAACAGCCGGCCGACCTCGTCATCCTGGCGGCGTACACCCTGTTCAATGTGCAGATGCTGCTGCATTCGAAGATCGGCACGCCCTACGACCCCGTCGCCAACAGGGGCGTGATCGGCCGCAACTTCACCCATCAGACGATATCGAGCGTCAACGGCTTCTTCGACAACAAGAAGTTCAATTTCAATCCATTCATCGCGTCCGGTTCGATCGGCATGTGCATCGATGAATTCAACGGCGATAATTTCGATCACGGCCCGGTTGGCTTCGTCGGCGGCGGTTATATGGGGCAGGTGCAGACCGGCGGCCGGCCGATCCAGACCACGCACGTACCCCCGGGCACGCCGAAATGGGGCGCCCAATGGAAGAACGCGGTGCGCGACAATTATCTTTCCACCGTCACGCCGGGCACCGGCGTGCACGGCAGCTTCTACAGCTACCGCGACGTCTATCTGGATCTCGATCCCACCTACAAGGACCGCTTCGGCCGCCCGTTGATGCGAATGACGATCGATTTTCACGACAACGAGCTGAAGCAGAATGCCTACCTGACCGACAAATTCGCCGAGATCATCCGCGCCATGGGCGCACATACGCTGGACAAGGCGTATCGCAAGGGGCCTTACGACGCGACCGATTACCAGACCACGCATCTGAACGGCGGCGCGATCATGGGTACCGATCCCAATACCAGTGCGATCAACCGCTATCTGCAGAGTTGGGACGTGTCTAACCTGTTCGTCACGGGCGCCAGCGCGTTCCCGCAAAACCCCGGCTACAACCCGACCGGAACCGTGGCGGCGCTGGCGCTCTGGGCGGCAGCGTCGATCCGCGAACAATATCTGAAAAATCCGGGGCCGCTGGTGCATGCGTAACGCCGCCAGACTTTCGATCGTGATCGGTGCCGCGGCGGCATGGCTCGCCGGCGCAGAATTGGGCATGGCCGGTGATCCGGATGGCCAGGCCTACGACCGGATCGAGAAGGGGCGTTATCTCACCACGGTGGCGGACTGTTTCGCCTGTCACACCGTGCCGAACGGCGGCAAACCCTATGCCGGCAACCGTCCGATCGAAACGCCGTTCGGCATCATCACCTCGTCGAACATCACCCCCGACAACGAAACCGGCATCGGCGCCTGGAGCGATCAGCAGTTCGACGACGCCGTGCGCAAGGGCGTGCGGCCCGACGGCAGCAGGCTCTACCCGGCGATGCCGTTTCCCGCCTATACCAAAATGACGCGCGACGATGTGCTGGCCATCCGCGCCTATCTTTCGACCGTCGAGCCGGTGCGCGAGCCGGTCAAGGCCAATACGCTGCCGTTTCCATTCAACATCCGCCTGGCGATGCGCGCCTGGGATGCGCTATATTTCACCGAAGGCGAATTCAGGCCCGACGACCGGCAATCTCCGGCCTGGAATCGCGGCGCCTATCTGGTGCAAGGTCCCGGGCATTGCACGGCATGTCACACGCCAAAATCCTTTCTCGGCGGCGACAAGACCGGCGACGATCTGCGCGGCTTCAACCTGCAAGGCTGGTTTGCGCCCGATATCACCGGCGATGTCGGCCAGGGGCTGGGTCAGTGGAGTGAGGCCGACCTCACAAGCTATCTGAAGACCGGCCACAATCGTATCACGGCTGCGACCGGGCCGATGGCGGAGGAAGTCGTCAATTCCACCTCGCAATATGACGACGATGATCTCCATGCGATTGCCGCCTATTTGAAGTCGCTGCCGGGACAGCCAACCGCGGCGCCGGCGCGGCCGGAGCAGCCGGCGATGAACGCGGGCGAGGCGATCTACCGCGATCAATGCTCGGCCTGTCATGGGCTCGACGGACAGGGCGTGGCGATGCTGTTTCCCTCGCTGGCGCAATCCTCGCTGGCTCACGCCAGCGATCCTGCCAGCGCCATCCGTCTGGTTCTGCGCGGCGGACGCAGCGTCGCCACCGACGCCGAACCAACCGCGCCCGGCATGCCGTCGTTCGGCTGGCAACTCGACGACGCGCAGGTCGCCGCGGTGCTGACCTATATCCGCAATGCCTGGAAAACTTCGGCCGCGCCGGTCAGCGGGGATGCGGTCGGAAAGGCGCGCGAACAGCTCAGCACCCGGCCGGATTAGACACTGACGACGGATGTCTGTCTTGACCGTCGCGCCGTGATTGATTTTGCAGGGCTTGATGGAGACACGCCTTTGGGCGGCCACGAATGGCCAGCAGTAGCGCTTGAGCGAGGTGACATCGAGAAGCGGATATCCGCTTTGGGTACAATCGTTACCGAATTGGTTGCCCGCGCAATGTCTGCTATTCCGCCAACAGCGAGCGCTGCGCCAAAGTGCGCAATCATGCCGCATTGCCCGTGAAGACCTTACTTCGAGGCGTTTGCGATCTTGTGCTCCAAATGGCCGGTCTCATGATCGCGGCGGAGCTGACTCAGTGACGTTTCGTTCAATTGAAGAAGAATCTCGCTCAGTTTCTCGGTTTCAGGATGCCCGGCAGCGAAACTCTGTCCGTAAATCTTGCGCAATGTGCGGATCAGCGTATTTCCATGCTTGTGGCTGATTTCGCCGTCGTGGTTGCGATGGCGATTGTCGAGACCTGCCTTGCTCATGCTGCTCTCCCTGTGCCGCGAGCGACAGCATCCTCCCGCCGCAACCAAATGGCAACCTTGCGCTGCAACCGGGGGCATCAAGGCCGAGCCTATCGGGCAAGCTTGTAGGCCTTGGCCCATTTCCGGCGCGGTGCCGGTGCCGCCTCCGGCTTGTGCCGACGCAGCGCCGGCATCTCGGCGGGCGCGCGTTCGAACGCTATCCGCCGCGCGTTGCAGATTGTTGGCGCTGCATCGAATCGCTTTTCTGTCTGCGCGAGCCGCGGTCAACGGAGTTTGGCCCCATTGCCATCGGACCGGCGTGCTCCTGGTTATGCTGAAAACGAAAGGCGATTTCCCGGTGCGCAAGATCGCTCCAGCGATCGGCCTCTCCCAGCCACTTCCAACTGTGCGCGCGGTCTGAAACGGCGCGTTGTCTGCATAACGTTTCGATGTTGCGGCAGCCCAGTACCAGGTTGTTCATGCGCGGCCTCCTGCTATGGCGGGAAATGCAAGGATGCTGACTCGGTGTGACCGATTAGAGTCCATAGTGCGCTTTAACCGTGAAGCGGCAGCTGACCTGACCTATGGCGATTTCCAGTTCGCGTCGTGACTCGACGCAAAAGCGGATGTGACGACAGGTATGAGATCGATGACTTCCGGGGGACTGCGACGTGGAGCTACGGTTCAGAGCACGTCATGAAGCGGTCGCACCCGGCATCGATTCCACGTCACTTCCGGATGTCCGGATGCCAGCCCAGGAGTTCGGTGAACCGAGCAATGCACGCGTCCTGGTTAAACTCCCGCGACTGGAAAGATCGGTAGGCTGCCTGCTTATGCCGCGCCAGAAGCTCCGGATTTTCGAGATATCCGACCACCGCCGCCGACAGCTTGCGACTCATTTCCAGGTCCGATTTAGCGGACAAGACCCGTCCTGTAGTTCCATCTTCGACAACCGCGCGACATCCGGGATGGTCGGATACGATCGATGCCAGACCGGTGGCCGCGGCCTCGATCAAGATGCGAGGAATCCCCTCGCCATATCGTGTCGGCAGGCAGACGATGTCGCATTCCCGCAACAGGGGAGGCATATCTTCGACCTGGCCGAGGAAGCGGATCTCACTCAATTGCTCGAGCTCTTCGGGGCGAATCGCATCCGGATCTTGATCGTCCGCAAGACCGGCGACGATGAACTCCACGTCGGGACGTTTCGCCAGGTCCCGCGCCATCATCAGGAACGCGTTCAGGCCTTTCGACTTCAGGAGCCGGGAAGCAAAGATAACTTTGGTCTTCGAACTGCTCCTCGCACCTTGCAAAGGATAGAACAGATTAAGATCGACGCCGGCTCCGTCGAGGACCGAGGAGTTGTTATTGTTGGCGACGCCCCGTTTCATCCAGAAATCGCGATCGTATTTGGTTTCGAAAGAAAAATGTACGCTGTCGCGTCGCGCCAGAAACCGCATGGCTAAAATCGTGAGGGCTCTTCCGACGGGGTAGCGGCGTTCGCCGGATCCTTTTGACCACGACATCATTCTGCCCAGACCTGGAAGCGTGATCAGAATTCGTTTTGGGTATCCATGGAAGAAGCGAGAGACAACCGATGCAAGCCCCGAAAAGATCGCAGGCTTGAGCGTGATCAGATGGACCGCGTCCGGCTTCAAGGACCGGATCGCGCGGGCTGTGTGTGCCGCCAGCGCGATGTCGCCGATGGGATCGAATCGGAAGCGCTCCATGCGCAAGTGAACATATTCCCAGCCTTGAATGCGCTCGGCGGCAACCGGAGGGCCGCCGGTAATCACCGTCACGTCGACGCCGACGGATGCCAAATGGGTGACTAAGTACAAGCGATGGCGAAGGAAATAATCGCTATCGTTGCAGATCACGAGAACCCGGTATCTGGATTGTTCGCGGTTCGCGGCTCGGTCGATGGTTTCCGCCATTTTGTTCGACGTCACGGATGGAACCATCGGCTCGATCCGGGCCAGGCCCGGTTGGCGAATGAATTCCAGCCCGAATTGGCGAATAGTATACAATAGCAGGACCCTCAGGAGTCACTTCACAACTTGTAAGCGATCCAGGATGGCGGTCAATGCGGAGAAGGAACGATTTTCTCCATGACTGTGCGGAATTGCACACTCTCCAGCCAGATCAATCCCTCGTTTCTAGCCGATGTTCAGCAGGATGCGTCCCGAACGTCCGCTGCGCATGAGGTCCAGCGCGTCGTTGATCTGATCCAGAGAGAATTCATCGGTGACGATGCCATCATAATTGATCCTGCCGGCCTCGGCGAGCCGAACCAGCCGCGGGATGTCGCGGGCCGGCTGGCACTGCCCACCTTCGGAGCCTTTCAGCACCTTGTCGAAATGCAGCGGCAGCGTGTAGATCTCCACTTTCTCGCGAGGCACGCCGACCAGGATGCAGCGGCCTTTTTTGGCCGTCAGGTCGTAGCCAAGCTCGATCAGATGCTTGACGCCGGTGGTCTCGATCACCTTGTCGACGCCGGCAGCCCCGACGAGGTCGCGGATCGCTCCCGCGACATCCTTTGACGCATCGGAGTTGATGGCGTGGGTGGCGCCGAATCGCGTGGCCATCTTAAGCTTGTTGTCCAGACGGTCGACCGCGATCACGGGATATGCACCGACCATTGCGGCGAACTGGACGACGTTCAGTCCGACGCCGCCGACGCCGAACACCACGACGGACTCGCCGATCGCGACCATGGCATCGTTGTTGATCACGCCGAGCGCCGTCGTCACCGCGCAACCGAGCAGCGGCGCGCTCTTTTTGTCGATCGAGGCCGGAACCGGCGTGACGCGATTCTCCGAGACCACCGCATATTCGTTGAAGGTGGTGACCCAGCCGGCATTCACTTTCCTGCCCTGCCAGGAATAGGCCGGCGTCGGCGCCTGCATGCCGGTGCCGGGCCGCCAGTGCATGATGACCGAATCGCCCGCCTTGCAGGCGGTCACGCCGGGGCCGGTCTCGATCACGACCGCGAGCGCCTCGTGTCCGAGCAGATGCGGCAGGAACTTGTCCGGGCCCTTGACGGCGTCGATCTCGTTGATCTGCGCGCCGCAGATGCTCGATGTCCTGACCCGGACCAGAACCTGCCCGTGCTCGAGGCGGTCGGGCAGGGCGATCTCGTCGATCACCAGCGGCTTGCCCGACTCGACCAGAATCGCCGCCTTCGCGGTCTTCACATCCATGATGTTTCCCGATTATTCGAAATAGATGAATTCGTAGTCGCCGCTATAGCCGAACTTTTCATAGAGCCAGATCCACTCCGAGGTGTGCAGGATCGACTCCGCCGTCAGCGCCCAGCATTCCAGATTGTGCAGCTCGGCGACGGTGCGGTATCCCTCCACCATGATGTACTTGTTCTTGCCGACGCGCTCGATCTCCTTCACCGCGGTCTCGAGCTCGAACAATCGGAGATTGTGCAGGGTGCCGAGCGAGATGACGAGATCGAAATAATCGTCGCCGTAGGGGTAGGCGTCCTGCGCGCGGTAGGTGAAGAGATAGGGCTTCACCTTGTCATGCGAATGCGCAAGACCGTGCTGCGACACGTCGAACCCCGCGACCTTCAGCCCGGGCAGCAGCTTCTGCATTTCATAGAGCAGAAAGGCCTTGCCGCAGCCGACGTCGAGAACGCTCGACCCATCCGTCAGGCCGTAGGTTTCGATCAAGGCCTTCGCGACCGGCGCCCAGCGGCCTTCGATGAACCGATAGCCGCCATAGCCGAAGCGGCGGTCGCCGTCCCAGTAGTCGGCCTCGTACTCCCGCGCCTTCAGGGAACAGGCGATCTTGTCGTCGTTCATGCGGCCCATGTAGTCCCGCTTGGTCGCGGTATGCAGCGGGGTAACCAGGTTCAACATCCGTCCCATTCCAAACCTCAAATCCTGTTGCAGCGAGAAACGGCAGCGAAAAACGCAAAAACGCTCCGCACGGCCTTCCGATGCTCCGGCGACGCTGCGTTGCACGCTGTTCACGCCGATGCGGCCCGCGCCGGTCATGAGGCGCGAAGCTTGGCCTCGGTTTCGTGGAAAATGCTGCGTCGACGATTGTCGTTGTCGGTCTGGCCCTAGCACCAATCGGCGGAGGCCACAATGCTGGCGCGCCTTGACCCGATAGGGCTCCTGTAGCAGAGAGGGGACCGTGAGAAACAGGGGTTGCCCAACCAGAAATGGCTATGACTCAGGATGCCGTTGGCAGCGACGTGGCCGTCTCGAATTTGAACATCCATCACCCCCTGGTTGCCGGGGCGCGCGACCTGCATGACGGGCTGCTGAACTGGCGGCTGTGGTCGATGCTCGGCTGGAACGACATCCAGCAGCGCTATCGCCGTTCGGCCTTCGGCCCGTTCTGGATCACCATCAGCATGGCGATCTTCATCGTGCTGCTCGGCTTCATTTACAGCAAGCTGTTTCACCAGGACATCGCGGTCTATCTGCCCTACATCGCCATCGGGCTCATCGCTTGGGGATTTATCTCCGGCACCACCACCGAGGCGTGCGGCGTATTCATCGAAAATGCGGGCATCATCAAGCAGATCAGGCTGCCGTACTCGATCTATACCATGCGGATGATCTGGCGCAGCTTCATCGTATTTCTGCACACCGCGGTTCTGATGATTCCGATCGCGATTTTCTTTCACATGACCATCGGCTGGAGCACGCTGCTCGCGATACCCGGCATGTTGCTCGTGGTGCTCAACCAGATCTGGCTGTCGATCGTCATCGGCGTCGTCGCCACCCGGTTTCGCGATACCCTCCAGCTGGTGGCGACCGCGATCCAGATATCGATGTTCGTCACCCCGATCATGTGGCCGGTCAGCGCCATTCCCGACGCGCGCTTTATCGCCGATATCAATCCGTTCTATCACTTGATCCAGCTGGTTCGGGCGCCGCTGCTCGGGGAGGTCGCCGCGCCGCTGTCATGGATCGTGGTTCTGGTCATGTGCATCATCGGCTACGGGCTGGCCGCGGTCGCGCTCACCCGCGCGCATCCAAGGCTGGTCTACTGGCTCTGAGCCGGGCCCGGGCCGGCACCAACGAGAGTGAGAGCGGAACAGATGGCGTCGATCATTCTGAGCAACGCATCGGTCGAGATCCCGGTTTTCGCGGTGGGAAACAACTCGCTGAAGACCACGCTGCTGCGCAAGGCGGTCGGCGGAAAGTTCGCGCAGACCGGCTCCAACCTGCTGATCAACGCCCTGAACGATGTCAGTATCGAGGTGCGCGACGGCGAGCGGATCGGGCTGGTCGGTCAGAACGGCGCCGGCAAGACCACGTTGTTGCGGGTGCTGGCCGGGGTCTATCCCCCGACTTCCGGCGCCGTTGAGGTGATCGGCCGCGTCTCTCCGATGTTCGACATTTCGCTCGGCATGAGCCCGGACTCCACCGGGATCGAGAACATCAAGGTGTGCGGCGCGCTGTGGGGATTGAGCCGGGCCGAGATCGCGGCCGGCATCGACGACATCGTCGAATTCACCGAACTCGGCGACTATCTCAAGATACCGGTGCGGACCTATTCGGCGGGCATGCTGCTGCGGCTGTCGTTTGCGATCGCGACCCTTCGTCAGCCGGAGATCCTGCTGCTCGATGAAGT
>Ga0182030_10026162_pt1 | contig 10581 bp, 9 predicted proteins | sample 812S3MmetaG_FD_121299 | JGI IMG/M metagenome (GOLD analysis project Ga0182030, IMG submission 121299) | Permafrost microbial communities from Stordalen Mire, Sweden - 812S3M metaG (Illumina Assembly) | ecosystem: Environmental > Terrestrial > Soil > Wetlands > Permafrost | place: Sweden... | reverse complement strand
TGCGAAAATACGCAGCACATCCCTGCGAACCGTGAATGAAGGGCAGTGTTCCTTCAAAGCCAAGTGCGACAAAGAGCGCGCCCAGCGGCTGGCAAGCCTTCGCTGGATTAATGACGAGATGCTGGCGAGCGAAATTCTTCTCACGATAATCATCGCCCTTGGTCCATTCCTTCACCCGCTCGAGTTCTTTTGTGGGCACAGGATCTTCAAACATGCACTTCTTGTTGGCGAGCATCTCCGTGTATTCTGAGCCGCGGAACAACTCAAAGTGGTCGATCACCTTGTCTGCATTTTGTGTCATAGCGTGATTTCTCCTCTCAGGTTTCCGCGCAGTTTAATAAGGGGCCTTGGTCATCTTCCAAACCGGGGCATTGATCGCCATATCCATATCGCGAGCAAAAACTGCAAAGCCATCGTATCCGTGATACGGGCCGGAGTAGTCCCATGAATGCATCTGGCGAAAAGGAACGCCCATCTTCTGGAAGATGTACTTTTCCTTGATGCCGGAGCCAACCATGTCGGGTTTCACTTTCTCGACAAACTTTTCAAACTCGAAGCTGGTGATGTCGTCATAGATCAGCGTGCCGTCTTTCACATAATGCGCGGTGCGTTGATAATCGTCGTTGTGGCCAAACTCATAGCCGGTGCCGATGATTTCCATGCCCAGATCCTCATAGGCTCCGATGACGTGGCGAGGGCGCAGGCCGCCGACAAACAGCATGACCTTCTTGCCTTCCAAACGCGGGCGATACTTTGCGGTCACAGCATCGGCCAGCGCTTGATACTTGGCAATGACCCGCTCGGCGCCTTCCTTGATCTTGTCGTCGAACTGCTCGGCAATGGCGCGCAACGACTCCTTGATCTTGGTCGGACCGAAGAAGTTATACTCCAGCCACGGGATGCCGTACTTCTCTTCCATGTGACGCGAGATATAGTTCATCGAGCGGTAGCAGTGAATCAGATTGAGCTTGGCGTGTGGCGTGGATTCAAGCTCGGCCAGCGTACCGTCACCGGACCATTGCGCAATCACGCGCAGGCCCATTTCTTCAAGCAGAATGCGCGAGGCCCAGGCATCGCCGCCAATGTTGTAATCGCCGATGATGGTTACATCGTATGGAGTGCTGGCAAAGCGCGCAGCTTTGCCGGTCTGCTTGTCGAAGACCCAGTCGCGAATCGAGTCGTTGGCAATGTGATGGCCGAGCGACTGCGATATGCCGCGGAAGCCCTCGCAACGAACGGGCACGATGGTTTTATTGAGCTGCTTGGCCTTGGCCTTGGAGACGCCTTCAATGTCGTCGCCGATCAGTCCGACCGGGCACTCCGACAGAATCGAGATGCCCTTGTTCAGCGGAAAGAGAACTTCAATCTCGTCGATGATCTTGGCCAGTTCCTTGTCACCGCCAAAGACAATATCGTTTTCCTGAAAGTCCGATGTGAACTGCATAGTGGCGAAGGCATCCACGCCGGTGGTGCCCACGAAGTAGTTGCGCCGCGCTGCCCAGGAGTATTGTCCGCATCCCACCGGGCCATGGCTAATGTGGACCATATCTTTAATGGGCCCCCACACCACACCCTTCGCGCCGGCGTAAGCGCAGCCGCGAATCGTCATCACGCCCGGGATGGTCTTTAGATTGGACTTGACTCCGCATTCGCCTTTGCTCTCTTCATAGCTTGCAAGATGCTTGGCGCGCCTCTTTGCGGTCTTTTCCGGGTAAGCCTTAAGAACGTCTTCGATCATCTCTTTATTGCGCGCTTTGATTTCTTCAACGCCGGCGTTTCCGCTCATATGTATACCTCGCTCAGAATAGATTTTGTTGGCCGGGCGCCTGGTACGAGGAGGCGCCCCAGATGAATTCCAACTTACGCCGCGACTTCGGCCTTCTTGCCCACCAGCGCCTCATCGATTGTCTTGATGATGCCGTGTTCCATCAGCATGTCTTCAAGTTCTTCCATGGAGATCGGCGTGGGAATCGTTCCCTGACCGACGTTCTCGTGAATTTTCTTGGCAAGATTGCGATAGTGCTGGGCCTGTGCACACTCGGGCGCATACTCGATCACCGTCATACGGCGAAGTTCAGCATGCTGCACAACGTTGTCGCGAGGAACAAAGTAGATCAGTTTGCTGCTTAGTTTCTTGGCCAGATTTTCCGCCAGTTCCAGCTCCTTGTCAGTCTGACGCTCGTTGCAGATCAGGCCACCGAGGCGGACGCCGCCGGAATTGGCGTACTTCAAAATGCCTTTGGAGATGTTATTGGCCGCGTACATGGCCATCATCTCGCCCGACATGACGATGTAAATCTCTTGTGCCTTGTTCTCGCGAATGGGCATCGCAAAGCCGCCGCAGACCACGTCGCCGAGCACGTCGTAGGAGACATAGTCGAGATTCTCGTAAGCACCGTTTTCTTCCAAAAAGTTGATCGCGGTAATGACGCCGCGGCCGGCACAGCCTACGCCCGGCTCAGGACCACCCGACTCAACGCAGCGAATGCGCTTATAGCCATACTTCATGACTTCTTCGAGTTCGATGTCCTCGACAGTTCCCTTCTCCGCGGCCAGGCTCAGAATGCTGTTCTGCGCTTTGGCGTGCAAGATCAAGCGGGTTGAATCAGCCTTGGGATCGCAGCCTACAATGAGAATCTTCTGCCCCATCTCTGCCAGAGCCGCCAAAGTATTTTGGGATGTGGTGGACTTTCCGATTCCGCCTTTTCCATAGAAAGCAATCTGCCTCAGCTTAGCCATTGTTCTTCCTCCTTGATTGGTGCTCATTCAGATCTGTCGATTTGCCAACCTGGCGGTATTCAGCTGCATCAAGCTGAGCGAATGCCAGGTTATGGCCGGAGCGGAGATGCAGAATCTGGAGCTACATCTCAACGCCGGTATCTGCCTACATATAGGCAATCTCATTGCCAAACTTTGTAATCTCGCAAGATATTGCAAACAGGCAACATAAAAGATTTTTTCGCAAAATATAGAGTGTACTGAAACCGACAATCCCGGTTATTGTCGTATTGAATGCGACGAAAGAGCGATTGAATGACAATTATTCTGCCGCTCGATGTGTCGCGAAAAACAACGGTTGAAGCAAATAGGCAACGAGCACATAGAAACTTCGTGCCCCCTTGCACCAGAAGGCGCAAGGATGGGGCATGGATCATTCGTAGCAGATCTCCGGTAGAGTTTGTTTATAGGGTGAGTTAGAAATAATGCGCAAACGCAGAAGCGGTTTCATCCTGCGATTGGTTTTCACAACGATGAGAAGCCACTTCCAGAGCCATTGTCGATCAGTTCACCAGAACTTTGGATGAATAATTGGTTACAAACTCGCTCAAGTCTATGGGAATGCGCTCGATATGGTGTAATTCGAGAAAACGCGCTTCATTGCGCGTTGGCTCTTCGGGCAAGACAGCCCAATGCTTTTCCGAGGAGCGCTTGATGATCTGGCGCGCGAAAAGCCGCTCCAATTGCGTCGAAAACCGGCATCCAAGGAATAGAAAGCTTCTTCCCCGGCGGATCTGCTGCACCGCCTCCGGTATCGGCGTCTGAATATCGATTTCTGTCAGCACCTCGACAAAGTCGGAGTCGGAGACAAGATAATTGCACTCCGGCCACACGGAACCGAGCGGCTGGTAGAGCAGCGTCTTCCATTCGGCGCGGCAATCGCCGGGCCCGATTCCCGCCGGCGAACCGTCGTTATCGTAGTAATGTACCCAGTTGCCAAAGTGCTCCGACTGGCTTACGCCTTGAGCCAATCCCCAATTGGAGCGCGAACGCAGCGCTTTTTGCGGAAGATCGTCATACCAGGCATGAACCACCAGTGGCAGATCGGGCTGGCTCATCAGCATCTTGTGCAAAGCTGTCGGCTGCGCGTCTCCGCCGAAGGCCTCAGTCATTGCGGCGCTCACCGTTCGGCGATGCTTGAAGTTTTCAATAAACTGCGCAGCAGCACTGAGATTGTTCTTGACCTTGTGCGGCACACTGCTCTTCGCCGTGAGCCGTCCTACAAGGTCGAGCGGAGAACCGGGAAGCGCGTCCCCGGTGTAATTCAGAGTCAGCACGCCCGGCCCAAGATAGGGAATCACGCGACCATTTGCGAAGGACTGCGAGATGGATTCGAGCGCGGTGAGTTTCATGCAGGTATCTCGCTTTCCTGAAGTTTGCGTGCTTCAACGGTGATGGGTAAGGTGGTTGCGGCGTCCATGGCCGGCAATTCCAGTTGCCACCCATTGGCCAGGGTCACCAAACCGCCCCAGATTCCGGGGTTTTCCATCTCGACGATCGGTTCTTCGAGATCCTTCTTGGCCACGTAAGCGGACAAGACGCCCGCCTGGTTTCTGCGAATCATGACTTTCATTGTGCCTCCACGCTCGGTTGCAAAATCATCAGCTCCGATTCCATACAGCCAACAAGTTCAGTGGGCGCAAACTCGACCAAATAGACAAATGCGCCGGAATCGGTGTGCTGCCCCACCTGCACGATCTCGCCCTCCACGCCAGCCCCAAACAGCAGCTCATCGGCGGCGCGTTCGGGATAGGAACCATCGTTGAAAAGGTCTACAGCGGACTGCACCCGCTGGCCCCATTCAAAACGCGGCTTGAGTGCATCCATCAAGCCACCTCCGCGCTCACGTTACGCTCGGCAGTCTCCAACTCCTTGCACTTCATGCCGACACGGTATCCGCTGCCCAGAAACTCTACGCCGTAAATGTAATACTGCTGCAGAAAAGTGCCGATCGAAATCACGTAGCCTTCCTCACCCTTTTTTACCAGCACTTCACCGATGTCCTTGCCGGGAAAGGTGCCGTCGTTGCGCACCATAAACCTGGAGCGCACCTTCTGTCCGTATTCAAAGCTGGGCGGTCCATCCAATTCCACAACCCAGCCATCGCGCACAATCTTCGACATATTGGTACCCCCTCTTGCTTCTATGCAACCAGCGCGCCCTGCCGAATCTCCGCGTCGCCGCGATCGGTATGCTCGATTTCGCCGCTGCGCACCCGTTCCAGGTATTCCTTGTAGTAGGCAATGGCCGACTGTTCGATAAACTCGAGCGCAAAGCGATCCACCGGGTCGATGCCCGCCTTCTTCAAGCCCTCGCGCGGACAGGCGCCAATCCTGGAGACAAAGACCGCCACGCAATCGTTGATGGCGCGAACCACCGTCTTCAAGCTGTCTTCTTCGCCGAATCCGCTCTGGCAGTAGTTATCCACGCGGCGATGACCTACGAACTTCGCGCCCGCCGTGCCGATCTCATAGACCTGAAACTCCTGCACATGGCCGAAGTGCTCGTTGATTCTCGCGCCGCCCTTCGTGGCAACAGCGATCAGGATTGAAATCTCGCTTTGCTTTCCGGCCAGCGTCTTTATCTCTTCCGTACGAGCGGTTGCCGCTGCCATGCGCTTCTCCTCCACCTTTTCCTGGTAGGCCTGACGCTGGTCCAGATCGTAGTTCACGTTCATGGCCATCACTTTTTCGATGGTGAATTCATTGCTGCGATCCTCGCCCAACAAACCCACGGCATCGGCGCGGCATTGACGGCAGTGGCGCATCATGTTCATCTCGCCCTGGCAAGAGTCCTGCAGAACCTTTAGTTCCCGCGCCGTCGGGCCGCGGGTTCCGTTGAGACCGAAAACCGTGCCATGCTCGGGTGCGGAGATCAGCGGCATGATGTTGTGCAGAAAGGCGCCGCGCGCTTTCACCGCCTTGTTGACCGCGGCTAAATGATGGCTGTTGATGCCGGGAATCATCACCGAATTGACCTTGCACAAAATGCCGCGCTCGGTCAGCATCTCCAGACCCAGCAGTTGCCGCTCGCTCAGGATCTGCGCGGCTTCGATGCCGGTGTACTTTTTATTGTTGTAGTAAATCCAGGGATAAATCTGAGCGCCCACCTCGGGGTCGATCATGTTGATGGTGATGGTCACATGCTCAATCTTGAGCGCCTGAATCGTATCGATATATTCGGGCAGCATGAGTCCGTTGGTGGATAGACAGAGCTTGATATCGGGCGCAGCTTTTGAAACCAGCTCGAAGGTCTTGAAGGTCTTCTCCGGATTGGCCAGAGGATCGCCCGGTCCGGCAATGCCCAGCACGGTCATCTGCGGAATCGTGGCCGCCACAGCAAGAGCTTTCTTTGCCGCCTGCTCGGGGGTCAGCCGCTCGCTTACCACTCCGGGGCGAGATTCATTCGAGCAATCGAACTTGCGATTGCAGTAGTTGCACTGAATATTGCAGGCCGGAGCCACGGCCACATGCATGCGCGCATAGTGGTGGTGTGCGTCCTCGCTATAGCAGGGATGATTCTTGACCTTCTCCCAAACTTCCGGCGCCAGATTGCCGGGCCAGGCGACCGAGCCACAACCGGACTTTCCATTCTTCGATTCACAGCCCTTCTGTCCGTTCCCCGAAAGGGCCGGCGGCATCACTAGCAACTTCGCAATTGCCTTTCGACTCTCAAGCTCCATTGCATCCCCCTACTCATTTGATCCCGGACAGCGGGTAGTACAGGGACTAATGCAAGTGGGTGGCCAAATATATCTTTATGAATATGAACAAGTTATACCGATCTTATCTTTGTAGGAATTGCGACATGCCGTTAGGACACGACCTTTTTGTCGCGAATCGGCCATTGCGGCGGAGCAGGCGCCGGAAGCTTTTTGGTTCGCCGTGACGAGTTGCGGCAGAAAGGAGCGGAGGGCCAAAGAACCTCCGTGCCCATCCTTTCGCGGCCTTTGCGAATGCGTGGGACACAGAGCTTCATTGTCAGCAAGATGGAGCACGAGAGCAATCAGGACGATTGCCGCGGAGAACTCAAAACCGCTTGATCTCCACGTTGTGCTTGTGCAACGCGTAGCCCATCTGGCGGGCCGTCAAGCCCAACATGCGCGCGGCCTTGGCCTGCACCCAGCCGGATCGTTCCATGGCATCAATCAGGCGCTGGCGCTCCGTGGAGTTTTTCTCGTCGCTCTGTGCGCTCACTTCACTGTCGGGCCTTTGGATACCATCCTCTGGCAGAATACCGGCAGGCTCGGTGATCTTGCGCACCGGCCAGGAGCGCTCCGGGGCAGGCGAGACGATCGGAAGCGGATGATAGCCTGTGTTCTGTGGCTGCATCTTGTTCATTGATTTGCCCATCATAAGCGAGAGGCAGCTCCCATTGCTGCAGGCAAAATCTTCCGCCGTGATCGTGGAACTCCTTGCCAGCGCCGCGGTACGGCGCACGCAGCTTTCCAACTCGCGCACATTGCCGGGGAAGTCGCAGGCGCGCAGCACATCCAGGGCGCGATTGGAAAGAGTCAGCGAGACGTCGTGCTCCTGATTGAAGCGGCGCAGAAACTCGACGGCCAGCATGGCTACGTCTTCGCGCCTCTCGCGCAAAGGGGGAAGAAAGATCGGCACCACGCTGATGCGATAGTAGAGGTCGGAACGGAACTGTCCGGCCAGCACGGCCGCTTCCAGATTTCTGTTGGTGGCGGCCACCAGCCGCACATCGACCTTGAGCGTGCGGCTGCCGCCAACGCGCTCGAACTCGCCTTCCTGCAATACGCGCAGCAGCTTGGCCTGAAACGCCGCCGAAATCTCGCCGATCTCATCCAGAAACAGCGTGCCGCCGTCGGCCATTTCAAATCGCCCCTTGCGCAATCCGACCGCGCCGGTGAAGGCTCCGCGCTCGTGGCCGAAGAGCTCCGACTCCAGCACCGTCTCGGAGAGCGCGGCACAATTCAATTTGATATAGGGCTTCTGGCTGCGCGGAGAATACTCGTGAATGGCGCGCGCGAAGAGTTCTTTGCCCGTGCCCGTTTCTCCGCAGAGCAGTACGGGCAGGTTGCAGCGCGCTACCTGCTGGATCTTTTCAACCACATCGCGAATGGCCGCACTCTCGCCGATGATCCAGTCAATACCCTCGCTTCTGGACTTGCTGTGCTGTTCCAGTTCCTTCTCAAGCCGAAAATGATCGGCCATCAGCCGCTCGCGGTCCTTGGCAATCAGCGTTTGCAGGGCAACGGTCTGACCAACGAGATTGGCCACCATGGTCAGGAAGCGCACATCTTCGTCCAGCGTATGCGGAGAGGAATTTCCATTGGACCGCTCGATCATGATGGTGCCGATGGTGCGGCTCTCTCCTTTGATGGGGACGCCGACAAACGATCGCGGCGAGGAGGGGTCGCCGGAGTTCAATTCGCTCCAATCGGCGAAGAGCGGGCTAGCCGCAATATCACGCACGATCAGCGGCATGCCAGAGACCACGATCTGCCCCACGGCCTGTTCGGGCAGACGTTCAAAATGTTCTCGGGCGGTCACCTCGCTCCATCCTGCTCCGACGACTGTCGAAGTCCGGTCCTCTTCATCCAGCAATGCAATAATGCCATTGTTCATGTCCAGAAAACTGGCCAGCAGATTAATAACCCCGGAGAGTGCCATCTCAAGCCGGGCCGGCCGCGTGAGCAGTTTTGAAATCTCGTAGATTCCGATCAGCGCCGAAAGCGCACGGCTGTTCGATTGCATGGCCGGCTCCTGGTTAAAGATTTCGTCTTGATTCGACACGCCTCCCTCCTTTCGAGAGAAGGCAATCAATGCAAGCTGTATAAAAAAGATGCCGGGTTTGCGGGGTTTGGCATCGGATGAATCGGGTTCTCGACCAGCCTATGAAGCCTGGTGCCTGTACTCTTAAACAGTGCCGGCTATTCGCCGTATTGTCGCAGATTTCACCGGTGTTCAATATGAATGATCGGCAAAGCGGACAATAGCATCGAAACGCGGTCCTGAATCGGAGTCCTATCCGTACGTTAAATAGAGAGGAATAAATATTGCATAAAGAAACTGAAATAGCGCGTTTTCAACGCGATTGAGCCGGGGCGCGACTTCAGCATCTCGCAACCCGCCAGGTTGGTCAGCGATACGTTTTGTGATACGCTGGTTCTCGCCGCAGTACGTTCTTGCCAGGACTCAGGGAGCCACCGGGGTCTTTTAAGTTATTGAAATGCCGATTTTTGCATCCTAAAAAGAAACAAGCGTGGACCAGGAGGTCCACGCTACAGCCGGCCGGGAGGCCGGCGCTACAGTTTCATGCCCCGTGGGTCGGCGAAAGCCGGTGGATGACTGACACGGAAGAGATCGCTGGTTCGAATCCAGTCGAGCCCAAAGAATCGCCCAAAGCCTGCTGAATCGCCGTTTCGGCTGCTCCGATGATGGCATCGACCATCATCTATTGAGCCGCCATTAGCTCATCTGAGTCCGTTTGCATGTACCGGCTAAGCGTAAAGGCCGCATTGCTCTCGCTCGTTCCCTTTGGAAGGTCATTGCCGCGATGGTCAATCCCGCTCAGACCTCTGTAAGCCACGGAACTACAAACGTGATAGCAAGCTCCCTTGCACCGAGGCTGACGGCTCAGTCCTGTGGTGTTGCTACTGTGTGGTTGCTCTTATGGTGAATTATTGCAGACATAGCAAGACTGTGGAGATCCTTGATGAATTCGCGAAAGATTATCTATCTTGGCCTCGTTTTGATTGGAGCGTTTTCTGTGATTCAACCCGCATTTGCTCAGGTTCCTCTTCAGTCCGTCCCGAAGGTAGATTTGAACCGCTACACCGGGCGTTGGTACGAGATTGCAAAGTACCCAAACAGCTTCGAGCGCAAGTGTGACCGCAATGTTACGGCGACTTATACCCTCCGTTCTGATGGCAAGATTAGCGTAGTGAATGCGTGTACAACTCGCGAGGGACAGCTTACCCAATCGAACGGATGGGCTAAGGTTGTTGACCAGAAGACCGGCTCAAAGCTCAAGGTGACATTCTTCTGGCCGTTCTTTGGCGATTATTGGATTATCGACCTGAGCCCGAACTACGAGTACGCCGTAGTCGGCGAACCGAGTCGAAAGTACCTATGGATTCTGAGCCGCACTGCGAAGATAGATGACAAGCTCTATGCCGAAATTATTGGCCGCCTAGCGGCCAAGGGTTACGATGCCACTCAACTAGTCAAAATGGAGTGACCGGTCCGAGGCGCTGACCGTGGGTTAAGCTGGGGCACCCATTTTTGGTACAACAATATGCGGTCAGAGACCTAGGGAAGCTCCGATTAAGTGCTCGAAATCCGCATGGCATTCCCTCGGGGGCTAAAGCCCCTCTGATTTCGCGGCATTTACGGCACGGCTGAAGCCGTGCCCTTTCAAAACTGCGACTTGTTCAGAGGTTCCTTAGGTTTTATGCTCGATTCCCATATCCTGCGAGGGCTCTTCCGTCGAGTCGGGCCGGTCCGAGTGAACGGGAAGCCCGCTGATAAGGCCCTGATAGTCGGCGAGGCGTTTGCCGAGAATCACCACGCCCTTGGACGTGATTTCATACTCGCGAATATCCTTGGCATGATTTCCGCCCCGCATCTTGATTACCACCATGATCTTGCGGAGCTGGCCATCGATGGATACGTACCGCAGCCGGACGATATCATCGGTGAGGAAAGAAATTGAGTAGGTACTGAACGGGAATTCAGTGAAAGACTCATCCACTTCAACCGTGCTAAGAATCGTTACTCCGATTCCCGTCAAAGCGAAGATCATGCGGTAAAGCGATTCGCGAAAGTCGGCGCG
>Ga0182030_10026160_pt1 | contig 10581 bp, 6 predicted proteins | sample 812S3MmetaG_FD_121299 | JGI IMG/M metagenome (GOLD analysis project Ga0182030, IMG submission 121299) | Permafrost microbial communities from Stordalen Mire, Sweden - 812S3M metaG (Illumina Assembly) | ecosystem: Environmental > Terrestrial > Soil > Wetlands > Permafrost | place: Sweden... | reverse complement strand
TGATCGCCGACAGCACTTCCATGCCCATGTTCTCCGAACGACGGACCGGCCGACGGTCACGCCGCCTTGGCGTCCGCCAGCAGCGCCTTGAGGTTCAACGCTGCGTTGTTCATGGCGAGCGTTCCATCGGGGTTGCGGGGCCACTGCGCCTCCGGCTTGTCCCAATAGAGTTCGACGCCATTGCCGTCGGGGTCGCGCAGATAGAGGGCCTCGCTCACGCCGTGGTCGGCGGCACCGTCTAGTTCCACACCGGCGGCCAGCACGCGGCGCACCGCATCCGCGAGCTGCGGGCGGGTCGGATACAAAATCGCCAGATGATAAAGTCCCGTGCTGCGTGGTGGCGGCGGCGAACCGCCCGCACTTTCCCAGGTGTTCAGCCCGATGTGATGATGATAGCCGCCGGCCGAGATGAACGCCGCCTGCACGCCGAACCGTTGCTGCAATTCGAAGCCCAGCACGCCGCAATAAAATTTCAACGCGCGGTCGAGGTCGGCTACTTTGAGATGCACATGGCCGATGCGGACGGCAGGATCAAGCGGCTTGGGCGTCAGATGCTCTTTCATGGTGGAAGTGTAATTCAAGCGTTATCGGAACGCGATGGGTTCTGTGCCGAAAAAACATTGCCGGACTAGATCGCCAGCAAAAGGCGTTTAATTTCCTTTAATCGCGCCCTGGCTTCTTTTTTAGTGAGACGCGGAAACTTGCCGCCGAGCGTGATGAAATCGTTGTGGCGCGTGAGTTTTAATTTGTCTTCCTCGGATTCAATGGCGGCCACGCCTTTTTCGCTGGCAAGGATTTTTAGTTCACCGACGGCCAGCAGCAATTCCACCGACGGCGGCAGCGGGCCGAAACGGTCGCGCAATTCTTTCTGCAGCATGTCTAGCGCAGCTTTATCCGTGGCTTGTGCCATCTTGCGGTAAATCTCGATCCGATGATGCGGCTCGGTGATGTAATTTTCAGGCAGCGTGCTGGCGTCGCCGAGAAAATCCAGCGCGATGCGCACCTCGACGCGCGGCTTGATTTTCTCGCCTTTCATGGACGCGACGCTTTGCTTGAGCAACTGGCAGTAGAGCTCAAAGCCGACGGCGGTGATGTGGCCGCTTTGCTCCGCGCCGAGAAGGTTACCCGCGCCGCGAATTTCCAAATCGCGCATGGCGATTTTGAAACCGCCGCCGAGCGAGGCGTATTGTTTCATCGCGCTGATGCGTTTGCGCACGTCGGTGAGCAACCGAGCGTGGCGTGGCAGCAGCAGATACGCGTAGGCCTGATGCTTGTAGCGCCCGACACGCCCCCGCAACTGGTAAAGTTCGCTCAAGCCAAATCGGTCAGCGCGATCAATGATGATCGTGTTTGCGTTCGGAATATCGAGGCCGCTCTCGATGATCGTCGTCGAAAGTAAAACGTCCGCTTCGCCGTTGACAAATTTCGTCATCACTTCTTCCAAATCGTCCGCGTGCATCTGACCATGACCAACCACAATGCGCGCTTGCGGAACAAGCGATTTTAATTTCGCCAGCATCGTGTCAATTGTCATCACGCGGTTGTGCAGGAAGAAGGTCTGTCCGCCGCGATTCATTTCACGCTGGATGGCGTCGCGGATGGTGCGCTCGTCGTAAGGCGTTGCAATCGTTTCGACCGGCAAACGGTCGTGCGGCGGCGTCTGGATCGTGCTCATGTCGCGCGCGCCGGAGAGCGCGAGATAAAGCGTGCGCGGAATCGGCGTGGCGCTCAACGTCAGCACGTCCACCATCGTGCGCAGCCGCTTGAACTTTTCCTTGTGCAGCACGCCGAAGCGCTGCTCCTCATCAATCACGACGAGACCGAGGTCTTTGAACGCGATGTCTTCTTGCACAATTCGGTGCGTGCCGATGACGACGTCCACTGCGCCGGCCGCCAAGTCTTTCACGACGTGCGTCTGTTCGCGCTTAGTGCGGAAACGCGAGAGCAGTTCAACACGAATTGGATAATCCGCCATGCGCTCGCGGAAATTGTTAAAATGCTGCTGCGCCAAAACCGTCGTCGGCACGAGGATGGCAACCTGTTTTCCGTCCATCACGCACTTGAACGCGGCGCGAATCGCAACTTCCGTTTTGCCAAAGCCCACGTCGCCGCAAATCAGACGATCCATTGGTTTCGGACGCTCTTGATCCGCCTTGGTATCGGAGATGGCGGTGATTTGGTCGGGCGTTTCCTCGTAAATGAACACGCTTTCAAATTCTCGCTGCCATTGCGTATCGGGCTTGCACGCGTGGCCCGGCTGCGTTTCGCGCACGGCCTGGATGCGCAGCATTTCCGCCGCGATGTCGCGCACCGCTTTTTCCGTCTCCTCCCTGGCCTTGTGCCAGCGCGTGCCGCCGAGCGTGTGCAGCGGCGGATTGGCCTTGCCCGCGCCGACGTATTTGCTGACCAGATGCGCCTCGCTGACGGGAACATAAAGCTTCGGCAACTCGACAGCATCACCGCCCGGCGCGTATTCGATGACGAGACATTCGGTTTCGGATTGCAGATTTGCGATTTCGGTTCTGCCCGTCGTTGCCGACAAATTTTTCAAGCCGAGATAACGCCCGATGCCGTGCTGCAAATGCACCACCAAATCGCCTTCCTCCAAATCCGTGAAGTCAATGTCGAGCGCGGAGCGCGCGGCGAGCGCGTGCGCGGATTTCTGTCGGCGCGGCCGCTGGATTTTATAACGGCCAAAAATTTCCGCGTCCGTGACAACAACGAGTTTCGCCTCGTCGCAGATGAAGCCGCGAGCGAGCGAGCCGAGGTGGATAGTAGGACAGGCATCTTGCCTGTCGGGTTTCTGCGGCAATTTTTCATCGCTCATCGGCGAACTGGACAGGCGAGACGCCTGTCCCACTAATTCCTGCCAGATTTCCTCAAACCGCTGGCGCTCGCCGGCGTTGTTGGAAAAAATGTTTACGGAATATTCCTGCCGCAGCCAGCGGTGCATTTGCGCGAAAAATTCGCGCCTCTGCGCCTCGGCCACCTGCGGTTCCGGCGCGCGCTCGGCGAGCGGACGGAAGGCGTCGAGGTTTTCAAATTGCGGATTGCAGATTGCGGATTGCGGATTTGCCTCGTCCATTTCGCCGGCATCCTCGCTCAATTCAATTGACGTAAAATTACGACGGTTCAACTCGATCAAAAAGTCCGGCCACGAAACAAAAAATAGATCGTCCAGTGGCACTTGCTGTCCGTAAGCATCGGCGTGCACAGCAAGCGATTCCGGTTCGCACAAAAGAAAAATGGTTTCGCGCGGCAGATAATCCAAGAGCGTGGCAAGTGACGGGTGACGGATAACAGGATTTTGTCCGCCGGGCGTCGCCGCGTTTTCCTGCCACCCGTCGCCCGTCACCTGGCACTTTTTTAAAATCCCGATTTCACCGGCGGGCGGCAAAGTGATTTCCGAAATCTCCTCGCGCGAAATTTGCGTGAGCGGGTCGAAGTAACGGAGTGATTCCAGTTCGTCGCCGAAAAACTCCAGCCGCACCGGCCACGGGCTCGTGGGCGGAAAAATGTCCGCGATGCCGCCGCGCAGGGCGATTTCGCCTTTTTGCGAAACTTGCGCTTCGGGTTCGTAGCCTTGTTCTTCGAGCCAGTCAATCATGTCGAGCGGCGCGATTTTGTCGCCGCGCGCCAGCGCGCGTGTGCGGCTCTGGATTTCGCCGGGCGGAAAAGTTTTTTGCAGCAGCGCGGTGACGCTCGTGACGATGATTTGAGATTTGAGATTTGAGATTTGAGATGGCTGCGAAAGTGCGACGAGCGTTTGGAGCCGGTCGCTGATGACGTCGGCATGTGGCAGTTTGCCCTCGTGCGGCAAAATTTCCCAAGCGGGGTAAAACAACGAGTTGAAGGTTGGAGGTTGCAAGTTGAAGGTTGATTCGCGCGGGAGTGCAGCTTGCAACTTGCAACCTTCAACTTGCAACCACGTCTCCAAATCTTGCTGGAAACTTTCCTGCGTCTTGAGATTTTCCGTGACGATGACGATGGCTTGCGCTGGGAAAAGTTTTTGGAGCAGCGCGGCAAAAAGCGGTTGCGCGGGCGCGGCGACGCCCGAAAAAGACAGCGCTCCGCCAGCCGCCATGCACCGGGCGAGGGCTTGCCCGGCGGGAGCTTTCAGGATGTCAGCGAACACAGTGCCTGCCGCCGACGAGACTTCGTTTTGCGCCAAGCATGGGAAAAATCGCAGTGGACGAGTGATTCGTCAAGCCGGACGGGATGAAACATAATCCAAGCGGACGACGCAAATAGTATGACGGCGGAGTGTTATGCGGAGTGTTATGAAATGCGCGCAATTGTTCGACTGTAAAATCAGGGTGACTGGGCTTCCAACCGCCAGCCGTGAACTAGCAGCGGAATGAGTATGGGAAATGAATCCCGCGCCATTTCATGCAGTGAACCAGTGCCAGCCAGATTGATGAGATTGACTTCATCCCGCCAGAATGCGCCGACATGGGACAGGAAAAAGAAATGCAGGCCATAGACCGCCGCCGTGATGCAAATGGATGCGACCCATTCAAACCGGTGGAAGGACGTGGCCTTCGGCCGGGGTTTCAATTCGATGGAGGCTTCGATCATTTGACCAATGACACATTGGTCTGTGCCAGTTCATTCCAACCGGATACGACAGTCAATCCCATGCTCTCCCACGGCTTTGGTCCACGGGTTGATGGATCAACAAGTCGTGTGGCGTTCGTAGCATGGCTGGCAAGAATATAACCAAGCTTGGTGCCCCAGGCGTGGGTGTAAGGTGAATCGAGCCAGCCTTTCGGCCCATTTGGCGCGGGCGGCAAATCTGCCGGCGGAGAATTGCTTGAATTTAATATCGGCACTTCGCCCACGATCCAGATGCGACGACCGGAACGAAGTGTGGCCTCGGCTGTTTCCAGGACTGGCTGTATCGCATTCGTCATTTGTAGTTTTTGCCTGATCAGGTCATAGCGGTGAAAACGGTAATCTTCAATCGGCGGCAGCGTTTTCCAAACCGCGCCACCATGATAATAACGCGCAAAGGTCAGGCCATAATACCACGGATGAACAATCACAAGATCATCCGGGCTGATGCTTTGCGCCAGCGTCACGGCGAGCTGATCACCATTAGTCCACCGCTGTTGCACCTTGGAATAGGTAGCCGGCCACGCAATCAACAAGCTGACGACGGCGACAATCATAATTCCCAATCGCAGCGCTTGATGCATACGCGGCAAAACTACATCGCAACAAACCGCGATGAACCCGATCAAGGGAATGCAATACCAGGGTTCAGCCACCAGCGCAGCGAGCTTGAAAAAAAATCCGTATGCCGCAAAACTAACCGCCAGCGCAAAGCCGGCGAAAAAACACACATCCTGTGGTCCAGCCGCATTTTTTTTCCGATCCAACAAGCCGTGGCCGATGCCCAGTGCCGCCGCGCTGATGACAGACATAAACCATGCACACAAAAACCAATTGGAAGAATGTCCGCCGGTGATCTCGATCATTTGATCCAGGAAATCATAAGCGCCGGCTCCGGTTTTGCTCACGGCCCACCAGGTTTGCGCAGCCAACAAGGGTTTGATATAGGGCACCAAAGACAGTGCTGCCACAAACCCAATAGCTAGAACGGCCAGTGCCGGACGGTATTGCCGACGGCTGATGCACAAGGCAATGCCCGCTAGGCAAACGGCCAGCACTAAAAACGCATTTTGATACAATGCCTGCACACTCAACACAGCAGCGATGCCCGCCGTCAATCCCCGCCGCCAGACCGGCATTTCCAAAAAACGCCAGACCAGCCCGAACGTCAGCAAAATGAAGGCGCTGGCCAGCCCGTAGGCGCGCAGCGAATCACCAAACGTGATAACCGTGAAGTTCAATGCCGCCAGCGAAAGCGAAAACAGCGGCAGGCTCCGGCCTATCATCCGGTTAGTCATCCAAAATGCGGCTAGCAACAACAACCCGATTCCCAATCCCAAAATTCGCAGGCTCGTATCGGTGGCCCCCGGCCCGGCTTCCGACCAGACACGCACCAGTGCCGGAAATAAAATGGGGCAATGATCGTGTGGCAATGTATTCCAAACCTCTTCCCACGAAGGAAGCAGGCCGATGTTGACGATGCCAGTCTCGTCGCGCCACAGCGCCCCGGCGTGGCAAAAGAAAACCCCATGCAGAAATGCCGCAGCGATCGTGAGCAACCCGGCGACAGACCATTCGGCCAGCGAAATTTTGCGCCAAAAGGATTTGCTCATTTGACTTTATCCACAGTTGCCATGCTGGAAAGGCGGTCGGGTTTGCGTTGAAAAATTTCCAGGGCGCAGTGGTGGATCTTGCCATGGCGGGCGACTGCGTTCGTGCCGAAAGCGTAGGTGGTTTCATCCGGCAGGATTGGGTCCGCCACGCCGACGCGGATGTAGTTGGTTTGATAGTTGTCCCACCAGGCGAAAAGGCCAGGGATGGAGTTCGTCGCTGGATACATCAAGCGCTCCTCGTCGGAAACGACGACAAATTCCGGCCGGCACGATTCGATCTCGCCAATCATTTGTTGCCGCATTTTCGCGGCGAAGGGCTGCTTCTCGCCCAGCGCGAAAATGTAAATGTAACCGGTCGCCGAGAGGCGGTGCGACAAAAAATAAATTTCCGGCTCCGAGCCCAGCACCGCCACGCGGGCGGACGACGGGGAATTATTCTGGATGAATTTTGCGACGACTTCCGCTTCCGGCAAGGGGTCGTAGCCATACAACTCCCGCGCGAGTTTGAATTTCGGCATGAAAAACCAGGGTTCCGCGCAGGTCGCGACGGTGAGGACCACCATCAGCACGTAGATGCCGGGCATGTATTTATTTCCGGCACGCCATTGGCAGATGCCACTGACGGCCGCACCTCCCAGCAGGGCCAGCGCGGGCACGGCGATCAGAAAATAGTGGGATCGAAAATAAAAGTCCAGGGTAACCGCCAGCGCTGACGACACGCAAAATCCGAGCAGCCAGCCGCGCGAATTTTTCCAGCGCCTGTCCCACCAGACCAGGACCAGACCGGCCGCCGCCAGCAGCCACAGCAGGATGCCGCTGATGATGATCCAGCCAATGTATCGCCAGAACAAACCCGCGCCATTCACCGGCGTCTCAATCGAGGCATAGGCCCGCGCATAATCAAACGTCCAAAACTTGAAAGTTCCGAACGTGCCCGCGTGCCAGAGCCACAAACAGCACAAGCCCAAAGGTGCGAGCATGGACAATCCATAAACGGCCACGGAGCCGATGCGGCGGATCAGCGCGTCTTTTGCCAGAAAACATTTTCCGAAGGCAAACGACAAACCCGCCCACGCGGCAATGATGGCGGCGTGCTGTTTCATCAGCACCGCCGTGCCGAAGAGCAGGCCGCTCATGGCGAGCACCGGCCAGCTTTCTTTTTGCCGGACGCGCCACATCAAACACAGCCCGGCCGTGACAAAAAAGGCGCAAAAGTGCGTCGCATGGCCGGCCTGCCCGAGCATGGAAACGCCGGCGGCGAGCAGGGCGTAGCTGGCCGCCGCCACGAGGCCGGCGGTCTCGTCCAGGATTTTTTTGCCGAGCCAGAACAACATCAGCGCGGTCGCGGTTGTCATCAACAGCACACCAAAATGAATGCCCGCTGGCGTCTCGCCGAACACGGACATGATGGCGGCATAGGCGTAATACGTTCCCGGAAATTTCATGTTGTAGGCCAGCGCGTAAGGCGGAAAGCCCTGAAGAATCAACTGCCCGGCGTAGGCATATTCGCCCTCGTCGCGCTCCAGCGGCAAATTCAGCAGCCGCAGCCGCGCGGCGGCGACGAGGAGCAACACGGCCACCGTGAACCAGCGGAGCCAGATTCGTTTTGTATCAGGAATACAGTTTGGCGCGGGCGTCATGCGGGGACATTGGACAGAAACGAGGCGGCGAATTCAATTCAATTTGATTCCAGGTGGCAAAGATGTCCGCGGAGGTGGAACCGGAATTTTTATCATGGAGCATTTTCCTGCCCGGCGGGCGCGGATGAAGCCGGAGCGAAAATCTTGCGACGGTAAATCTCCAAACCGGCGTTTTCAAGCAGGCCATGACGGGCGGCATCTTCATTCCAATAAAATTTGGTTTCGACGAGTGAAACGATTTCAGCGATGCCGACCAGGTCATATTTTGCCCGATAACCTGACCACCAGTTGAAAATGGCCGGATTGGAATCCGGCCGCCGCTGCCAGGAAGAACCGATGTTTGCATAGACGATGTAATCCGGGGCGTTGGCTTCGATTTCAGCGATCATCTCCTGCTGCATTTTCAGGGCGAACGGCTGTGGTTCCATCAAGCCATAAACGTAAATGTATCCCGTCGCGGAATGGCGTCGGGTATAAAAATAAATCTGTGGCTCCGAACCCAGCACGGCCACGCGCGCGGCCGGCGGCGAATGGTCGCGGATGAAGGCCGCCACCACCTCCGATTCCGGCACCGGTTCCAAACCATACAAGGCATGGCCGCCCACCCGCGCCAGCACCGACGCGACATCAGCGTATTTGAAAAGCACCGCCGCCAAAATCAAGCCATACGCCACCGCCGGGGCTGGCCACCATTTTCCCGTGCGCCGATTTTTCCGCAGCCAATGGATGCCACCGCTGACCGCACAGCCGGCCAGCAAAGCCGCTGCCGGCAGAGTCAAAAGAAAATAGTGCGTGCGAAAATAAAACCCCGGCACCGTGGTCAAGGCGGCTGACAGCGCGAATCCCAAAAGCCATGCCCGGCGCCCGCGCAATCGGTCGTCAACCCAGATCACGCCCGCCCCCGCGACCGCCAGCCACCATAGCCAACAATCTGAAAACATTGCGTGCAGGCTCCAAGAAAGCTGTGCCAGCAAATCTGAAGGGTGAATGATCGAAACGTATGCCCGCGCATAGTCCACCGTCCAAAACCAGAATTTGTCAAACACTCCGGCGTGCCACAGCCACAAGCTGCACATAACGAATGGCAGCATAGCCGCCAGACAAAAAACCATTACATCCAGGCAACGGCGGCGGACCGGAGTTTCCTTTTGGCGCAGGCGCGCGGCGATGAGAATGGCTCCCGCCCACAACAGGATAAGCGCCGCGTGTTGCTTCATCAAAATGGCGGTGCCGAAAAGAAATCCGGCTCCGGCCAGCAACCGGCGATTTCTGTTTTGTTGAGCCAGCCACAGCAGGCACAAACCGGCGGTCACAAAAAAGGTGCAGAAATGCGTCGCGTGCGCCGAATATCCGAACATCGCCGTGCTGGACGCCATCACCGCGTAAGTCGTCGCCGCCACGAGGCCGGCGGATTCATCGAGAAATTTTCTTCCAAACCAGAACAGCATCAGCGCCGTTGCCGTTGTCATCAGCAAAAGTCCAAAATGAATTCCCGCTGGGGTTTCGCCGAACACGGACATGATGGCGGCGTAGGCGAGATACGTTCCGGGAAATTTCATGTTGTAGGCCAGCTCGTAAGGCGGGACGCCCTGCAGAATCAACTGGCCGGCATAGGCGTATTCGCCCTCGTCGCGCTCCAGCGGAAAATTCAGCAGTTGCAGCCGCGCCAGGGCCACGACGGCAAGCACCACGATCATGAACCACCAGGTCCAGGATCGTTGAAAAAAACGGAAACGATATTCCGGCGGCGTCATGCGCCGACATTGGACAGAAACGAGCCGGCGAATTCAAACCAATTTGCCGGTTTCGGTTGACCCGGCTGCGCGGCTGCGCGAAAATTTCGCGATGGCAGCCCCGCATCCCGTTTTGATTTTGCCCTTCGCGCTGCTGCTCGGTGCGATTGCCGCCGGGCCGTTGCTCGCACCCCGATGGTGGCTGCGGCACTACGCCAAAGTCGCGCTCGGCCTCGGCGCGGTCACGCTCGGCTATTACATTTTCGTTTTGCGCGACACTACCACGCTCGCGCACACCGCGCACGAATATGTCAGCTTTATCGCTCTCGTCGGCTCGCTATACATTGTTTCCGGCGGCATTCACATCGGCGTCAAAGGCGAGGCGACGCCGTTCAAGAACGTGTCTTTTTTGTTCATCGGCGCGGTCCTCGCCAATCTTTTGGGAACGACCGGCGCGGCGATGCTGCTCATTCGGCCGTGGATCCGGATGAACCAATGCCGTGTCATGGCGCATCACATCGTCTTTTTCATTTTCATTGTGGCGAACGTCGGCGGCTGCCTCACGCCCATCGGCGACCCGCCATTATTCCTCGGCTATCTGCAAGGCATCCCGTTCTGGTGGGTTGCCGAACATTGCTGGCCGATGTGGGCCGTCGGCATCGGCCTGTTGCTGGCGATCTTTTACGTCGTGGACAAAATCAACTTCACCCGTGCGCCGGCGGCTGTGCGGGAAACAGAAACCGCGACTGGAACGTGGCGGTTCCATGGGTTGATGAACCTGTTCTTCCTCGCGGTCATTCTCGGCGCGGTTTTTATCAACCAGCCGGCTTTTCTGAGGGAAACATTGATGATTGCCGCCGCCTTCGGCTCGTATTTCACGACCAAAAAATCCGTCCACGCCGCGAACCAGTTTGATTTCCATCCAATCCTGGAGGTGGTCATCCTGTTCGCCGGGATTTTCGCGACAATGATGCCCGCGCT
>Ga0182030_10026158_pt1 | contig 10582 bp, 10 predicted proteins | sample 812S3MmetaG_FD_121299 | JGI IMG/M metagenome (GOLD analysis project Ga0182030, IMG submission 121299) | Permafrost microbial communities from Stordalen Mire, Sweden - 812S3M metaG (Illumina Assembly) | ecosystem: Environmental > Terrestrial > Soil > Wetlands > Permafrost | place: Sweden... | reverse complement strand
TGCTCAGCGCAGCGCGGGCCGAAGACAAGGCTGACGCCGCGAAAAAATGAACCTGCGGCGCAGGGATTTTTTAACCCTGGCCGGCGCGGCGCTCGCGCCCACGACACGCGCACAACAGCCGCCCAAGCCGGATTACTCGCTGCGCATCGGACCCGTGAGTGTTGAAGTACAACCGGGGAAGATCGTCAGGACGATCGGATATAACGGCAGCGCGCCGGGTCCGCTGATCCGCTGCCGCGAGGGTCAGCAGATCACGATCGAAGTGATCAACGGTTCGAACGCGGCGGAACTCGCGCATTGGCACGGCCTGCGCGTGGCGCCTGAAGTGGATGGTTCGATGGAGGAAGGCACGCCGATGGTGGCTCCGGGTGCGACGGCCCGCTACACTTTCGCGGCTTCGCCCGCCGGGACGCGCTGGTATCACAGCCACACGATGGCGGGGCGCAATCTCGATCGGGGCACCTACACCGGGCAGTTCGGCTTCTTCTATATCGATCCCGCACAGGATCCCGGGGCATACGACCAGGAAATCTTTCTGGCACTTAAGGAATGGGACGCTTATCTGTCGATGATGGGCGACGAAGACGGCTTCCTCGAAGCGGCGTATAAGTATTATTCGATCAACGGACGCGCGCTGGGGCATGGCGAGCCGATTCGCGTGAAAGCCGGACAGCGCGTACTGCTGCGTATTCTGAATGCGAGCGCTACAGAACCCCGACGGCTGGCCCTCGCCGGGCACACGTTTCAGGTCACTGCGCTTGACGGAAACGCACTCGCGTCGCCGCGCACCTCGCCTATTCTTGAAATGGGGCCGGCCGAGCGTATCGATGCGATTGTTGAAATGAACAATCCCGGCGTGTGGACCTTCGGGGAGACGACTGACAAGGACCGCAATCGCGGCATGGGGATCGTGTTCGAGTACGCGGGACAAAGCGGTCCGGCGGGCTGGCTGCCGCCTTCCGATCAGGTCTGGAATTACTCCGCATTCGGCAGCCCTGTGGAAGCGGGCGCGGGCGAACGTTTGCCTCTGGTGTTCGAGAAGAAATTCATCGGGCACCGGCAGGTCGACCGCTGGACGGTCAACGGCAAATCCTGGCCAGGCAACGAACCGCTGCGCGTGAAGAAGGACGGGCGCTACCGGCTTGTGTTCGACAACCGCAGCGATGAAGCGCACCCGGTGCATCTCCACCGGCACACTTTTGAGATCGCGAAGATCGCGGGTGTGCCGGTGTCAGGCGTGTTCAAGGACGTCGTCGTAGTGGGCGCAAAGTCGCAGACAGAAGTGCTGCTGATTGCCGACAATCCCGGCCGCACCCTGTTTCACTGCCATCAGCAGCTGCACATGGACAACGGATTTATGGCGCTGCTCGAATACGTGTAGTAAGACGGCACTCCCGAGCAGAAGGCGCCGGGCCGAAGCCCGGCGGCAGGCACGAATGCCTGGCCCCACTAAGTGCCGATCCCCATCGCTTCAGCGTAGGCGGCACGGACCTCGTCCGGCTGACCGGCCTGAAAAGGATATTCGCCTTCGTACTGCTTACCGAGGATGGGGTGCTTCAGAAGTTCCGCGCGCGGCAGGCTGCCTGTCAGATAGCGGCGCTCGGCCACCGGCAGCGGCACGCACACGTTGACGGCCGGATCGCGGATGATGCCTTTCGGATCCGCGCCGCGTTCAATCGCCGCCAGGTCTTCGAGGAACCGCTGACGAAGCAGAATGACGCCGCGATCGCCGCTGCTCAGATGTTCTTTCGTGCGGTCCGAGATGGTTCCCTGCCCTACCCAGGCGATGAAATCCTGATTCATTACGTGGCTCGAGATCCAGCGGCCGCCCGCATCCTTTATCGGACCGTTCCAAGCCGGAATAAGCGTCTGCACGAACGGCTCCCGCTCCTGAGGCACGCGTGTGAACGACCAGGTGACGCTGAGGGTATTTTCGTCATCCACCGGCACGCGCCATTCGAAATGATCGCCGGGATAGAGCGCATTCGGCCAGAGACAAACGCGGCCGGTGGTCCACATCGAGTCGGAATCCTTCATGCCCTCGCGCAGGCGGCGATAAACGAAGCCGTAATCAAACTCCTCGAACTCCAGCTTCAGATGACGCGGCGAATACGGCCCGGGCTTTTCAGCAAGCCGCATGCTCCAGTTCATGTGCATCCACTCGAAGTGCAGCGGATCGATCGAATTTTCCTGACACTGCAGCCAATTGCACGGAACATCCGCGAACACGATCTGGACGAAGCCGTTTTCCCAGTGAAACGGCTCCCAGTCGGGCACGAGCGGGGCGGGCTGCGGTCCCAGGTATGCCCAGAGCAATCCGGCTTTCGCCTCCACCGGATAAGCCGCGATTGCGATCTTGTCTTTAAAGCGGGCTTCGGGATGCGCGATGTCGTCCCAGGGCTGTTCGGTACAGCGGCCATTCTCATCGAACAGCCAGCCGTGATAATTGCAGCGCAGCCCGCATTGCTCGACGAATCCATAAGACAGGTCGGCGCGGCGATGCGGGCACTGGCGATCGATCAGTCCGAACGTACCGCCGAGATCTTTATAGAGAGCAAGGTCTTCGCCGAAGAGGCGCACCGGTTTGACGGAAATCCGGTCGAATTCGGAAACCGCCGCGATGGGCATCCAGTAGCGCCGCAGGAGTTGCCCCATGGGCGTGCCGCCGCCCACCTGCGTCAGGAGCCGGTTCGTCGTACTATCCAACACGTCCAGTCAGTATATGGCGGGTCTATATGCGGTGTGAACGCGCGAATCGATCTGGGCGATCGCTTCTTCGATTTCGTCACCGTGGCTGAGGCCGCGGCTCAGGTGGCCTGAAAGATCATCGAGAAGCTTGCCGAGTCCGTTGAGGCTGTCCGCAGTTTCACCGAGCTGACCACCGACGTCCTCGAACACCGAAGCAAGCCGGGCGCCGACCCCCTCCGCCATCTCGATTCTGCCCGTCAGATAGATAGGCCGAAGTGAGTGGCTGGCATGGATCAGGCTCATCTGCGACGCACTGAGAACGTGCAGACGGTCGCGCATGGCGAAGAGGCGCTTCAGAGCGCGCCGGATGGTCTCGCACGAAGAAGAATGCAGACACAGGACCGCATCCTTGCCGATGTCTTCGCCGCTTTCGCCGCTTTCAGCGTGATCGGCGATTTCATGCGCGAACGTGGCAGTCATGTCTAACTGCAGCTTGGCGGCCAGCAGATCGAATACAACCAGGTCCACCTCGTTGACCAGTTCGTTCAGCGCGCCGGAGAAAGATGCGCCCTGGGTGGTGATATCGGCGCTCAGCCCGCGCAGCCAGTCGAGAACGGGGCGCAGACCCGCGGCCCTGGTTCCCAGCTTGTCCGCTTCAATCGCGCCGTTCAGCGCCGAGACGCGCAGCGACTCCGAGATATCCGCGACGCTGGCTGACTTTTCGCGCACTCCCTGGCTGATTTCGACATACTGCGCGAGGTCGCGGAAGAGCGTCTCGAGCACCACGACCATGCGGTCAAACAGGGCGGCCTGCGCACTCAGTGAATCGAGCCCGGCCAGAGAAACCTCGACTTTCTGCTCCGTCTTGCGCAGCTTCGCCTCACGGCTCTCCATCTCGGTCTTCATGGCGTGGCGCATGAACTCGTCATAGTCGCGAAAGCCGAGTTTCTGCAGGGAGGACTCGAGTGCGCCGCGCGAGGCCGCGATGGCCGCTTTGCGGTCGTGCGACTGGTCTTCGATGGAAGCCTCGATGGCGCGGAGATCCTTATACAGCTCCTCAACCTTGTGGCGCAGGGGCGCAGTAGGCTTGAAGCGCACGGATAAATAGCCGCCCGGCATGGGCGTGGCCAGCGCGAGGACCCAATAGTAGCGCCCGTCGTGCGAGAGATTCTTGACGTAGGCCACAATCGGCTTCCCGCTCTGCAGATAGTCCCAGAAAACCTGGAAGATCACGCGCGGCATGTCCGGGTGGCGAATCAGGTTGTGCGGCTTGTTCTGCATGTCGGCCCAGTGGTAAGCCGCGATGCGGGTGAATACGCTGTTTGCCCTCTGTATCCTGCCTTTTAAATCTGTGGTGGAAAAAAACAATTCCTCCACGTCGAACTGGCGAGGTTCGTTTATCAGTTCAATCTGGCTCAATTTGTTCGTTGACTCAACGCACCCCGATTGTAGCCAAATGCGCGGGGCCTGTCTGTTACCCGTCCGGCGCAGGGATATATAATCCCGCTGAGTAAAAGGGAGACAGGAAATGATCATCGACGCCCACGGCCATGTGACCGCGCCGGACAAGCTGTATGTGTACAAAGCGGGACTGGTTTCGCATCGCGGGGCGCACGGACGCGGCAGCGCGGGGGCGTCGGATGAAGACATCAAACAGGCGCTGAACGAGCCGGTGTTCGGCGGGTCGTCGCATCTGGCGCAGCTGAAGGAAGCCGGCACCGATATGCAGCTGGTGTCGCCGCGCCCTTATCAGATGATGCACAGCGAACAGGCGAAGCTGGTGAACTGGTACATCGAGGAAACCAACAACATCATCGGGCGGCAGACGAAGCTGTATCCGGACGTGTTCCGCGGCGTGTGCGGATTGCCGCAAAGCCCAGGCGTGAGCCCCGCGAACTGCCTGAAGGAACTGGAGCGGTGCGTGAAGGAACTCGGTTTTGTGGGGTGTCTCATCAATCCCGATCCGGGCGAAGCGGGCGGCATCGAGACCCCGCCGCTGGGCGATCGCTATTGGTATCCGCTGTACGAAAAGCTGGTTGAGCTCGATGTGCCCGGACACGTGCATTCCGCCGGGTGCCGCTCCGACCGCCTGCCTTACTCGCTGCACTTCATCAATGAGGAAAGCATCGCGGTGGTGTCGCTGCTGAATTCGAATGTGTTTAAGGATTTTCCGACGCTGAAGATTCTGCTCTCCCATGGCGGCGGCGCGATCCCGCTGCACTGGGCGCGCTTCGAAGCGGCGTCCCTGCGCGTGCCCGGCGCGACGCGATTCAAAGACCGCATGCGGAACATCTGGTACGACACGGTGCTCTATTCGAGCGATTCGCTGGCGCTGCTGATCAAGACCGTCGGCGCCGACCGATGTCTGTTCGGCACGGAACGGCCGGGTGTGGGGACGGTAAAAGATCCGTTCACCGGAAAATGGCTCGACGAGACCCGCTATCTGATCGAAGAGTTCGACTGGTTAAGCGATGCGGACAAGAAACTGATCTTCGAGGACAATGCGCGGAAGCTTTTCAGGCTCGATACGAGGAGCGGGTCTTGAGACGCGCGGCCATTATCGCGGCGCTGGCAGTCCTGCCCGCATTCGGCCAACTGAGGGAAATCACCATCAACTATCCGGCTAAAGCGCCGGCCAACTGGCCACTGTTTCTGGCGAAGGAAGGCGGTTATTACCAGAAGTACGGGCTCGACGCAAAACTCGTTTTCGCGGTGCATCCCGCGGGCATGGCAATGGTAGTCAGCGGTGAAGCCGTCATGACGAACTATCCGATGGATCAGGCGATGCAGGCTGCCATGCGCGATGCGTCGCTTGTGATCATGGGCAGCCCCCTGAACCGCGCGCTTTTCGCCATGATGACGCGCAACGGAATCAAAAGCGTGCGCGATCTGAAGGGCAGGAAATTCGGCGTAAGCCAGCTCGGCGACCCGCCCTACAGCTTCGCGCTGGCGATTCTGGGCAAATACGGGATCGGTCCGCGCGATGTGGAATGGGTGCCGCTGGGCACGGACGGCAACGGACGCGTCGCCGCGCTGGTGAGCGGCCGCATCGATGCCACTATGGTGCCTCCGCCCGCGTACTTCAAGATCGAGCCGCAGGGCTTCAAGGAGATCGCCAATCTCGCGGATAATTCCGATCTCTACGCGCCGCTGGCATACGTATTCAAGAAGAGCGCCCTCGCGGCGAACCCGAAACTGCCGGAGCTCCTGATCAAAGCGCAGGCCGAAGCCATCAAACGGTTCTACGACGACAAAGCGATGGCGGTAAAGGCTTATGGCGCGTACGATCAGCAGAGTCCGGCGGACATCGAAAAGATCTACGACCACGACCGCATGGCGAACACGTACGAGCGCGTGCCTTACGTGCTCGCGCCCGCTGTGAAATACATCTCCGAGCATCAGGCGGATTCCAATATCGGCGCGCAGATGAAGGCTTTCGACTTCCACAAGGTCATCGACAACAGCGTGGTGGAGCGCCTCGTGAAGGAGCATTACTTCGAGCAGCTTTTCGGCGCCGGCGTCAAAGCCGAAGAAGACGCCAAGGCCCGAATCGCCTTCAAATAGAAGACGGCCTTCAAGTAGACTGGCGCTATGGCAGAAATCGTTCTGGGAATCGGCTCGTCGCACGGACCTCTGCTGTCGACGCCGCCTGAGCAGTGGGACCTGCGCGCGCAGGCCGATCGCGAAAACAAGAAGCACTGGTATCGCGGCAAGACCTGGGATTACGAATCGCTGCTGCAGGAGCGCGCGCCCGGATTCTCCGCTGAAATCACGCTCGATTCGCGCCGCGACCGGTTCCATCAGTGCCGCGCGGCGATGGAGTCGCTGACGAAGAAGTTCGCCGAAGTGAAGCCGGAAGCGGTCGTGATCGTGGGCAACGATCAGCGCGAATTTTTCGATGAGGGGCTGACGCCGTCGATCACTGTTTATCGCGGCGCGGCGATCAAGAACGTGCAGCACACCCCGAAGGACAGCCCGCCGGGAATCAACATTGCCGAGCCGGGCAATTCACCCGCGGAAGGCGCGTCGTATCCCGGGGACACGGCGCTCGCGGATCACATCCTCGAGGCGCTGGCCGCGGAGAATTTCGATCTGGCGCAGTCCGACGTAACGCCGAAAGCGGCGCCGCGCGGCGGCATTCCGCATGCCTACGGATTTCTGTATCACTCGATTCTCGGCGACACGCCGCCGCCCAGCGTGCCGATCATTCTGAACGTTCATTTTCCGCATAATGTGCCGAAGAACAGACGCTGCCTGGATCTGGGGCACGCGCTGCATCGCGCGATCAGGAGCTTCGACGGCGTGGGGCGCGTCGCGGTGATGGCGTCGGGCGGGCTGACGCATTTCGTGATCGATGAGGAACTCGACCGCAGGATTCTCGGCGCGATGCAGGACGGCGATGAGAAGGCACTCGAGGAGATTCCGGAAGGTCTGTTTAAAGTCGGCACGGCGGAGATCAAGAACTGGTATCCGGTGATCTCGGCGATGAATGAATCGAAACTGAAATACCACCTGGTCGATTACGTTCCGTGTTACCGGTCGGAAGCGGGAACGGGCAACGCTATGGCTTTCGTGTACTGGGACTGATCGCGATGTCGCGCGGACCGGAGGGCAGTGCCGCGAGGTCGCCGATGGCGCAAAATGTCGTGCTGACGGCGCCCCAGGCCAGCGTCGCGGGAATCCCGACGATACCGACCAGAGCCTCGGGCGTAAATATGGCGTGCAGACTCCCGCGCAGACCGCCGCGTATACCGTGGAAGAGTAAACGGAGCTGATGGCCTTTCTCGCGGTACATCTGCAGCTTCGAGAGCTTGTCGCGCGCGATCTTAACCACGCCGTGGTCCCGCGTTTTAAGCGATAGCTCGGTCACGGTGACGCTGGCGCAATAACCGTCGACAATATCGCCGTCGGTCGTGGTGACGAGGAGTCGTTCCTGAAGGGATACGAAGCAAACCCGGTTCCATTCTGCAGTAATGGGTGCATCCCCCAACAGCGGCAGCGAAGAGGCAGCGAGGAGAATCAGAGTCAATCGGATGTTCATCGGACTTTGATCTCCGTATCTCCGTCATCAAGATGCACGAGATCCGCTACGGCATAGACAGGCACCCTGACAGCGCCCCAGACAAGCGCCCCGGGTATCCATAAGATGGAGATCAAGGGATCGTGGGTGAAGGCGGCAGCCCCAAAGAGTACGCCGCCAACGGTTTCAGCAAAAAGGGAGCGAAGGAGTTGCGCCTTCGAGCGATGCATCCGGATCTTCCTGAGTTCGCCTCGTGGAATCTTCACAATCGTTGGTCCTCGGGTCTTGACCGACAGATCTGTCGAAGTGACGCCGAGGCAAGCGCCCGCGACGGTCTCTCCAGTGACCGTTGTCGCGAGGAGTCGATACCCTGCCGCCTTGTAGCAGACCTGGTTCCAATCGACGGTGACCAAATCCGCAGCGAAGAGCGGCAGCGCGGAAACTGCGAGGATGAGTAGTTTCGGTGTGAGGCTTCTCATGGCGAGCTCAGAATAAGGCGGGCACGCCGTCTTCAGATCGCCGCTTGTGACACTTTGCGGGGGCGTCACAACCCGCAGTACTGTTTCATTTCCGCGATGCTCGCATCGGCGACTACGCGAAAAACCCGCACCGGGCATACGGCGGGCAGAGCCCGCGCCGCGACGACATCGGCGACTGCCAACGCTCCCGCCCCGGCGCGTTCCTGCCAGCCGTCCTCGGCAGTGTCGACATCGCACAGGCACGCCGGTTCAAGCCCCACCGCGATCAGCATGACGCGCGCCCACTGGCGGAATTCCGGTGATCGCGACACAAGCGAGACGATCGAATTCGGCGCGGGCCGCTTCTCCTTTTCGAGTGAGCCGCGCACGGATCGCAGCCGCAGCGTCAGGAACGAGGCGCCTTTCGGCACGTGCTTCCTGACTGCGGCCGCACGACTGGGCAGCGCTACAACCAGCCCGTCGCCATCGAGCGGAATGTTCGCCGCATCCACCGCGTTCGCGGGGACCGCGACATGTTCGCGCACCTCGGCGAGCAGAATCTCGCGCATCGAAGGATCGGCCTCCACCAGACAAACGCGCCGGCACGTCCGCGGTTCGACCAGAAGCGTCAGCCTCTCGAGCACTTCGGCCGGCGCATAGCCATGATTGTGCGCCGCGCGCAGCAGACTACTGAGCAGACCATCCAGCTGGTTGCCATCGGCGGCGGCCGCCTGCTGCGAGCGCACATACAACCCGCTGCCGCACCGCCGTTCCAGCCATCCCTGATCGACAAGCTGATGCCAGGCCGCGCTCACCGTATTCGAATGCACCTGACAGCGCCGCGCCAGTGCACGCGTGCTCGGAAGTTTCTGGCCCGCGCGCAGATCGTCGCTCAGAATAGCGAGCATCACCTGGCGAACCAGTTGTTCGCGAACAGACAGCTGACTGTTTTTGGTGATCCAGAATCGCATATTTACCGCGCACAACGGACCTTTCGGCCTGTGCGCCCATCACTGCGGGCCCCAGAATCATGATAATGGCAGAGTTCGTCAAGACGATGTAAAGTGTTCTAACGGCTGGCGGATGCGAGGCGATTTATTCTGCGCGGCGAAGTGCTCCAGGGTGTAACCTCAGGCAGAAATATCAGTCTTGTAGGATTGACATGATGCCAGTGGATTCCACCGTTAGCGGGGGCGCCGAACAGGCCGGCTCCACGCGCCGTACATTTCAGCTCGCCGTGATATATGTGCTGGGCGCAATTATCAGTCTCGCGATGGCGATTCCCACCGCACTCTATCTGCTGATACCGCCGCGCGTGCGGTCGCGCACGGGCTGGATCGACGCCGGCGACATCAGCGCGCTGACGCCCGGCGTGCCGATTGAGGTCAGCTTTCAGGAAAGCCGGCTCGACGGATGGCGCCTGCTGACGGAGAAAAAAACCGCCTGGGTCGTCAAAGGGAACAACAACAAGGTGACCGCCTTCGGCCCGCAGTGCACGCACCTCGCTTGCGCATATCACTGGGAGATGGATGCGGGAAAGTTTGTGTGTCCTTGCCACGGCTCCTCATTCGGCCTGGATGGCGCAGTCCTCACCGGTCCCGCGGCGCGCCCGCTCGACCGCTACGTGACGAAGATCGATAACAATCGTCTGCAGATCGGCGATCTGAAAGAGAGCCCGGCCCAGGCGTCGGTCATTCGCAAGCGGATCGACTCCCAGGAGGCCTGACGTGCGCGCCAGATTCGAGCAGTTCATCGAGCACCTCGACCACCGCACCGGCCTGCATACGGGCCTGCGGAAGTTTCTGTATGAGGAGATTCCGGGGTCGAGCGGCTGGCATCAGGTGTTCGGCAGCGTGGCGCTGTTCCTGATCCTGATTCAGTTTTTCACCGGGGCGATGCTGGCGTTCAACTATGCGCCCACGCCCGGCGACGCCTACAGCAGCCTGCGCTACATCCTGACGGAAGTGACCGCGGGAAGGCTGATGCGCGGCCTGCACCACTGGGGCGCGAGCATGATCATCGTGATCGTCGGGCTCCACCTGATTCAGGTTTTTCTGTGGGGCGCTTACAAGAAGCCGCGCGAAGGCACATGGGTGGTGGGTTCAATTCTGCTGCTGATCACGCTGGCTTTCGGACTGACCGGCTACCTGCTGCCCTGGGACAACCGCGCTTACTTCGGCACCGTGGTGACGACGCAGATCGGCGGGACAGTGCCGATCATGGGGCCCTACGTCACACGTCTGCTGGGCAGTACCGGCGACGTGGGCGTCGTGACGTTTGCGCGCTTCTACGGACTGCACGTGCTGCTGCTGCCGCCGGCGGCGTTGTTCCTGATCGCGTTCCATGTGTACCTCGTACGGCGGCACGGCGTGGCGCCGACTCCCGACGACGAATCGCGGCCCAGGAAGTCGTTCTT
>Ga0182030_10026156_pt1 | contig 10582 bp, 11 predicted proteins | sample 812S3MmetaG_FD_121299 | JGI IMG/M metagenome (GOLD analysis project Ga0182030, IMG submission 121299) | Permafrost microbial communities from Stordalen Mire, Sweden - 812S3M metaG (Illumina Assembly) | ecosystem: Environmental > Terrestrial > Soil > Wetlands > Permafrost | place: Sweden... | reverse complement strand
GATCGGGTTCTTTTTGGATTGGATTTTGGTTTTCCATACTTTCTCAAACAATATATTTAAATTTATGTTTTTTCAATTATTTTGGAATTAGACTATTTTATTTAACAACCAGACTATTTAGAACTTTAATACTATTCTGAAAATCAGATGATTGCTCAAATTGTGCTAAATTATTTACACTTGCCGTAGCCAAATCACTAGCAACGCTGTTACCTTCAATATAAATTGGTAAACCCTGAATTATAAGAGTTTTGCCATTAACTGTTAGACCCTCTTTAAAAGTTGTACTGCCGACTTTTGCGGTTGAATCATCCACCACCGCACTATTGGTAAAAATTTGATTTTGATTCGTGGCATTATATATTATCAACTTAGCATTAGAGTCGTTTTTAATGCTAAGAGGATAGGTGGCTAAAATATCACAGGCCGTAGTAGTGCAATCTGTTGCAACGCCTGTACCGTTAGGGGTGTTTTCGTAAAAATCAAGTTCATAGAAGACTTTGCCGCCGTTAGTTGCCCCAGGTGTACTATAGTAAGTTTGGGCTGTTGGTTGCTTGGGGCTTACTTCAATACTACCAGCAACTCCAGACGGTGACGTCCCTTCTGCCCAGGTATTCGGGTATTTAATGGAAATTACGCTATCACTGTAACTCAGCCAGCCAGTATTTAGACTATTTGCTGAATTCGTGCTGGGCGTAGTCTTATTAGAATCAATGTGTTTGGCTACAAAATAACCGGCGGTGCCGATTATTATTAAAGTTATAAGTACTAGTAATACTTCTACAGGGCTAAAACCTTGTTCGTTTGAATTGATTATTTTCATTAAAATCCTAAAGTTAATTGCTTATGTTTCTAAGAATAGATAAATAATCCGTTAGTTACAATAAGATTAATTCTTATGGTTAAGTTATGGTTTTAGTTATTTTAAGGTTAAATAAGAAATAATCCACAACAGTTATTTTAGAATTAACCTTGTTAAAATTTAATTTATTATTTCTAATCACTAGTGTCGAAAACTGATTGCGATTGAATGGGCAGAAAAGTATATCCGCTCGGTGCGGGATTTCCTAATATGGTGTTATTGGATACGTTAATCTCGTCAATCTGACTCGGGATGCCGGTAAAACCATCAGCCGTAGTAGTTTGCGAGACTGCATAATAAACATCTTCATTTGAAGACCAGGCGTAAAGGGATACCTCGTTGAACTGCGGATTCCCAAAAGTATTAATAGTTACTGTTTGCCCGGTAGAGACATTAATAAGGTCAATTGTTTCAGCTTGCGAAGACTGAGATTGCCCCGGATAGGGCGCAGTAAAAGCAACGTCTTGATCGTTTGGCGACCATAAATAATTTTGGTTATCTGATGGTATGGAAGAATTAAAAGTTATAGTTTTGCCGGTACTTAAATTTAAAACGTAACGTACGCCGTCATTATTTTGGTCCGTATATATTGCCATTAATCCGTCACTAGATGCTACTGGGGCGTTTAGTGTCGGGACTACGGTTGGGAAAGAACTTATGAGCTTACCTAAACTTAAGTTGTAGGTTTGGATTGTGTCCAAACCAGAGTTTTGATCGTTGTATTCATAAGTTACGATATTATTTTTTACATACATTAAACCGATAGACGATTGTACGCCCGAATCTGTTTTCGTGCTGGGTTCTGTTAAAGATGTAACACTTTTACCCGTGAGTAAATTTAAACTCTTCAAGCTGCAGTTATTGGTTGAACTACTACAATCTGTGTAGATTAACTCGTTCGAGCCGTTTAGAAGCAGCTGGGAACCGTTATATTCCGCAATAACGTCGGAGAGTATTGACGATATGGATGGCGAGATAGTAGTTTCAACCCCGTTATAATTTATTAATACGTATTTGGCGGAAGCATTCGGACTGGCTAGTGACGGAGGATTAGTTTCACCCAACAACAAAGCTTGGGTACCTTCGGCATAAATCGTTGGTGTGCCTGATGCGGAAATAGTTGTTTTCGCTATAATTTTATTCTCTGAATTAACAACTATAAACGAGGAAGGCGTAGTGTTGCTGATATAGGTTAAAATAGGCTGCGAAATCGCTTGGACTTTAGTTGCGCTTTTTTGTGAAGTTATCGAAGAAGTAGTTTTAACTGAACTTTTATGATTATGTTGATAGATATAACCTCCGGCCCCGCATACTAGTGCCAATAATAATGCTAACAAATAGAAAAATACTAAATGACCGTGTTTGACATGTTCGCTTGGTCCAGATTCGGTGTTTAAATGGCCTGATGGAAAATTATTTTGCTGTTGATCATTCATATTTAGATAATCATAAGTTTAAAACACAATATTTGCAAAATTTGCCTCTCATATATCAGACATGTAATAACTGTGCAAACTGGTGGAGGTGACCGGACAACTCTCGAACCAATCAGTCGCGACACGATTGAAGCGAATCCATCGGTGGTTTACCCATCCTGATCAGGTAGTTCATCCTCATCACGAGCAGGACTACCCAGACAGCACGGGACCGTCCCAAGTCGTTCCCAGAACCCCCGGGAGGGCCATCCGGCGTCTTCAGGCCACGAAGGTGGAGGAATTGCTCCAGGGCTACCTTGATGGCGTACCCGTGCACGAACTAGCGACCAGGTTCGACGTTAACCCCAGCACAGTCCAGAAGCATGTCCGGGGAAACGGTCTCCCGCTTCGGTATCCCCGGCTAGGGCCGGCTGACATCGAGGAGGCGTCCAACCTCTATGTTTCTGGCAGCTCGCTAGCCACGCTCGCCAACCACTTCGGTGTCGGTAAGGACGCAATAGCCCGTGCTCTACGCAAGGCTGGAGTCACATTGCGGCCACGACCTGCCTCGATCGTCACGAACTCCTAGTCGTTATATCTGGTCGACTCCAACATAAGAAGCCCTGTTTTCGCATCCGCAGAGTTCAGCCACGCCTGGGCATCAGACAAGGTAGTCACGTTACTTGTCGGGGCGGCGTACATGTAACCGACGTCATTTGCGTTACCTACAAGAGTAAAAGTCGGCCCAGCTGGGAAGGGCGCCGGCCTACCAACTGTCAACGGATAGTCGCTCAGGACCGAACTATTCATGAGGAAATATCCTGGCGAGTAACTGCTTGCGGCCGTGCTGTAGGAATACCCCCCGACAACACTCAAGTCCTCGTTAGTCGACGTCAGCTTGGCTATGGACACTGCAGTAAACGTTACCGTTGTAACACTCACCGGTTGGATCACTTCATAGCCGATGGTGACCGTCTCATCTGGACTTAGCAACATCTTCCCATACACATTGCGGCTACTGGATAACGTCCATCCGGTTGGATACATGAAGCTGTAGTGATTCACGCTATCCGTGTATGTCTGCCAGCCCGCATACGAGTTAACTGACTGCTTAGTTGCCGTCCTGGTCGTAATACTCGTCGCAGTCCCCGTCGCACTGCTCTTATGGCCGTCCCTGTAGACCAACCAGCCAGCCACGCCTAAGACCACTACTACTACCAATACTATCAATAACTCCGCTACCCCGAAGCCCCCCTCACTCCATTGACCTTTCTTCATACTGCATCCTTTGCAATTAAATCATTTTTCACTTCTAGCTTACAGGCATTATCTGCCCATTACAAGTACCACCACAATATAGTAATAGCATTATTGCAAAGCTAGTGATAATATCATGGTGATCCTTGGGTTACATCGAGGATGAGAGCTGTGCTTGTTCGAAGCTCTTTAGAGGTGGGGAAGCTACAACGCTCCTTCACAATCTACACTCCAACTACCTGCTCACAGAAAGTTGAGAACATCGTGTCTCGTTATCGGAAGGCAGGGCCTTCTCGAGCGCTAACTATCGTCGCGGCCGCGTTCCTTGCTGCCGCATCACTCTTCAGCGTCATCGGTGCCACCGCCGGTTCGGCATCTGCCACACCGACTCTCTATTGCACAATAGTGACGCCTTACTGCACAATATCCGCAAGTACTCTCACTTACCCTTGGTCGGCAGCGCCGTGCGCCGATACTTCCTATAAAGGTAATACATCAGGCCCCTGCCCTGGCTACAACTGGGGTATGAACCCATGCCCGGCTAATGATGGCTACTGCAACTCAACCAACTCTCTGAACGGCTACTATCTCTACGATCAGTGGGGGTACGGCTTTCGGAACTGCACCTCCTACGTGGCCTGGGTGCTGGCGCAAGATGGTGTACCAACCAAAGATTTCAACTTTTCCTCCATCGGGGATGGAAACGCCTACCAATGGCTTATTGAGGCCGAGTCGTCCCAGTGGCCGCAACTCAACGCCCTCACCAGCAATAACCCGAATGCCTACCAGGATAACGCCGTCGCGGTAACGACCGGGAACGCAAACAACCCTGGGCACGTGATGTTCGTCGTCAATGCCAACCCGGGACCAACAGGGTACATTACCGTCGGCGAGTACGAAAGCCTGGAGACTGTATCCCTCATCGCCAAGGGCATAGCGCACCATGGTGCCGCCTTTGCCCACTGGGCAGCACTCGTCGGCATACGGCAGCCTGCCGATCTGGAGCGCTTCGATGAACAGTACGAGGGTCACCACGAATCGTTGGCGGCCTACGCCGAGCAGCTGCTCAAAGACCTGAACTTCCTGGACGAGCTTGACACGTTCGAAGCCAAGCTGCCGCAGTCCCTGCGTCCGTACGTGCGCCTTGATATTGAGGCCTTCGCGCTAGACCTACTGCACGGGGGCGACATCATGACTAGTGAAGGCGACGGAGGTATCTATGTCTTCCGTCCTCTTTAGCCAAATATCGCGTTGTGAAATTGTCAACCATATTGTGAAATCCTCCCGTTTTCCTGATAAAATGGTTAAATCCAAACGGAGAACGGGAAATGAATCAGGAACAGGCAAAGTCGCTAGGTCAATTATTACGCCGCCGCCGCCAAGAACTCGGGCTATCGCAGCGGCGACTTGCTGCGCTGACGCACATGGGCGACTCGTCCATTGTTCGTCTCGAGCAAGGACAATTTTTCGCTCCGAGCCCTGCCAAGCTTTCCCAGCTGGCGACGGCACTACATCTTCCACTCGCCGACATCTTCGTCCGGGCAGGGTACTTCGTGCCCAGCGAGCTGCCTTCATTCGAAGGTTATCTCGCAGCCAAGTACCCGGCGCTACCACAGTCCGGAGCTACAGAGTTACTGAACCACTTCAGAAAGCTACAAGAACAATATGGCCTACGTCTCGATCTGACCAAATCCGACACAAAGGGACAGGATAATGAAGAAGCTGGAGCAGCCGCGTGAGCCTAATAGTTTCGGTCGCATTGGCCTTTCAGCCACAGGAGCCGATGACGAAATGAGCGTGGCGCTGCGAACCCCGGACACTCGAACGGGGGTTGCGCGCGGCAAAGGGGAGAACGATTCCGGCCTTACAGCCGCTATCTACCTCAGGGTATCTACCAAGGAGCAGACTGAACGAGACGGAGACCCTGAGGGTTACTCGATCCCCGCTCAACGAGAAGCGTGTGTCCGCAAGGCGGCAGCGTTGGGGGCCACCGTCGTTGACGAGTTCGTCGACCGCGGCGAGTCAGCCAAGACCGCTGATCGACCTGAGCTTCAAAGGCTGCTGAGCTTCGTACGCAACGAGCCTGTCCGCTACGTCATTGTCCACAAAGTCGATCGGTTGGCCAGGAACAGGGTTGATGATGTAGCGATCAACCTGGCGCTCAAAGAGGCCGGAGTGCAATTAGTATCGGTAACCGAGAACATTGATGACACTCCCTCGGGTGCCCTGCTACACGGCATCATGAGTTCGATCGCAGAGTTCTATTCACGGAACTTGGCGAGCGAGGTCATGAAGGGCACTATGCAGAAGGTTCAGACCGGCGGTACGCCCGCTTTAGCACCGATTGGCTATCTAAACGTGCGGCACATGGTGGACGGACGAGAGATGCGCTCCGTCGAGGTCGACCCGATACGTGGACCACTCGTTACCTGGGCCTTCGAGGCCTACGCGTCCGGCAACTACACCCTGCACCAGCTCGCCGAAGAGTTGGAGCGCCGCGGGCTGACGCAACGCTCAGCCGGCAGGCGACCCGAACGGCCACTCGCCGCTAACCGACTCCACACCCTGCTGACCAACCGCTATTACATCGGCATCGTCACCTACCGGGGGATCGAGTACGAAGGCCGTCATCCCCAGCTCGTCGATCCGGTCCTCTTTGAGCAGGCTCAGCAAGTTCTTGGCCGTCATCGGAACTCCGGGGAGCGTTCGCACCGGCGTACCCACTACCTGAAGGGCAGCCTCGTCTGCAATCGTTGCGGCTCACGGTTGGCCTACTGCGTGTCTCGGGGCAATGGGGGCAGCTACGAGTACTTCTTTTGCCTGGGACGCCATGAGCGGCGCACCAACTGCGACCTTCCTCACCTCGACCCCTATGAGATCGAACAAGCGGTAGTCCGTTACTACTCCACCCAGGCGCTCGACAGCCAGCTGTACGAGCAGCTGCGGTCCCTACTACTGGAGGACCTGGCGAACGTCGAAGTCGACACCGATAAGGAGCGGCGAAGGCTGCAAGCCCAGGTGACTGAGATTCAGCAGGCACGGCGCAGATGGGCGGAGAAGTCGATGGCTGGAGTGGTGCCCGACGACATCGCCAGAGAGCAGCAAACCCTGCTTGGCAAGCAGCTGACATACGCTCAGGAGCAGCTCGGACGGTTGAGTGTGGTTGGGTCGGAACATCGGGCCGGCGTTGAAGCCGTGCTTCGGCTTGCCCGTGACTGCGGCGATGCCTATCGCCAGTCGACGCCTACGTGGCGGCACGAATGGAATATGGCCTTCTGGCAAGGACTCAAGATCGATGTCGATCCAGAGGCCCGGCCCGTAGTCGCCGAAGGAGAGCTTACGCCGCTGTTCCAGGCGATTAGAACAGCCAAGCCAGCCGACCTCCAAGCTTCTGACCAGGGAAAAGACGAGCCCTATCGTCGGGCGCGCCTCTTCTCTTTTTGCCATGGTTCGAGAGTTGCAACTGTGGTGGGGATGAGAGGACTTGAACCTCCACGAGCTAAGCTCACTAGTACCTGAAACTAGCGTGTATACCATTTCACCACATCCCCAATTTTCAAGGAACCTAATAGATTATAAACCCTAATAGGTAGTTTTAACTTCCCGAATTTCCCAATTAGCAACATTTGAGTACCTGTCTATGCCAATATTGATCATTGACGGCGAAAATCCATAAACTTGACCCCTAGTAACATACAAAAACCTAGGCTGGTAAAGTGCATTTGCCGGCGCATCGGTTTGCCAAGCCTGCAAAAATGGCTGGTACTTTATGGCCCGCAGTTGCGGATTAGTACGCGTTCGTCCCTGCTCGAGAGAGTCGTCGGCTGTTGACGACTTATATTGGGACAGATTAAGCCCGGGAACAGAATTCGGTTGGGCCTGTTCGCTGTCCCAGTAAACAAAGACGTCCGGGTCAGTACCGATAGAAATCCCGTATAAAATCGAGTCGTAATCATGCGTACTTAGGGCATTGTCAAAATCAATGGATTGGAGCGGCTCAACTTTTACGTCTGCGCCGCAGGCCTTCCATTGTTGGGCTAAATTATTAGCTACGGCGTTGAATTCCGAATTATCTTGAGTAGTCAGTTCAAAGCTCAGCGGTTGGTTGTTTTTGTATCTGATACCGTTGGTGGTATTTAAGATCCAGCCGTCAGCCGTCAGTAAATTATCGGCAGCCGCAAGATTGGTCGGCAATTCCAGGATCGACGAATTGTAGCCGATCTGAAACGACAACAGCGGTCCTTTAGCGGGAATAACCGGGTAGCCTAGCTGGCTAATAACTTCGTTTTCATTGATTGCCTGGACCAGGGCCTGGCGGACTTTTACGTCTGACAAAAGCGGTTGATTGATCCGGAAGAAAACGTCGACCTCGGCAGTTAAGGGGATGTTATAGCTGTCAATGGAAGTATCGTTCTGGAGTTTAGCGGGCAGGCTGTTAAGCCCGACCATGGCATTGATATTGCCGGCTTCAAAGCTGCTGATCATCTGGGCCTGGGTATTAAAAGTATTAATTACAAAACTGTTCAATTTAGGCTTGCCGCCGTAATAATGCGGATTAGTATCTAGCGCGATCTCAGACTCGAAGGTCGCCGGATTATTGTTTATGACTTCAATCGCAGACATTTTAAACGGTCCGGCACCAATCGGATCAGTGGTGTTAAATGTAGCTGATCTAAATTCGTCAGCCGGAACATTTTGTAAGATATGAGCCGGAATTATGCCGTTAGTGAGGCTTTGGGGAAACGAACTTAGCGGATCAGGCAGCGTGAAAGTAATTGTTGAGGCATTGACTTCGGTAACCTTAATCCCGTACCAGCTGTTGAGCAACGGCGATTGGACATCGGGATTTAAGATTGTTTGGTAAGTAAACACCACGTCGCCTGCCGTCAGCGGATAACCGTCCTGCCATTTTAAACCGGGCCTAAGGGTAACCGTATAAATATTTCCGTTAGCATTACTCGACCAGGACTGGGCCAGATCGCCTACGAGCTGGTCGGCTTGGTTGTATTTTAATAGACCCGGGAACAATAGAGCCGATATTGAACTATCGACATCGGTATTGGCAAACAGCGGATTGGCATTAGTGAATGTGCCGACAATGCCTTCTTCATACGTCCCGCCGGCAACTGGGGTCAAATGCTGATAATAAGCACTTAGACAATAAGTTTGGAAAAGTGTGACCGCAATTAATATTATTAAAAGGCCCATCCACGAACCGACAAAACGGCGGATATTGCTAAGCCGGTTCAGGCGCTTAAATACATGTCTATCTAATTGGTATTCGGCTTGCTGGGAGTAATCTTCAACCTGCCGCCTACTGCGCTTGTAACGTCGACGCCAACGAAGTTTCGTGGTCCGGTCAATCATAGTTACCTTAAAGGTTTTAAATAATTACGCTAATAGTCAGGCTGCCAATAAATATTAACGCTAAAATTAAAGTTAGATAATATATTGTTCTATCCGAACCGCGTCTGACAGTATTAATTTCACCGCTCGACCCTAGTCCTGCTCCAAGTGTTGCACCACGTGTTTGAATTAAAATCAAAAACGTCATTAAAATCATAGCTCCCAGTGCAATTTCATCGTATATGTTCATATTCTTTCCAGTATAGTTGTTACTAGATAGTTTACCAAGCCGATTACCATGCCTGCAAGTAGGGCAATGCCAAAACCGGATATTTGCAATGATGGGTAAATGGCGCTAACCAGTATCAGCATTAAGCCGTTTATTACGATCATGAACAGTCCCAGTGTTACCAGGATGGCCGGCAATGCCAATAAAACGATCAGGGGTTTTAAGATAGCGTTTACCAGCGCCAGGATAAAACCAGAGATGACAATTACCGTCAATCGGTTATTGTAGTTAATGTCGTTGCCCAGCAAACCCGAGGCGATCCAGATCCCCAGACCACACACAAACCAGGAAATAAAAAACCGTAATATCGGCCCACGTTTCATCACTTTTAATTGTAGTTTAGATACACACCAAGAACAACAGTGCTTAAGCCAAGAATCTATATTTCCGGCAAATTTTACTAAAATCTATTAGCTAGGACTTCTTTTTTTATATATCGAGAACAACTTCAGGCTGGAATAAAATAGCGCAAGCGTGGCTACCGCGCATATCACACCAAAGATTATCCCGGAAGCTATGTCCGATTGCACGACAGGATTAATGTTTGGGTTAGACGGATTATAATAAACCGTTGCCGTCTGCCCGACTGCCGACGCAGGAGTAGAACAGACTTTCCCGTTTACTGGCGCTTCAAATGAATACTGTTGGCCGGAAACCGAAAACGCGTATGTGACATCATTGCAATTCACCGCAGTGATTTTGGCGCTGGTTTTTTCGTCTCCCTTTGGAACAACAGCCGAAGAAAACAACGCATAGGTCATAAGTACGCCGAACAGTGCAAATATTAAACAATAGATACCGAACCGGCGGGCCAGTTTAGGATTTACGGATGAATAGAGCGAATTAATATTTTTAAAGATATTCGTTTTGGACTTTGGATTTTGTTTTCTTGGTCGCATTTTTTGTTGCCTTATTCGATTAAGTATTTAGATGTAATCTTCAATTTATAATATACGTAGATACCCAACAACTTCAAGTTAGGGCATTTACATTCGGTTATTAAAACTTAACCTAGATACTGCTTGATGGTATGCGCTTTTTTGGCACCGACCAACTCGCCCACCTCCGATTCGTTTGCCTCTATAATCCCCTTTACACTCCCAAATTTTTTAATTAAGCGGCTACGGATTACTTTTCCGACTCCCGGGATAGTGTCAAGTAAGCTGCTTGTTTGCCCCTTAACCTTTAATACCGTATGGTAGCTGACGGCAAAACGGTGTGATTCGTCGCGGATTCTTTGTAGCAGTTTAATAATCGGTGAGCTCATGGGCAGCAGTATCGAAGCATTATTATCGCTGTAGCTGACGTAAGCCCTGGCCGTCTTGGCAAAATCTAAATTAATATTAACCTGCGACTGCTCCAAATTGACGATAATTTCTTCTTCCCTTTTGGCTAGTCCGATCATCGGCGTAT